>Ga0194131_10010413_pt1 | contig 11390 bp, 11 predicted proteins | sample TA2KigO120mmetaG_FD_148631 | JGI IMG/M metagenome (GOLD analysis project Ga0194131, IMG submission 148631) | Freshwater microbial communities from Lake Tanganyika, Tanzania - TA2015053 Kigoma Offshore 120m | ecosystem: Environmental > Aquatic > Freshwater > Lake | place: Tanzania: Lake... | reverse complement strand
GCCTGCAACAGGCTGCTCACGGCGAGATTGGTCCACAGCCGGCTACGTTAAGGTAACGTCATGCCCTCGGACGTCCGCGCCGCACGCCCCGCCTTCCTCGGCATCGAACGATCGCTGACCGGCCGTCGCTGGGCGGCGCGCCTTGCCGACGACCGTCCGGCATTGGCCATCGCGCAGCGCCACGGCCTGCCTGATGCAATTTGCCGCCTGCTGGCTGCACGCGAGATCGCGCTCGACCACGTACCGGATTTCCTCGACCCGACTTTGCGCAAGTTCCTGCCCGATCCGTCGCACCTCAAGGACATGGATGCCGCTGTGGCGCGGCTGGCGAGCGCCGTCCAACGCGCCGAGAAGATCGTCGTATTCGGCGACTATGATGTGGACGGCGCCACGTCGGCGGCGCTGCTGCTGCGGTTCTTCCGGCGGGTCGGCGCCGACATCGGCGTCTACATACCCGACCGCCGCAAAGAAGGTTACGGGCCCAACGCGCCGGCGCTGCTCAGGCTGAGGGCGGAAGGCGCAGCCGTCGCGATCACAGTCGACTGCGGCATCACCGCCTTCGAGCCGCTGGCCGAGGCCAGGCGGGCCGGTCTCGACATGATCGTCATCGACCATCACATGGCCGAGATGGCGCTGCCAGAGGCCGTGGCGATAGTCGATCCGAACCGCATCGACGAGACGAGCCCGCACAAGCAGCTGGCGGCGGTGGGGGTGGCTTTTCTGCTCGCTGTCGGCGTCAACCGCGTGCTGCGCACGGCGGGCTGGTACAACGGTACGCGCAGCGAGCCCGATCTGCGTCAGTGGCTCGACCTCGTGGCCCTTGGCACGGTCTGCGATGTCGTGCCGCTCACCGGAGTCAATCGCGCCCTGGTCCGGCAAGGTCTCAAGGTGATGGCGGAGCGGGGCAACCCGGGCTTGGCGGCCCTTGCCGACGTCGCTCGCCTACGCGAGCCGCCCGGTGCCTATCATCTCGGCTTCATGCTCGGGCCGCGGGTCAATGCCGGTGGCCGCGTTGGTCAGGCCGACCTCGGCGCACGTCTGCTGGCCAGCGACGATCCGCACGAAGTGAGCGCCCTGGCGCTGCGCCTCGACGAGTTCAATGCCGAGCGACGCGCCATCGAGCGCGAGGTGCTGGAGCAGGCAATCGCCCGTATCGAAGGCCTGTATGGGCCCGACCGCAGGGGCTTGCCGGCGGCCTTGTTGGTCGAAAGCGAAGGTTGGCATGTCGGCGTGATCGGCATCGTCGCCAGCCGCCTGGTCGAGCGCTATGGCCGGCCGGCCTTCGTGATCGGCATGGACGGTGGCGTGGGCAAGGGATCGGGGCGGTCCGTGAAGGGCGTCGATCTCGGCGCCGCGGTGATCGCCGCCCGGCAGACCGGCTTGTTGATCAATGGCGGTGGCCATGCCATGGCGGCCGGGCTCACGGTGGCGCGCGAGTCGCTGCCTGATCTGGCGAGGTTTCTCGACCAGCGTGTCGCGCCCCAGCTCGGGGCGGCGCCACCGGTCCGAGAGCTCGGCATCGACGCCGCCCTGTCGCCGGCGGCTGCGACGCAGGAACTGGTCGACCTTATCGAGCGCGCCGGGCCGTTCGGCGCCGGCAACGCCTTGCCGCGTTTTGCGCTGCCGTCAGTGCGCGTCAGCTACGCCCAGCCGGTCGGCGAGGGGCATGTGCGCTGCTCGCTGGTCGGCGGCGAGCGCGGCCGTATCGACGCTATCGCCTTTCGGGCGGGACAGACGCCGCTCGGTCCCGCATTGCTCGATCCGGCGCGGCCCATCCTGCACGTCGCGGGCGCATTGCGCATCGACCGCTACGGCGGGCGCGACAGCGCGCGCCTGCAGATCGACGATGCCGCACCTGCAACGGGCTCGGTGCTGGCTTGATTTGCCGCCCGCCACCCGCTACTAGCAGCGGCCCTTCGGCGCCTCGTCCCCATCGTCTAGAGGCCTAGGACACCAGCCTTTCACGTTGGTAACACGGGTTCGAATCCCGTTGGGGACGCCAAGGACGACTCTTTGCCGACAGTGGACCAGCCGGATTTACGGCATGTCGAGCTTGCGACATTATTCCGTCCAATGATGAAGAGACTTCTGCGGCGCCTGGGTCAGGGGTTGCTGATCCTGGCTATCACCTTGGCACTCGACTTCGTTCTCACGGCCACGTTGTTTTCCGACCTGCGCGCCGGGCTGCAAAAGGCGGAAGCGGAGAACTGGAGCACCTATATCGATACGCAGCCATTCCACCACGATCTCATTCCCAACAAGGACACGGCGCGCGCCTGGGGAAGGATCGTCTACCCCTGGCGGACTGATCGCTATGGCTTCCGGACAGGGGCTTGCGCTGCGAATGACTCGGATCGCGACAAGCCTGCGGTGTTCGTGATCGGCGATTCCTTTGTCGAGGCGATGGGCTCGAGCTTCGAGAAAAGCTTTCTCGACCTGTCCGACATCGATGACGACGCGAACGTCTATCTGGCGTCGGCCGACGGCACTGTCATGAAAGCGCCCGAGCACGAGACGCCGCGCTACGAGAAGGCGCCTTTCGATCTCGGCAGTTTTCTGCTCTCGAATTTCACCAGCGTCCGTCTCGTCCACGACCTCTTCGTGGCGTCGACATTCAGCCACAAGATGTCGGTAGGGCGCGATCGTGCCCGTTGGACGGTCGACCCTGCCTTGATGGAGCAATGGGGGCGGCGTGGACTCGAAGTCGTCGGCAAAAACCTCGAGAAGATCGTCGCGCTCTGCCGGGCCTGGGACTGCCGGTTGACGCTGGTCGTCTATCCTTGGCCGGACAACGTCGTCGCTCGCGACAAGGACGGCGTGCAAGTGAAGCACTGGCGCGCCTGGTCGGAGAAGCACGGCGTGCGGTTCATCGATGCTTTCCCGGCGTTTTTCGCCGAGCCGCCGGCGGCGACCTTGGAGAAGTACTTTATCGCGGGCGACGTGCATTTTACCGACGCTGGCAATCGACTGCTTTTCGAGGAGGTCAAGCGCGCAACCGCTGGGCAATGGTAGGGGGCGAGCGTCGCCGCCGCCTGTATCACTTTCAGTTGCCGACCGCTCTATCGGTCGTGTTCATCGCGGCGTTCGGCCAATGCGGAAGTGAGATCTGCCAGGCTCCGCCTGAGGCGATCGATGCTGTGGGCGATGGGGTGTGATCCGTCGCCGGCGCTGCTTGGGCCGTCCTGCAGCCGGTTCGAGAGGTTGGAGGAATGGCCGTGCACATCCTTGAACAAGCCGCGGATCGACGGGCGCGCATGGTCGGGATGGAACGAGGCGTCCCATTCCAAGGCGGCCAGCAGTTCCTGTTGTATGGCGGGATCGGTCGGATGACCCAACGCGCGCAGGCAGGCCTCGTCCAACGCTTCGGCCCTGCGATGAAGTCTGCTGAGCAAGAGTCCTCCCGGTCGAAGCGTGCCGCGTCACCTAACCATAGCGTCCGACCACTGTCGAGCGAACGATGAGACAGGGTGAGCTTATCGGCTTACGATGCGACCAACCATCAAGGCCGGATCGACTCACCAGGGGGCCGAGGCGACGGCGTGTCGACAATCCGTGGGAGATTGAGGCGGCTGCGGAGAATCCGGGGAGGATGGCATTGTTCGAGCGAACGGATGTCGTGGATGAAGAAGAAAACCTAATGGCGAGCTTTACTGCCGAGCGGCCGTTGGCCGCTGAGCAGTTCGCGGCAGGTAAGGCGCTCCGCAAGAAAGTGCCGCGCCGGGCTCATCGTGCGTTCGCGCCAGCGGCCAATCGTCCCGATCCAGTTGACATCCTGGAGGGGCAGAACCGCAGCCGGGCGCAGAAGCTGGTGCCGGTGCGCTATGGACGCATGCTGGGATCGCCTTTCGCCTTCCTGCGCGGCTCGGCGTCAGTCATGGCGGCCGACCTAGCCAAATCTCCTGCGTTGGGTTCTTTGGTCTATGCATGCGGCGACATGCACGTGTCGAACTTCGGCGTTTTCGGTTCAGCAGAGCGCGAGCTGATCTTCGCAATCAATGATTTCGACGAAGTCTTCCCGGCGCCCTGGGAATGGGACCTCAAGAGGCTGGCTGCCAGCGCTGCTGTCGCCACGCGCTTCATGGGCGGCGGTCGTGACGATGCGGATGAAGCGGTGGTGGCGGCCGTGCGAGCCTACCGCAAGCATATCGCGCGCTACGCGGCAATGGGTCATCTCGCAGTTTGGTATGGTCGCATTGACGAGCAGGCCATCCTCGGCAGCTTGTCACAGCAAGTCCGCCGCAGCGCCGAGCGGGTGATCGCCAAAGCTCGCGGCAAAGGCCACCAACACGTGTTGCAGAAGATGACCGAGCAGATCCAGGGTGAGCACCGTATCGTCGAGGACGTGCCGTTGATCGTGCGTGAAACGCACACGGCGGCGGGCGTGCCGATCGGCGAGGCGCTCGATGCGATGCTGCGTTCCTATATCGAGTCGCTCACCTTCGACCGTCGTCGGTTGCTGGCGCGCTACCGCATCGTCGATGTCGCTCGAAAGGTGGTGGGCCTGGGTAGCGTCGGCACAGGCTGCTGGGTGGTGCTGCTCATGGGCGCAGACAACGACGACCCGCTGTTTCTCCAGGTCAAGGAAGCTCAAGGCTCGGTGCTCGAGCCATACGCCGATTATCATCTGCCATTCGAGAACCACGGTCGCCGCGTCGTGGTGGGCCAGCGCCTGATCCAAGGATCACCCGACATCTTCCTCGGTTGGGGAAAGGTACATGGCCGGCACTTCTACGTGCGCCAGCTCGCTGACATGAAGGGCGGCGTCGACATGGTCGAGGGCAACCGCAAGGGCCTGGCCGCCTTCAAGGAATATTGCGGTCTTTGCGGTTGGGCGCTGGCGCTGGCGCACGCCAAGTCGGGCAGTCCCGCGCTGATCGCTGGCTACTGCGGCAAGAGCGAGACGCTCGATGACGCGCTGGCGGCATTCGCCCAAGCCTATGCCGACCAAACCGAGCGGGACTACGAGGCGCTCGAGCGGGCGCGGCGTAGCGGGCGCATCGAGGCCGCCGTCGACGAACGGTAAGCGGTCGCTCTAACGGGCCCTCGACTTGCCGCCGACCATCAGCACCAGGGGAATGGCCAGCAGCGAAACGAGCGTGTAGAGGCCGAAGGCGTTGATGTAGCCCAGCATCGCCGCTTGGCGGGTGATCTCGCGCGAGAGCCGGGCAAGCCCTGTCACCGTCTCGGTGTCCCAGGCGCCGGTGACCCAGGGTAGCAGGAGCGTGCGGTTGTAAGGGTTCACCAGCTCGGCCAAGCGGCTGTAGTTGGCGCTGCCGGCGCGCACCACTTCGGTGACGCAGATCGAGATGAAGAAGCTCGAGCCGATGTTGCGCAACAGGTGATAGACCGCTGTGCCCTCCGCCAGGTTGGCCGAGCTCGTGGTGGCGAACGTGGCGAGCGTGAGGGGCACCCAGATCGTGCCGATGGCGATGCCCTGCAGCAGGCTGTTGGCCATCAGCGTGGCGGCATCGACGTTGAGATCGAGTGCCATCAGCCAGATTCCGGAGATCGCCTGCAACGCGAAACCGCCGCCAATGCCGATACGCGGGTCGAGCTTGCCGACGAAGATCGCGAGGAAAAAGCCGATCGTCGCGCCGACGCCACGAGCGGCGATGATCTCGCCGATCAACATGTCGGGAAAGCCGGCATGCTGCTGCAGGAGAGGCGGCAGCAGCACCATGGGCGTAAAGTTCAACATTCCGTAGATCGCCACCAGAACCAGGCCCAGCGCATAGTTGCGGTCACGGAGCAGGCGCAGGTTGAGGAATGGCCGCTGGGTCGTGAGGCTGTGGCTGATGAAAACCCAGAACGCGATGACGGCGACGAAGGCCTCGATGATGATCTCGGTCGATTCGAACCAGTCCAGTCGCTGGCCGCGCGACAGCACGAGCTGCACGCCGGCGATCGCCACGGAAAGCGACAGAAAGCCGGTCCAGTCCAGCGCCACCCGACCGGTCGGCCGGTCGGCCGGCAGCGTGAGACGCAGGCCGATGAAGGAAATCAGCCCGACCGGGACGATCATGTAAAAGGCCCAGCGCCAGCTGTAGAGCTCGGAGAGCAGCCCACCCAGGGTTGGACCGATCACCGGGCCGATGACCACGGCCATGCCGAAAACCGAGGTGACGAAGCCCTGCTGCCGCTTGGGGAAGGCATCGAGCAGGATGGTCTGCGATAGCGGAATCACCGGAGCGCCGAGCGCGCCCTGCAGCACCCGCCATAGGATCAGGCTCTCCAGCGAGGTCGCGGCGCCGCACAGGAAGGTGGTTGCCGTGAACAGCAGCACCGACCATGTCATCGTCTCACGCCGGCCAAACCGTGCGGCCAGCCAGCCGGTCATCGGCGTCATGACCGCTGTGGCGAGGATGTTGAAGGTCATCGTCCAGGCGATCTCGTCCTGGGTCGCCGACATCGTGCCCTGCATCTGGGGCAGCAGCGTCGAGGCGATCAGCAGGGTGGTTGCATAGAGCGTCGAGCCCAGCACCACCATGATCAGGATCAGCACCCGCCGGCCGACCGACAACATGTCGGCGGCCTCGGCGGGCGGTGGAAGGGCGGCGACCTGGGGACTTGAACTCATAGCCGAGGCTATTGTAGCCTATGCAACAATCATGGGCCAGCAGCCAACCGGACCCGAGGACGACGGCTATATCGGCTACGTGCTGTCGGACGTGGCGCGCCTGATTCGCACCGTGTTCGATCGCCGTGTGCGCGACATCGGCCTCACGCGCGCGCAATGGCTGGTCCTGACTCGGCTCTACCGCCGCCCTGGCGCCAGCCAGACCGAACTGGCCGAGATGCTGGAGATCGACCGCGCGAGCGCCGGGCGCATGATCGATCGCATGGAAAAGAACGGCTGGGTCGAGCGCCGCGCCGACGACGCCGACCGGCGCGTCAACCGACTGCATCTAACGGCCGAGGCGCGCAAGGTTCATACCGCGATATGGGCGATCGCCGAATCGACGGTCGACGATGCTCTATCGCCGCTGAGCGCCAGCGAGCGAGCGCAGTACACCGCGCTCACCGCCAAGGTGAAGGGCCGTTTGCAGAATCTCGCCGGAGCCGTCGCATGAGGCGCGGGCAGGCTGGCCTGCGTATGGTGTTGCTGGTGGTGGTGCCGCTCCTGGCGGTGCTCGGCGGCACTGCCTGGTGGCTGTCCGGCGGCCGCTATGTCAGCACCGAGAACGCCTATGTGAAGGCGCATATCGTGCAAATCGCCCCCGAGATTGCGGGCCAAGTGCGGCGCGTGCTGGTCCGTGACCACCAGGAGGTCGGTTCCGGCGACGTGCTGATGACCATCGAATCGCGGCCCTTCAAGCTTGCCCTGGACAGCGCCGATGCCGAGCTGGACGCCGCACGCACCCAAGTCGAGACCTTGCGCGGCATGTGGCGCGAGGCGGTGAGCGAATTGGCCGATGCCGAAGCACGCGCCGACTATTTCAGGCGCCAGTGGCAACGCCAGGAGGAGCTTGCGGTCAGAGGCGTGGCGTCGGCGGCCAAGCGCGACGAATCGCAGAATGACGCCCGCGCCGCCGCCGATCGGGTGGCAACTGTGCGCGAGAAACTGCAACGCGTGCTGACCGCGCTGAACGGCGACCCCAAGCTGCCGACCGACGAGCACCATCTGGTGCGCGACAAGATCGCAACACGTGAGCGGGCGGCCCTCGACCTTGCCCGCACGACGGTACGTGCACCGACCGACGGCGTGGTCGTCAACATGCGCGTGCAGCAAGGCGAGCAGGTCAAGGCTGCGACGCCGTTGTTCGCGCTGGTGGTGGTGAGCCGGCCCTGGGTCGAGGCCAATTTCAAGGAAACCGAGCTGACCCACGTGCGGGTCGGCCAGAAAGCCACGGTGGTGCTCGATACCTATCCCGACACGACCTGGGAGGCGGTGGTCGAAAGCCTCAGCCCGGCTACCGGGGCCGAATTCGCGGTGTTGCCGCCGCAGAACGCGTCGGGCAACTGGGTCAAGGTGGTGCAGCGACTGCCGGTCAAGCTGCGGCTGCTGCCGCATGTCGGTGAGCCGCCGCTGCGTGCCGGCATGACGGCGACGGTGCGCATCGACACCGGTCGAGAGAGCGGCCTCGCGACGTCGATCGGCAAGCTCCTGGGTGGCCGCGCCGACGCTGCGGAAAAGAAATAGTCGACGATTGGCGCCGCCGGCGTCGCCTTGCTTCCGTCAGCGAAGCCGGTCGGCAGCCGACCCGTATCTCAGCCGCAGGCCACCGAGTAGATGTGCTGGACCTCGCCGGGCAGCGGCGTCGCCTGCCATGTCTTGCCGGCGTCCCGCGTTCCGAACACCTCGCCATCGTAGCGGGCGCCGATATAGACCTGCCGAGGATCGCTTTGATGCAGGCCGATCGACATGATGGTGCCGTGCACCTGCACCTTGTCGAAGCGCTGCCAGCTCCTGCCGCCATCGGCGCTGCGATAGAGGCCACCATCGTGACTGGCAGCGGCGACCGACAGCGCAGCGTAGAGCGTGTTGGGTTCGGTCGGCGAGGCTTTGACGTCGCGGCCGTAGGTAGTCGGTGAAAAGCGGCCGACCTCCATGTCCTGCCAGCTCTTGCCGCCGTCGGCGGTGCGGAACAAGCCCATGCGCAGCGCAACAATTGCCGCATCCGGATCGGCGGCATTGATCGTGACGGCATGGCCGTCGAGCATGCCCTCGGCCGTGGTGTCGCTCACGATCTTGCTCTTCAGGTGCGGCAGTTCGGCGAGCTTGATCAGGCCCGTGCTGCAATCCTGCCAGGTTTCGCCGCCGTCGGTGCTGCGCATCACGCCGTTGATCTCGAGCGCTGCATAGATCTCGTCCAGCCGCTTGGGATTCTGGGCGAAACGCATGACTCGCGAGGCGAACGGGCCTTTGCAATGTTCGGCGACCTTGGGTGTCGCGAGCTTGCGCCAACTGGCGCCGCCATCGTCGCTGCGATAGACGTCGATCGGCGAGGCGCCTGCGAAAATGCGCTTGGGATCGCGGCTGTCGACCAGGAAGCACCACACTTCCTTCTTGGCGTCAGGGAAGGCGGTGCGCCGGAAGGTGGCGCCGCGATCGGTGCTGCGCCACACGCCGTCGTTGGTGCCGGCGAACACTGTTTCGGGATCGCCGGGATGCACCAACACCGAGTATGCCTGCACGGTGCCGAGCACATGCTGCCAGTCGCCCTTGTCCGCGGCGCGACGAAAGACCCCGACCTTGCCTTTGGCATCGCGGTTGCTGAAATAGCCGGCGACGCCGACATAGACGTTCGACTGGTCAACCATGGCTGTCTCCTCAGTTATCCTTGACCATCGGCCATATGCCCTGGTCGACCAGGCAAAGCGCTCACTGCGCTGTCTTGGCGAGAGTTGGGGCGATCCGAGCCGCTGCGCAGAAGAAACACTTCGATGATTGACCCTCAAGAGGGCTTTGCTGTTGAGCGAAGCCTAGCAAGGTGCTGGCATGATCAACAAGCGCTAGGAGGGTGGCCGGCCGATGATCGAGAAGATTCTGGACGTTCCGACCAAGGATGGAGCGATCGAAACATTCATTTGCCATCCGGAACGCGGCGGTCCCTATCCGCCGATCCTGTTCCTGATGGACGCGCCCGGGATTCGCGAAGAGCTCTACGAAATGACGCGTCGGCTGGCGACGGTCGGCTACTATGTGCTGCTGCCCAACCTCTACTACCGCGCCGGCCGGGATACCAAATACGGGCCTGATGTGCTCGAGCACGGCAGCGCCGAGCATACGCGCATGCGCGCGGTGCGCACCAAGATGACCATCCCGCCGGTGATGGACGATGTTGCGGCGCTGATCGCCTTTGCCGATTCGCAGAAGGAGTCGAAAAAAGGACCGGTCGGCGCCCATGGCTACTGCATGAGCGGCCCCTATGCCTTGGCGGCCGCCGCCCGCTATCCCGATCGTGTCGCCGCCGCGGCGTCGTTCTACGGTACCTGGCTGGTGAGCGATGCGGTCGAGAGTCCGCACCTCACGCTGGGCAAGGCGAAAGGCGAGCTCTACATCTCCTGCGCCGAGCACGACGACCTGGCGCCGCCCGATATGGTCAGGGAGCTGAAAGCGCTATTCGACAAGTCGGGAAATTCCGGCGAGCTCGAAGTGCATCTCGGCGTCCACCATGGCTTCGCCTTCCCACAGCGCTGGTGCTACGACAAGCCGGCGGCCGAGCGGCATTGGGAGCGGTTGATCGCGCTCTATCGCCGGCGGCTGGGCTAGGGTGACAGCATGGGCTTCAAGGCCGCTGCCGAGTACCTCGCCAGCCTGCCTGGCGGCCTGAATGCCCAATGCTTCATGATGCACCGCACCTATGCCAGGGCTGGTGCCAAAGCCAAGGCGGCGGCGGGTGTAACGCAGGGAGGTCGACCGGCGCCTGCTTGTGCAGCGTAGGGCAGCCCGCAGCGCCATGTAACGAGGCCAGGGGAGTAGTCGTCTCTCGGATATGGGGGCTGTTCCATGAGATTGGCTGTCGTTTCCTGCCTGCTTGTCCTCACCGCGTGTGATCACGCCGCTTCGAGCAACGCACCGGCGCCACCGCCGATCCGATCGGAATTCAATGCTCAGACGCCGGAGGGCGAAGCACGGGCGATCATCTGGCACCTTCGAGCCGAATGGAGTGATTGTGGGCTGCGGATGGTCGCCAGCCCGGCATTCCAGGCAATAAAGGACCAATTCGTCGGTCTAAAGCCATTCGATCGAGCGGCGACACCCCTCGAAGCCAGACACATCGTGTATCTGGTCGAGAACCACTTGAGGCCCTGTCGGGAGATCCAACTCGAGATCGCAGGCAGAACCCACCCGTCGTTGCCGCCGCTCTTCGACGCCGCGTCGACCAAATGGGATGCACTGGTCGCAAGGTTGGTACGCCAGCAGATCACCTGGGCCGAGTATCACCGCAACAACAACGCGGCCAGGATGGAGCTGAACAACCAACTCGAGGCGACTCGCATCGCCTTGCAACTGCCGTCGCTCAACGGCCTGCAATAGCCGCAATAGAGCGGAATCCGATCAGATTGAACCGCTCACGGTTCAATCTGATCGGATTCGCGCTCGGGCGTTGCTTGTTGCACCGGGCACAGTCCGCCCAGCTGATTCCAGCTGGGCGGACTGTGTTCTAGGCTTCCATCGCGCCTCGCTCTGCCCCAAGGAGGAGCGGAGCATTGAGCGAGATCGGCGTCGGCGGCGGGCCGTCCTGCAGCAGTGCCGCGAGCCGTGCGCCGAGGTCGACCGGCTCGAAGCGTTCGCGCGAGGCGGCGATCTCGTCGAGCCGCCACCAGCGGTGTCCGAGCGTCCAGCTTTGCTCGCGCTCGTCGAGGCCGGATGTGTCGATCGCAGTCTGTCGCGTGCGGCCGAGGAAGAAGCGTTCGCGGTGCAGCACGTCCCTGCCGCGCCAAGT
>Ga0194131_10010412_pt1 | contig 11392 bp, 11 predicted proteins | sample TA2KigO120mmetaG_FD_148631 | JGI IMG/M metagenome (GOLD analysis project Ga0194131, IMG submission 148631) | Freshwater microbial communities from Lake Tanganyika, Tanzania - TA2015053 Kigoma Offshore 120m | ecosystem: Environmental > Aquatic > Freshwater > Lake | place: Tanzania: Lake... | reverse complement strand
GCTGGCCGGCGCGTGCACCGCGCTCATCGCGCTCGTTGCGGCGCTTGCGGCCGCCGCGCGAGCCGCGCCGACGTCGGCGTTGCTCATTGCGCTCGCCATCCGGGACCGGGGCATTCACCCGCGGCGCGGCAGACGGCGCGGCTGTCTCGTCCGCGCCTTCTGAGGGAGCGTCGCCGGCTGGGCCGTCCGCGGCGGAACCCGCGGCCTGGGCATTGCGTCCGCGCCCGCGGCGCCCGCGCCGACGACGGCGACGCTGACCATCGGAGCCATTGGCGCCGCCGCTCGCGCCGGGAGCATGTCCGGAAGCTTGTCCGGGAGCTTGTGCCGGCGCATCGACTTCGGCCGCGGCCTCCGACGGGACATCCTGCACGGCTACGCCGCCATCGGATGCGCCATCGAACGCGCCTTCGCCGGCAGGGCTGTCGCCACCGCGGTTGCGACCACGTCCGCCGCGTCGGCGCCGACGCCGTCCGCGTCGGGGTGCGCCACCATCGTCGGTCGGGCCACCTGCATCGCGAGCCGGCGCGCCGCCATCGGGAGATCCGGCACCCGTGGGCGCCGGGGAAGACCAACTCGGGTCGCCTGAGGCGCCCGAGAGGGGTTGTTCACTCATCCAAGTTTTCTCTTCGCTGTCCGCCCGGGCGAATCGCATTGCCTGGGAGGGCTCGGGCTCGCCAGGCGAATTCGCCAAGCGAACACGAGCAGCCCCGCGGGCGCGCAGCGCGCCGGCGGACGGGCCCTGCATTGGCGGCGCGCATGGGCGCTGCGACGGGCAGGACCGGTTGATCGGAATGGACTGCGCAGGGAGTCCGGCCCGGCAGTTCCCGCGAACGGGGCTGCACGGCGAGGCGGCCTGCGCGGGTCCGGACGTCCGATGCCGAGGCCGCGAAGCGGCCTCCAGGCACGCGGACCACAAGGTCCGAACCTGGGCTCAGTGTCGTCTTTTCCGAGCCCGGAGTCGAGGTCGAGGCAAAGAAAAAAGCCCGGCCCCCCCTTCCGGGGGGGGCCGGGCCCTGTTCGCGGGCCCGCGAGGGCCCCCGTGCCTAGTTCGAGGCCGGAGCGGCGATCACGGTCTCGACCTCGGTCGGGGCCATGCTGTGGACCTGGACCTGAGCTTCCGCCGCCGGCGGCGTGGCCAAGCGCAGGTCCTCCATCACCATCTTCTCGAGCTCGGACTTGTAGAAGCCCTTGCGCTTTTCGAGTTCCTCGCGGAGCAGGCGCTCCTGATCGAAGGACGAGCGCACGATCGTCGGCGTGATGAACACGATCAGCGAGCGCTTCTCGCGCGTGCGCGTGTCGTGCTGGAACAACTCGCCGAGCAGCGGGATGTCGGCCAGGAACGGAACCTCCGTGTGCACCTCGGTGTCGGTGTCGCTGGTCAGGCCGCCGATGACGGCGGTCTGCCCGCTCTGCAGCAACATGCTCGTCACGATGGTCGAGCTGCGCTTGCGCGGCAACGCGATCGAACCCGAGGAGCCCGAAGCGCCAACGGTGAACACGTCGAAGCCCGCGGGCGCGAGCTCGGTCGCCCCGGCACCCGACAGGCTGGTCTCCTTCGGGATCACGTCCAGCGTGAGCTTGTCCGTGCCGGGCACGACGTGCGGCACGATCAAGAGCTGGAAGCCCACCTCGACGGGCGAGCCGGAGGCCTCGGTGATCGAGAGCGACAGGCCGCCGGCCTGGCCCTGCTCGGTCTTCGCCTCGGCGTAGCGGATCGTCTCGCCGACGAAGATGGTGGCTTCGCGACCGTCGAGCGCGATCAGCTTGGGCGCCTGAACGACTTCGCTCTGCGTGTCGCGCTGCAGCATGCGCAGCGTGGCCGAAACCTGCTGGAAGTCCAGGGCTCCGAAGATCGTGTCGGGAAAGATCGTGGTGCCTGCGTTGAGCAGCGGGTCGGTCCACGGACCTTCGCCGGTCGGGTTCGCGATCACCCAGTCGTCCCAACCGCCGCTACCCGGGTCGAACGGGAACGTGATCGGGATCTGACCGCCCGAGACGCCGATCGACGGGCCGGAATCGCCGTAGTCGACGCCCAGGTTGAACAGGTTGTTGTTCGTGGTCGAGACGAACTTGACGTCGACGAAGACTTGCGCGGGCTCGGTGTCGAGTCGCTCGAGGATCGCCTTGATCGTTTCCTGCACCTGCGCGGTGTCGCGAACGATGATCACGTTCTGCGCCTCGACGTAGTCGATCTGGCCCCCCGTCGTGAGCGCGGCCTGCAAGGCACCGAAGATCGGCAACTTCTTGAGCGCGAGGTCAGACTGGCTCTGTGAGGCTCCGCCCGTCGCCTGCTTCTTCGTCTGCTGGGTGTTCAGCACGAACTCCGAGGACAGGATCGGTTCGTACTTGCTGGGTTGGCGGATGTAGCGCAGCTGATAGCTGCGCGTGACCATTTGCGTCTGCAGCGACAGCGGGTCGACCACGCGCAGGATGCCGCGGTTCTCCTCGACGATTGTGAATCCGAGGGTCTTGGCGGCCACGTCGAGCGCATCGCGCCACGGGACGTCCTTGAGGCTGAGCGAGAGCGTGCCCTGCACCTCGGGGGCGACGACGATGTTGGCTCCGCTGATCTTGGCGAAGGCCTCGATCACGTCGCGGATGTTGCCGTCCTTGACCGAGTACGTGATCTGGTGCGGTTCGTCGACGACCAGCACACCGGCCGTGCGCGACTCGACGATGCACCCGGCCAGTTCGGTGGCCAGATCGAGCGCGTCGCGCCACGGCACGTCGGTCAGGTCGAGGTCGATGGTCTTCTCCCCGCCCTTCTTCACGACGATGTTCGCGCCGGATTGCTGTTGCAAGAAGCTCACGACGTCGGCCAGCGTGCGCTCCTTGACGCGCAGGGAGACCCGTGCGTCGGGATTGGCTTCCTGCGCCAGGCTCAGCGTGGCGGCCAAGACAGCCGTCGTCAGATATTGGATGGTCTTCTGGAATTTCATCGTTCTCTACTCCTCCCCTACCTTGTGATGTCGATGCGGGCGATTGCCGCTATTGGCCGATCATTCGGCCGAGGACAAGACCGCGGAATTCGAATTCGATTTCGTCCTGCCGGATGGCGTGGACCACGATTCCACCCTCCATTACCTCCCCGACTTCGACCGTCTGGCCGTTGATGATCGCGTAGGGCTTGCCCGACGCGACGATCACGCCCGAGATCGAGAGCGAGAGCTTCTCGAAGTCCAACACGGTGCGTGCCTCATCCGCGAACTCGCGCAGCTCGAGAGCGAGTTGCGCGCGATCGGGGTACGTTTCCGCGAGATCCAGCATCAGGGCTACTGATGCGAACACCTCGAGGACGTTCTTGTATTCGCCGGCGTCGCGGTAGGAGTTCATCCTGGCGTGCGCTTCCTGGAGCACGGCCAGGGACGGACCCTTGTCGGCGCTGGGCTGCTGGCCGCCCTGCATCTCGCTGAGGACCTCCAGCACGTTCTTCTGCCAGGCATCCTTGGCCGGCGCGTAGGTGAATCCGCCCGCGCGCTTCTGCTCGTCGACTCGCGAGATGAGGTCGGCCAGCGCCGGCAGATAGTCGCGCTCGAGCGTCATGACCTCGATCGGGCTGCTGGTCGTGCGCATGCGCATCCACAGCTCGTGGGTGCTGGCGGCGAGCCGCGTGGCGTCCTCGACGATCGCGATCTGCTCCTCGATCGGACGGCCTTCGCCTTCCTGTGCCTCCGGCATGCGCGGATCGACCCACGGATCGCGTCGGCCGCGTGAGCCGCGATACTCGTACGCCTGCGTCTGCAGCAGGGCGCGCTGCTTGGAGATCTCGGTGGAGAGCAGGTCGCGCTTGCGCTCGTATCCATCGACCTGAACCGGCTTGCCCTTCTCGGCCGGCTGGTAGACGTACGACTCGACCTCGAGTTGGATCTCGTGACGAGGCGTGGCGGGCTTCTTGTCCGCGCCGCGCTTGCTGTCGTCGCGCTTGGCGGCGGACAGCTTCAGCGTGTTCACGCTCATGAAGCGCGAGTGGCGCTCCACGAGGCTGAGGAACGAGAGCAGCTGGAACGCGTCGCCGGCGAAGGTGATCTCGTAGCCGACCTTCTTGAAGTCGGCCTTCGCCTGCTTGTCGTCGCGCGCGTTGTTCTTGGGCTTGAGCTGCGAGATGCTCACGCCGGAGTTGTCGGCGAAGGCCTGCAGCGTGCGCACGTACTCGGTGATTTCCTGATCGTTCGGCAGGATCTCGCGCATCAGCTCGTCGAGCTCGCGCTGCACGATCACGTCGCGTTCCAGACCGGCGGTCTTGCCGATCTCGAGGCGGGCCCGGTCGGCTTCCGAACGCAGGGCATCCCCGGCCGCTCGTGCATCGGCGATCGCGCCGCGCTCCCACCAGAGGAGCGTGCCCAAGCCACCCAGCAGGAGCACTCCGACCACGCCCGTGACGAGCATGGACTTTTCGATTGCCGGGAATTTCACTGCTTCTCTCCTTCGCCTTCCTGCGCGGGCTTGGGCTTGGCCTTGCTGCCCTTGGCGGGCTTGGCCGGCTTTTCGGGCGCGGTCTCGCGAGCCTTGAGCTTCAGCTCGAGGTCGAAGTTCCACGCGCTCGCGGGAATCAATCCGTCGCCGTCGTCGCGGCTCTTGCCCTCAGGAGGCTTGGGCGGCTCGAAGCCGCTGAAGAACTCCGAGGCCTGCAGGTCGTCGAAGAAATTCGCGACCAGCCCGATATTCTCGCCGCCGCAGTTGGCCTGCGCCTTGAACATGCCGGCGGTCTTGGTCTTCTTGTCGTACTGGCGCGAGACCGTCAGGTCGTCCATCCAGATCAGGTACTTCTGGCCGCTGCCGCCGGTATTGACCACGTCGATCATCTGGTCGAGCTTGGCCGTCCAGCTGACGCGGTTCTGCGCGATCTCATCGAGTGTCGCGGCGCGCGACTCGAAGCCCTTCTTCTCGGCCACGAGCGCCTTCACGTGGGTCAGCTGCGGCTGCAGACTGTCGAGCGTCTCCTGGGCCAGGGCCCGATCGCTCTGTGCGGTCGCGTACTCGCCGAACCAGAGCCAGGCGCTCATGGCCGCCATCGAGCCGGCTACCCCGACCAGGCCGGTGACCGCGATCACCTGCTTGACCGGCGTCCGCTCGCGGCCGCGGAATTCCTTGGGGAGGAGATTGACGTGGATCATGCGGCACGCACCCGTGAAGCGAGACCGATTGCCACCGCGAGAGAGGGACCGATCAGGTCGATCTCCTCGGCGGGGATGCGGCCGTCCTGGATCCGCACTCCGGAGAGCGGATTCCACGGGCGCACCGTGCGACCCGTGCTCTGCGCGAGGAACTCGACTGCGCCCGGAGCGAGCAGCGCGCTGCCCGACACGAGCACTTCCTCGACCGCGAGTTCCTCGCGATTCTCGACGAATTCGAGCGAGAGTCCGATCTCGCTCACCATGTCCTCGAGCACCGAGACGATCGCGCGGGCAACCTCGAATGCGCGCTCGCCGGGATTGCGCTTGAGCGCCTCGGCTTCGGCGACGTCCATCCCCAATCGACGCGCGATCGCCTGGGTCATGTCGGCGCCGCCCAGTCCGATCTCGCGACTGAAGCAGGTCTCACCTTGCGCGAGCACGTTGATCTGCGTGCGCGACGAGCCGACATCGACCAGCGCGATGGGCCGGTCGGTAGCCTGCCCGAGGGCCAGCGCGGACATCTCCCACGCATTGCCGAGGGCGAAGGCATCGAGGTCCACAGCCACGGGGGTCAGCCCCTTGGACTGCACGTCCTTCAGCGTCGAATGCAGCGCGCTCTTCTGGCAGGCCGCGAGTACGACGCTGATCTGACCGGCACCCGGACCCTCGCCGCGGCTTGGCGGACGGCGCTTGAGCCGCTGGCAGTCCATCACGACGTCGTCCTTGTCGAACGGCAGGTACTTGTCGAGCTCGTAGTGGATGGCCTGACGCAGCTCGGAGTCGCTCATCTCGAGCATCGAGATGTAGCGCACGACGACCGACTGGCCGGCCACCGAGACGACGGCGTTGCGCGAGGCGAACTTGCCCTCGGCCAGCAACTGCGACAGCGCGGCATTGCGATCGGCGCCTGCAGGCACTTCGACCCGCGCGAAGCCGGTGAGTACGGCCTCGTCGCCCTGCATGGTGATTTCGACCGCCTTGAGGACTTGGCTGCCCAGGTCGAGGCCGACGATGCTCTTTTGCTTGCGGAACAAATGACCCTCGGTGAGACCGGGGGGTTTCCGCTCCGGCTCCCGCGGCCGCGCTCGAACCGAACGCGGAAACGTCAGAAGCTGGTCGGGACCCGGTCTACGGGGGGCCGTTTCGACCGCACCGGGGGGGGTGGGTTTAGGTGCTTTCGCCGAATCCGCCCGCCACCAGCTTCTCCAGAGCCTGGAGCAGCGCCTCCGCATCGCCGCCCTCGGCCCGGAAGCACAGCTCGGCGCCCTGGGCCGCCCCCAGCGTCATCAGCTCGAGGATGCTCTTCGCATTGACCTGCTGGCCCTCGCTCTCGACGCTGACCTCGGCGCCGAAGGACAGCGCGGTGGACGCGATCGCGTGGCAGGGGCGCGCGTGCAGGCCGCGCGGGTTGACGATGCGGACACGCCGCTCGAGAGCTTCACTTGCCATCGGCGCTAGTTACGAGCATCCCGCAGGCGCTGCGCGGTCTCCCGGACCAGCGCGAGCAGTGCATTGCGGTCGGTGACCCCGCAGGCGAAACGGCGGAAGTCGGCGTCGCGCCCGAGCTGCGCGATCCCGCGCATCAGCTCCAGGTGGCGCTGCGGATCGAAGCGCGGGCCGGCCTTTTCTGGGCGCAGCACGCCGAAAACGATGCGCACGCCGGCGCCATCGTGAGCCTGCCATGGGACGGGCACGCTGGTCACGCACAGCGTGCAGGCGACTTGCTCGAGGCCGCGCAACTGGACGTGCGGGATCGCCACGCCCAGTCCCACTCCGGTGGATGCCACGCGCTCGCGCTCGAGCAGCGCGCGCAGCGCTCCGGCTCGAGACGCCGGCTGCAATTGCTTCGAGCGCACCAGCACGCCGACCACTTCGGCGAGCACGGAGTCCTTCTCGTCTCCGGCCACGCCGACGGCGCAAGCGGTGATGCGAAGGAGCTTGTCGATGTCCGGGGTCGCCGGGGTCATGCCTGGAGCGCTTGGAGCTGCAAATCTGCCGCGGCGGCAGGTCGGAAAGGCCTGCGGGAAGCGAGAGGATAGCAGGCGGCACGCCGACCCGCCCTCCGGCTCGCCAGGCAGTCCGCCGAGCAAGTCGCCTCGCGAGGCAGAGCCGCGACGCGTCCAACAGGCGGCTAGCCGGTCTTGCGGCGGCCGCCGTGCGCGAGGCGGTCCTTGTGCCGCGCGAGCACGCGTGTCATGCGCCGCAGCGACTCGTCGAGCGCGGCGTCCATCGTCTGCGCGCGGCCTTCGACCACCAGCACGACGCCGCGCGGCAGGTTGGCGACCAGTTCGATCCGGTACGTGTCGCGCTGGCGCTCGAGCCGGGCTTGCAGCGATTCGGTGCGCCCGAAGTAGCGCGCCAGATGCTGCAACTTGGCCTCGATGTGCTCGCGCACGTGCTCCGGGAAATGCTGGTGATGCAAGATCGCGACCTGGAGTTTCATGCGAATTCCTCGGGATGCCTGCGGGGGGCCCGCGAACCTGACCCTACTGTGTCATGCGCCCACCAGGGGTCAAGCGCTGGACCACGCAAGCCGATCGGCATGTGCCGGCTCGGGGCTGGAGCCGGGTTCCTGGAAACTCTAGGTGGGAGGCCGAGGCGAGCGTCGTCCGCCGCGGCCTTCCAGGCCGAGGAAGCAGGCCTCCGGATAGAGCACGCGCAACAGGTACAGGCCGTGCGCCGGGGCGGTCGCGCCCGCGCGCTTGCGGTCGCATGAGGCCAGGATCGCGGAGACCTCCGGCGCGCCGAGCTTGCCGCGCCCCGCATCGACCAGCGTTCCGGCGATCGAGCGCGCCATGTTGTAGAGAAAACCGTCCGCCTCCAGCACCAGACCCACCCACTCGCGCCGCTCGATGCAGCGCAATCCGCGCAGCGTGCGCACGCTCGTGCTGCGCGGAGAGCCCGCGCTCTCGAACGCCGAGAAATCGTGGCGTCCCAGCAAGACGGCCGCCGCGGCCCGCATGCGCGCGACATCCAGCGCTTCGGGTACCCACCAGGCCCGGTTCTCGTGGAACGGCGAGGCGAAGCGCGTGCGCGCGATGCAGTAGAGGTAGCGCTTGCCGCGCGCGCTGAAACGCGCGTGGAAATCGTCGGCGCAGGTCTCCAGCGCGCGCACGACGACGCCGTCGGGCAGGTGCGCGTTCAACGCATGACACAGCCGGTCGTCGTCCAGGCGCGTGTCCAAGTGAAAGCTGGCGACCTGGCGCAATGCATGCACGCCGGTGTCGGTGCGACCGGAGCCATGCACGACGATCCTCTCGCCGCACAGCGCGAGCAGCCCGTCCTCGACGGCTTCCTGCACGCTGACGAAGCCGGCCTGGCGCTGCCAGCCGAAGAATCGCGAGCCGTCGTAGGCGATCAGGACGCGCACGTTGCGCATCCGGACCAGACTAACGGCGAAGCGGCCTCGGCACGATCACGGCCGGGGCCTCAGTGGCGCCGGCGCAGGTAGGAACTCTGGATGCCCAGTTCCTCGCGGTACTTGGCGACCGTGCGCCGCGCCACGTCGAAGCCGCGCCGGCGCAGGCGCTCGGTCAGCACGTCGTCGGAGAGCGGAGCGCGCGGATCCTCCAGCGCGACCAGCTCGCGCAGCGCGCTGCGCGCGTGCTCGCGCGAGACCTCCGGACTGCTTGCCAGGCCGGTCTGGAAGAACGCGCGCAGCGGCACGACCCCCCAGGGAGTCTGCGCCCATTTCCCGCTGATCGCGCGACTGACGGTGCTCTGGTGCAGCTCGAGTTCCTCGGCCAGCTCGATCATGCGCAATGGGACCAGGCCGCGGGGGCCCTCGTCGAGCCAGCGGCGCTGCCGCTCGAACAGCGCGCGTGCGACGCGCCGCAGCGTCGAGTGCCGTTGCTCGAGCGCCTGGATCAGGGCGCGCGCCTCGCCGATGCGCTGGCGCAGCCGGGCCCGCACGTCGCGCGGCTGCGTGCGATCCGCGGCCAGGCGCTCGACGCGCCGGCTGACGATGGGCTCGGGCGTCCCCTCGCGCACGACCGTCAGGCGGAACTCGCCGCCATCGCATTCCACCAGCACGTCGGGCCGCACGCAGGGCGCCGCCTCGTCGAGCAAATCGAGCGCCGGTCGCGCCGACAGGCCGCGCAGTTGTTCGAGCAGCTCGCGCAGCCGCGGCAGGTCCACGCCGAGCGCGCGCGCAACTTGCGGCAACCGGTTCTTCGAGAGCTCGTCGAGGAACTCCTCGACGAGCCGCGCCACCAGCGCATGGTCCGGACTGCGCCGGTCCAACTGCAGGAGCAGGGCCTCGCGCAGATCGCGCGCGCCGATGCCGCGCGGCTCCAAGGCCTGCAGCCGCGCGATGGCCAGCCCGAGCGCGTCGCGCCCGCCCTCCAGGCGCTCCTGCTCGGCCAGCGCCAGCAGCTCCTCGTCCGAGAGCGCGAGGAAGCCGCGTTCGTCGAGCGCGCCCACCAGGAAGCGCAGCCAGATCGCGTCGGGCTCGGCGAGTTCGAGCATGCGGATCTGCTCGTCGAGGCGCTCGGCGAGTCCGCCGCGCCGCGAGGGCAGCTCGGAGAGCAGATCCTGATTCGCGCGGCCGCGCTCGGCGTCACGCGCGCGCGGCCGGCGGCGACGCTCGCGGAACTCCAGGGCCTCGTTCTCGCCGAAGGCCTGCGAGAGCCTGGCCTCGAGCGCCTCGAGGGGCAGCGCCAACACCTCGATCGACTGCAGCATGTGCGGCAGCAGCAACAGCTGCTGGCTCATGCCGGTCTCGAGGCGGGCGGAGAGCCCCGCGGCGGCGCGCGGGGTGCGTTCCGATCCGTTCACGCGGCGCCCTATCGACGCGCGCGTGCAGGGCCTGGAGTCCCCAGATCTCGGGCGGAAACGAATGCACTCGAGGTGCGGATCGGAGCACCGTCGCCGACTCGCGACGCCGGGAGCGTCGACCCGGAAAACAACGGCACTTTGCTGCCCGCGCCGGTGCTTTCCTTCCGGGTCAGTCGGGCTTGCGCATGCGCAGTTCGACGCGGCCGTTCATCGCGTCCTCGAGGATCCCGCGGTGCAGATACTCGAGCGCGCTGCCCGCCGGCAACCCGCGCGCCAGCCGCGTCACGCGCACGCGCGCCCCGCTCTTCTCGAGCGCGCGCAGCACCAGCGTCGCCGTCGCCTCGCCCTCGGCATCGGGGTCGGTGCCCAGGATCACCTCGTCGTACTCGCCGCGCGCGGCGCGCTCGATCAGCGCATCCAGGTTCAGCGAACGCTCGTCGTGACCGGTCGCCGGATTGAGCGCGCCCATCAGCACGAAATAGCGTCCCTGGTGCACGCCGGAGCGCTCGACCGCCTCGACGTCGCGCGGCTCCTCGACCACCAGCACGCGGCGCGCGTCGCGCCGCTCGTCCGCGCACAGCGAACAGGGGGCGCTGGCGCCGACATTGCCGCACACGCGGCAGCGCAGCGTGCGCTCGAGCGCATCGCGCAGCAGGCCCGGCAGTTCCCGCGTCTTCGGATCCCGCAATACGAAGAAGGCCATGCGCTCGGCGCTGCGCCGGCCGATGCCGGGAAAGCGCTCGAACGCATCGATCAGGGCTTCCAGGGGCGCCGGGTAGCTCACGCGCGGACCTCGCTCACATCCCCGGCAGCTGCAGGCCGCCGGTGACTCGCGACATGCCCTTCTCGGCGAGCTGTTCGGCCTTGGTGAGCGCGTCCTTCGACGCGAGCAGCACCAGTTCCTCGATCAGCGCGACGTCGCCGCCCTTGATCAGCTCGGGATCGAGCCGGACGCGCGTGATCTGCTTGTCGCCGCTCGCCTCGACCTGCACGGCCCCGCCGCCCGCGCTGCCGCGCACGCTGGCACGCTTGAGCTCCTCGCGCACCTTGTCGAGTTCGCGCTGCATCGCCTGCGCCTGCCGCAGCAGGCTGCCCATGTCACCGAGGGGTCCGCTCATAGGTTCTTTCTCTGGTCCGCGCGCCTCAGCGCTCCTCCACACGGCCGCCGAAGCGCTCGGCGACCCGCTTGGTGAACGGGTCGGTGCCCGCCGCGCCCGTGCCGAGCTTCTCGATCCCGTCGTAGACGATCTCGCAGTCCCGGCCCAGCGGCTTGTGGAAGGCGCGCCGCGCGAGTTCGCGGTTGCGCGCGTCGGCGAACAGCCGCCGCTCGCCGTCGTTGACCGAGTCGAGCTGGATCAGCACGCGCGGACCGCTGCTGTCGATCAGCCGGCCGCGTCGCCCCAAGGCTTCGGCCAGGGCTCCCGCGCCGAGCTTGCGCAGCTCCTCCAGTGCGAGCTTCCAGGTCTCCGAATGCGACAGGGCCACTTCGCGCGCGACCAGCG
>Ga0194131_10010411_pt1 | contig 11393 bp, 7 predicted proteins | sample TA2KigO120mmetaG_FD_148631 | JGI IMG/M metagenome (GOLD analysis project Ga0194131, IMG submission 148631) | Freshwater microbial communities from Lake Tanganyika, Tanzania - TA2015053 Kigoma Offshore 120m | ecosystem: Environmental > Aquatic > Freshwater > Lake | place: Tanzania: Lake... | reverse complement strand
CGGGACCGTGGACGACGAGGGTGTCGACGACGACGACGACGGGTACACCGAGGACGCGGGCGACTGCGACGATGCGGCGCCCTGGATCGGCCCGGGCGCGGTCGAGATTCCCGACACGGAGGTGGACGAGGACTGCGACGGCGTGGAGGAGTACGCCATCGACTGGTCGTCCACCGCCATCTTCGTGGACGCGGACCTCGGATCTGACTACTTCCCCGGCACCCAGGAGTACCCGGTTGCCACGCTGGGCCGTGGGGTCAGCCTGGCCCTGGCGGCAGGAAGCTCGGTGGTGGCCGCCGAGGGCACCTACGTCGAGAACGTGAGCGTCTCGGTCCACATCTTCGGTGGCTACGCCGCCGACTGGTCGACCGCGACCGGGCTCTCGGTGGTCGAAGGATCCCTCACCTACCCGAGCGCCGCGAGCGGCCTGGTCGTCTCCGGACTCGAGATCGATGGCGTCGTGGAAGTCGTCGGCGACGGCATCTTCTACGGGGGCGCCGTCTACGCCGACTCGAGCGAGGCGTGGGCCGCGGACAGCACCTTGGGCTCTCTCGGCATCGCCGAGTCGGTGATCATGGGCCCGCAGACCTACACGAGCGGCGACATCGCCACGGTGGTCGTCGGCGCCGGCGGCGGCTGGGTGTACGACAGCGCGGTCGTGGGCGGCGTCGCTGGCAACGGGGCGGACGGGGCGGACGGGTCGGGGACGACGTTGGTGGAGACCTATCGGCCATGGGCCGCTGGGGAGTGCGACAGCTGGGACGCGCCCCAGGGCAACGATGGTTCATCCGGCACGGATGGCGCCGCGGTGGTCAGTTGGAAGGTCGAGGACGGAGGACAGGCGACCGTGGCCGGAACTCTGGTTCTCGGCGGATCCGCGGGGCGAGGGGGCGAGGGCGGTGCGGGAGCCGACGGCACCCAGACGGCATACGGCTATGGCATCTGGCATGGCCCGGGCGGGTCGGGCGGCGACGGTGGAAATTCGGGCGAGGTGGTGCTTGTCCTCTCCGATGACGGCAGCGTGGAGCTGGTGGGGTCGCTCCTGAGCGGCGGGACCCTCGCGGAGGGCGGCAGCGGTGGCGCCGGAGGCGACGCCAACAGCGGCACCTGCGAGACGACCTGCCGGGAGATGTCCGGCGTTCCCGCCACGAAGCTCGCCTGGGGAGGCGCCGGCGGCGACGCCGGAAGCGCCTCGGCCTGGTACGGCGTGAGGGGCGCCGTCTCGGCCTGGGGCACCTCGATCCTCGGGCCCGCTGCGATCGAGGGCGTCTCCGAGGGCGGGAGCGTCGGCATGGAGAGCACCTGCTGCTCAGGCGCTTCCTACCCGTACTGCTACGGCGACCCCAGCGCGTCTTCGGGCGCGTCGGCAGAGGATCCGACCCTCACGGCCTTCGAGGACGCGGTGAGCAGCTCGGCCACCACGATCATCGGGAACCGGGTGCTCCTCCAGGAGGCGGACCTCGGCGGCGGCTGGGGCGACATCGTGGACGGCGTGCCCTTCTCTCCGAGCGCCGTGACCGGCCTGTCGCTCGGCGCGGCCACGGTCTCGCGCAACGTCGTGTCGCTCGTGACCGCCGGCACGGCCACGGGCATCGACGCGACCGGGACCGTCACCGGGCACTCCAACCTGGTGGAGATCCTCGGCACGGACGACGCCGTCGGCATCGCGCTCGACGGCGAGTCCTGCCTGATGGTGAACAGCACGGTGGTGCTCGACGGTGCCGGCATCGGCATCTGGACCTCGGGCAGCACCATGGTGGGCCTCGTCAACAACCTCGTGCAGACCGGATCGGGCGGCACCTGCCTCGAAGACGACACCAGCACGCGCAGCTACCTGCGGAACAACCTGGTGTGGGGGTGCACGAGCCAGCTCTACCACGACAGCGCCGGCTACCGGACGCGCGCGGCGGAGCTGAACTTCGTGACCACCACCGTCTCGGCCGGGGGCCACCTCTACACGAGCCCCTCCTTCACCGACGAGGCCGCCAGCGACTACAGCCTGTCGGCGAGCTCCTCCGCCGTCAACGCGGGGTACGACGTGTCCAGTGCCACGTTCGGCTCCGTCGCCTACGACGTGGCGGGGGACACCTGCCCCTCCGGCGGTAGCTACGACATCGGGGCCTACGAGCGGTAGCGATCCGGTGCCAGGCCCGGGGTTCCGATGGCTACCTGGAAACCTGCCGCCTACCGAGCACGTACGGGGTGCCCCTCAAAACTGGAAGTAGATGAACTGGTAGCCATACGAGGAACCGAGAACCAGGATCGAAGTCCACAGTAGCGCGTAGACGCAGGCCTGCGCCGAGCGGGGCCAGCCGAGCACGGCGAGCGTGCCCTGCCGCTCCTGGACCCACTCGAGCAGGGTGACGGGGACGGCGAGCCAGAGCAGGGTGCGAAGGTGGGCGAGGGCTGTCGGCGTGAGTTGCAGACTCGACAAGCTCGACGCCATCTCGACGAGGTGGGCCAGCGAGTGCGCGCGGAACACGACGAAACCGAGACAGGTGAGGTGGAAGGTGGCCACCACGAGCAGCCAGCGCGGGATCTTCGGCCGCGGCAGGCGACGCCCCAGCGCGAGGGCACCGCCATGCCAGGCGCCCCAGGCCAGGTAGGTGTAGTTCGCGCCGTGCCAGAGGCCGCCGAGGACCATCGTCGCCATCAGGTTGAACCCCGGTCGCGACCGGTTGCCCCCGAGCGGCAGGTAGAGGTAGTCGCGCAGCCACTGGCTCAGGCTCACGTGCCAGCGGTGCCAGACCTCGCGGGGCGAGGCGGCGAAGAACGGACGGGCGAAGTTCTCCATCAGGTCCACGCCGAACAGGCGCGCCACGCCGCGGGCGATGTCGGAGTAGCCCGAGAAGTCGCAGTAGATCTGCCAGGTGAAGGCGTAGGCGGCGAGGAGCACTGCCGCGCCGCCGGGGCCATCCTTGTCGAAGCCGGCGGCCACGATGGGCGCGAGGTTGTCGGCCACCACCACCTTCTTCACGTAGCCCCAGGTGATGAGCCACATCGCCTCGCTGTGCTCCCGCGAGGCTGGGCGGCGCATCTGGAGCAGCTGGGGCAGCAGGTGGCTCGACCGCTCGATGGGTCCCGCCACCAACTGGGGGAAGAAGGTGATGAAGAGCAGGAAGTCGAGGAGCTTGCGGCAGGGCGCTACCCGCCCGCGGTACACGTCGATGGTGTAGGCCATCGCCTGGAAGGTGTAGAAGCTGATGCCGACGGGGAGAACGATGTCGAGCAGCAGCGACGGTGACGCGAGGCCCAGCGCCGCGGCAAGCTCGCGCGAGAAGAAGCCGGCGTACTTGAACACCGCGAGGGTGCCGAGGTTGGAGACCACCGACACGGTGACGAGCGCCTTGCGACGGTCAGGCCAGCGCTCCATGCCCAGGGCCAGCGCCCAGTCGAGCGTGGCGGTGGCGAGCAGGAGCCCGAGGAAGCGCCAGTCCCACCACCCGTAGAACACGCAGGAGGCCGCGAGCAGCCAGTAGCGTCCCGCCCCGAGCGGCAGCGCCCGCCACGCGCCGTACACCAAGCCGAGGAAGGCCACGAAGGCAAGGGAGTTGAAGAGCACGCGCGCCGAAGACTAGCAGATGTGTCAAAGGGCCCTTTTTTGAAGTTGACGTTCATTATCAATACAGCTATGCATGCCGCGCATGAGCACCCTTGCGAGCTTGGCGGTAGGCGAGTCGGCGCGGATCGTGGCGGTGGGCGGCGAACGCGGCTACCGGCGGCGCTTGCTCGAGCTCGGGTTCTTGCCGGGCACGGTCGTGCGCCTGCGCGGCGTCGCGCCGATGGGCGATCCGCTCGACGTCGACATCGGGGGCTGTCGGTTCTCGCTGCGGCGCGCCGAGGCCGAGGCGGTCCGGGTGGCGAGCCCGGCGCTGGAACTGGCCGCGGCCAAGTAGGCCACGTCGTGGTCGCGCAGGCCTCGCCCAGGGTCGCGGTGGCTGGCAACCCGAACACTGGGAAGACCAGCCTCTTCAACCGGCTCACCGGGGCCAACGCGCGGGTGGGCAACTACCCGGGGGTGACCGTCGAGCGCGAGAGCGGCACCTGGCGGCTCGGGGGCCGCGACGTCGAGGTGATCGACGTGCCGGGCACCTACTCGCTCGCCGCGCGCTCGGCCGAGGAACAGGTCGCGGTGCGCGCGCTCTTCGGACTCGACGGCGACCCCCGGCCACACCTGGTGCTGCTGGTGGTCGACGCCACCCAGCTCGTCCGCAACCTCTACCTCGCGGTGCAACTGGCCGAGGCCGAGTTGCCCTTCGTGATCGCGCTCAATCTCGCCGACGTGGCGCGCGCCCAGGGCATCCTCCCCGACCCGGCGCGCGTGTCGGCGGCCTTCGGCGTGCCCTGCGTGCCGGTCAGCGCCCACACCGGCGAGGGCCTGCCCGACCTGGCGCGGGTGGTGGGCGAGGCGCTGGCGAAGCCGCCGCGCCCCCGCGTGTCGCTGTCCTACCCGGCGCCGCTGGTCGCCGACGCGGCGCGGCTCGAGGCCTTCGCCGCCGCGTCGTCGCCCGGCGAGGCTCGCGCGCTGGCGCTGTGGCACCTCTTGTCGGTCGACGACACCGACGAGCTGATCGACATCCCCGATGCCGTCCGCCGCGAGGTGCTTGCCATCCGCGCCGGGGCCGCCGGTCGCGACATCGACGGCGAGATCGTCGGCACCCGCTACGACTGGCTCGTCGCCCAGGACTTCGGCGTGGGCAAGCGCGTGGAGGGGCCGGCCCTCTCCGACCGCGTCGATCGCGTGCTCTTGCACCCGGCGAGCGGCGGCCTGGTGTTCTTGCTGGTGATGGCGGTGCTGTTCCAGGCGCTCTTCAGCTGGTCGGAGCCCGCCATCGGGGCGATCGAGACCGCGTTCGCCTGGGTCGGCGACGCGGTGGCCGGGGCGCTCCCCAGCGGCATCGCGTCGGACCTCCTCGTCGACGGCGTGATCAACGGCGTGGGCAGCGTGGTGGTTTTCCTGCCCCAGATCATGCTGCTGTTCTTCCTGCTCGGGTTCCTGGAAGACAGCGGCTACATGGCGCGCGTGGCCTTCCTCGTCGACCGGGCGATGCGGTCGATCGGGCTGCACGGGCGCGCGTTCGTCCCGATGCTCTCCGGCTACGCCTGCGCCGTCCCCGCAATCATGGCCACGCGCACCCTGGAGCGTCGTCGCGACCGCCTCCTGACGATGATGGTGGTGCCGCTGATGTCCTGCTCGGCGCGCCTGCCGGTGTACACGCTCGTGGTCGCGACCGTGTTCGCGCCTGGCGCCACCTGGCTCGGGCTCGACGCGCGGGTGGCGGTGATGGTGGCGATGTACCTGTTCACCACCGGGATGGCGCTCGTGGCCGCCGGGGTCCTCGGGCACACGCTGTTGAAGGGACCAAGAGTGCCGCTGCTCCTGGAACTCCCGCCCTACCGCATGCCTCGGCTCGCCACGGTGCTGCGGCAGATGTGGATGCGGGCCAAGACCTTCCTCACCGAGGCGGGCACCACCATCATGGCGGTGACGGTGGTGTTGTGGGCGCTGTTGTACTTCCCCCGCGACGTGCAGCTCAGTCGCGACTATGACATGCTCCGGGCTGGTGCGAGCGATGAGGTGGCCGCCCAACTCAGCGCCGAGGAGTCGGCCGAGCGCCTCGCCCAGAGCTACGGCGGTCGCATGGGCAAGGCGATCGAGCCCATCATCGAGCCGCTCGGCTACGACTGGAAACTCGGCGTGGGCGTGGTGGGCGCCTTCGCCGCGCGCGAGGTGTTCGTGGCCACGATGGGCGTGATCTACGGCATCGGCGACGACGCCGACGAGGCGAGCGAGCCCCTGCGCGAACGCATGCGCGCGGAGCGCCGTCCCGATGGATCACCCCTGTGGACGCCGGCGGTGGGCGCCTCGCTGATGGTGTTCTTCGCGCTCTCGGCGCAGTGCCTGTCCACCCTCGCCGTGGTGCGCCGCGAGTCGGGCTCCTGGCGCTGGGCGGCGTTCTTGTTCGCGTACATGACGGCGCTGGCCTGGGTGGGTGCCTTCGTCGCGTACCGCGTGGTCGGAGCGCTCGCGGCGTGAGCACGCGAATCAGTCCACCGCGCAGCGGCTGGGCGAGCTGACTGGTGTTCTTCCTCCTGGCCTGCGTCGCCGAGACCGTCGACTCGGGGCATAGCGCGTTGCCCGGTTGCAGGATCTGCACCCTCGCGGGGAGGAAATCGAGCTTCGCTCTCACCTCAACGCCTACACCATGCCGGTCGAGGAGGTGACCGGCGCTGTCCTATCGGAGTAGGGGCCGCGCGTCGCAAGCGATGACCGGGCCGCCGAGGTCGAGCTGCACCGGCTGGCGTGCACCCACCAGCGTGTGACCCGCGGGAATCTCCACGCTCTCCCCGGCGTTGACCAGCGCATCCCCGGCGGCGTACACCGCCACCGCGTCGGCGCTCTCGCCCGGGCGCAGGACCGTCACCCGCCCCTCGAAGCGGTCGCGACGCACCATCCAGTTCAAGTCGACGCAGGGGCCATCGACGAGCGCGCAGTCGACGGGGTCTTCACCCGCGAAGCGGAAGGGGACGAGCCAGTCGTCGAGCATCACGAGCTTCCCGCGCACGGTGAGCAAGCAGCCCTCGCCCTCCAGGAGCACGATGAAGCGCTCGTAGCCGGCGAAGTCGGAGAAGGGGTTGTCACTGGCGACGATGGCGCGGCTCAGCCGCCAGCCGGCCGGCTCGTCGCCGGAGGTGGCGATCAGCGCCGTGGTCCCGCCGCCGTTCTTCCACGGCATGCGACGGTAGGCGTCGGGGGGGATGACGATGTTCATCGGCGTCTCATTCTTCCACCTCCGCCGCGTGGGCGCAGTGGGCCACCAGCGGGCAGCGGTCGCAGCGCGGGGCGCTGGGGCGACAGGCGAGCGCGCCAAGATCGAGCATCGCCCAGTTGAAGCGCCGGGGATCGGTCGCGGCGGCCGCCAACGCCCGCCCTACCTGCTCCAGCACCGGGTCGTCGCGAAGGTCGGGACGAAGCCGCGGCGCGAATACCCGCTCCACGATGCGCGCGAAGTTGACGTCGAGCAGGAACGTCGCCTCGCCGTTTACCGCGCAGAGAAAGGCCGCGGCCACGTACTGGCCCACGCCGGGGAGGGAGAGCAGTTCCTCTCGTGTGTGCGGCATGTCGCGACCAGCAAGTGCCTTGGCCAGCCCCTGGAGCACGGCGGCCCGCTTCCGTTGGAAGCCGAGCGGACGCAGCGCCGATTCCACCGCTTCCCGCGGTGCGGCGGCGAGCGAGGCCGCGTCGGGGAACTGCGCGAAGAAGCCGGGGAGAAGGGCATCCACCCGGGGGCTCATCGTCTGCTGCAGGCACACCTCGGCCACGAGCACTTGCCACGGGGTGAGTTCCCCTCGTCGCCATCGGAAGTCACGCGCGTTCTGCGCGTACCAGGCCTCCAGCAAGCGAGGCACCGCCTCGATCGCCGAGGCGCGCTCGCTCACCACGGCGCGGGCAACGTGCTCGTGGGTGCGGGGGCGGCGCCTGGCGCTGGCTACTTGATCACCTTGAGGATCTCCTCCGCGATCGCCCGTGCCATCAGCGGGGGGACGGCGTTTCCGACCAGCGTGTATTGCGGCACCTCGTCCTTGCGGCGGTGGCCGCCGGTGGTGCGCTTGCCCTGGAACACGAAGCTGTCGTCGAAGGACTGGAGCCGCGCCATCTCGCGCACGGTGGGGGCGCGGGGAACGCGGTAGTGGATGAAGTCGTCGGGCATCGTGACCACAGTCGTGGCGGGTTCGTCGGCTTTCAGCAGCACGTAGTCCCTCTTTCCGGTCGCAAGGCCTTGCTGGGCGAGATCGGCCTGCGTGTCCGGCTCGTACCTCCCTGCGGCCATGATCGCGCGGAGCCGGGCCACGACCTTAGCGTTGTGGGAACTTGACTGATGATTGTGCAGCTCGGCTTCTACAAACCTTCCTTTCTCGTAGTCGTCGATGTTTCGGACATACACCGCTGGACGCTTCGCCTGGATGCGACCGTCGCGACACCAGTCGGCATAGGTGCGGGTACCGCCGACCCGGCCGTCCGGGAGGCGGGCGGGCGCCCCGACGGTTGCAGCGCCGTTGTAATGATCGGCCGCCTCGCCGGGGGCGAGGTAGTCCAGATCCCACAGGGCCTCCGATACGGTGGTCTTCTGGTCGGGGGCGACCCTCGGCGGGATGTGATCGATGAGCTTCTGGTCGCGACGACAACCGACGAATATGACCCGCTTTCGTCGCTGGGGCACGCCGTAGTCGCTGGCGTCGAGGGTGAGTGGGCCGGTGCAGCGGTAGAGCCGAGCATCAGCACAGCGGTGAGCAAGGGCCGGGAACTGACTTGCCGCCCGATCGAGGCACTCGGCTGGGGAAAGCAGCAGGACCTCGAACGCCTCGGCCAAGTTGATGTTGGGCAGGCGAGCGAGCGCCGTGAGGCAGCGCTCGGCGATGGACGCGGGTTGGAGAGTGTCGACGAAGCGGTCAAACTCGTCGACGAAGTCGTCGTTGTCGATGTCCGCGTGAGACTTCTCGCGCATCACGGTGTCGGCGAGGTGTCGAAGCTCTGCGGACCGGGTGAGCAGTCGGATGCCATGGCGCACGGTGGCGACATCGCGACTCGTCTTGCTCTCCTTGTACTTCAACTGGGTGCGGGTAGCGTCGCGGAACGCCATTTCCAGTTCCGAGACGTACTGCCGCACTGGGTGCTCAAGGCGGAGGCGCAACCAGCGAGCCTCAACGGGGAGCGAGGCAGCCACGCTGGCCGTGGCCGCCGGATCGACGATGGCAGCGATCTCTCTCAGGATACGAGCCTTGTGCGCGCCCCCGTCCTTGGTGAGGATTCCCGGCACGTTCTCCATCACGAAGTACTTCGGGCGTAGGGCCTCGATAACTCGCAGGTATCCGGCAAAAAGGTCATCCTTCTTGTCGTTCTTGCGACGTCGGCCAGCGAGGCTGAAGCTCTGGCATGGCGGGCCACCGCACACCACGTCGACCGGGGACCCGACCATTTCCTTCAATCGGTCAACGAATCCCGCTGCCTTGATGTCGGAGCGCATGAACTTGATGCCCAGGCCCAGCTGGTGGTTGTAGCGCACCAGGTGCGTCAGCTCGCAGTTCTCGTTGATGTCGCTGGCGAGCAGAAAATCGTAGCGATGCTCTCCTGCCTCAGCCTGCAGGAACCCCTCCGAGAAGCCGCCGGCTCCCGCGAAGAGGTCGATGAACGTGATCGGTGCCGTGGCCATACCTGCACGCCTATTCAGGTAACTCCGTGGCCGCAACGAGGACCTAAAGGCTCCGGCGCGCCGTGCGCCAGCGCCGGCGCGCGAGAGCAACATTCCCTAGCTCAGTGGTACGAGAAAAGGCTCGCCAAACAGGTCATCGCGTCGCGACCGATCGATTCTCCACAGAGGGCCGCGCTCATGCGCTGAGTCGCCGGTCTCCTTGATCACGTGGTCCAGCGAAACGTGGCCGGCGGCGATCATGGGAAGGAGGCGCGCCACGGCGGGCTTCGCCGTGTAGCTGGCGTCTAGCAGTTGGAAGCTCTCTCGGCCCCGGGTCGTCGTCGCCCGTGCGCGTATCCACAGCGTCTCGGGATGCTTGGCGGCCAGCCGGGCGCGCAAGTCGCGTCCGCGCCAGACGAGCAGCCGCTCGGTCGACTCGCCGACGATCCACTCCTCCACTGCATCCGCCGCGAGATTGACGCACAGCCGGAGGCGCTGAGCGTTGGCGCGGTCCCCTCGCACGGTCACATTGAGTCTACGCAGTCCTCGACTGTGGTAGCCCACCCTGTCGAGCAACTCTCGACTCGACTTGAGCGGCGAGCTACTCCAATCGGCCACCAGTGCAAACATCGTCGAGCGAACCTTCGCGTCGATCCGGCCCGACTTGATCTCGACACCTTGGAAGTCAGGGGCTCGATTGGCGTTCATGCCGATTCCAAGTGCCGTCTCAATGGCTCGGCCAACGGCGGTGTCGCCCGAACAGGCTGCAGGGAGGGGTCCACTGCGTGCGATTGTACGTAACCGGTCTACCAGTTCCATTGCGGCGTAGGACAGCGTAGGAACTCGCCTCTTGAACCACACGCCAACTCCCAACCGTTCCGCCGCTTCCTCGGCTCGGGCGGCACGGAGGTTCACCACCACGAGGTTGCCACCCGCTGTCGCGACGGCGAGCACGTCCCCAGCCCGGGCGTGACCGCCGAGCTCGTACACCCAGATTCTTGGATCTCCCTGCTTTGTTGTCGGCCGGTAGAGCGACGCCTGGGTAAACAGTCCCGTGGAGCCGGCGCCGATGAGAAGGCACGGGACGAGTCGCTTGTGCCCCTGGCCCTGGCCCTGACTGTCGTAGTCGTGAATGCCCGCGGCCTTCAGCAACTCGCGCAGCGGCTCGATCGCGTCGATGATGGATTTCTCGAGCATCGTGGTCGTGAGCGGCAGGAGGACCACGCTGCCACGCGCCGCAGAGAGGTCGTCGTACCTCCGCTGTTCGTCTTCGTCGAGAAACCTGAAGTCGGTGTGGGTCACTCCGGCCCCTCGGGTCGCTCCCGGCTGCCATCGACGGTCGTTCCAAACGTCGAGCACATCCAAGGCTGCGGCTTCCGCTGACCACGAAATTCCGTCACCGGGCCACCGAATTTCGTGCTCATAGGACCGCTCCGGGTGGGCCGATTCTCGGGACCATCAGTCAATCTCATCACACGCCCAGAAACACGTCTTCGGGAACACCAGCCCGTCCTCGTGGCCGACGTGCTGTTTGAGGATCGTGACACTCCCGGCGAGCGTGGTCACCGGGGCGGCAGCGAGCATGATGTGTTGGCTGCCGTCCCAGCCCCAGACTTCGAGCGTGTAGTCGCCCGCGGGCACGTCGAGCAACAGGAATCCGCCGTTGCCGCTCGTCGCGGGCTCGGTGGCCGAGGGGAGCGAGTTGCCGTCGAAGTAGTAGGCCCCCGGTTCGCCCACCACCGTGCCGGTGCCGTCGTGGATGAACACCTGCGCGTTGACCACGGGCTCGCCCTCGCAATCGTAGTCCTGGCCGAAGATCATCCCGGTGGACTCGTCCCACTCCACGCCGAGAAGCGCTGCGATGAGGGCCACGGTGCTGGTCGAGAAGGAGGGGGCATCGAGGCTGGCGCGGCCGAGGTGTTCCCACTCAAGGACCACGTGCGGGCGGAAGGTCGTCACCGCGCCGGGTGCCTCGCTCGCCACCGACAGCGGCGTACACGCCGGCAAGGCCAGCGTCCACTCGCCGTTCTCGTCGCTCGCGGCCGCCGCGCTGGCGGCGAGGTTGATGTCGTCGCTGGTCCACGCCTCGACGTCCGCCCCGGCCACCGGGTCGCTCGCCTGGAAGTCGATCACCCGACCTTCCACCGAGTGGTCGGTCATGCACACCGCCTTGGGCTCGTCCCACTGCGTGCCGAGGCAGCT
>Ga0194131_10010410_pt1 | contig 11393 bp, 19 predicted proteins | sample TA2KigO120mmetaG_FD_148631 | JGI IMG/M metagenome (GOLD analysis project Ga0194131, IMG submission 148631) | Freshwater microbial communities from Lake Tanganyika, Tanzania - TA2015053 Kigoma Offshore 120m | ecosystem: Environmental > Aquatic > Freshwater > Lake | place: Tanzania: Lake... | reverse complement strand
TTATTTTTTTTTTTTTTGTATATATAAAAAATATTTTCTAAAAAACTTGGAACTTCCTTAATATTATTCCTATATTTGTAATCTAAAAAAAAAACAAATATGACAGAAGTTCTTCAACTCATTTTGGGGTGGTCGTGGGTGACTATTCCAATCCTCATGGTGGTATTCTACAAGTTTATACTACGGGTCTTTTTCGGTATGGTTATTATACCTGAAGACAAAATTGGTCTAGTCACCAAAAAATTTGTACTCTGGGGTGCAAATAAATCTCTACCTGATGGTAAGATTATCGCCCTGAACAATGAACCAGGATTTCAAGCCAATACACTAGCTCCTGGTCTTTACTGGGGTTACTGGATTTGGCAGTATGAAATTAATCAAGCACCTTTAGTAGTAATCCCAAAGGGAAAAATGGGTCTTATCTCGGCTAGAGACGGTGTTCAACTACCAAAAGGTGCTATCTTAGCTAGGCATGTGGATTGTGATGATTATCAAGATGCTAGAGCTTTTCTTACAAAAGGTGGCCAGCGAGGAAAACAAGTCGGGTATCTTAACAACGGTGTATATCGTGTAAACACACATCTTTTTGAGATTTTTCTCACCGATATTACATCTATTGAAGATGGTATGGTAGGTGTAGTAACTGCGCTTGACGGGGTGCCCCTCGAAGTAGGTTCTATCGCGGGTTCCATTGTTGAATCTCACAATAACTTCCAAGATTTTGATAAGTTCCTATCTAAAGGTGGTCAAAGAGGTCTTCAAATCCAAGTTATCCAAGCAGGTCTCTATTCGCTAAACCCCTGGGCAGTTGAGATTGAAAAAGCCGCGATGACTTCTATTCCGATTGGTCACGTTGGTGTAGTAATCTCTTATGTCGGTGAAGAAGGTGAAGATACTACTGGTGATGGTTTTAAGCACGGTAATATCGTAAAACGTGGCCAGAAAGGTGTTTGGGCTTCGGTCTTGGATCCAGGAAAATACGCAATCAATCCCTACACACAGAAAATTGAAATCGTTCCTACTACAAATCTTGTTCTTAACTGGGCTACTGCTCGTAACGAATCACACAATCTAGATAAAAACTTGAGTACGATTACTGTTCGCTCTCAAGATGGTTTCCCATTCAATCTAGATGTTTCACAGATTATTCACGTTCCATCTACCGAGGCACCCAAAGTAATCGCTAGGTTTGGATCAATGTCTAATCTTGTATCCCAAGTTCTTGAGCCAACTATCGGTAACTACTTTAGAAACTCAGCTCAAGATTCAGATGTGATCTCATTTCTCTCAACACGTCAGCAACGCCAAAACGCAGCGAAAGGAAAAATCAGTCAAGTTCTAGAAGAATACAATGTTCACGCGGTAGATACACTTATCGGTGATATTGTTCCACCTAGTGAACTTATGAAAACTCTTACGGATCGAAAGATTGCCTCTGAAGAAGAGATTACTTTTGATACTCAACGAAGAGCTCAAGATAAGCGTAAAACTCTTGAATCAGCAAAAGCTCTAGCAAACATGCAGGATCAAATGGTAACCGCACAACAATCTGTTGAAATCTCTCAGCGTAGAGCTGAAGCTAAGATCAAAGATGCTGAAGGCGCTTCACAGGCTCTTAAACTAGAAGCCGCCGCTCAAGCCGAAGCGAAAAAACTAAACGCTGACGCACAAGCTACAGAAATCAGACTTACCGGGGATGCCGAAGCCGATAGAATCGCAGCTATCGGTAAATCAACCGCTGAGGCTTACGAAAGGCAAGTTATGGCGATGGGTCAAGACAACTTTGGTAAGCTTAAAGTTACTGAAATGATTGGTGTGAATGGTATTAAAATCATTCCTGAGGTTCTTATCTCTGGTAACGGAGACTCAAGTCCAATCAACGGTCTTTTAGGTATGGAGCTCCTAAAGCAACTTTCTGAAAAGCGTCAAGAAGAAGTAGCTAAGGTATAAATAAGCTAACTTCTGCTAGATTAAGAGGGATTTATAGTAATCAATTCCTCTTTTTTTTGATTGACTAGTGGTTTTTTTCTATATAATAGAAAAAACTACTATGATACTACAAGTTGGATCCATATCTGAACTAGTCAAAAGACTACAAGAATTTTTAAATATCCCGGCAGATGGAGTTTTTGGTGGAGCAACACAGAGAGCTGTAAAGAAATGGCAAGAAGAAAATGGGTTAATTGCCGATGGTGTTGTTGGACCTCAAACTTGGAGAGCAATGGGTCTTGCTACAACAGATTCTTATGAAAGATATGATGTTGGTCAAAATGTTTTTACTTACAAAAAAAAATACCTACCAAAAGATGAATATTTTCAAGGCCCCACAAAAAAATCATGGATATTTCTCCATCATACAGCTGGTTGGGAAAATCCCTTCAATACGATAGATGGCTGGGCGGGAGACCCGAGAGGTGAAATAGCAACCGAATGGGTGGTAGGTGGCCAAAATATTAGAGATTTGTCCGATGATTATGACGGTCAAATTGTTCAGGCATTTCCTACTGGTGGATGGGGATGGCACCTAGGAACCGGTAGAAATACAATGCATATGGAAAGTGTTGGTATAGAAATATGTAGCTTTGGTGGATTATTTTATGAAGGATATTATATTACTCTTGAAAATCCAAGAAGAACAGTTTGGAAAAAGGGCAAAGAAAAAACTTACTATACATACACCGGTGTTATACCCAATTCAGAGCAGATAGAATTACTAGACAAACCTTTCCGTGGTCATATAGCTTGGCATAAATACTCTACTCGGCAAGTTGAATCTACTAGACAAGTTATTTTAGAGATTTCTAAAAGAGATGGTGTTGATCCTAAACTTGGTATTGTTCAAGAGATTGTAAAAAGAGGCGCGTTTGATGCTTTCAATTTAATGGATAGAGAACTTTGCGAGAGAACTAAAGGAATGTGGTTACACACGAATGTTAGAACTGATAAAAATGATCTTTATCCTTCAAAAGAAATGGTGGATATGCTACTGAGTCTTTAATATATAGTTTTGTGAATATAAATTATTTTAGGGAATGGATATCTCTTAATGAAGATAAAAATTCTAACGAGCCACCTTTACCACTCAAACCACCTTTACCACTCAAATTGGACGACAAAGGTCTCGAAAAAAAAGATTGGATAGTAAAAGTCCAAAAAATAAATATTTTTTTTAATATATAAAATAAAAAAAAACTTATAGTTTTGTGAATATAAATTATTTCAGGGAATGGGTATCTCTTAACGAAGAGAAAAATTCTAGCGCACCACCTTTACCACTAAAAAAGGGCGACAAAGGTCCAGAAAAAGGAGATTGGATAGTAAAAGTCCAAAAAAGACTGGGGATAGAACCAGCTTCTGGTTTGTTCCTCGATGAAACTGAAGCCGCAGTTGAGGAATATCAAAGAAAAAATGGAATTAGGGTTACTGGTCAGGTTGGTGTGCTAACTTGGAATTCATTGTTTCCCGATGAAAAAGTTGACGAAAAAAATCCGGATAATAAAACCACAACCACAACTTCTACAACTAAATCCTCTAAAAATACTATTTTAACAGGAATAGATATAAGTCATAACAACGGGAGTATTAATTGGGAAAAGACTAAGAAGGGTTTATCTTTTGTCTATATAAGATCTTCTATGGGTGATGACAGAACTGACAATAATTTTGTGCAAAACTATCAAAATTGTAAAAAGCACGGTATTCCTTGGGGTGCGTATCATTATTATACTTTTGGTGAAGGCTCCCAAACTCAACTGAAGAATATTATCAGGTGTGTTCCTAAATCTTTTAATCTTCCAATAGCCTTGGATGTTGAATTCTTCGGTCACTCCAAAAATGCAAAATTACAAAATAATTTGTTACAGGCCTTCAATCAAGGTGTTAGACGGGGAAAAAATAGAGCAAAAAAGGTAACTTATAGAGATTACGCTAGAAGGGAAATTTTTAATATTTTGAAAGGATTGGAAAAACATTATGGAGAAAAACCTATTATATATTGTAATAGAGATTACTTTGAAAAAATAATAAAAGGTGATGATAGATTCGATTCCTATAAATTATGGATCTCAGCACCTGGTGAAAAATGGAAAGATGTAAGTAGTCTAGTAGGTTCAGATAGATTAGTTTGTCATCAAACTAAAGGTGATTTCTCACAGTACATAGGTAGATGGAGTGGTATATTGGGATTTACAGATATTAACAAAGCTCATGGTAAGTTTTGGTAATAGAATCAGATCATACTTAAATACCTATCTCCTCTATCACAGAGTATTGTAACTCCGTTATCTAGATCATTTTCTTCTAAAAATCTTAATGTAGCTAAAACATTAGCCGCTGCTGAAAAACCTACAAAAACACCAAACTTTCTTGAAAGTTCAAGAGTAAATTCTTTAGCTTCATCAGTTGAGATAGTTATTATACTATCTAAAACCTGAAGATCAACTAAAAATTTAGACCCATCACCTATACCTTGAATACCGTGAAGACCAGGCGCGCCACCACTCATCACTGCACTTTCTTTTGGTTCAACCGCTACGAGTTTCATACCGGTGTAGTATTCTTTGAGAAGAACTCCAGCGCCCATTATAGTTCCGCCTGTTCCTGTTCCAGAAACAAAACATGAAGGTATAAAACAATTCATACGAGCCTGGTAGATTATCTCTGGCCCTGTTCCTACTTGATGGGCTTCTATATTCCAAGACGAGTGAAATTGATTTCCATTAAACCATCCCTTTTCTCTAGAAAGTTTATCACGTAGGGCGATAGCTCCGTCAAAATCTCCTGGATCAACCTCGATAAGCTCTGCTCCGTAAGCTCGGAGCATTTTTTTTCTTTCTTCACTCATGTTACTTGGCATCACAATCACACATCTCATTCCTCTATCTGCGGCCATCATAGCAAAAGAAATACCAGCGTTTCCGCTGGTAGCTTCAATAATGGTATCACCCACTCTAAGTAATCCTGCCTCTTGAGCTCTGTCTAAGATATTTTTAATCGGTCTATCTTTTACTGAACCAGAAGGATTTAGATATTCTGCTTTTCCCCAGATAGTTTTTCTACTAAATTCCAGTTTTACAAGTGGTGTTGGTTTGAGAGGGTTGAAAGATTTCACTTAAAATATATATCTTTTCAGATCTTTTCAATCCAATCCTTTTTACCCGGATCTTCACCATAAATTTTAAGTCTATCTTGGATAATTTGATCTGAAACTTTTCTATGGTAATCTTTCAACAAATCTTCACGTGAGCAAGTCCATCCAACTGGTGGTAGAGTAGAGTCCTCAAAGTAGGTATATCTAACCATTCCATTTAGACTCTTACCGACTTCTTTTGTTCCTTCTTGTGTGTGAGCTATTAGATTTCCATCTCCTATATGCTCTAAAGTGTCATACATATTCTTTATATTACGGGCTTGTATAATGTTGGTTCATAGGTAAAAAAAAAGAGGTAAATTTTTTTAATATATAAAAAAAATATAAACAATGAAACACATCAAGCAGATAGATGAAGGGTTTGAAATTTCTAGAAAAGAATTAGCAGAACAACTGATTCAAATTTTTCAACAGAAATATAAATCCCATCCGGATACTTTCGGTTCGGTAGTATTTGAATGGGAAGATGATGTTAGAGAAGCGAGACCGGGTAAAGTAGTAAGTCAGTATAATGATATCTTATTTATACTTGTAAGATCTATAAAATCCAGAGACTTACCGATAGTTCAAATTTTACTAGAAGAACCATTTTATGGTGAGTTATATGCGTCTCAGCAAGATGGTTTATTACAAATAAGAGTAAGTGGATATACAAAAATCCCAGGAACTGGACCTAGAACAGAGACCAGAACTTGATTCAACAATATAAAAAAAAAATAAAAACACTATGAAAAATATCAAAAGTTTTGAAAGTTTCTCAACACTGTTTCTATTCACGAAGGAAAGGGTATACACCGAGCTATAAGAAATAAACTAGTAAGTTTCTTAAAAAAGAACCCGGATGCTACTTTCAAAGAAGCTGGAAGTCACATCGCAGATCACGTTGATGGTTGGAAATTATCGAAAGATGATTTCAACGAAGCGAAAGATCTCATTTAATAATATTGACTTCAGATTCAGTTTCTATTACGACTCTTGCTCCGCAACTTAAGAGTGGCTTTATCTTTCCTGCCCCACAATAAACTATTTTACTTGGTCCCAAAATCTCAACTTCATTACAGTAGATATTTTCCTTACCCCTCTTTACCGTTATAACCGGAAGATCCGTTCCACGACTTATATTCGAGCGGATGTGATGTTGATTGACGTGAATTTTTGTTTTCATTTGGATATTTCAGTTAGATTACTCGAGCAAGTTTAGTATTTACATTATCGGTTTTTATCCCCGTTTCTAACACATTTTGAATGAAATTAAGAGCATCATCATAATTATCAAATGTAGTAAGGTAGGTATATTCCCCACCATCATAATGTCTTATGGACTGCTTTATTTGGGTTTTGAATTGATTGTTCATAAAAAATCAGGTTTTTTGTAATACTCCCACACCTCATCTAATTGTTTTGATTTGTTTTCCATAATTTATATTTTTTTAATTTGATAAAGGTGCTTTAATTGTTGGGTGTGATTAGAGATTATTATTGTGATTTAATTTTTTAGTTAGATAGTGGTATTTTTATTTTACCATGGGATTGATAGTTTTTTAATTCAAAATCAGTAGGTTCTAAATGACTAAACAACGATGAATCTTCGGATAAAGATTTAAAAAAATCACCAGTTTTCATCATCACCAATTGAGGTAACTCAAACGGTTGTCTTTTTAGTTGCTCTTTAACACCTTCAATTTGATTTTTGTAGATATGACAATCACCCAAATTACCAATTAACTCATCAGGAACCATATTAACTATTCTAGCAATTATCTCAAGTAGCAAACCATAAGATGCAATATTAAAGGGGAGACCTAATGGAATATCTACTGAACGTTGATTCCACATTAGGGAAATTGCTCGAGATGGAAATTTTGGATACCAAGGTTTATTTGGATTAGTATTATTATTTTTATACCAAAGTTCTTTTTCACTCATACTTAACTCTCTCGTATAAACTTGAAATCCATAATGACAAGGTGGAAGAACCATTTGGTCTAATTCACCTACATTCCAAGCTGAAACCATTAGTCGTCTTGAGTCTGGGTTTGTTTTTAGTTCGGAGATTAGGTTTTGGATTTGGTCAATACCATTTTCAATACGCCTTACTCCAGCCTCCTTACTTTTATCTTCAACCACATCCCAACTTGTATGCCAACTTCTCCACTGCTTACCATAAATTGACCCTAATTCACCCCACTTCTTTGCAAACTCATCATCTGTTTTGATTTTGTTGATGAATTCTTCTTGTGTATACGGTGTCAAATCTTCACCACAATCTTCTCTTACTGGTTTCCAATTAAACCAATATCTCTTATAAACATCCCCTACCCAAATTGTATTTCCCTGTTCTAATAACCATTTTACATTTGTCTCTCCTCTTAAAAACCATAACAACTCAGTCACAATTTGTTTCCACGCCATCTTCTTAGTTGTAAGTAATGGAAACCCTTCGCTCATTTTATGGCGTATCTGTCTACCAAACACCGATAGTGTTCCAGTGCCCGTTCGGTCTTTCTTTTCCACTCCATTATCAAGAATGTCTTGCAGTAGTGATTGGTAATTTTTATCTAAGTTGTTCATTTATCAAAGTTTTTAATCGTTTAATTTCTGCAATCACATCATCACCCAATTCAATTTTAGACATCATTGTTAGGTCCATAATTTGCTGTTCATACAGGTTAATTAGTTCCTGTTGTAGTTTGATTGTTGTTTCGTTATTCATAGTTTTCGAATTTTTTTAATTCATCGTATAAATTTTGATTTAACTCTTTGAGTTTATTTCCCAACTCTAAAAGACCGTGCTCGTTCCAATATCCTCCACCATCTTCGGGTCTAAAATAATAAAACCCATCAATATCAGGTATAAAGTAACCTATGAATTTTCCACCGTGTGTGGTGGTAATTTTATAACTATTGTTTGATAATTCGTAGTTTAACATTGGTTATTAAATTTTTTAATCCATTGAAATTTCAAGAAATCTTACTTTGGTGCTATAAATATCAACCCACATTTTACATACAATCAGATTCAATCCAATTGTGTAACCCTTCAGATGATTACCAGGATCTGATATATTCCAGTTCACCCATTCGCCATTTGGTTTTTCAAAAGCAAGATATTGTTTAACCCAAATGCCCAGTTGATATTCCTTTCTCAAATTCAATGTGGTGTAATTATATATGTCCCCGTTATTCTCCCACCGGTGCCTCAATACAAATGTCATATTAAACCACTTAGTTTTTATACTTTTAATCATAGTTTATATTTTTGATTGTTGGGTGTGTTTCAAGATAATTCAAATGCTTCAATAGTTAATTCAAATGGATTACCTTCCAACTTTTTTACTTCATCTAACATCATTTGAGCAACTTGTCTTGTTTCTTGTTGAGCGTCAGGTTTGATTCTTAAATTAAAAAGATGGATAAAAGCTAATAAACTACCAGTCCAAATGAAACTTGTATTTAAATTAAGTGGTAAAATTGTTCTTGCTTGTTCTTTGGACACACCAAGTTCGATTAATCTTTGGTACGCAGTTTTACAATAGTCTATGATACTGGTTTCAATTTCCGATGCTGTAAATTGATCCTCGATTACCCCTTCACTACCTTGTTTTGATGATTTTGATTGTTTCCTCCATTCATGTATTGTTGAATAAGTGTCACTAAAATCAACATATCTACCACTGATTGAATTGGCGCTTAATCCGACTTGGTGTTTGAATAATTGTCTTTCAACATAAATAGGACAAGTTATCCTGAACTGAAGTTGAGGATGTCTGAATGGAGATGTGTGTTTGTGTTTAACAAGATATTTTATCAATTTACCATCTTTTTCTTCAAGTGTTGATACCTCTTTACCATAACTAACTCTTGCAACATTAACTATCATTAAATCATTTCCAAAATGTGATAGTAGTTCTACTTTATTACTCATTTATTATAATTTTATATTTTTTAGAAATTATTTCACTGGCTTTGTTTTTAATTAACCTTCTTAGAAAACACAGAAGTCTTTAGCTTCTGTGATGAATTTGTAAAATTATACTTAAAATAATAAAAAAGTTTGAAGTTCTATTTTCTATGAAAAATCCACCTTTCCAAAATTAATAAATTTTAATCAATATATACTTATGTCAGGAAAAAAATACACATAAGTGAAGTTAATTAAATATACATATAAGTTTAGGATAAACCCAACAAAGATTCAAATTGAACTTTTAGATAAACATTTTGGTTCGGTAAGATGGGTCTACAATTATTTCCTTAACCAAAGAAAAGAAGAATATTTAGCTAACAAGAAATCTATAAATTACTACCAACAATCCAAAGAATTGACACAATTAAAGAAACATGAAAAAACCAGTTGGTTGAAAGAAATTAATAGTCAAACTCTTCAATTCTCGATTAATTGTTTAGAATCTGCTTACGAAGGATTTTTTTCAGGACGGTCTAAATTTCCGAATTTTAAATCTAAAAGATCCAGAAATTCATTTACGGTTCCTCAATTTACCAAAGTCAAGAATGGGAAATTAATTATTCCAAAGTTTCAAGAAGGAATAGAAATGATAATGGAAAGAAAGGTTGAAGGAACAATAAAAAAAACAACAATATCAAGAACACCAACAGGTAAATATTTTGTTAGTATATTAGCAGAAAAAGAATATAATCCAGTTCCTACAACTGGTAAAAAAGTAGGAATAGATTTAGGTTTGAAAGATTTCCTAGTGTTATCAACCGGTTCGAAAATCAAGAACGGTAGATTCCTCAAACAACTAGAACATCAATTAAAACTAAATCAAAAGCATCTATCTAGAAAAACTAAAGGATCTAATCGTTATGATAGACAAAGACTAAAAGTAGCTAGAATTCACGAGAAGATAACTAACTCCAGGATGGATTTGATACACAAAACAAGTTTAGATTTAGTTAAAAACTTTGATGTTATCTACCTTGAAGATTTAAACATTAAAGGTATGGTAAAAAACCATAAACTAGCTAAATCTATAAGTGATGCTTCTTGGGGTAAATTCATAGAAGTCTTGACTTATAAAGCTAATTGGAACGATAAAGAAGTTATACATATCGATAGATTCTTTCCATCATCTAAAACATGTAATTCATGTGGTTGGATAAATAATTCTTTGACCCTAAAGGATAGAAATTGGAAATGTAAATGTGGTTTGGTAGTTGATAGAGATTTAAATGCTGCTAAAAATATCTTAAATGAAGGTTTAAGATGTAAGGACATATCAGTTGGAACGACTGATCACGGACGCGGAGCTCAAATAAGACCAGAGAAATCTGGCAAAAGCGTTGAAACGTCTAAAAAGAAGATCCCTAGTGGATCCGAAACACAACGATCTTTAGTCTTTGTGTAGTTCATATCTTCTATATATTAAGTGTTTTTTCCAAATGTTTACTACTGCTTCAGCTCTTGGACCTTTTATTTTTACATTTTTGTAAATTAAAGAACAAACATCAACATAGAAATAACTACCAAAACAATAGCTGTAATAATAAAAAGATTACGAGAACTCTTCTCAGCTGCAGATGACTTCGTTAAGTCAAGAATAACTCCTCTATTATGTTGATACTTATAAACAATTTGATCGGAGTTTGGATTGGGAACACCATCCGGATAAGTTTGAACAATGAAAGATTTACAATTACCAGAACATTCTCCATTATAATATACTCTTGATGGATCATCAAGATTTAACTGAAAAGTAGGACTTTTAATCCAAATAATTTTACTCATAATTTTAATTTTTTTTTTAACGAACATTTATATCATCTTCTTCATCAAAAAGGTCCTCTCCACGATAATCCGGATGGTTTTCTTTCATAAAATCAATACCTCTAACCCACAAAATAGTGATAAATAATGTAACAAAAAATATTAATATGGTAGATACAATCATTTTTCAAATAGTTTTCCTATAATTTGAGGATCTCGAATAACCCAACACACAAATAAAACACTAATTAATGTTGATACTATAATTATATCCATTTTTTTATTTGTTAGAATTCAAATAGTTGAGAAGTCCTAAAATTGTGGGAGACCAAAGACCAATGAAAATTGCTTTCAGATGATTTTGTTCTACTAAATAAATCCATTCTGCCCAAAATATGCAAAGTATAGATGAGCCTAGAATTAAGTTTTTTGAGGTAAATAAGTTTTTCATAATTTTTTTTTTATTGTTTATAGATTTTATTTTTGTGGTTTTTTTTGTTTGTTTTTTTTATGAAT
>Ga0194131_10010407_pt1 | contig 11398 bp, 9 predicted proteins | sample TA2KigO120mmetaG_FD_148631 | JGI IMG/M metagenome (GOLD analysis project Ga0194131, IMG submission 148631) | Freshwater microbial communities from Lake Tanganyika, Tanzania - TA2015053 Kigoma Offshore 120m | ecosystem: Environmental > Aquatic > Freshwater > Lake | place: Tanzania: Lake... | reverse complement strand
TTCCTTCGGCGAAGAGGGCGACACCCGACAGACATTCTGGCGATTTGCGCCGGACGACGAGCCCGAGGGATGGTTCGACGAGGACGGCAGACGATTGGGCGCTCCCGCCCTTGCTACGCCGAGACCAGGATCGCGCATTTCCTCGCCGTTCGGACCTCGACGCTACTACGGCCGGCCGTCGGGCGGCGGCTTCCACAACGGCATCGACTACGAGGCGCGCGTCGGTCAACCGATCCTCGCGGCCGCCGACGGCGTCGTCGAGCTCCAGGGGACTCACTTCGAGTATGGCCTCACCGTGAAGATCCGCCATGCCGACCGATTCACGACGCTCTATGCCCACCTGTCGCGCTTCGCCGCGGATACCGCCGTCGGCGGCAGCGTTCGCAAGGGCCAGATCATCGGCTATGTCGGCATGACGGGACGGTCGACGGGCGCGCACTTGCATTTCTCGACGATCGTCGACGAGAAATTCGTCGATCCGGCGCCATATTTGTCCGACGCCGGCGACCGCATCATGAAGCCTCGGGCACTGGCCAGCTTTCGCAAATGGCAGGACGACGTACAGGCTGCCGTGAAGGCTATGCGGGACCGCCAGCGCCGCAGTCCCGTTCGCGACGACGACTGGACGAGCAGGATCTGAAGGCAGGAAAGCCGTTGAGCGAGGGCGGCCTGCGCGCCAAACTCGCGCGCTGCCAAGGAGGACCGCCATGCCGATCTACGAACGCGGCAAAGTCCGCATCTACTACGAGGAGATGGGTGCAGGCTTTCCGCTGCTGGTGATCCCGGGCGGCGGGCTGAACTCGACGATCGCCGGCCTCGACGCCAGCCATCCGTTCAACGCCATGAAGGAGTTCGCCCGGGACGGCTTTCGCTGCATCGGCGCGGACCTGCGCAATGCCAATGGTGGCCAGTCATCGGGACCGCTCGAGATCGACCGGCCGTGGGACTCCTACACCGACGACCATATCGGCCTGATGGATCATCTCGGCATCGATCGCTTCCTGGTGCTGGGCTACTGCATCGGCCAGCCGTTCATCTGGAACCTGATCAAGCGCGCGCCGCAGCGTGTCGTCGCCGCCGTGCTGACGCAGCCGAGCGGGCATCGCCGTGAGCTGCCCGACCAGTTCTATCAGAACAACATGAACAATTGGGGGCCCACCCTGGTCGCGCGCCGGCCCGACATCACCATCGACCAGGTGAGCGCCTTCCTCGCCAAGATGTACCGCGCCAATCCTGACTTCGTCTTCACCGTGACGCGCGACTTCGTGCGCGCCTGCCAGACGCCGATCCTGGTGCTGCCCGACGACATCCCGCCGCACCCTTACGCGGTGGCGATGGAGGTGGCGATGCTCGCGCCCAATTCGCAAGTGAGCATGTACCCGTGGAAGGACACGCCGGACAAGATTCCGCTGGCAGTACGGCACATCCGGATGTTCCTGAAAGCCAATCGACCGGCTGCGGCGGCAATGGCGCAGCGCGCAGCGGCCGACTGACCCGCACCACGGACCGATCGGCGCCGATCGGTCCGCGGCACGGCGTACGGCTTCAGGCCGTCTTGGCTTTGAGCTCGTCGAGCTGTTGGCGCGCGCCGGCGATCATGCACGACAGGTCCGACGTCAGCATCACCATGTCGAAGCCGCGTTTCACGGCGCCGGCCGCGAACGCCGCGCTGGCGCAGTGCATGACGCACTTGATGCCGGCCTTGTGGGCGGCGGCCAGGATCTTGTCGCAGGTGGCGAGATGGAGCGGATCCGGATTGTCGCCGCGCGGCGCCAGCCCCAAGGCGAACGACAGGTCGGCCGGCCCGATATAGACCGCATCGAGGCCTTTGGTGGCGCAGATGGCGTCGAGGTTGGCCAGCCCCTCCTTGGTCTCGATCATGGCCATGACGACGATCTCGTCGTTGGCGTTGGCCAAGTAGTCGGCGCCGCCGTAGTGGACGGCGCGGACCGGTCCGAGGGAGCGCATGCCGACCGGCGGATAGCGGCATGCAGCAACCGCCATCGCGGCTTCCTCGGCGTTGTTCACTAGCGGCACGATGATGCCGTAGGCGCCGAGGTCCAGCGCTTTCATGATGGCGGCGGGCTCGTTCCAGGCGACGCGCACGACGGGGACCGTGTCGATCTGCGAGATCGCCTGCAGCATCGGCGCCACGTCCTTCATTTCGGCCGTGCCGTGCTGCAGGTCGACGCACAAGGCATCGAAACCCTGGCGCGCCATGATCTCGGCGGTGAAGCCGTGCGACAGGGAAAGCCAGCCGAGGGTTGCACATCGCCCGGCACGCCAAATCTGCTTGATCTTGTTCTGTCGCATGGTCGCATCTCTCACTTTTTCTCGGTTCCACGAACCACCGGATTGGGCCCGATCGAACGATCCTTTTCAACACCTGGAGGCTCGGGCGGGCCGCCTGCATTCCACATCGCGCTTGGAGGTGGTTGCGATCGGACGTTGGTTCGGCACGAGCGGGACTGAGAAGCCACGGCCCAGTAGGAGACTACGCCGTCTTCTCGGTTTTCAGGCCGAGCTTCTCGATCGTCTGCTCGCGCATGACGAACTTCTGGATCTTGCCGGTGATGGTCATCGGGAAGTCGCCGACGAACTCGATGTAGCGCGGGATCTTGTAGTGGGCGATCTCGCCCTTGCAAAAATCGCGGATCTCCTCGGCGGTCGCGGTGCTGCCCTGGTGCAGCTTGATCCAGGCGCAGATTTCCTCGCCGTAGCGCGGGTCGGGAACGCCGATCACCTGCACGTCCTGGATCTTGGGATGGCGATAGAGGAACTCCTCGATCTCGCGCGGATAGACGTTCTCGCCGCCCCGGATCACCATGTCCTTCAGCCGGCCGACGATGTTGACGTAGCCCTGGGCGTCCATGGTGGCGAGGTCGCCGGTGTGCATCCAGCCCGCCTCGTCGATCGCCTCGGCGGTCTTCTCCGCGTCGTTCCAGTAGCCCTTCATCACCGAGTAGCCGCGCGTGCAGAACTCGCCGGTCTCGCCGCGCGGCACGGCCTTGCCTTCGCCGTCGACGATCTTGATCTCGATGTGCGGCAGCACCTGCCCGACCGTCGAGACGCGGCGCTCGACCGGATCGTCGGTGGCGCATTGCGTGGAGACGGGAGAGGTTTCGGTCATGCCGTAGGCGATGGTGACCTCGTGCATGTTCATTTGGCTCTGCACCCGCTTCATCACCTCGATCGGACACGGCGAGCCCGCCATGATGCCGGTGCGCAGGCTCTTGAGATCGAAGCTCGAGAATTGCGGGTGGTCGAGCTGGGCGATGAACATGGTGGGAACGCCATAGAGCGCCGTGCAACGCTCGTCGGCGATCGTCTGCAGGGTGGCCAGAGGATCGAACGCCTCGGCGGGATAGACCATGGTCGCGCCATGGGTCAGGCAGCCCAGGTTGCCCATCACCATGCCGAAGCAGTGATAGAGCGGCACGGGAATGCACAGCCGGTCGGCTGGCGTGAGCTTCAGCCCCTCGCCGACAAAGAAACCGTTGTTCAGGATATTGTGGTGGCTGAGGGTGGCGCCCTTGGGATGCCCCGTCGTGCCCGAGGTGAACTGGATGTTGATGGCGTCGTCGAATTGCAGCTTGCCGCCAAGCTCGGCAAGCTTGACCCGCTCGGCATTGCCGCCGGCCCGCGCGACATCGTCGAAATTCAGCATGCCCGGCGTCCTGTCGGCGCCGAGGCGAATGACGTGCTTGAGGTGCGGCAGACGGCCAGCCTTGACCAGGTCCGACGTGATCTCGAGGTAGTTCGAGGTCTTGAGCGCCGGTGCGAGGATCAGCGCCCGGCACTCGACCTTGTTCATGGCGTAGTCCAGCTCGGCCCGCCGGTAGGCCGGGTTGACATTGACCAGCACCAAGCCCGCCTTGGCGGTGGCGAACTGCGTCAAGGTCCACTCTGCGTTGTTGGGCGACCAGATGCCGATGCGATCGCCGCGTTCGAGCCCCAGCGACAGCAGCCCGGCCGCCAGCTCGTCGACGCGCCGACCGAATTCGCCCCAGCTCCAGCGCACGTTCTGATGGCGCACGACGAGGGCCTCGCGATCGCGGTGGGTCTCGACCGTACGATCGAAGAAATTGCCGATGGTCTCGCCGATCAGCTTTTTGGTCGACACGCCGTGGTCGTAGGAAATCTGCGGTTGGTTCATGGCCGGGACCTTAGCGGCAAACCGGCGTCCCGACCAAGACCCGTGACCGCGCGACCAGGGCGGTCATGGGTCGGACCTCGGCAGGTCAAGAATATTCCTCCACCCATGAGTGGATTTCGCTCGGCGCATGGCCGGCAAGCCGCTATTGGGATCCACATCATGAAACTGCAGTTCACCACCGTCGACGTGTTCACCAACGTCAAGTTCGGCGGCAATCCGCTGGCTGTCTTTCCCAATGCGTCCGGGCTGTCGGCCGAGCAGATGCAGGCGATCGCCGCCGAGTTCAACCTCGCCGAGACGACCTTCGTGCTGCCGCCCAAGGATCCCGCGCACACTGCGCATGTCCGCATCTTCACGCCGCGCGCCGAGCTGCCGTTCGCCGGCCATCCGAACGTCGGCACGGCGTTCGTGCTGGCGCGCCGCGGCGAGTGCCATGGCCGCAAGGTCACGGGCGACCGGCTGGTGTTCGAGGAGAAAGCCGGCCTGGTGCCGCTCGACCTCACGCGCGAAGGCCGCGAGGTCGTCGCCGCACGTCTGGCGGCGCCGCAGAAGCTCACGCTCGGCGACGAGATCGCGCCCGAGATCGTGGCCGAGATGTGCGGCGTTGCCGTAAACGAGATCGAGACGCGCAGCCACCGGCCGCTCATCGCCTCGTGCGGCAACGACTTCGCCTTCGCCGAAGTGACGTCGCGGTCGGCGCTCGCCAAGGCGACGGTGCGCGGCGACGCGCTGGCCAGACATCTGCCGATGGCGCGCGCCATCGGCCTTCATCTCTACACCCCGGTCCGCGAGCACGGAGTCGACATCCAGTCGCGCATGTTCGCGCCGTTGTTCGGGGTGCCCGAGGATCCCGCGACCGGCAGCGCCAACGTGACCTTGATCGGCCTGCTGGCGCACTTCCAGCCCGAGGCCGACCTCACCCTGTCCAAGACCATCGGTCAGGGCTTCGACATGGGGCGCCCGAGCCTGTTGGAGGGCAGCGCCGTCAAGAAGGCCGGCCGCGTCGTCAACACCTACATCGGCGGTCGCTGCGTGCCGATGCTGAGCGGCACGATCGATTTGTCCTAGGACAGGCCCTACTCCGCCGCCTCGTGCATGACGTTCTCGGCGCGGGTCGGATAGATGATGCTCTCGGCGAAGCGGTACATCTCTTCGATCTCGCGCTGCGAGCGGTAGGCGATCCGAGTGCCTTTCAAGGCGGCGAGCTGCTCCGCCAGGATGCAGCGACGCACCTCGGCGGTGAGCGTGTTCAGCCGATGGTAGGCCTCCGAGACGGTGCGGCCGAGCGTGGTGATGCCGTGGCCGACCAGGACTACCGAATTGGTGTTCTGGATGAAGTCCGCCACCGAGCTCACGTCGGCTTCGACATCGACATGAGCCGGCACGAAATGCACCGGCTTGGCGAGAACGAACGGTGGATCGAGCGACAGCACCTTGAACTCCTGGTCGGCGCCCGAGCCCAGCAGGGCGATGATAGCGTCGTCGTGGACATGGATGGTGGCGCCGATGTCGGGCCGGAGCCGCAGGATCTCGCGGCTGAGATTGTGGCCGACGCTGGTCATGCGCTCGCCCCACACGATGCCGCTGGTCGGGATGTCGGTGATGACGATGTTCTCGAGCTCCATCTCCTCGAGCGAGACCTCGGCATGCTTAGTGTAGGCAAGCCCGTGCGCGAAGTCGGGATGCGGCACGCGCATCACGATGTTGCCCAGCGTGTTGTGGATGTAGCCGCGACCCGCGACCAGGCGGGCATACTTCAGGAACTGGCGGCCGATGGCGGGATCGAAGGCGATCGGTGTCGGCATGGCGTGGCATTCCTCCCAAGGCAGGCAAGCTAGCACGAGTACATGCCAGGTAGTTGAGACACCACGGTTGCCGTGGGCAATTAGCTGGCATGGGCGAGTTGCTCGGTCCTCTGATGCTGTTTGCCGCCGCCGTGACATTCACCCCGGGCCCCAATGTCGTGCTGGTGACCGCTTCGGCCGCCAATTTCGGCTTTCGTCGCACGGTGCCGCAAATGCTGGGCATCACCCTGGGCTTCGGCGTCATGGTGCTGGCGACGGGCTTGGGCCTGGCCGGCGTGGTCCATGCCGAGCCACGCCTGCATGCCGTGCTGAAGTACGCCGGAGCGGCCTACCTGCTCTACCTCGCCTGGCGCATCGCCAATGCCGATGCCGCCAGCGCTGCGGCGCGCGCCCGGCCGATCGGTTTCATCGAAGCGACGCTGTTCACCTGGACGAACCCCAAGGCCTGGGTGTCCGGCCTCGGTGCCGCGGCCGCCTTCACCACCGTCGGCGGCGACGTGATGCGCGAAAGCGCGCTGATCGCCATCGTGCTGGCGACCTCCTGCCTGCTGTCGGCCGCCACATGGGGGGCGTTCGGCAGCCTGATCGGACGCTGTCTCGCCGGTCCCCGTCGACGGCAGCTTTTCAATCGGTCGATGGCGGGCTTGCTGGTGTTGTCTCTCATCCCGGTGCTTTGGTGACGTCGAGCGGCAACGCGCCGCCTTGCTTCACCGGACGTAGCGCGAACGAGCTGCGGATCTGGGCGATGCCGGGGATCTTGGTGAAGTCCATGACGAAGCGCTCGTAGGCCTCGAGATCGGGCACCACGATACGCAGCAGGTAGTCGCTGTCGCCGGTCATCAGGTAGCATTCCATGACCTCGGGCCGCTGGGCGGCTGCGCGCTCGAAGGCCTGCAGCGCCTTCTCGACCTGGGTCGACAGCGACACGCTCATGAACACGTTGACCGACAGCCCGACCGCCTTGGCGTCGACCTGGGCGGCATAGCCCTTGATGACGCCGGCCTCCTCGAGCGCCTTGACCCGTCGCCAGCACGGCGAGGCCGAGAGGCCGACCTGGTCGGCCAACTCGGCGTTGCTCAGCCGGCCTTCCTTCTGCAGCCGGTCGAGAATGCGCCGGTCGATCGCGTCGAGGGAGATCATTGCTCGAGAATCCCAGCTTTCGCCAAATTATACCCTATACAGAGCATTCTACGGTCGAAACGCAAGGATTTTCCCCGTTTCTAGGCGTATGCGATGTCCATGACCACTCTCGCCCCGGTGCAGCGGCTGCGTCTGCTGCGCGAGCTCGAACGCAAGGTGCTGTGGCTGAGCGCCTGGACCATCCATCACGCCAATCATCTGCGGCCCAATCGCGACGGGCTGAAGGTCGGTGGCCATCAGGCCTCATGCGCCTCGCTCGCCACGGTCATGACGGCGCTCTACTTCTCGGTGCTGCGGCCCGAAGATCGCGTGGCGGTGAAGCCGCACGCCTCGCCGGTATTCCACGCCATCCAGTATCTGTTCGGCCATCAGCCGCAGGACAAACTCGAGCGCTTCCGCGGGCTGGGGGGCGCGCAGTCCTATCCGTCGCGCACCAAGGACACCGACGACGTCGACTTCTCGACCGGCTCGGTCGGCCTGGGCGTCGCCATGACGCTCTTCTCTTCCTTGGTGCAGGACTATGTGCGGCTGAAGGAGCTGGGTGACGGCAAACGGCCGGCTGGTCGCATGGTCGCGCTGGTCGGCGACGCCGAGCTCGACGAGGGCAACGTCTTCGAGGCGCTGCTCGAAGGCTGGAAGCACGACGTCCGGAACCTGTGGTGGGTGATCGACTACAATCGCCAGAGCCTGGACGGCGTGGTCAACGACCGGCTGTTCGGCCGCATCGGCGAGATGTTCGAGCTGGTCGGCTGGCGTGTCGTCACCCTGAAGTACGGCAAGCTCCTCGAATCCGCCTTCGCCCAGCCAGACGGCGAGCAGCTCAGGCAGTGGATCGACGACTGCCCCAATTCGCTCTACTCGGCGCTGGTGTTCAAGGGCGGTGCCGGATGGCGCGAGGCGTTGACGCGCGACCTCAACCAGTATCCGGGCATTCGCCGCATCCTCGATCAGCACGACGACGCGGCATTGCACCGGCTGATGACCAATCTTGCCGGACACGACATGCAGGCCGTGCTCGACGCCTTCGAGAGCGTCGAGGGCGACCAGCCGACCTGCTTCATCGCCTACACCATCAAGGGCCAGGGCCTGCCCTTCGCCGGCCACAAGGACAATCATGCCGGACTCATGACGCTCGAGCAGATGGCGGGCTTCAAGAAGGGCATGGCCATCGCCGACGGCGAGGAATGGCAGAAATTCGCCGGCCTTTCCGCCGCACCCGCCGAGCTGCAAGCCTTCCTCGACCAGGCGCCGTTCAACGGCGAAGGCCGCCGGCGCACCGAGGCGCCGGTCGTGGCGATCCCGGCGGCATTGCCGCGGCCGAGCGACCGGAAGTCGAGCACCCAGGAAGGCTTCGGCAAGATCCTGAACGCCATCGCTGCCGAGGACAGCGAGTTGTCGCGGCGCATCGTCACCACCTCGCCCGACGTCACGGTCTCGACCAATCTCGGGCCATGGGTCAACCGGCGCGGCTTGTGGGCCCATACCGAAGCCGAGGACGTGTTCCGCGAGTTGAAGGTCGTGTCGGCCCAGCTGTGGCGCAAGACGCCGCGCGGCCAGCACATCGAGCTTGGCATCGCCGAGAACAACCTGTTCATCCAGCTCGCGGCCCTCGGTCTCAGCCATCAGCTGTTCGGCGCCCGGCTGCTGCCGATCGGCACGCTCTACGATCCCTTCATCGCGCGCGGTCTCGATGCACTGAACTATGCTTGCTATCAGGATGCGCGCTTCATGGTCGTGGCCACGCCTTCGGGTGTGACCTTGGCGCCGGAAGGCGGTGCGCATCAAAGCATCCATTCACCGCTGATCGGCATCGGCCAGCCCGGCCTGCTCAGCTACGAGCCGACCTACGTCGACGAGCTTGCCGTCATCCTGCGGCATGGCCTTCAGTACATGCAGCAGGACAAGGGCGGCTCGATCTATCTCCGGCTTTCGACCCGCAGCCTGCCGCAGCCCGAGCGCGCGCTGTCGGCGGAGCAGGAATCCGACATCGTGGCCGGCGGCTACTGGTATGCCCCGCCCGAGCCCGGCAGCGAGATCGCCATCGTTGCCATGGGGGCCGTCACGCCCGAGGCGATCGCCGCGCACCAAAGCGTGGCCCGCGACTTCGCCGGCGCCGGCTTGCTGATCCTGACGTCGCCCGACCGCCTGCACGGCGACTGGCTCGCCGCCCAGCGCGCGCGCGGCCGTACCGCCGGCCAGGTCGACCGCAGCCCGAGCCCGATCGAGCGGCTGCTGGCGCCGCTGTCGCGCGACGCCCGGCTGGTTACCGCGCTCGACGGCCATCCGCTTGCTTTGTCGTGGCTGGGCTCGGTGCGCGGCCAGCGCGTCGTGCCCCTCGGCATCGAAGGCTTCGGCCAGTCGGGTGACATCCCCGACCTCTATCGTGCCTATCGCATCGATACGGCGGCGATCATCGACGCCGTGGCGCGCGCCATCACTTGACCTTGCCCGCCTTCGACCCGTAACTGCGGGCCCATGAAAGTCGACGGCGTTCCTTACCGCACCATCTGGCTCGCGCCCGACGGCACGACCGTGCAAGTGATCGACCAGACGCTGCTGCCGCATGCCTTCGTGGTACGCGATTGGCGTCGTATGGAAGATGCCGAGCGCGGCATCCGCACCATGATCGTGCGTGGCGCACCGCTGATCGGCGCGGCGGCGGCCTATGGCATGGCGCTCGCCATGGCGGCCGACCCGTCCGACGCCATGCTGACCCACGCCTATACCGTGCTGATGGCCTCGCGGCCGACGGCGGTGAACCTGCGTTGGGCGCTCGACGACTTGCACGCCCTGCTGGCACCGTTGGCTCCACCCGAGCGACGCGACGCCGCCTACCGGCGCGCCGCCGAGATCTGCGACGAGGATGCCGAGATCTGCCGGCGCATCGGCGAGAACGGGCTCGGTCTGATCCGCCAGATCAAGCCGCGCAGCGGCGAGCGCGTCAACGCGCTGACCCATTGCAATGCAGGCTGGCTCGCCACCGTCGACTGGGGCACGGCGCTGGCGCCGATCTACCAGGCGCACGATGCCGGCATCCCGATCCATGTCTGGGTCGACGAAACCAGGCCGCGCAACCAGGGCGCCAGCCTGACGGCCTGGGAACTGGCCAAGCACGGCGTGCCGCACACCGTGATCGCCGACAATGCCGGCGGCCATCTCATGCAGCGCGACCAAGTCGACTTCTGCATCACCGGCACCGACCGCACGACGCGCTGCGGCGATGTCTGCAACAAGATCGGCACCTACTTGAAGGCGCTGGCGGCGCACGACAACGGTGTGCCGTTCTATGTCGGCCTACCCTATCCCACCATCGACTGGACGCTCGAGCGTGGCGCCGACATCCCGATCGAGGAACGCAGCGCCGCCGAGGTCTCGCGCATCGCCGGCCGCACCGCCGCGGGCGCCGTCGCGACCGTCGAGCTGCTGCCCGCGGGTAGCCCGGCCGCCAATCCCGCCTTCGACGTCACGCCGGCTCGGCTGGTCACGGCGCTGGTCACCGAACGCGGCGTCTGTGCGGCGAGCGAAGCGGGATTGCTGTCGCTCTATCCCGACCGAGCCCGGGCGGCGTGACGATCGCGCCTGCGGCCAGGAACGCGCATCTCGCGACCATCGGCCTCGGCTTTACGCAGATCGTGGGCTGGGGCACCACGTTCCTGATGCCCGCCGTGCTCGGCCGCCCGATGGGTCAGGCGCTCGATCTGCCGAGCGAGATCGTGTTTGGCGGCATCACCGTGATGTTCGCGACCGGGGCGATCTTCGCACCGCAAGTCGGCCGGCTGATCGACCGCAACGGCGCCCGTCTGCCGATGGCGGCGGGCTCGCTCCTCTGTGCCGCGGCGCTCGTCGCGCTTGCCATGGCGCAAGGCCCGGTGAGCTATCTCCTGAGCTGGGTGGGGCTTGGCCTCGCCTCCACCCTGGCGCTGAACACGCCGGCGAACATCGCACTCGCGCAGATTGCCGGCCCGGCAGCGCGGCGCGCCATTGCGCTGCTGGCCATCATCGGCGGGCTGGCGTCGACGGTCTTCTGGCCACTATCGGACATGCTCGACGCGGCTTTCGGTTGGCGCGGAGCGCTCCTGATTTACGCCGCCCTGCATCTCGTGGCCTGTGCGCCCGTCCATTGGTTGGTGCTGCCCCGCCAACGACCGGCCCATCCTCTCGCGGCATCGAGCCAACCGGCGACCATCGGTGTGCCGGACGAGATGCACAGACGCGCCTTCCTGCTGTTGTCGGTGTCGCTCGCCAGCGGAGCTTTCGTGTTCACCGGCGCCATCGTGCACATGATCGAGATTCTGCG
>Ga0194131_10010405_pt1 | contig 11399 bp, 10 predicted proteins | sample TA2KigO120mmetaG_FD_148631 | JGI IMG/M metagenome (GOLD analysis project Ga0194131, IMG submission 148631) | Freshwater microbial communities from Lake Tanganyika, Tanzania - TA2015053 Kigoma Offshore 120m | ecosystem: Environmental > Aquatic > Freshwater > Lake | place: Tanzania: Lake... | reverse complement strand
CCCTGTACGACGCGCCATGTTGAGTTGGACCTGAAATACAGTCTGTTGTTCAGGTTGTCTACGGCAATCGCGCCGTTTGGCACGCTGGCGCTCGGGGCGCCGGCTGTCACTGGGGAGACGAGGGCGGTAAGCGCCTTGAAGATGTCGTCGGTGGCGAGGGTGTCCGCACCGTCGCGGTAAAGGTTCGTGTCGTAGGTTCCGGTGCCGTCGCTCCACGACAGGCGACCACCAGCTTCGGTTTTGAATCTTCCGTATACTTCGCCGTTGACGAAAATGGTTACGGCGTCCGAACCGGGAGACGACAAATTCTTAATCGTCAGCGGAGTTAAAAGTTTTTGTGCCACTTGCGACCTCGATCGCTATTGCTCGTAGTTCGTCGACCCCTCGAGGCCGACTATGGATTAGATCGCCGTTACGACGATCCTGAATGCATTAGCCGAGATGGTGCCCAGCAATGTGACCGTGACGGTGTCCGCGTTGTTCCTCACCACGTCGCCAATCACCGTTTCGCCTGTCGCATCCTCGTAGACCTGGACGATCACATCCTTGGTGTTGAACTTGTGGGTGACCGTCGTCGTGGAGGTTCCAGACGAGCTCGCCGCGCAACCCTGCGAGGCGATCCTGGCGATGGTGGAGGTTGATGTGGTGACCGAACCAGAGGTCGTCTTGACACCGAGATTGGTTCTTGCGGTCGTTTCGTCGGATGCATTGGTACCACCATGCGCGATACCGACGTCCGTGGCCGACCAGGTTCCGGTTGCGATTGTCCCAAGGGTCGTGATGCTCGTCTGACCGACGTAGGTCGAGGCAATGTCAACCGCGTCAGCGGTAATCGCCGTTCTGTTTGCAACAACGTTGACATTGATCGTATTGCCGTCTTGCGACAGACCGTCACCAGCATCAAACGAACCCGCACCAGAGAATTGCGTCCAGGCAATCGCTGTGGCGCCGACGGTAATCGTGCCGTTTGTCGAGAGGACGAAACCTTTGTCCGAGTTGACGGTACCTTCTTCAACGAAGGTAAATGTTCCTGGTTTAAGTTCGCCCGTGTCCGGGGTTCCGTTCGCATCGGACGAACGAGAAGCCGCACCGGAGGAGACGGCGACGTAGATGCCGTTGTCCACATGCGCCGCGCCTGCGGCGGCCTGGTTCTTGACGAGGACCCTGTCGCCGGCGACGAGGGTTACTCCGTCAATCGAATCGCCGGCCTCAAGGTCCGTGGCGAGGTTGATTGACGCCGTCGTCGCGACGCGAACCGACTGCTTGACGTCTAGACCCTGGCGGGCCGCATCTACGTAACTTTTGTTCGCAATGTGCGCGGCATCGGTCGGCGTTGCGACTTTGGCATTTCCGCTTGCGTCGCGCTTGACGAGTTTGCTCGCCGTCGCATCCGAAGTTGCATCATTGAGCATGTTCCAGAAGGCGGCGGGCAACAAACCTGCGCTGTCCGTGTCGGCAACGTTGAGCGTGAGGGTAATCGTGCCGTTGGACTCAGATACGGTGAGGGCTTCGGCGATACCCAAGCCGCCGCCGGAAACGATGGTGTGGGGTAGCGACTTGAACGCCGAACCCGTATAGACCTTGATGGTGTTGGTCGTTGAGTTGTAAATGAGACGACCGACGAAATTGCCAGAACCCGGGTCGGATGCAAGAACTTCAAATGTGGCATTGACCAGCTGGTTCTGGTTAAGGTTGATATTCGTCAAGAACTTCTGAGCCATTGTCTACCTCACGTCAAATAGGCGAAACCCGAGAAGGGGGCCGAAAATGTCACGACCACCTCCAAGTCACTGCTATATTGTACTTCACCGACGACCACCGTATTTGCAGAGTCGACGACCGTTACGGACGGCCTCCCCCCCAGGCTGTGGTTGATCGTCCAGATGTTTGAGACCGATGCTTGCGTGTGCACGTGCCTTCTGGTGTTGGATGATGCTTGTCCTGTCCTGATTACGACCTGGTTCGGCTGATCCTCGCTGACGATGACCTGGTTCGCGACGGTCATCTCGTCACCTCGGGTAGCACGATGAAATCCCCCTGTATGACGCGAGATACTTCGCCGTTGGAGTTCTCTATCTCCACGTCGTAGACGCCGCTCGTGGCGAGGGTTGCCGTCGCCTCGTCGGATATGTAGATCCGTATGGCGTTTGAGTCGCCACCCGGTTGCATTATCATCTGGCTGCCGTTGACGGGCATTGTGCCGAGGCTGAGCATCGTCGACGCGCTCTCCACCGTCCTGCGGACCTGCATTCTGGCCGTGTAGGCGCTCAGGTCGAAGGGGAGGAAGGTATTGCCCGTGGGGTCGCTCGGGTCGGGGTACTCGAGTTCCAGTTGCCTCACGAATGTCGTGCCCTGCTCGCAAATCATGTTGTGTACGCCAGCCCTCATTCGGAACCTTCCTCAAAATGTCTAGAGGAATTGTAGATTAAGGCGACGTTTTTTTCGGCAATAATCAATAATCAGACAATGCTGGCCGAATCCTTGTTCGGTCCGACCCTCTTGAGCCCCATCGCCATGGCCACAGACAGGGCAACCGCAGCGATGCCAATCTTCAGGTTGTCCGCCTTGGCCAGGTCGTCGGGGTTGGCCCCCGTGGCGACCCACGCGCCGAGATAGGCTTGGAGGAAGGTGCGACCCGCCCTCTCTGCTGTGTCCTTGAGGAACTTGGTTGACATGGCGGTTTCCTTTCGTTTGGTTACCACTGATATTTTACCATTTTATCCCAGCATGCCCTGGTCAAAGACCCCGAACTCGCTATCGTCAAGCGTAAATGGAATGACCTCCACCGATTCGTGGGAGAACACGAAGCCTGCCGGTCGTGCTGGTTCTGCCGCGGCGAGAACCTCAGGACTTTCCTGCCCTGCGATGAGGGTTGACGGCGTCTCGGAAAGAAGGGTTTTAATTCCTATGAGAAATGGATTCCCATTCAGGACTGGGGTGAGAATGACGCCCTTGCTCCCCGTCAGAACGGTCTTTACGGCAGCCCTTATGGCTCCCTGCGACCCAGCCCTATGCCCGTAGGATCTGGTTGATGCCTGCCATCGCCTGAAATCGAATTCATCGGTATCGTAGATTTCCTCTCCGTCGACGAAAATGTTTGGCAGGAGTCTTGTGCCAATCAGCATTGCGGCATAATCGAGGTACTCTGGCGGCATGACTTCCACATCAAACAATTCGCCGCGCCTCAACCCGTAGTACGGCGATCCGGGAATGGCCGCATTCGAGTGACCAATTTCGTCCACGCTGTTGTTCTGCATGTACAAGTACGTGTCCACAACCTTTGACATGTCCGCGCTCAACGAGTGAAAAAACTTGGCGACGGGCCGCGTCGGGTTCGTGCTTTCAGCGTCAACGTCGTGAATGACATCCGGCAGCATGGCCCTGCCATTCAGCCACATCTGGTCGAAATTCTCTGGTCTTGACAGGGTGAGGCAGGGGGCCGACATGTAGATGCTGTAGTTCGGCGAAGTGTCAACCAGGATTGTGATTGTCGCATCTGCGGTGAACGTGCCCTCATGTCCGAACGTGTTCTCGTGCGAATAAATTGCAGTCCACACGCCAGCGGACAGCGTTTGCGTGTTCGGCTCGACGCTCGTGAAGGGCTGGTGGGCATGGTGCAGGTACGTGGAAACCTCCACCGGAAACTCTGCATACATTACCGCACTGAACACCAGTGGCTCCCTGACGTCCGGCCATGCAAGATTTTCCTGCGTTCCGCGCAGTGTCGTCACCAGTGCTTGTGGATTGACTATTTTTATAACCTGTCTGTCGGATTTCCAGAATTTGCTGTCGTCAACCGATGCGGTCCCTGGGGAATCTGCTTCCCAGGCATCCTCGATCACCGACGCCACCACATACTCTCCGTCGGCATCCGCTCGCCGCAAAGCCATGGCTGGCGACAGCAAATTTCGTTGGGCTATTTTGAGGGTCATGCGAACGACACATTCATGGTTATGTCCCCCGGGAGAAGCCTCGGCAGCGTCCCCTTCTTGTCAAACACCTCGTCTCCGGCCCCGGTCGTGGTCGCATTGTCGCACGTAAATGACAATTCATCCACCCGCATGACGTAGGGAATTGATGAGAGTTGGGACAGAAGATTGTTTTTGCGTATGGCCGGATCGGTCAGGGAGAATTCCATCGGAGAAAGGTAGGTTCCGATCAGTGTTTTTATCGAGCTGGCGACCGATGAGAGATCTGCGAATTTTGACACCTTCACCGTTGTGTCTAGCGTTACGGGGACAATGTCGAAGCCCTCGACACAGAGCACGAGTCCGCCGAGCAGGCGATCGCGAACTTCTTCGTATATCCGTATTCTGTCAAACTCCGACACGGGTTCGTCGTTGCCGTAGACGTAGAGCGTGACGAAGCCCGGGGCATCGGCGGCGCCGACCAGACGATTTGACAACCCGTTGGTCAGGTCGTAGGCCTTCGCCCTCCCGACGAAATCGTAGTTTGCAAGGACGAACGACTCAATTTGCTTTGCGGTGCTGGATGTGGAGGTCATCGATTGCAGAAACGTGGAGAATCTGGCAAGGTATGCGGCATCGCTCTCGCCGACAGATCCCTGAAAGAAACCGGTCTGGGCAACTGCCACATCGCTCACCTGCTGGGAGCTCATTATCGTGAGCGTTTGCCCCTCCGCTATTGTTCTTCTTTCGCCGGTAACCAAAGCCGTGGCGACGGTGTCCGTGTAGGGCAATGGTGTTGGTGGGTTTGCATTCAGATCCGGGGTGACGGCATCAATGGTTATCCCGTTGGGTAGTTCGTAGTACTCCCTGTATGTCTGCCCGCCCGCAATGAATGAATGTTCCAGCAGTGTTCCGGCTTCAAGGTCTCCGCCGACGTAATCAAATGCGGTTATTCGCACCGGAATTGACGCAAATGTTGCTTCCGCCCTGCCGACCCCCATGAATGTCGCCAGCCCTTCGGCGAGCCTGTTCGGCAGGGAATTGATGTGGTTGATCGCTATCGTGGTCAGGAATGAGAACGCCTGAATCATTCCATCCTCAATGGTTCCCGGCCTTACGCTCAATTGTGGAACATTCATCTGCAGGAGTTCTACGGCGGTGAGGTACAGCTCACCGGGATCTTTGTCGTAAATCCTCAGATTCACGTATGGGCTGAAATCTACCGACATGTCATTTCCTCCTGAATGTGACCCTCAATTGCATGTTCCCGGTTCGTTCATTTTGTTCACCTTCGACCGACTCGATCTCTACTTCTGGGACAAACCTGTTCGCCTGAATCAAGAACAGCCCCCTGCTGACCTCCGTGAACGACGGATCGAGGGTTCCGAAGGTCGTCGTGTAGGGATGCGTGCCCGGTTCCGTCAGCGCCGCCATGCTTAGCAGTTGCGCGTAAAAATCGTCATCTCGTTCATCGAGGGTGGCGAAAGATCCGTTGGCATCAAATGAAAGCGGGAATTTGAGGGTTGTCATATGTCCATTTTGCCATTCATCTCATGGGTGTCATTGATAGTCGGAATTAGTGCGAATGTGGATGTGAGTGTGAATTTAGGGTGCTTGCCAACGTATTTATCTGCGCCTGCAGCAGCGCAATCTGCTCTTGCATTTCAACCTTTGTGGCGAACACGTCGGGAACCACATTGCTCCTGCCGAACACGACGAGTTCCTGGTTGTCATTGGCGACAAACCCGCAGTAGACGGAATCGCCGACTTTCAGCCTTTTTGCCTTGGTGGTGTCAAGTGCGGCAACATTGGCCACATGAATCCCCAGCCCCGGTATGCGAATTCGGACCGTATTTCCCTCCCCAACCGCCGTGACCTTGGCCTGATAGATGCCGCCCCCCCGGAACGGGTTCGGTGCGCCATTGTTCTGGTTGATCAAATCTGGATGTTGACCCCTCATGGCAACGGCCTCCTTCTTTTGCCAGTGTTGACCGGCATTGTTTCTCCCCTGATGATGAATGGAATCAGCACATCTGGACCGATCGGGTCACCAGTGTTCGGGTACATCGGCCCGATCGGAAGGTTCACGATTTTTTCCTTCGGTTTTCGTTCTGGTGTCGAGAATTGAATGCCGACGGGGTTGGGTGACCGCTCCTCGAAATCCACCGCGGTGACGAGGTAATAGCCAACAAATGTTGGTATGCCTCCGACAAAGACGGTCATTCCGGGTCTCACCCCGACGCCATTGGTGCGGTCAATGGTCGCCGACCCCTTGGCCTCCAGAACTTCATTGTCCGACCTGCTCATGGATGGTATTTTCTGCGTCTGGTAGTCGCGCCCAGCTTCGCCCGGCATGAGGGGCACGTAGCGCCGCGTCACCCGCTTGGTCACCATCCTTTGAGTTTTGGGATCCTTGACCTGGTGCACATAGCTGATGGCATCTGGCCCCCATTTGTACATCAGCCATTTCATGGATGCAAAGTACAATGTCCCATCGACCTCGAAGCACTTGAATTTCGCCTGTTGTGCGAGGTTCTGTATTACGTCCCACGTTGAGTCGCCCTCGTTCTCCCCGCTGGCCTTGGTTATCTTCTTCTTCTTGTCGGTGTGTTCGGCGACGAGTTTCAGACCGTACTTCTTGCAGGCGGCCGCCACATACGAAGTTCCGTCGCCGTCTATCACTTCGGGTTTCTTGTCTCGCTTCATTTGTTGAACCGCCTTCGGCCTGCACTTGACGGTCCAAATCGGGGAGATGCTCTGCTCCTGATCGACCGATATGTCGGCGACCTCCAGTAGCAATGTTTTGAAAGTTATTCCAGCCAGTTTTTTGTCGTCGTCAAAATCCGATTTCGCTATGGTTCGTGACATGTACGTAACGTCTCTGCCGATGTTGAAGTAGTTCCCCGCCGCAAACGATTCTGGGCCATCGGGGTGCGTGGCGTCGCCCTTCCTGCCCAGAGATGGCAGGTAGTTTCTGTCGATGATTTTCACGGTTATCTCCGTCGCCATGTCCATGCTGTAGTTCACGGTGCAGGACAGTATCGAGTCGTTCATTTTCTCCCTGATCATCGTCGGTATGTCCCCGAAGCTGACGTTGAACACCTCTGCCCCGCGGCTGGGGAGGGAGTCGGGGGAGTACCCGGTCGTGTTGTAGGTGGGCATATTGTTATGTGTTCACCCCAGAATTAAACGTAAGGTACTTGTTTAGTTTTTCTTCTGTTGTTATCTTGTCGGTGCAGTCGTACGTCCACGTGCCGTCTGGCTTTTTCTTTTTGCACGGCTTTATCGGTGGCATCTGAACTATGTTTACATTCTCGATCGGTATCTCCTGCAGGGTCATGCTGCACGTCGCCCGGGAAATTTGGTTTGCCTTTGTCCCCTGCGCCCGTACTGAGCCACCCGGGGTTCTCTGCACCGATGTGACGGTGAACTCGGCTATGACAAACTCTATGCCCCTGCCGGCAGTGACTGGCGGCCAGCGCACCTCGTTCTCCATGAACTTGTCCATGTTCAGGAAGGTGACCGGGTACGGGGTCTGGGCCATAAGTCGCAGTTTTTCTATGTCGTCCTCGCAACTGTGCAGGTAGCCGAAACCCGTTGATCCCTCGAAGTTTCTGTCGGCAAGGTCGAAGTTGAAACTGATTTTCAGCAACTGGAACCCCTGCCAGTCCACTATCGGAAAATTCCCTGTTCGCTCTATCTCCGTCCACGTCGTGCCGATCCCGGTGTAGTTGACCTCGCGCGGTGCAAACGGGAAGACGAACCTGCGCGTTTGTGTGCCGCCGATTGATGACCCGTCCTTGGCAAATATCTCGTAGGTTTGCACCAATTCCGGTCGGTCGGTGAACGATGTCTCTCTCACTCCCTGTTTGTGACCCGGCAGACCGCGAACGACCTGAATTCTTATTGTTGTGCCTTTTCCTTTTTCATCCGAATTCGATGCTCCGCTGGGGGTGCCACCAGACTCGTCCCTGTCGGGGACCGCGGGCTTGAGGCCTCTGACGAATTCGCCGAGCGCGGCGTATGCGGGGTCGTTGTCGACGATCGCGAGCGCCGCTTTCCTGCTTATGTTCTGGGACTGCATGAGGTTGACGATCTTCGCCTCGCGCAGTTTGGCGAAGAATATCTCTTTGAGCAACGAGAGTGGGGCGCCGACCTTCGCCTGGCCTTCGAGAAATCTTTCCAGTTGTCTCTGCGTCAGGGATGCGACCGAAGCCGGGTTGATGAGTTTGTCGGTGCTGTCGGTAATGATCTTGCGCCAATCCTTCGGCGGCCCGGGGTCTTGATTGTTGGGATCCTGCTCGTCGGTCGGGTCGCCACCTCCTTTTTCGGGGGCGAGAGCACCGCCCGTCGTGTATGGTTTTTGGCTCCCCCACGACGTGAGTCCGAACGCCAGTGATATTCCATCGACATTTTTGAGGCTTACGCGAAGGGTTTGTTTTATTCCCCCTGACGAACCCCGGGGCACCCTTGCGGGGTGTAAGACATACCCCGTATATGCCGAGTTGGAAAGACGTTTGTTGATCGCATGCTTCGCCCGTATCTCCAGGTTGGCCATCCATCCGTTGAGATCTTCCTCCGCAAAACCAACCGAGGCGGCACCCGCATGGTCGCCGGAACCGCCCCAATAGTTCGGTGCGCCGGCGGTGTTTTTGAGGAATTTCCCCCAGTGAAGACCTCTCTCATCTCCGCCGGGATTCGTAAATCTCGTCTTCGCCGCGTTAACATTCCCCAGCGAGGTTATTTCTGGAAAACTTTTGCCCGATGTGCGTATTTGAAGTCCCAGCACGTACCAGTATTTTGCTCTGGCCGCTTCCGCTTGGCCTAGGGTTGGGTTCGGATAATTCTCCGGCGCATAACCGGGTATCCAGTTCTCTTCGGTTACATCGAAATCCCCAGCCATGCTTTGCCCATCGAAAACCTCTACGGGCAGGGTTTTTGTCGACTGCGGCAATTTTTTCGGTGACCAACCCACGTTGCGACCATTGACCACCTCGCTCGGCTGATCCGCAAATTGGAAGGTCGGAATAAGTATGTTCTGTTTCGGGCCGTCCTTGTTGACCGATTTCCCGCCGGTGGTGGCGAAATGCGCATATGGCAGTTGCTCTACATTTTTGATGTGCTGATCAATTTCATCTGCCGCGTCTATCTCAAAGTACAACGCCTCCCAAGCACGGCCCTCTCCGAGCTGTACGCAAACACCGGGGTACCGAACCTGCAACCCGGAAGAGAGCGTCGCAACATGGTCAACGGTGGTTGACGGAGCTTCCGATTGCAGCAGATTTTTTACCAGAGAAATTCTGTTTGGATCGCCTGGGTTTCCGCTGACATTCGGTACCGTCTTTTCCACCTTGCTCACGAGGGTACCCTTGGCGAGGCTGCTCGCAAGCTTCGGTACCTTTAGTTCTGGGTCGGGGTCGTCCTGCAGGTAGAACTTCGCCCCCGGGACGTTCGGGTAATCGCCGAGAGCCACACCATGGGTTAAGTTGTAGAAATTTATCGCCCTCGTGGCGAAATCCTTGCCGGTTGTCGATGTTCCAGTGACGAACGATTTCGAGAATTGACTGTTCGGCTTCGCGTCCGTACTCACGTATTCATCCACCATGGTGGTTGCCAGATACCAGTCAAAAAGAATTCCGCGCTGGTTTCCCCCTCCCGATTTCCATCGGAGCCACAGACATTGGTATTGCCCAATATCAAAGTTTGCGTTTGGGTGTCTGTTGATCTGCACGTCATACATTGACCCCATGCCCCCATATGGGTCGCTGGAAACAGCGGGGGAGATCCTTGTGTGCGGGGTTTCGGTACCGGTATCGGTTCCATAATTATCCTTGAAGTATTTTTTATACGCCGCCTGCGTGCTTGGGTAGTAAACCTCCCGATACACCTTCATCCATGTGGATGCCTGAAAGACAATCTGGCTCCCCGCATAGCCGACCAACATGACTTTTTTGCGAAAGGGGGTCTCTTCCCAGTAGATGCTCTCGGGGATTATCGCCTTGCCGTCGCCTCGGAATCCGTAAATCTGTCGACGGGTGCCAGCCGGTGCACTGGAGGCTGAACCAACCAGAAGGCCCGATGCTGTGGCATTGCTGGGCCTGGGCTGGTCCGGGTCGCCGAGAAAGGCATGCAGAATTTCGTCCGCAATCGGGTCTCCGGTGTTGTAGCCGCTCATCTCCGTTGCCTCTCGTTCTCGAGCACCAGTCTCATCTGGCGCACCGCCGCATCCGCGGTCTCCTTCGGGTCGCTTGTGCCGTTCACGGTCATGTTGATCGTGATGCCCCCGCTTTCCTTGTGTGATGCACCGGGGCGCGGGCGATAGAGCATCGGCCCCATCGGCGATGCCGCGTCGCCGTAGCGTCCCGGGCCCGGTACGACGTGCAGGTGCCTGCCGCCGTTGACCCCGTGGAACTCGGCGAATCCACCATTGGCCAGGACGAGCCTCTGGTAGGCGCCGAGGTTCTGTCCGGTGAGGTCGTACGCCCTGCCCATCACATGGTCGGAGTTGATCGACCCGAGCCCGGTTTCCCTGTACGCCGAGGTGACGTTCCTCGTGCCGGTCAGCATCCCGTTCATCGCCGCGTGCCTGCTCATCGTCTGCGCGAGACGCGAGGACGTGGTGTCGCCGATGCCCTTGCCGCGCGGGGTGCTGGTGTCCCCCCCCTTCGCTATCAATTCGGCGAATTCCTTTGTGTACCACTCTGGCACCGTTTCGTCGCGGGCATCAAAGAACCCACCGAACATCTCTATGATCGCCCCGTAGGTGTCCTTGAGGTCCTTCGGCATTTTGTCGAGGGCGATGTTGAGTGCGTCGTTTTTTTCTACGCCCCTCAGCGCGAGCTGATCCGCTCGGATTCCATATCTTTCCAGCATGAACTTCTCAAAACCTGCCTGGGTCATGCTGTCAAGGTCGACATCTGCGAACATCTGCCCCGACTCGAGGTCCGTGCCGAATCGCTTGGCTGTCTCGGTATCCAGGCTCGCCAGCGCCCTGGACAGGCGCTGCGCGTCAACTTGGAATCTGTTTTGATTCTCCGAACCGTACAATATGGCGTTTAGTTGCCCGGAAGCCTGAACGCTCGTTGCCGCGATCGTGTCCTGAATGTACTTCTGGAAGGCCTCGCCTCTGGCCCCCTCCGTGAACACCTTCTCCATGCCGAAGAACGGGCTCGTCACCATCTTGCCGGTGGTTGGGTCAAGTTCTTGTCTGGTGAACTCCGTTCCGCCGATGCCGAGCGTCCTTCGCAATTCGAATGCACCCTGCATTCCGCCGCCGACGTAGTTGAGGAAATTCGGAACCATTTCGTTGACGAATTCGGCAAATTCTTTATCGGTGACGCTGCCGGCGGAGTCGTAAAGATCCCTGAATGCTCTGGCTTGTTCGCTTATTATTTCTGGCGCCGGTAGTTCGTTCATTACTTTCGCGAAACTGTCAAGACCCTTGAGGGCGACATCCATCTGCATGCCGCGCAGTTGTTCTCGCGTCTTGAT
>Ga0194131_10010403_pt1 | contig 11399 bp, 9 predicted proteins | sample TA2KigO120mmetaG_FD_148631 | JGI IMG/M metagenome (GOLD analysis project Ga0194131, IMG submission 148631) | Freshwater microbial communities from Lake Tanganyika, Tanzania - TA2015053 Kigoma Offshore 120m | ecosystem: Environmental > Aquatic > Freshwater > Lake | place: Tanzania: Lake... | reverse complement strand
TTTGGAAAAGTAGGACTCTATATTTTAAAGCCACACGAACTTAACGAGTATGCCAAGCGCTTTCAGTTTAACCAAGCTATCAATGCCGATGTTCCGGTTCAGCCAGGGACGTTCTATCTTGAGGAAAACGATGAGTACAAAGTGGCAGAAGCCGCATCGGGTTTCACTCGAGTGGCGCAGATGAGTCCTTTGCAGGGGGCTTTAATGGCAGCCTCGATAGTCAATGATGGAATCATGATGGAGCCCCATTTGGTTTCTGAATTAAAAAAAGAAACAGGGGAGGTGGTTTACAAAGCGGAGATTAAAGAATTAGGGCAGGTGATGGAACCTGAATCGGCGAGAAATTTAAGGGAGTTGATGCGGGAGACGGTGGTTCGCGGAACTTCTCAAAAATCATTTCGGGATCTCTTGCGCAAAAAAAAATTGAAAGAGGTTGAAATGGGAGGAAAGACTGGGCACCTCACTGGACTCTCACCTAAGGGAAATTATGATTGGTTTGTCGGATATGCGACCGATGGAAATAAGAAGATTGCCCTAGCGGCCCTAACCATTAACGAAGACACTTGGAGAGTCAAAGCCTCCTATGTAGCTAGACAATTTTTTGAAAAGTACTTTAAAACCATTGTTGCTTCAGGAAATAGGCCTTAAGACAAATGTGTGAGTTTAAAAAAGTATTTATTTGGCTACTTGTGATCTGCCAATTGTCTTTTGCGAAAGACGAGAAAAACGAGGAGACTTGGTTTTCCTGGCAGTCTTGCCCCGAAATTTTAAAAAAGGTGGGTGTGGCAAAAGTGATTGCTGGGGTCATTGGAGTGGGAGTTCTTTGGGCATGGTCTCGGCAGGAGGCTAACAAAAAAAAGAAAGTGGTCCCTACTAAAATTACGTACAACATACCCAAGGGTGCCGAGATCAAACTTGCTGATTTGCAGGGGGATCGGGATCTTTATTTGAGAGTCTCCGATTTAGCTGATTATTTATTGCAAAAGTATCAGAAGGACTTAAGGCTCACACGTAGTCTTGAGAAATTTACTCAAAACTTTCCTGAAGAGTCTCAGGCAGCCTTGATGGCGCGATTCCCTAAGGAGTTCCAGAGAAATGGCAATCCTACCCTGACGCTAAATGAGTTAGGCCCTTCGGCCCATTATGTTTTGGTTTTTGCGTGGATTTTGCGCGAGGTGTATAATGAAGATGTGGGAAAATCGGACCGGACACTGAAAAATGTGGTCCAAGATATTGAGAAAAAAATCGAACAGGTTGGGACTCGCGACCGTTGACTCTATTTAAAGAGGACCCAATCTCTTAGGAAAGGGTTCTATGGGAAAAGATCTAACATTAGGAAATCCGCCTGAGGAAAGCCTTAACGAAGAGGTTGGGACTCATGCTTTAGTTCGTCCTGAAGATAAGACGAAAACCCCATCGTTTTATAAAGTCCTGATCCTTAATGATGATTTTACGCCAAGAGAATATGTAGTTCATGTTTTGCAGAAGTTTTTTAAAAAGACAGAACAGGAAGCAACACATTTGATGCTTCAAGTTCATCATAAAGGCATGGGCGTTGCCGGTGTTTTTACTTGTGAAATTGCTGAAACCAAAGCTTATCAAGTGAACGAGTATTCGAAAAAAAATAAGTACCCGCTTAAGTGTGTGGTGGAGGCTGTATGAGACTCACTCCCGAAGTCGAAAAAATGATGAACAACGTGATGAAGTATGCTTCTGAACAACATGATGAGTGTGTTACTTTAGAGCATCTTCTTTTGGTTTTAGCAGATGATCCTGAAGTCTCCGATATTATTGATGGGTGTGGGGGAGATAATGAAAAATTAAAAGCGACTCTCATTGAATTTATGGAGAAGCACTCTCCTAAAATGGAATCGATCTCAGAAAAACAAACAGGCTCAAGCCAAAGTGCCGAAGATCTTGCTGAGTACAAACCGACACTTACCTTAGCTTTCCACCGAGTGATACAAAGAGCAATTATGCAAGTAGAAAGTTCAGGAAGAGATTTGGTAAGTACGGGCAATATTTTAGTCTCTCTTCTACAAGAAAAGGAGTCCCACGCAGTTTACTTTTTAGAGAAACAGGGTGTGTCCCATTTTGATGTGATTAATTATTTTTCGCACGGGATTGAGAAGGATGCGAGTGGCGTTGATGAAAACGAAGACGTTGCTGAGACTGCCTCTGACGGTCATGCCAAAGCATCCCCTTTAGCTAGTTTTTGCGTTAACCTAAACGAGAAGGCCCATCAAGGTAAGATCGATCCTCTCATTGGTCGCAAAGATGTGATTGAGAGAGTGCTCCAGATTTTAGCAAGGAGAACTAAAAATAATGTTCTTTTAGTTGGGGATAGCGGAGTGGGTAAGACAGCGATCGCCGACGGTTTAGCTTTGCAAATTGTCCACGGTCAAGCTCCGGGTAAGCTCAAAGAAACGACAATTTATTCTTTAGATATGGGGGCTTTGCTATCGGGAACGAAATACCGGGGAGATTTTGAAGCGAGGCTAAAAGGGGTAATTAAAGCAGTTGAGAAAGAAAAAAGGGCAATCCTATTTATCGATGAAATACATACCATTGTCGGAGCAGGTGCGACTAGTGGGGGCTCTGTCGATGCAGCCAATCTTTTAAAACCTGCTTTGGCTAATCGGACTTTAACTTGTATTGGTTCGACAACGTATAAAGAATTTAGAGCCCACTTAGAAAAAGATGCGGGGCTTTTAAGACGGTTCCAAAGAATTGATATCAAACCCCCAACGGTTTCGGAAACGATTGATATCTTAAATGGCCTTAAATCTCGCTATGAGCAGTTTCATCAAGTTGTATATACGCCCGATGTCATTCGAGCTTGTGTCGAGCTTTCGGAACGCTATATCCATGCACGACCGTTGCCGGATAAGGCCATCGATGTGATGGATGAAGCGGGAGCGAGATTACGGTTAAAATCGGCAAAAAATAAAAAGCTCGAGATCTCTGTTGAGGATATTGAAAAAGTGATTTCCTCTATCGCACAGGTACCGGCTAAATCTGTCTCTTCCAGTGATAAAGTGAAGTTAAAGGAGCTTGAACCCTCTTTGAAAAGTTTTGTCTTTGGACAGGATGAAGCCATTCAAAATGTTGTTAATGCGATCAAACTTTCACGAGCTGGCCTCTCCCAACCTAATAGGCCCATGGGGGCTTATCTTTTTACAGGACCGACCGGTGTGGGGAAAACGGAAGTAGCTAAACAGTTGGCTAAGTCGCTTGGGACGGAGTTGTTAAGGTTTGACATGAGTGAGTACATGGAAAAACATGCGGTCTCCCGTTTAGTCGGAGCCCCTCCCGGTTATGTTGGTTATGATGAGGGGGGATTACTGACCGAGTCCGTCTCCAAAAATCCCTATGCGGTGTTGCTCTTTGATGAAATGGAAAAGGCCCATCCCGAAATTGCTAACATTTTACTTCAGGTGATGGATAACGGTAAATTAACCGACACCAATGGTAAGGTGGTGGATTTTAGAAATGTGATTATCATCATGACCTCAAACGCCGGAGCTCGAGAGATGGGGAAACAGGGAATTGGGATTCGTCCTAGTTCTATCGCTGATCGTTCGATAGATGCGATCAAAAAAATGTTTTCACCGGAATTTATTAATCGATTAGATGCGATCGTGGCGTTTAAACCCTTACCGAAAGAGATCTTGATACAAGTGATCGATAAATTGGTAGGAGAACTGGGTGAGCAACTAACTGAAAAAGGGATTCGTATTGAACTAACTCCCAGCGCGAGAGAATGGATTTTTGAAAAAGCCTATGATCCCGCCTATGGGGCTAGGCCTTTTGCCAGAGCCATCAATGAGCATATTAAGAAAAAATTGGTAGATGAAATGTTGTTTGGGGAACTCGTGGCGGGTGGAGTCGTGACGGTCGATGTAAAAAAAGAGCAACTGTATTTCAAGATACAGAGCAAGCTACTTTCTCAGGCGGTTTCGTAAAAGAACTAGGAAGTGCTGTTAGATTTCGTAATCTATTGATAACGGAATAATTTTGTAGAGACCTCTTTTGAAATGAAACGATGATAAAATAAGTGTTTCTTTAGGGGGCTCTCATGCAATATGTAAAAAGGTTTCACCTAGTAATGCTCGGTTCGTTAATTGGCGCTTCTCTTCACGCTAGGGCGTTCAAAAGCGATCTCATTGATTCATATTTCGCCGATTATAATCACCCGGACCGACCGGGGGCCTCGGTTTTAGTGATGAAGCAAGGAAAAATTCTTTATGAAAGGGGCTACGGCTCTCGGGAATTGGTTCATTATGAACCCGTCAATGAAAGAACTAACTTTCGTTTGGCTTCAGTGTCTAAGCAGTTTACGGCAACAGCCATTTTACTTCTTGTCCAAAGGGGGCAGCTGTCTTTAGATACTTTTCTTGTTTCTGTTTTTCCCGATTTTCCAAGCTATGGTTCTAAGATCACTGTACGCCATCTGCTTAACCATACTTCGGGGCTTACTGATTACGAAGATCTGATTCCCTCGACACAGGTCCAACAGCTCACAGATCAGGACGTTCTTAATCTATTAAAAAAACAGAACGGTCTCTACTTTTCGCCAGGTTCTCAGTATCGTTACAGTAATGGAGGCTATGTTTTGTTGGGGCTAATAGTTGAGAGTCTCTCGGGACAAAATTTTGCAGAGTTCTTAGAAGAGAATATTTTTAGGCCACTACAAATGAATCATAGCGTGATGTACGACGGCCCCTCGACCGAAATCGAAAACCGAGCCTATGGGCATAGCCTCTCGGGAAATGGCTTCAAACAAACGGATCAGAATATCACTAGCGCAACCCGTGGTGATGGTGGAATCTATTCTTCGGCTCACGACTGGGTGCGATGGGAAACTGCGATCAGCGAAAACCTGATTCTTTCCCAGAAATACCAGGAGATGGTTTTTACTCCGGGCAAGCTCAATAACGGAACGCTTATCGACTATGGCTTTGGTTGGATGCTCAACACGTTTCAGGGGCTAGTCCATCAATATCACACGGGGAGTACGATTGGATTTCGAACTTCGGTCGAACGTTTTCCCGATAAAGAACTCGTAGTGCTGGTTTTGGTTAATCGGGCCAATGCTTCGCCTTGGGTTACGGCGCGCAATATTGCGGAACAATTGTTTTAGAATCTCATGAATCAACTCCTAAAATCGCTTACTTTGATTGATGCTTTTTCGATTGTTGTTGGAAGTATGATTGGTACGGGTGTGTTTTTAAAATCGGCCACGATGGCCCAATGGGCAGGTTCGGTTCCTCTTGTTCTTTTGGCCTGGACGGTTGCGGGCCTTCTCTCAATTGCAGGTGCCTTTTCTTATGCCGAAATGGGGCGGCGGTATCCCAGTGCGGGCGGCGAATATATTTATTTGCGAGAGTCGTATGGAGCTCTTCCGGCCTTTTTATTTGGCTGGACTCGGTTTTGGATTGCCTCTACCGGATCGGTAGCGGCTTATGGGGTGGGAGCAGCTACCTTTTTAAGTGGGGTGATTTCGTTAGATGCGTTGGGCGGAAAAACGGGAGTGGCTTTGATTTTTATCGGGGTGTTTAGTCTTGTAAACTGTTTTGCTGTTTCGTTTGGCGGAAAAATTCAAGCGTTGATGACAGCTATTAAGATCCTCTTGATCATTTTTCTTATTGCGGGGCTTGGACTCATTTCGGAAAAGGGTCCAGAGGTGCACTCTTCTTATCTTGGCAATGTCGAGACGCATAATTTTTTTTCCAGGTTTGGAATGGCGGTACTTGCCGCTCTGTGGGCCTTTGATGGATGGAATAATTTGCCGATGGCTGCAGGCGAAGTGAAAAACTCAACTCGAGTGGTGCCCTTAGCTTTGGTTTCTGGAACGCTCGTCGTTTTAAGTCTCTATTTAGGGGTTAACTTAGTGTTTTTTAAAGCTTTGTCTTTTTCTGAAGTGATGAGTGCTAATTCTGCGCTTTATCCTGACGCCCCTTCGGTGGCTGCCAAAGCGGTTGCGCGATTTGCGGGTGAAAAATCTTTAGTGATTGTCTCCTGTTTTTTTGTCTTTTCGGCATTAGGGGCTATGAACGGTTCCATTCTTACCGGAGCGAGGGTTCCTTATGCTATGGCAAAGGACGGTCTGTTTTTTTCTGCTTTTGGTAAAGTTCATCCGAAAACCTATGTCCCCCTGATCTCTATAGTCCTACAGGGGGTGTGGGCCATGTGTTTGGCGTGGTCCGGCACCTTTGATCAAATCACCGACTATGTGATTTTTTCTTCTTGGATTTTTTATTCGGCCATCGCTTTTGCAGTGTTTCGGGTGAGTAAAAAAATGAGGTTCATTTCGCTTTTCTTTTCTATTTGTGGATTAGCGTTACTAGTGAATACGGTTATCTCAGCTCCAAAGGACTCTCTCATCGGTTTGGGGCTGATCTCTTTAGGAGTTCCGGTTTTTATCTATTTTAACGGAAAGAAGAGGGGGGCTCTTCAGGGCTAGATTTGTTGTTTTTTAAAGAAATGGTGGTCGTAGTTATTATGTTAGCCCACTTAAAGGGAGCAGATATTAGTTTATTGCGCTGCGCACCTGTTCTTTTTATTGAAATTGACCACCAATTTTCGATCATGCTAGGTTTCAAATGTGATTACCCATCTCAATATCAAAGGATTAGCTATTATAGAAAATCTGGAGATTGATTTTTCCCCTGGTTTCAATGTGATTACCGGCGAGACCGGCGCCGGAAAATCGATTTTGATTCTAGCGTTGCATTTTCTCACCGGAGCTAAAGTGTCTTGCGATGTTGTTCGAAGCGGGGCGGAATTGGCTACCGTGAGTGGCCAATTTTTAGTTAAGGCGAATCACCCAGCTGTCTTAGCCATGGAGAATTTAGGGATCCCCACAGAGAGGGAAGGCGAAGATGTGGTTATTTTAATTCGCCGTCAACTTTCGGCGAAAGGACGCTCCCAAGCGTGGATTAACGATGTTGCAGTTTCAAGTGCCACACTGAAGGAATTAGGATCAGGGCTGGTGGATATTTTTGCTCAACATGAGAATCAAAGACTCATGCACTCTTCAGAGCACATTCGATATTTAGATCAATTTTCAAATGCTTCAAGGGAACTTAAAGCCGTAACCGAGAGATTTGAAAGTTGCGACACTATTTTAAGCCAGATCGAAGCCGTCGTGCTTAAAGTGGCAGCCTCTCAAAGGGACCAAGATTATCTTAAGTTTCGTCTTGAGGAGTTAAAAAACTTTTCTCCCACCTGCGAGGATTTTAAAGAGATCACCCAAGTTTGTGATTCTTCAGATAATGCGGTTAGTGAAAGAGAAAAGCTAAAAGACTCGATATCGGCACTCGAAAACTTGGAAGGCGACGGGGTCACTGGAATTCTCTGGGAGTTTTCTAAAAAAGTAGGAGAACTCAACCATGAAGGAGAGTCACTGAGAGAGCGGGCTGAAACCGTAGCGCGGGAGATTGAAGATATTCATTTTTTATTAAGTCGCCGCATTTCAGAAATTGAAATTGATGAAGAAACACTCGAAGAAGCACAAAAAAGACAATTCGGATACCATGAGCTTTTTAGAAAACACGGCGTCAAAACGGCCGATGAGCTTGTGCAGTGTTACCAAAATCTTTTAGAGAGTGTCGGTGGGATTGAAGTGGCCAAAGAACGAGTCGTTACCCAGTTGGAAGAATTGAAAAAGGAAGTAGTGTTACTTGAAAAAGCATCTGCGATTTTAACTCAAATAAGAAAAAATGGCTCGCAGATCCTAAAGAAAAAAGTTGAGAAGGAGATCCATGAGCTCTCTATGAAGGGGGCGCGACTAGATTTTGAGTGGATGCCTATCGAGAGAGAGAGCCATACCGTCAGTTTAGCTGCGATGGACAGAGAACTCGATGGGAAACTTTCTTTGCTTAAAGAAAAGCTTCAAAAGTTCGGCCCCATTGGGGCTGAAAAAGTACAGTTTTTGTTAGCGAGTAATCCGGGCGAACCGAGTTTGCCGTTGGTTAAATCAGCGTCCGGAGGTGAACTTTCTCGAATCATGTTAGCTCTAAAGAAAACGCTCGCAGCTGATGCCGAGACCTGTGTGTTGGTGTTTGATGAGATCGACACAGGGATCTCTGGGAGCACGGCCGATGTGGTAGGACGGAAAATGAGAGAGCTATCCATGAGTTTTCAAGTGCTGTGCATTTCGCATTTGCCTCAAGTTGCAGTTTATGCCGATACCCATTGCTTAGTTCGAAAGCAGGGGAGGAAAAATCGAACTGAAACTGAGATTATTAAGCTTTCTAAAGAAGATGCCGCTCGTGAGATAGCAAGGCTTCTATCAGGGCGGGAAGTCACCCCTTCAAGTTTAAATCATGCTAAAAATCTGATGGCGCAGGCGAGAGCCTAGGGTCTCAAAAAGAGAGGAAATAGAGTGTCGGCTGTAACTATAATGATTGGTGTTTTGTGTGTCCTGGCGATAGGCTATCGGTATTACAGCGCCTTTATTGCAGCTAAAGTCTGCACATTAAACGATTTAAATCCTACTCCGGCGCACACAAAAAATGATGGGCACAATTACCATCCGACCCATAAGTGGGTTTTGTTTGGGCATCATTTTGCAGCTATATCCGGAGCCGGCCCTTTGATTGGTCCGGTGCTTGCCGCACAATTTGGGTATTTACCAGGACTTCTTTGGCTTCTTGTTGGTGTTGTTTTGGCGGGGGCGGTGCAGGATTTTATTATTCTAGTGGCTTCGATGAGACGTCAGGGAAAGTCCCTTGCCGATATTGTTCAAAGAGAGTTAGGGAGCGTTGCAGGGCTAGCAGCAGGTTTTGCCATTCTGTTTATTTTGGTGATAGCCCTTGCCGGCTTAGGGATAGTGGTTGTGAATGCTCTAGCGGAAAGTATCTGGGGAACCTTTACGATTGCCATGACTATTCCTATAGCTTTTGCGATGGGAATTTACGCTTATAAAATCCGTCTTGGAAAAATCGGTGAAGCTACGGTTTTTGGGGTAGTTGCTTTACTTATTTCGGTTGTAGCAGGGAGAGCGGTTGCCGAGAGCTCTTTTGGGAATTTGTTCCTTCTTTCCAAAAATCAGATCACATTTTCAATTATGGTTTATGGATTTATGGCTTCGGTGTTACCGGTTTGGTTGTTACTGTGTCCGAGAGATTATTTGTCTTCGTTTTTAAAAATTGGGACTATTGCGTTGTTGGTTTTAGGTGTGATTTTCATTAATCCGACTCTCAAACTTCCGGCGATTACCCCGTTTGTGCACGGTGGTGGGCCTATCGTTTCCGGAAAAGTATTTCCCTTCGTATTTATCACGATCATGTGTGGGGCAGTTTCTGGCTTTCATGCGCTAGTCTCCTCAGGGACTACGCCTAAAATGGTTTCAAAAGAGTCCGATTGTCGGGCGATTGGTTATGGCGCGATGCTGATTGAGGGGTTGGTAGGTATTGTGGCTTTAATCGCAGTGAGCCACTTGGCGCCTGGAGATTATTTCGCTATCAATGTTCCCAAAGAGAAAATGGCTGGACTGAATTTGATGGGCTACCACATTGAGGAGCTTCCTGTTCTAGAAACACAAGTCGAGGAGAAAGTTGAAGGGCGAACCGGAGGGGCTGTTTCACTTGCCATCGGAATGGCAAAAATTTTTAGCGCCCTGCCTGGGTTTAAGGGGCTCATGGCTTATTGGTATCACTTTGCAATTATGTTTGAGGCCCTGTTCATATTAACAACGATTGATACAGGGACTCGGATAGCGCGTTTTGTCTTGCAGGAAATGTTAGGAAAAGTAATCCCTCGATTTGCTAAAAACGATTGGATGCCGGGCACGGTAATGACTTCGATCATGACAGTGAGCGCGTGGGGGTATTTTATCTTCACGGGGAGCATTTCAACTATTTGGCCGATGTTTGGTATTGCGAATCAACTCCTAGCTGCCATCGCTCTTTGTGTTGGGACAACGATTATTTTAAAAACAAAAGGGCTCAAATATACGTGGGTCACGTTTATCCCCATGGTGTTTGTTCTTATTACGACATCGACGGCAGCGTGGGAGATGGTGACCACAACTTTCTGGAAGTGGGCTATGAGTCAAGATAGAGCAGAGCGGATGAGAGGATGGGTTGATATTTCTTTGACTGTCGTGATTTCAATTTGTGTGGGTGTTGTTTTAGTTGAGGCTGTGAGACGTTGGATGCATTTGGGAAAAGTAAAAACGGAGAGTTTCTCTTAAAGAAACTCTCCGAAATAGTTTTTTAAAAAAAAGCGCTTAATTTTTAGTAAGTGAATCCACCGCTGGACCCACCAAAGTTAAGACCCAAACCGCCGATGCCTAAGCCAAAACCCCAGCTGCTTTGGTTGTAGGAAGGGTAATAACCGCCGCCATAACCCATTCCATATCCACCGAAGCCACCCATTCCGAAATCCATTCCATAACCGGCGCCGTAACCCATTCCAAATCCGGGGTAGCCGTAACCGTAGCTCATTCCAAATCCGGGGTAACCATAACCGTAGTAGCCCATTCCAAATCCGGGGTAGCCATAACCGTAACCCATTCCAAATCCGGGGTAGCTATAGCCGTAGCCCATTCCAAATCCGGGGTAGCTATAGCCGTAGCCCATTCCAAATCCGGGGTAGCCATAGCCGTAGCCCATTCCAAATCCGGGGTAGCCATAACCGTAGCCCATTCCAAATCCGGGGTAGCCATAGCCGTAGCCCATTCCAAATCCGCTGCCATAGCCGTAGCCCATTCCAAATCCGCTGCCGTAGCCGCCCATTCCAAATCCGCTGCCGTAGCCGCCCATTCCAAATCCGCTGCCGTAGCCCATACCCATGTCATAGCCGTGTATTCTTCGAGCGTTGCTCTTAGTTTCGGCTAAAGGTCGAGATCGTTGAGTTGTTGTAGTTGAGTCTATTGAAGAATGAGAATCCGATAATCGTCTACCATAAAGGGGAAGGGCACTTGCTATCACCATTGAGTAAATAAAAAGTTTCATTGAGAATCACTCCAGCTAAAAACAACTTTCACAGTTTTGAGCGCAGTCCCAATCTCTTATTTGAGAACGGGCTGGCCGGGGCAAACCATTTGCCTCTCTTTTGCTGAAGCACGTGTCGTACCAATTTCAAGACTCAGCCTAAGTGACTACGAAAAAATGAGGTAAAGCTAAAAACTCAACTGGCTAATTGCTAGACAGATGTTGAAAAAATAACACCCGCTAGTCAGGCAAAATGTATCACTTATCGCGACGGTATTTTATACACCTGGCCCTTTAATTGGGCTTTTTAAGAGGTTGACCCAATATCTGTTTTCTTAAAATCCAAAGACTTATAGAGGACCAAGGCTATCAAGCCTGGCTATTTAAAAAAAGCATTTCACGATATTTGGGTAAAGGCCAGATAGCATCAGAGATTAATGTTTCTGCTTCATCGCA
>Ga0194131_10010402_pt1 | contig 11401 bp, 10 predicted proteins | sample TA2KigO120mmetaG_FD_148631 | JGI IMG/M metagenome (GOLD analysis project Ga0194131, IMG submission 148631) | Freshwater microbial communities from Lake Tanganyika, Tanzania - TA2015053 Kigoma Offshore 120m | ecosystem: Environmental > Aquatic > Freshwater > Lake | place: Tanzania: Lake... | reverse complement strand
CGGGTAGTCGCTACCCATCACGGGTAGAACCTGCCAAAGCAACCCTAGCGGCGGCATAGCCTGCGCAACTTTAACGATACTGACTTTAACGATTAAGGCCTGGCCGAGGGCCGGGGGGTGGGTGGGGCCTTAAGCCGGATCGCTCGCACGGAAGCCCCCCGGCGGGTTAAAAACCTCTTGCTCTTCTCGAATGTGGAGGGCGTAAAGGAACCCGGCAAAAAAGACCATAGCCGCCGCCAGAAATTTCCGCATCCCTCGTGGGCCAGGCATGACGAACGCGGCAGCTATCAATATCAGATACGGTGTCCACCGATACCGCAAGACGCGGACCCAGAAGAAAAGGGGACAAAGTCCCCTTTTTAACTTTTGTGTTGTCGCCCGTCCAACTGGGAGGCCGCTAATACGGCCTATCGTCTTCCCGTCCAAGAGAAACAATGCGGAAGGATAGGCCATCTGGCCCTCGTTCTCTTTCAGCCGTTACCGGCTCGAAAGTGCGAACACTAAATCGAAATCGGACAGGCTAGAGATTGTGCTTGACTTCCGTCTCCACCTTTGGTAGACCGTGTGCAAAATTAGCGGTAGAGGTGACGCTGCGCGGCACGTCCTCCGATGGAGGATGCCACAGCAATGCTCCGACACCGAAGGGGAGACGCCATGGCGAAGAAAGCAGTTAAGAAAGCGGTGACGAAAAAGGTGCTGACCAGGAAGGTGATGAAGAAGACCAAGGGCGCCATCTCCGACGAGCCTGCCTTCACCCCAGTAAAGGGCGCGGCTACGCCCGGCGGCGGGCTGCGGGCAACGTACCACACGGGGCACACTCCGGGCCGCCTCGGACGATAGACCGTATTAGCGGCCTCAACGGTTCACGGAACCCTTGTGCTCAGACCCTGAGGCGACGTGGCCGCCACAGAGACGTACTCGGCGTGTGCGCCCATCGACATGCCGGTCATGCCGCACACCGCGTATCCTGGCGCGACGTTGGACACGTCCGCACCCACGTCCTCGACAATGCCGGAGAAGACCATGCCAAGGATGCGGCGCCGCGGCCCCGTGAGGCCGAAGGCCAGGCGCACGGGCAGGGCGAATCCCGGCGGGAACCTCGCGCCCCGGATGCGCGCGTCGCCCGACGTGACCGCGGCGGCGACCACCCGCACCAACACCTCGCCTTTGCGGGGAACCGGCCGCGGCACTTCCGCGATGCGCGCGACGTCCGGCGGACCGTATCGGTCCACGACGACCGCCCGCATGGTCACAACACCGCGCCGTTCGGGGTAATCGCGCGTGCGACGCGCAGCTCCAGCGTCGCGAGTGCCCCCACCACCACGATTTCGCCGAGGAAGTAGAGCCAGTCCAGCACCTGAAGCGCTGCCGCGAAGCGGATCAGCACGGCGGCCGTGACCAGGCAGTAGCTGACATTCGCCAGCGCGATGCCTCGGACGTAGCCAGGCCAGAGGGTTGGTCGCACCGCCGCACATGTCAATGAGTACGCCGCAAGCGCCACAGCCCCGAGCGCCAGTGTCCGCAGCACCGGCCTTGGCGTGCCGATGTACTCGCCCAGCCTCGGCAGCACGACGCCCACGAGCAGCGCCGTCACTACGGCGCCGGCGCCATCCACCAGAAACAGCGTCTGCGGACTTCGCACGAATCGATCGATGAGGGCTGGCGTCATGGGCGTCAGAACTTGAATCGTACGCCAATCGTCGGCAGCAGTGGGATGGACCCGATCGGCTTCTCGACCACACGGGGACGGTCGGACGCGGGGTCGTACTCGAGCCTGGGATCGAGCCCTGACGCGTTTCTCCGGTTCAGCAGGTTCAGCGCCTCGGCGTACATCTCCCACCGTCCAGCCGTTCCCCGGGGGCGCCAGGTCGCGCGGAGGTCCAGGCGGGCGAATACGGGTAGGCGCGCATTGCGAAGGTCCGCCACCGTGCCAAGGTCTGGCGCATAGACGAGCAGTCCGCCAGCGTCGCGTCGTGGCACCAGTTCGTTCGTGTTGCCATCGAGATCGACGTCGCCGCGGTCTGCAGTGCCCACGACCCGCACACCGCGGGGCGCCGTGTAGGGGAATCCAGACGCCAGTCGTACCGTCGTCGCGATCGACCAGCGCGGGGTCATCTGCAGGGCGCTGACCGCGGTGAAGGCATGGCGGCGGTCGTACTCGAACGGATACTCACGTCCGTACGCTTCGCGAACCGCGTACCCCCACGTGTAGCTGGCCCAGCCGCTCACCCGTGTGCCCGATGTGCGGGAGACCATCACGTCGAAGCCGTGCGCGCGGCCACCGCTGCTGTTCGTGGGTACCACGGTGATGGACGGTGCAGACGGCACGTCATTCCCGAGCGCAACCGGGAAGTCGTACTGCGACACCCGCGCGAGCCGATCGTGTTCAGGCTCGAGCCGTCCGACGAGCAGGTCGTCAAGCCGCCGCACGTACCCTTCAACCTTCACTATGACGCCCCGCGGCAGTTGCTGTTCGAGGGCCACCGATGTCAGCCAGGCGCGTTCGCTCGAGAGGCGATCGGCCTCCGGATGCGTCAGGTCCAGCACGTAGTCGCTCGTCGACAGCTTCTCGTAGCCGGGACTCTGCGTGTAGAGGCCCGTCGCTGCCGTGACCCTGGTGCGGCGGCCGCCGACCCACGACGCGGTGGCCCGAGGCGAGAGGGTCGTGCGCCTGGTGATCGACGATCGGTCCAGGCGCACGCCGGCCTGGAATGTGAGGTTCTGGCGCGCATGCCACGTGTCCTGCAGCCACACGCTGCCGCGTGAGGAATCAGGGGTTGAGAGCAGCAGGTCGGGCAGGCCCGACCCACCCTGCACGCTCGAGCCGTTGGCGGCAATCGGGTTTGGATCACCCGTGAACGCGAAGCGTAGTCGTGTGGTCAGCGCGTGCACGTCGAAGCCGGCGTCGATGGCGTGTGCGCCCACGACCCAGCCGAGGTCCTGACGAAACGACCGGTCGTCGAGGCGCAGCCCGTAGTCGAACTCGCTGGCAAGCAGTGGGGGATTGTCGTCGCTCGGGCTGTTCGACCGCAGGTTGCCACTGTCGATGGCGAGACCGAAGCCGAACCGCGCATGTGTCCGCGACCACCCGACCGTGCTCTGTGAGGTGATGGCGCGGCCAAGTGGCAGATCCAGACGCGTCCAGCCCAGATCGTTGGCCGTGTCGTCGCGGAAGCTCCCCGTGACCTTCTCCTCGTCGAGTGTCACGCTGGCGCCTTGACGACTCCTGAGCCCGAAGAGCGTGACGCGTGCACGGTCGGTGGGCAACCACTGGCCCCGCGCCTGCACGTCCTGGAAGCCCGGCAGGCTCTGGTCGACAAAGCGCTCGGCCACGAGGTCGTAGTACGTCCGCCGCGCCGTCGCCAGCCACGAGCCGCGCGTGCGGCCTGGCAGTCCGCCCTCCAGCACGACGTTGCCGTCGGTCGCGCTGAGCGCCGCCGTGCCGCCCACGCGCCCGGAGCGTCCGTTGCGGTTCTCGACCACGAGCAGGCTGGCGAGCCGGTCGCCGTACTTCACGCTGAAGCCACCAGTGGCCAGTTCGAACTTCTGGATCGTCTCCGGATTGAACGCGCTCGCCAGCCCGAACAGGCGAAACGGATCGTGGACCTCGACGCCGTCCATCATCGTCAGGTTCTGATCGGGCGTCCCGCCCCTGACCGCGAGACGGCTGCCAAGCTCGTCGGCCGCCATCACACCTGGCAGCGTCTGCAGCGTGCGGAACACATTGTCGAGGGCGCCCGGCGTCCGAAGCACATCGACCGGCCGCACGGTCTCCGCCGTCCGTGAACTCTCGGGCGCCACTGCGACGACGCTCAGGCGTTCGGCGTAGCCCGTGTCAGCAGCGAGGGCGAACTCCAAGTCCAGAGTACGCCGCTCGCTGGCGTCAACGACCGTACTGGACGGATGGTAGCCGCTCGCTGAGACCACCAGGGCCACGGTTCCGGCCGGCGCGTCCACTGCGAAGCGTCCGTCGGCGGCGGTCGTGGCGTTCGCAACGCCAGCGGTAAGATGTGCGCCAGCGATCGGCCGTCCGGTCGCCGCGTCGACGACGACGCCGGTCACTCGCACGAGAGTGGCTGACGCCTGGTGCGAGGCGGACTGGCCGCCGGGATACGAGTCGGCCAAGGCGATGGCCGGTGCGCTCCAGGCCAAGAGGCAACAAAATGACAGGAACAGGGTGGGTGACACTGAAACGAACTCCTTGTGGGGCGTGGTGTGACAAACTTACGATGTAAGGCAACAGCCTCTATTCTATACCTTACGGTGTAAGCATGTCGAGAGTTCGCCCACGAGCACGTCCCGCGCCCACACCCGCGCCGAAGGCCGGCCGGTCGCGCGCCCGCGCGCCGCTCAGCCGCGAGCGGGTGCTGGCTACCGCCGTCAGTCTGGCCGACCGCGGCGGCCTCGAGTCGCTGTCGATGCGGAAGCTGGCCACGGCTCTTCGGGTCGAGGCGATGTCGTTGTACCACCACGTCGCCAGCCGCGACGACCTGCTCGACGGCATGGTCGAACGCGTGGTGTCGGAGGTCGAGGCGCCCGCGCCGGGCGTGCACTGGAAGGAGGCGATGCGGCGGCGCGCCATCTCGGCTCACGCCGTGCTCGGGCGTCATCCGTGGGCCACCACCCTCCTCATGTCACGGATCAACGTCAGCGCGACGATGCTGCACTACATCGACGCCACCGTGGGCTGCCTGCGGCAGGCGGGTTTTTCGATCGCGCTGGCCGATCGCGCCTGGAACGCCCTCGACTGTTACGTCTACGGGTTCACGCTGCACGAACAGAAGTTTCCGGTCGATCCTGAGGAGTACGCCAGCGCCGCGCAGCACTTCCTGCCGATGCTTTCTCCCGAGACCTATCCCTACATGCGCGAGATGTCCGAGAAGGTGGCGGACGGCTCCTACGATGGACGGATGGACTTTGGGTTCGGACTCGACCTCATCCTCGACGGCCTGGAACGACTGCTCGACGGGTCGCGCTCCGCTCCCTAAGGTCGCGAAGCGCCGCTCACCGTTCGGACGATAGACCGTATTAGCGGCCTCCCTTGTTAACGGAAGGCCTGTTCTCAGACCCAGAGCCGACTGGGCCCGCCCGCAGCGCGCGGTGAATGCGGCCGAGGACGGCCGGATCTTCCTCGTCGGCAATCATCGCGCGACGCTTATGCCGCGCACGCACGCATCCGGAAATCGCGCTAGACTTTCGGCGTGTCCGACGCAATCGCTTCCAGTGGCGGCGTCTCCGTCACGTTCGACGATCTGCTTCTGCGTCTCAAGCTGGGCGGCGATGTCAGCGTGGAGACGCTGCTGATGCACCGCATCGCCGTGGCGCGGGCGGTGGCCGAAGGCTTGACGGTGACCGACGAGGAGATTGAGGCGGAGACCGCCGACCTCTACGCGCAACTGGACCTGTTCGAGGAGACCCAGGTCGCGGCCTGGCTCGCGCGCATGCGTCTGACTGCCGAGGATCTCGAGCGGGACGTGCGCGACCGCCTGCTGATCGCCGCGCTGCGGCACCATCTGGTTCCCGACGATCTCGTCGAGCAGCGCTTCCGCGCGGCGTTTCACGAGTACTCGACCGCCGCGATCGACGTCCTCTCGTTTGCGACCCCGGGCACCGCCGCCGAACTCGCGATCCAGCTGCGCGAGGGCGAGACGACGTGGGGGGACGCAGCGCTCCGCGCCGTTGATGTGACCAGCCAGATCCTGCAGCGCCGGCAGGTGCCGGAGGAAGTGGCGTCCTCGCTCTTCGCCGCCCGCCCCGGCACCATCGTCGGTCCGGCAGAGACTGACGAAGGCGGGCATGCGCTCTACCGCATGCTCTTCAGACGCGATGCGGTGCTGGACGACGAGTTGCGCGACACGATCCGGCAGGAGTCGTTCCACGAGACCTTACGCCAGGAGCTGGCCAAAGGCCCGGTGCAGTACCTGCGATAGAGGCTTTTGTTGGCACGTAGCGCGAGGCTTCAGCCGAGCGGGCGACGCTCGTCTCAAGGCTCGCGCTACGTGGAATTGCCCGACGCTACTCGGCGACGCGAATCGGCTCGTTCAGTCGCTGGAAGGGGCGCAGCAGGTAATCGAGGACGGTCCGGCGATCGACGATCATCTCGGCGTCGAGTTGCAGGCCGGGTGTGACCGGTGCCTCGCCGCGCACACCCTTCAATGTCGTCTGGCGCAGCGAGACCCACGCGCGATATTCCCCGCTCGCGCCCGCGTCGGGGTCGATCCGATCGAGCACGCCTTCGAGATCGCCGAAGTCCTGGTACGGATACGCGTCGAATCGCAGACGCACGGGCAGTCCGGGACGAAGCCGGCGCATCGAGTCGTTCCGGATCTGAATGACCGCGAGGAGCGGCTTGTCGTCTGGCGCCAGCACGACGGCCGCGTCGCCTGTGCCCACCACGCTGCCCGGGTGCAGCACCGCGAGTTGGGTGACGACGCCGGCGACGGGCGACACCAGCGTCATCCGCCGCTCGAATCCTGTCAGCTGCCGCAGTTTCGCGGCCAGTGCATCGGCCTTCGCCCGTCCCTCCACCGCCTGCCGGTCGCGCTCGGCGGCGTCGGCTTTGCGGGCCGCGAGCTCACCGCGCAGCTGCGCCGCGCGGCTCCGGACATCGATCAGCGCCCGCTCCTGCGTTTGCAGGTCGATTTGCGACGCCAGACCTTCCGCCGCGGCCTTGCGCCAGGTCTCCAGCTTTGCCGACTCGATGGTCACCGCCCGGTCCGTCGTCTCCATCTGCTGCCGGATGAATTCTTCGCCCTCCCGAATTTCGCGAGCGCTGCGGGAATGACGATCGATCTCGGCGAGGAGCCCCACCATCTCCGCCTGCGCCTGCCCGAGCTCCGATCCGTACTTGAACGAATCCAGGCGCACCAGCAGATCCCCTTCACGGACGTGGTCTCCGACGCGGACGGGCACATCGGTGGCGAGGCCGGGCTCGGGGGGGGTCACGCGAATCGGTTCGTCGCGCACCATCAGCCGCCCGCGCGCGTTGACGACGACGTCGAGCGGTGTGATGGCGGCCCAGGCGACAGCGGCGACGCCGAGGAGGACCACGGCGTACGCCAGCCCGCGGGCCAGATACACGCCTGGGGTGGGCAGCAGGCGATCCTCCGCCTTCCCGTCGCCAAACGGCGGCGGCGTCTCGGCCGGGTCGGCGGTCGCGACGTCGGCGTCGTCGTTCATTCGGTCACCTGCTGACCCACGAGGTGGGCGTAGAGGGCGCCGCGATCGAGAAGCTGCTGGTGCGTTCCCTCCTCGACAATCGCGCCGGCGTCGAGCACGAGGATCCGGTCCGCGTGCTGCACGGTCGACAGGCGGTGGGCGATGATGAGGGTCGTCCGGTGGCGCGTCGCCTCCTCGAGGCTGTGCCGAATGGCGCGCTCGGACTCTGTGTCGAGCGCCGACGTGGCTTCATCGAGCAGCAGCACGTCGGGATCGTGGAGCAGCGCACGCGCCAGCGCGATGCGCTGCCGCTGTCCGCCGGACAGCGACATCCCCCGCTCGCCGACTTTCGTGTCGTACCCCATCGCCATGTCGGAGATGAACGCGTGGGCGCCGCCCATCTTCGCCGCGCTCACCACGTCCTCGAACCGGGCGTCGGCGTCGCCCAACGCGATGTTCTCGCGGATCGTTCCCGAAAACAGAAACACCTCCTGCGGGACGATGCCGATCCGCCGGCGAAGCGTGCGTTTGGAGAGCACGCGCAGATCGTGACCGTCGATGAGCACGCGCCCGGAAGTCGGGGGATACAGGCCGAGAATCAGTTTCGCGAGCGTGCTCTTGCCCGAGCCCGACCGGCCCACGAGCGCGACACGTTCGCCCGGGCTGATCTCGATCGAGATGCCGGCGAGGGTCGGCTTGTCCTGATTCCGCGCGTACTTGAACGACACGTTCTCGAACCGGATCCGTCCTTCGATCCGTGGAGGATTCAGCAGCTCGCGCGAGACGGCCTCTTCGGGTCTGGCGTCGAAGACGTCGTTGAGCCGCTCGACCGCGATGCGCGCGTCCTGCAGCGCGTCCCACGCGTCGACGAGCCGGACGACCGGCGCCATGATGCTCGCCGCCAGCGTCGTGAAGGCGAGCAGTTGACCGATGGACAACTGTCCGTCCAGCACCTGCTGGGCGCCGTACCACAGGAACAGCGTGGTGCCGACCGTCTGCACGAACGTCGAAAGGGTCGCATACGCGGTATCGATCTGCGCGCCCTTCCTGCCCGCCAGGAGCGAGTCGACGAAGAGCGACTCCAGACGCGATCGGACCCGGAGCTCCACCGCCATCGCTTTCACGGTGGCGATCCCCGTGACCGATTCGATGAGGTAACTCCACGCCAAGGCGTACCGGTTGAAGTACTGGCGGCGATTCCGGCGAATGGCGGGCGTGAACGCCAGCAGGAGGACCGCGAACAGCGGCACCACCGCCAAGACCATCAGCGTGAGGCGGATGTTGTAAAAGGCCATCAGCGCCAGATAGCCGAGCGCCAGCAGCAGATCGAGCAGCACGCCGGGAATCGTTCCCACCATCACGGCCTGCAGCTTTTCGTTCTCGGCCACACGCGAGATGATGTCGCCCACCTTCCGGACGTCGAAGAACCGCATCGGCAGGCTCATCACGTGCCCCAGGAAGTCGCCGAGCAGGCGCGCGTCCGCGCGCGTGGAGATGTGCACCAGCAGGACGCGCCGGACCGCGCTGATAATCGCCTGGAAGAGGGCCACCATCAGCATGCCGCCCAGCATCAGGTTGAGCAGGTCGACCGAACGGCGCACGAGGACGCGGTCCACGACCGTTTGCGTGAAGAGCGGAATGCCGAGCCCGAGCAGGTTGAGCACCAGCGACGCGGCCAGCACCTCGGCGAGCAGCGCGAGAGACGGCCGGAGAATCGGCCAGAACCGGTGATACGTACCGGCGAGACGCTCGGTCGATCGCAGCCTCGACGTCGGGATCATCTCCAGGGCGCGGCCGGTCCATCCGTTGCGGAACTCGTCGACCGACAAGCGTCTCAGGCCCAGTGCCGGATCGCCGACCACCACGTGCCGCCGACCAACGCGGTAGAGCACGATGTAGTGGTAGCCCTCCCAGTGCACGATGGCCGGCAACGTAACGTCCGCCAACGCGTCGTAGGACACCTGAAGGCCGCGCGCATGGAAGCCGAGCACTTCGGCCGCCTGCGCCAGCGACCACAGCGATGCTCCGTCGGCGTCCACGTTCGCCAGATCCCTGAGCCGTGCCAGGCCGACGGGCACGCCGTAGTAGGCCGTAATCATCGCGAGGCTTGCGGCGCCGCAGTCGGTCTGGTCGTGCTGCCTCAGTGACGGGTAGCGACGAAGCGCGCGTCGCCACCACGGAGCTTTCGGAGGCACGCCCTCAGGGGTCTCGTCCTCCTCGATGTCGGCGGCTGGCGGACGCGCGGCGGCGGGGGCCGCCCGACCGCTGTCGGCCGCGGTCGCCGCCGCCCGGTACAGCGCCGCCCGCTCCTCGAGATGGGCGCGAAACTCCGGCGACGCGGCCACCGCCCGATCGAATCCGGCCTTCGACAGCGCGTAGAGATCGCAGTCGGTCCTCGCGCGCACGGTCGCGGCGCGCGGCGCGCCGCTCAGCAGCGCGAGCTCGCCGAAGAACTCGCCCTCGCCAATCTGACCGACGATCGCTTCGCGATCGCCGGTGCCGCGGATCACCTCCAACGCGCCGCGCCGGACGATGTAGAAGCGATCGCCGACGGCCCCTTCGCGGACGACGATGTGGCCCGCGGCGGCGTGCACTTCCTCGAGCTCCCCGATGAGGCTTCGGAGCACGACCGACGACAGCGTGCCCAGCGCCGTGTATTGTTTGAGAAAATTCTGGACGCCGGTCTCGGCAATGAACCGGTGCAGCGCGGTGCGCACCGCGGGGCGGCCGGCCAGTTGGCGCTCGAATTCCTCGCGGCCAAGACCGAGGAGCACCAAATCGTCGGCCGCGCGCACGCTGGCGGATCGCGCCGCGCCGAACAGTAGCGCGCCCTCTCCGAAATGATCACCGGGACCCAGCACGGCCAGCGACACTTCTTCGCCGGCGGCGTTCACCGTTGTGACCCGGGCCCGGCCCGACACGACGACATACATGGCGTCACCCGCATCGCCTTCGGCAAAGACCGGCTCGCCGAACGCCACGATCCGGGTCCGCAGCCGTTTCGCCAGAGTGCTCCGCGTGCGCGCATCGAGCAGCGCGAAGAGCGGGACACGGTCCACGAAGGTCAGCTTCTGCCGAGTATCCATATGGTGAGTTGTCGGGAGACTCCGCCGGAGTTTACAGCACTTTCTCAGGTCCGCTGTGGGCGATGCCCGCGCCGCCGGCGTAGACCTCCACCCTCGAGCGCGGCTCCACCGACGGGAGATCGCGCCGCACCACCACCCCGAGCGCAAGGTCGGAGGTGCCGCCCGCCGCCAGCACGCGCGTAACCAGGTCCCGCTCGGTGACCAGGTCGACCACCTGTCCGCCGTCGCGCACCGCCACCGATCCGATGCGCCGCTCGCGCATGAGCACCGCCGCCTCGGTGCAGCGCGCGAGCGCCTCGAGCACCACCAGCTCGCGCGTGAAGTGCTTGTCGATTTTGCCTATCCCGCACTCCAACTGCGGGATTCGACAGTTTATCTCTACCAAGTATAGTCAGCCGTCTGTTTCTTGCCGCATTTCCGCTGAGCGCGCCGACAGTCGGATGGGTAAATCGCCACTTGATATGGGGTTTCCATCGACGTCGTGGTGGTCGCACACCAGGCGGACGAGTGAATCGCCACTGCGAACCGCATGAACTGCACGCGCGCTGCAGAAGTAGCAGGGCACGCCCGCCTCGAGCTGCTCCGCCATTAGGAGAATCTCTCGGAATCGGCGGCGGTCCGCCTTGGTGAGCTGACCCTCCATCTTTGAGAGAAGGTCTCGGAATTGGCGCAGGCCGCTAATACGGCCTATCGTCCTGGGATCGCCAGTGACGACGACGTGATCGCCAGGCCTCACCGTATCGATGGTCACGTTCTGACCGCGGAGTTGACCGCTGCCACCCCATTCGATCGCCCAGCGCTGCGGCTCGCCCTTGCCGTCCTTCACCGTCACGTACAGGAAAGAGTGCGGGTTGCGATACTGAAACTGCACGACCTCACCTTCAATCGTGACCTTCTTGTCCACAAGATAGGTCGCTGTGAAGGAGTGGTGTGCGTCGACCCTGACACTGGTGAGCAGCGCGAATCCGGCGAACATGCCGACAAGCAACCGACGTTTCATCGAGTATCCCTCCACCATCACAATGCCGCTGCGACGCTAGCGCGGTGGGCCGCCGCAGGCGTCCCGGCTGGAGAAGCAGCTGAGAAGCCGCCACGTCGCCTCAGGGTCTGAGCACAAGGGTTCCGTGAACAGTTGAGGCCGCTAATACGGTCTATCG
>Ga0194131_10010393_pt1 | contig 11410 bp, 10 predicted proteins | sample TA2KigO120mmetaG_FD_148631 | JGI IMG/M metagenome (GOLD analysis project Ga0194131, IMG submission 148631) | Freshwater microbial communities from Lake Tanganyika, Tanzania - TA2015053 Kigoma Offshore 120m | ecosystem: Environmental > Aquatic > Freshwater > Lake | place: Tanzania: Lake... | reverse complement strand
GGACAGCAGACGCCTGGCTCGCCGGCAACTTCGATGCGATCGGGCGCAGGTCGACCGTCGACATCCGCGAAAAATTCCTATGACCCGTGAGGGAGCACGGCCGTGAACCGCGACGCGATCCTCAAGCTGCCTTCGATGCCCGCGGCAAGCCCGAGCTACCCGCATCTGCCGTTCCGGTTCGTCGACCGCGAATACATGATCGTGATCTACGAGAGCGATCCGGACGCGATCCGTGCCGCCGTGCCGGAGCCGCTGGTTCCCGATCCGTCGAACCAAGTCTTCTACGAGTGGATCAAGATGCCGGACTCCTCCGGCTTCGGCGACTACACCGAGTCCGGTGTTGTCATCCCGTGCTCGTGGAAGGGGCAGCCCTGCAACTTTGTCGCCCAGATGTATCTCGATGACGATCCGCCGATCGCCGCCGGTCGCGAGATCTGGGGTTTCCCCAAGAAGTACGCGCATCCGAAGCTCGGGGTCTACGAAGACACCCTGACCGGCACGCTCGTCTATGCCGGCCAGACGGTCGCCATGGGGACCATGGCCTACAAGCATCACAGCCTTGCGCGCGTGCCGGAAAAGACGGCGGCCTCGCTCGCCAAGATGCAGGTGAACCTGAAGCTGATCCCGGATGTCGACGGCAAGCCGGCGATCGCTCAGCTCGTCGCCTACAACCTCACCGAGATCAGCGTGAAGGGGAGCTGGACTGGACCGGCGAGACTTCACCTGATCCCGCACGTCAACGCGCCAGTCGCCGATCTTCCGATCCGCCGTATTGTCGGCGGGCTCCATTTCATCGCGGACCTGACATTACCGGCGGGTCGCGTTCTCTACGACTACCTGAAAGCCTAGATGTTCGAGTCCGGAAAGGATCCTTTCCGCCGCGCAATGTAGTCGAGCAGCGCCTCGTCGATCGCGGTATCGAGGCCGGGATCGACGTACTCCTTCAGCATCTTCTTCCAGGTGGCGTTGGCGCGCTGTGCCATGTCGAGGCTGCCCTCGGCTTCCCACTGCTCGACGCTGTTGTTGTCGGAGAGCGGTGCGCGGGCGAAGGCGGTCTCGAAGTTCCGCTGCGTGTGGTCGCATCCGAGGAAGTGCTTGCCCGGCCCGACTTCGCGGATCGCATTCATCGCCTGGCCGTTCTCGCTCGTATCCACGCCGGCCAGGAGCGCGTGGCACATGCCGGCCTGGTCCAGATCCATGACGAACTTCTCATAGCCGATGCTTAAACCCCCTTCGAGCCATCCGGCCGTGTGCAGGACGAAGTTCACGCCACCCAGGCAGGTCGGGATCATCGTGTTGGCGGACTCATACGCGGCCTGCGCGTCGGCAACCTTCGAGGCGCAGAGAGAGCCACCCGATCGGAAGGGAAGGCGGAGGCGTCTGGCCAGGGCCGCCATGGTGTAGAGCACGAGCGCCGGCTCGGGTGTGCCGAAGGTCGGCGCACCCGACTGCATCGACAGCGAGGAGGCGAAGCTGCCGAGGATCGCCGGCGTGCCGGGATTCAAGAGCTGGGTCAGCGCGATCCCGGACATGGCCTCGGCCAGCGTCACCGTGCAGGTGCCGGCCGCCGTCACTGGCGACATGGCGCCGGCGAGGATGAAGGGCGTCACCAGGGTCGCCTGGTTGTTCCGCGCATAGACCTTGAGCGCGCCCAGCATGGTCGCGTCCCAGGTCAGCGGCGAATTCGCATTGATCAGGCTGGTCGTGACGGTACGAGGCTTGCCGGTCGCGGGGTCGATCCAGTTCGCACCGAAAAGGATCTTCGACATCTCGACCGTGTCCTGCGCTCGCTCGGGATGCGTGACCGAGCCCATGAACGGCTTGTCCGAGTAGCGCATATGCGCATAGACCATATCGAAGTGCCGCTTGTTGACGGGCTGATCGACCGGCTCGCAGACCGTGCCGCCCGAGTGATGCAGCCAGGGCGTAGAGTAGGTCAGCTTTACGAAGTTCTGGAAGTCCTCGATCGTGCCATAGCGCCGGCCGCGGTCGAGGTCGCGCACGAAGGGCGAGCCGTAGTTCGGCGCGAACACCACGTTCTTGCCGCCGATGACGACGCTTCGCTCCGCGTTGCGCGCGTGCTGGGTGTATTGCGCGGGCGAGGACCTGCGGATGATCTCGCGGCACATGCCGCGAGGAAAGCGCACGCGCTCATCCTTTACGTCGGCGCCGGCCTGACGCCAGATTTCCAGCACCTCGGGATCGCCCTTGAAGTCGATGCCGATCTCCTGGAGCACCGTGTCGGCGTTCCGCTCGATCAGGGAAAGGCCTTCCTCACCCAGCACCTCGAAGGTCGGGATCTTGCGCGTGATGAACGGCACCGAGGCCGCGACCTGCGCGAGCCGCTGTGCACGCTTGGCTTCGCGGCCGCCATGGCGGCGGGAGCGGGGAGAGGCGTCTTGTTCGGTCATGCGGATCGCGTTGGTTCCGGTCTGTCGGCGGCTATGACTGTAACGCAGCCGCGTGCGGGCGGCGCGAAAATCAGCGGGTCAGGCCGGATTCAGGCTGGGGTGGGGAGCGCGACGCCGCTGACTTCGGCGAGCGCGCTCAGCGTCCGCCAGGTTTCCGGATCGATCGGGATCCCGGATGCGAGGCGCTCCGCCCGGGACCTGCGCTCAGGATCGCCGGCGACCAGGACCGGTTCCGCAGGCGCGATCGGCGTTGCGCTTAGCACGTAGTCGATCATGGCGTCGACCTCGCTGCGCAGCCGTGCCATGTCGGACATCCGGCCGGCATCGATCAGGATGGAAAGCATGTTGTTGATGACGACGCCATCGCGCGGATTGCCCGGCTGGATTGTATCGCCGCCGCCGATCGCGGCACCGAGCAGCTCGCACATCAGCGCGATGCCAGAGCCCTTGTAGCCGCCGAATCCGACCATGGCGCCGGTCAGCTCCGGAATCATGGTGCCGATATCGGTCGTCGGCTGTCCGTGCCTATCGATCAGCGTGCCCCCGGGCGCCGGCTGGCCGCGGACATGCGCAACCCGGAGCTTGCCCCACGCGACCTGCGAGGTGGCGCAGTCGAGGATCACCGGCGGGTTGCGCTCGCCGCCCGGCACCGCGAAGCAGAAGGGGTTGGTCGAGAAGCGCGGCTCGCGTGCCGCCGAGGGGGCGACATAGGGTGGCCCGCCCGAGACATTGACGAAGTGAAGCGAGGCAAGACCGGCCTCGGCGCACTGCTCGCCATAGGTGCCGATCCGGCCCATATGATCGGAATTGCGAACGGCCATGACGCAGGCACCGAGACTCTTGGCCCTTTCGATCGCCATCGCCATCGCCATCGCAGTGCGGGTGACCGACTGGCCTAGGCCGCGTCCGGCGTCGACGACCAGCAGCGGCCCGTCGTCGACCACGGCGCGTGGAGTCTGGTTTGCCCTCGTTTCGCCCTTGCCGAGCCGGCGGAGATAGCCGGGAAGGTTGCCGATTCCGTGACTGTCATGACCTTTGAGGTTCGCCTCGACCAGATGGTCAGCGACGATCGCGGCCTCTTCGCGACCGCAGCCGGCTCCGACGAGAAGGTCATGCGCCAAGAGTCTTAGGCCGTCGGCATGGATCTGCGGCATCGGTGATGACCTCGTGCGCGGCGAGCTTTAAGTAGCGGTTCTCCGTAGCGCCTCGAAGTCGGCAAACAAGGCCTTCGGGTCGGCGGCCTTCGGAACCAGGCCCTGGGCGTGCTGCTCGCGGCAGATGGTCTCGACCATGCGCTGGTTGGCTTTCGACTCCATGCCGAACACGGCATCGTCGCGGAACTCGTTGCAGAGGAGTTCCATCTCCTTCATTGCCCAGGGCGAGTCCTCGGCGAACCACTTCACCTTGTCCTCCCAGATCGCCCAGGATCTCTGCATCGCCTCGTAGATGGTCATCGCTGCTCTCGGGTGCTTCCTGGCAAAGGAGCGGCGGACAGCAATGACATGGAAACCGGGATAGACCCCGGTGCGGCGGTGATAGTCGGCCTCGACCTCGGGATAATCCTCGACCAGGCGGCGGATCGCGCCGCCCTTCTTGAACACCTCGGCCGGTGCCTTGGCGGTGGTAACGCAGTCGATCCGCCCTTCGGCCATCTCCTTCAGCAGGTTCTCGGAGCCGGAGAGGAAACGAGCATCCTTCGGCGGCTGCGCGTCGTTGGGCGAAGGCGGCTTGTTCGGCGTCTTCTCGTCCAGCGTGCCGATGGCCCACCGCACGTCGGAGATGTTGACGCCGGCATCGACCATGGCGATGCGTGCCCACATCGTGCCGGTGTCCGGCCAGGAATTGGTGCCGACGCACTTGCCTTTGAGGTCCGAAAGCTTCCTGAGGGGGCTGCCGGCGCGGACGAAGAAGTTGCGATGACGGAAGCCACGCAGGATGAAGGCGGGCATGCCGACCAGGCTGTCATCGCCCTTGGCGTAGCCGCCGACATAGCGGTTGAAGGAGACCTCGGCGACGTCCACGCCATCGGGAAAGACCAGGGTCAGCGGCGAATGACGGTCGATCTTAAGCCTCACACCCGGCGTCGGCACGTCGCCGAGATGCAACGGGCAGAGCTGGTCGTAGGCGCGTAGGATCATGTTGACGTCGGGATCCGCCATTCGAGGCTCCTGCTTCACGGGCTGCCCATACTATCTTCCCCCGGCCGGTTCGCCTGCCCCGCCTAGCTTGTTGACGGGGCAGGTCGGCCGGGGGCAAATGGACCAACGAAAAACCATTCTTCAGGGAGCGACCAGCCATGACGCGAACCTTCCTCCACCCGTCCCGGCGCAGGTTCCTGCAGGGGGCCGCCGCGGCTTCCGCCAGCTTCGCCAGCCCCCTCGTGATCTCGGCGCGCGCCGCGGAAACGCTCGTGGTCAACGCCTATGGCGGCGAGTTCCAGGAGATCTTCCTGAAGACCACCGTCGCGCCCTTCGAGAAGAAGTTCGGCGTCAAGATCACCTATGACGATGCCGGTTCGGCCTCCGAGGACTACGCCAAGATCCGCGCCACGCGTGGCGCACCCGGCTTCGACGTCGCCGCCGAGCTGACGCCGCCTGAGATCATTCTTGGGGCCAAGGAGAAGCTGCTCGAGCCGATCACGGAGAAGGAGGTCCCGAACCTCAAGCATGTATGGAAGAAGAGCCGCGAGGTGATCCCCAATACCGGCATCGTCCACACCTATCAGTACACGGCGCTGATCTGGAACAAGAAGCAGATCGACAAGCCTGGCTCCTGGGCCGACTACTGGATGCCGGGGCAAAAGTACGGCGACAAGATCAAAAACCGCGTCATGGCCTTCGAGCCGGGCAACCTGCTGTCGATCTACGCTCTGATCATGGCGGCCAAGCTCAAGGGCGGCGGCGTCGACAAGATGGACCCGGCCTGGGACGTGCTCAAGGCGCAGAAGCCCTGGCTCGGCGCCACGGTCATGGCCTCGGCCGCGGCGGCGCCCTATTTCGAGAACGAGCAGATCTGGATCGCTCCGTACTGGAGCGCGCGTGCTGCCTACTACGAGGCGCAGAAATATCCGATCGGCGTCACCATTCCCAAGGAAGGCACCATCGGTCTCGGTAACTGCGCCGGCGTCCCGGTCGGCGCCAGCAACAAGAAACTTGCCTTCGAGTTCCTAAACTGGCGCCTCGACAAGGATGTGCAGCGCGAGTTCCATCTCGCTTACTTCTCGAGCCCGGGCCGCGGTGACATCACCGATTGGCCGCAGAGCTTCAAGGATGTCCAGATCACCACCGAGCAGCAGATGAACGCGATCGAGTTCCCGGACAGCGAGGTGATCGCCAACCGCCGACGCGATTGGACCCGCCGCTGGCAGGAGGTCATGGCGTAGGGAAAAGCGCGGTTCGTCCGGGCGAGGCTCGATGATCGCCGCCGTCCAGTCTCGCCCGATCGTCCCCTTCCTGCTGGTGCTGCTGCCGGCGGCGTTCCTGCTCTTTTTCTTCGTCATCCCCACGGCGTTCCTGCTGTCGGCGAGCTTCATCGAGTCCGACGGCGTCATCATGACCGGCGTGTGGACGACGCAGAATTACGCCGATCTCCTGAGCCGGCCGCTTTACCGGCAGGCGATCCTCCGGACCTTCCTGATCGGTATCGCCGTCGGCGTCATCGTGATCGTGCTCTCCTATCCGCTCGCCTATTTCCTCGTGCGGACGACGAGCCCTTGGCGCGGCTTCCTGATCGCGCTGTCGCTGTCGCCGCTGCTCGCCAGCGTGATCGTCCGTACCTATGGCTGGTGGGTGATCCTGAACCGCGAAGGGGCGGTGAACACGGCGCTGCTCTCGATCGGGATCATCGACCAGCCGCTGACGCTGCTTCCCTCCTCGATGGCGATCACCATCGGATTGAGCCATGCGCTGCTGCCCTATGGCGTGCTCACCATCATGGCCTCGCTCAACGGACTCAACCCGAACATCGAGCGCGCCGCGATGAGCCTCGGCGCCGGCCGCATCCGCACCTTCCTGACCGTCACGCTGCCGCTCACTTGGCCGGGCATCGTCGGCGGCTTCCTGCTCGCCTTCGCGATCGCGATCAGCGCTTATGCGACGCCGGCGATCCTTGGCGGACCGGGCACGCAGGTCATGGCCACCTTGATCCGGAACTTCATGGTGCAGGCGCTCGACTGGGCCTTGGGATCGGCGATGGGCGCGATCCTTCTGGTCAGCTCGATCGCGCTGCTGCTGATTACCTCAGCGCTCGGCGGCCGGAGGGTAGGATGAGAAGCGGACCCTGGATTCTGCTCAAGCTCGTCGTCGGCGTCATCTACGTTTTCATCCTCGGGCCGATCCTGATAACCGCCGCCGTCGCCTTCAACGAGAGCAACCGTTCCTACTTTCCGCCCAGAGGCTTCTCGCTCAAATGGTGGGGTGAGGCCTTCGCGCCGCAATGGGTTCAGCCGCTGATGTTCAGCCTAGAGCTCGCGGCGTTGACGGCAGTGGTCGCAACCGCGATCGGCGTGCCGCTGGCCTTCGCCTTCCAGCGCTATGAGTTCCCCGGCAAAACGCTGGTACGCACGATCACGCTGGGACCGCTGATCCTGCCGACGCTGGTGACCGGCATCGCGCTGCTTCAGTTCCTGACCGTGATCGGGCTCGGCCGCTGGCTCGGCTATTGGGCGCTGCTGATCGGGCATGTGATCATCTGTTTGCCCTTCAGCGTGCGGACCATCGCGATCAGCCTGCAGGCGATGCCGGGCTCGGTCGAGAATGCGGCGGCCGGTCTCGGCGCCGGGCCGCTTGCCGTCCTGCGCTACGTGACCTTCCCAATCATAGTGCCCGGCATCTTCGCCGGCATGGCCTTCGCGTTCATCCACAGCTTTACCGACATCAATATGTCGCTGTTCATCGCCAAGCCGGGGCAGCGTCCGGTTACGGTCGCGATCATGTCCTTCCTCGACTTCGGCTTCGCCCCGACGCTCGCGGCGCTCTCGATCCTGTCGCTGGCGATCCCGCTCGTGCTGGTGGCGTTGCTCGGACGCTTCGTCGGCATCGGCAACTTCCTCTATCAGGAGCAAGGCCGTGGCTGATCCGGCGCTTCGCCTCCAGGCCCTGGTAAAGCGCTTCGGTGCGCATGCGGCGGTCGACGGCGTCGACCTTGCCGTAGCCCTCGGCGAGTTCGTGACATTGCTTGGCCCGAGCGGCTGCGGCAAGACGACGACCTTGAACCTGATCGCCGGGTTCCTCGCGCCCGATTCCGGCTTCATCGCGCTCAACGGACGGCTCGTGCAGGATCTGCCGCCCTTCAAGCGCGACCTCGGCATGGTGTTCCAGGACTATGCATTGTTTCCGCATATGTCGGTTGCCGACAACGTCGCCTTCGGCCTCAAGATGCGCGGCGTTTCGCGCGAGGAGACGGCGACGCGCGTCGCGGAGGCGCTGTCCTTGGTCAAGCTCGACGGCTTCGACGCCCGCCGGCCGAACCAGCTCTCCGGCGGGCAGCGCCAGCGTGTCGCGCTTGCCCGCGCGTTGGTGATCCGTCCGGCCATGCTGCTGCTCGACGAACCGCTCTCGAACCTCGACCTCAAGCTCCGCGAAGAGATGAGGGGCGAGATTTCCGCGCTTCAGCGACGGCTCGGCATCGCGACCGTCTTCGTCACTCACGACCAGGACGAGGCGCTGACCATGTCCGACCGCATCGCGGTCATGAGCGAAGGCAGGATCGAGCAGATCGGCACGCCGGCCGAGATCTACGAACGGCCGGCGACGCGCTTCGTTGCAAGCTTCATCGGCAGCATCAATATCGTGCCGGCGAAGGTCGCCGAAGTCCCGGTCAATGGCTTCGCACGCCTGGAGACGCCGGCCGGACCGGCCATTGCCCATGTCGGCAGCGCCTCCAGCGGGCGCAGCGTAATGCTAACCATCCGTCCTGAGCGCCTCAAGCTCGCCGAGGCCGGCGGCGCTCCGGCCGGCGCCGTCGCCTGGAGCGCCAGGGTCGTGCGGGTTGTCTACACCGGCGCGCGCCTCGAGGTTCAGCTCCGGCTTGCCGATGGCTCCGAGGCCGTGGCCGAGGCGACCAATGACGGTCGCACCAGCCTCGGGGAAGGCCAAGGCATCGTCGCCTGGTTCCGGCCCGAGGATGCCTGGATCATCGCCGGCGCTTGAGGCCCTGACCGCTCGGGGCGGGTCGGGCGCACGCGGACTGACGGCGGCCGTCCGGCTCGTGTAGCATGACCTCGATTTCATCTGACCCCCTGAGGACCCCATGCCGGGCGATGCAAGAACAGCTCAGGCTTCGCTTCTCGAACGGGCCGAGAAGGCCATTCCGGGCGCAGCGCTGGGCGTCTTCAGCCTGCCGGAGAAGCAGCGGGTCATCATCGAGAGCGGGCGGGGCTCCGAGGTTGTCGACGCCGACGGCAAGACCTATGTCGACTATCTGCTCTCCAGCGGCCCGCTGATCCTCGGCCACGCGCATCCGGAGATCGTCGCCGCCGTGCAGAAGCAGGCGGCGCTCGGTTCGACCTACTACGCGCTGAACCGGCCGGCGATCGAGCTGGCTGAGCTGATCGTCGATGCCGTGCCCTGCGCCGAGGCGCTTCGCTACCAGTCGACCGGCTCGGAGGCGACCTTCTCAGCGCTTCGCCTCGCGCGCGCAGCCACGGGCCGCAAGCTTGTGCTGAAGTTCGAAGGCTCCTTTCACGGCAGCCATGACGTCGCGCAGATGACGACGGCGCGCATGATGGGACGAAACTCGAACGAGACGGTCGCCGAGTCCGCCGGCCTGGCGGAGCTGCTGGCCGACGAGGTTCTGATCGTTCCCTTCAACGATCTCGAAGCGGTCGCCCATACGGTCGCGCAGCGCGGATCGGAGATCGCTGCCATCATGGTCGAACCGCTGCAGCGGGTTCTGCGCCCGATGCCAGGCTTTCTCGAGGGGCTGCGCGCGCTTTCGACCGGGCACGGCATTGTGCTCATCTTCGATGAGGTCGTCACCGGCTTCCGGGTCGCCTGGGGCGGGGCGCAGGAGCTTTACGGTGTCGAGCCCGATCTTGCCTGCTATGCCAAAGCGATCGGCGGCGGCTATCCGATCTCGGCGATCGCTGGCCGGCGCGACATCCTGAAACTCGCCGACAAGCGACGGTCTGGATCGGAGCCCTATTCCTATCTCGGCGGCACGCTCACCGGGAATCCGCTCTCGGCCGCGGCGGGGCTTGCCTGCTTGAACGTGCTCAAGCGGCCTGGAAGCTACGAGCGGCTCCGCGCGATGGGCGATCGCCTGCGAAAGGGGCTGGAGGAGGCCGGTCTCCGGGCCGGCGTGGCGGTGCAGGCGTTGGGCGAAGGACCGGTGCTGTCGCCGCTCATCACCGAGAACCGGGATATCCGGTCGGCCAGGGACCTCGACACCGTGAACAAGAAGGCGATGCTGAACTGGGCTCACGAGATGATCGACCGCGGCTTCCTGCTCACGCCCGGCGGGAAGATGTACATTTCTCTCGCCCATACGGACGAGGACATCGAGCGGACGGTGAGCGCCGCGTATGACTCGTTTCGCGCCGTCAGATGAAGCGTGCTGAAGCTTGAAAGGGCAATCGTCAGCTTCGTCGTTCGGAACGTCTAAGGCTTGGTTGACTTAATAAACTAGGCCTCGTCATAGTCGGCCATATGACCCTTACTCTTCTCCTGTCGGGCGACTCGATCTTGCAGCGCCGACTGAACAGCCGTGACGACGCCGAGCTCAAGCCGCTGTTCGACAAGGTCCGCGCAGCCGATGTCGCCTTCACCAATCTCGAGGTGCTTGCCAACGACTATCGTGGCGATCCTGCGTTGGAGAGCGGTGGCTCGCATTTCGGTGCGCCGGCCTGGGTCCTGGACGAGCTGGTGGATGCCGGCTTCAGCCTCTTCGCCACCGCCACCAACCACGCGCTCGACTATTCGATCGCGGGCCTCGTGCATACGATTGAGGCGCTGGAGGCGCGCGGACTCTCATTCGCGGGCGTCGGCCGCAATCTCGAGGATGCGCGGCGGCCTTGCTATCGCACATCGCCGGCCGGCACCGTCGCGATGATCTCCTGCTGCTCGACCTTCGCCAAAGGCAATGAGGCGGGCGCGCAGCGGCCCGATCTCCCGGGGCGTCCGGGGCTGAGCCCGCTGCATGTCGACACGGTGCACGAAGTCACCGAGCAGCAGCTCGCGGCGTTGCGCGAGATCGCCGAGGCGCTCGGCCTCGAGGCTGACCGCCAGCAGAAGATCAAGGCGGGCTTCGCGTTCCCGCTCGCCGACCCGGCGCTCTTCCCGCTCGGCGATCTCAAGTTCAAGTCCGCCAATCGGCCGCAGGTGCGCACGACCTCCAACGCCAAGGACGTCGCCGCCATCCGCCGCTGGGTCGAGGAGGCGAGCGGGCTTGCCGATCTCGTGCTCGTGAGCCTGCACGCGCATGAGCAGCTGGGCGACAAGGAGGTGCCGGCCGAGTTCATCGGCCCCTTCGCGCGCGAGATGATCGATGCAGGCGCCGATATCGTAGTCGGCCACGGTCCGCATCTGCTGCGCGGGCTGGAAATCTACAAGGGCAAGCCGATCTTCCACAGCCTGGGCAACTTCATCGGCCAGAACGAGCTCGTGGCCAAGATCCCCGCCGACGGATACGAGCGCTTCCGCGCCGATCCCGGTTTGACGCCGGGTCAGGTCTATCAGAAGCGCACCCAGGGCGACCAGGCAGGCTTCCCGGCCGACCGCCGCTATTGGGAGGCGATCGTGCCGACGCTCTGCTACGAAGTTGGCACGAATGGGCGAAAAACTCTTCGATCGATCGAGTTGACGCCGATTTCGCTCGGCTGGAAGGACGCTCGCCACCGACGCGGCCGCCCACGCCTCGCCGGTCCTGAGGAGGGAAGGGCGATCCTCGAGCGTTTTGCTGAGCTTTCGCGACCGTTCGGCACCGAGCTTGGCGACGAAGGGCGGTCGGTCAGCTTGATCCGGTGAAACTGGAGACTCTGCTGCATGTTCGACTTTGATCGC
>Ga0194131_10010392_pt1 | contig 11411 bp, 15 predicted proteins | sample TA2KigO120mmetaG_FD_148631 | JGI IMG/M metagenome (GOLD analysis project Ga0194131, IMG submission 148631) | Freshwater microbial communities from Lake Tanganyika, Tanzania - TA2015053 Kigoma Offshore 120m | ecosystem: Environmental > Aquatic > Freshwater > Lake | place: Tanzania: Lake... | reverse complement strand
GTCGGCATCGATCTGGATGAGGTTGTCATCGTATGTTGCTGCCGCCGTGATGATCGAGGGCTTACGGACATGAGGGCCGGTGTCGGCATAGCCCTGGATGGTCAGATCGGCAATGGTGATGTTCACTGCCGCCGTGAGGGTGATCGTGCCGGGGAGAATGACGATGGTGTCACCGCGCCCACTGACACACTTGCTGAGTGCGCCACTGATCGTGGACAGGGGACGCTCGGGAGTCAGCCCGTCACTGCTGTCGGACCCACCCTTGCCGCGATAGGCCACCGTGCCGCCACTGACGAAGAACACCTGACCACCGGGCTTAGAGCTATTCGACCAGTAGCCATGATTGAAGAATAGAGACATTGCTCACCTCTTTTGTTTAGCGTGGGGGTTTCGCCTTTCGGCTACTCCCCCCTCCCTAGCTTTAGCCACCGCATCCGCAGTGGCTCGGTTGACCCGATACATCCTGATCGGGCGAGATTTTGACGCTTGCCAAGATTAGGCCCCTGGAGTTCCGTAAATGCCACGGGGGTCTTCCCAGCCACTGCTCTGACTAAACATACCTGACACCTTGTAGTCCTTGGTTTCGAATTCGTACTCGTAATCCGTCCAGAACTCTTCCCGGTCATACAGGCACAGACCGTGGTCGGACTTGTCCGAGAGCAGGAACCAAGCATCGGTGTCGGTGAGGTAGTTCCACACCACCACCTGGAGGTACCCGTTGAGCGGGTTGACGGCATTGGTGTCGTTCTCGGGCGCGAGAGTGGAGTTGATGAGGCGATGAGCCTCAAACTTCAACTCCTTCGGCACCAGCAGGATCTTCGGCTCGATGACGATGCGCTTGCCGCCACCATCACGGAAATCGCTGAAGTCGATCAGGGCCTGTTCCAGTGAGGTCTGCGACAGGTCAGCCGCAGTGGTCAACTCGTTCTGGTAGGTGGTGCCGTCCTCGCGGATGTGCGCCGTGGAGCATAGCTCCAGACCATCGGGACCGGTGTACGAGTTGCTAAAGGCACGGTTGAAGTGGTTCGCCAGCAAAGTTTCCTCGGTAGCAGTTGCAGACCGGGCCAACTCCTGAGCCAGCTTCTCCATCGTGCCGTACATCTCGTCGCGGAGCATGTTACGGGTAACGCGGAAAGCAGACCCGTAGTCGAGGTGAGTGAAGGTCTTGCGGAACCCTTCGTTCATCGCCACGTAGTTGATCGGCTGACCCTCCAACTTCTGGGTCATGGTGCCGACACCGCCCACGGTCAGAGTGTCCTCTTGGTACTGGGAAGACTCACGGACGTTGAAAACCTGGCGACCTACGCTTTGACGATCACTCCATTTGTCAAAAACGATATTGTCGATACCACGAAGCGTCGAATGATACGCCCACCCCGAGGTAGTATGAATATTAGCCATTGCTCAGTTCTCCTTTCTACCTTAGGGGGGTTAGATACCTGACGGGCCAACAGACCCGTCAACAGAGGCATTAACGACCTTGGTGATATGCTCGTTGCACAGGACCAGCAAACGGGCCGCATTGCCAACCTCGTTCTCCGGTGCATCGAGCAAGCGAAGAATCCTGAACCCGGCAGTGGCTGGGATGGTGGTGCCACTGAGGGTATGCGCGGAGATGCCAGTGACAGCCGAACCCGTACCCGCAACGTGATCGGCATTGTTGCCGACCATCGTCTGGGTCTGGGTGGTGCCAGTGGTCATCTGCGTGATGTAGATCTGATCGGGGTGAAACGTCACCAGCACGGTGCCAGCAGTGGACGCGGCCAGCAGAGCCTTGGTGGCAGTATCAGCCGAGGTGCTGCCCTGGCAAGAACCGACCAGGACCAGATCCCCTGCCGCAGCCGGGACGACATTGCCATCGTTCTCCTGGGAAACCACATCGCCAGTGAAGAAGGCAGTGCTGTTGGACGAGTCAACCTCAAACGGCATAGTGCCGAACATGAAGCCCGTGGGTTCGAACCCAAACGGACGATTGGTGTTAGCCATCGCTAACTGCTCCTAAATTTCCGTGATGTTTCCACCACGCTCTATGCGAATACCTTGGTGCTGGCGCGAATCCCCGCCTTTCCAGTTTCCGCTTTGCCCGCTTGCAATCGCCTTGGAGACTTGCGAAGCAGTCTGCTTGTCATAGTTCCGTCTAATCATGCCGTCATAGACAGCCTTTTCAACGGAATCCTGATTCCGCAGCAAGTTCTCCTTGCTCGACTGCAAAATGCTGTCAGCCTTGGCTGATTTCATGCGTCTGCGGCGAATGGTAGGTTCGGCTGCAAACCGCATCAACACCATCTCGTTTGCTCTGACAGAGGTGTTCTCCGTCGAACCCTGGCGTAGCCCCATATTCTGACCTTTCGCCTCGACCAGTTCACCCCCTTGTGCCTTGTATTGCTCGATCTTGTCAGGACGCACCCACCGGAGTGAGCCGCCCGCTTTCTCCACTTCCCGCTTCAACTGAGGCGACACATAAAGTGCATCGAACCTGTCGAGATCCTGCTCCACTTCGATCCCAGCCAACTCATGGAAATTCTCTATCGGCACAGGCTGATCGTTGCGGATAGACGCATCGAGGTCCTTTTTGGTGTGAGCCTGAACACAGCGAACCGTATGTTGCTCACGCAGATGGAGTCGCATGTGCTTGCGATTGGGGACCGAACTTTCGTTGACGGTGAATTGTCTGGAACAGAACGGACACTCATCGTCGCTGGGGTTCTCAGCCATCACCCAATCAATAGCCCTAGTCAGGATGTCTGACTCTTTGTCTTCTGGGGCAGTTATAATCACTGCCCCTTTGGGTTCATTGCTCACGATGTGGCTCCTTTATGTGCATTGATTGACCTTTCGGTCAGTTCCCGCAACCGGTCCACCCCCTTGTTTCGCAAGGAGGGAAATTTGATTACATCGGTGTTGATCGGTGCAGTCGGGTCAGGCATATCTGGGGTATAGCCACCCCCAGAAGGCTGTAGCGGATTGACTTTCGCGGGAGTCGAGTAGGGACGGATGTGACCAGCCTCAATCGCCGTGGTCAGCAGATGGCTTGCCAGGTAGTCCACATTATGTGGCTGGGTTTTGATCTGCGGATTCTGAGCGATGATCTGATTCAAATGTCCCTGCAATTGATGCGCTTGTTCGGGAGAAATCATCCCGGTAGTCACCATCCGCTGGAACCGATTGGTCACGTTGAAGGTGGTATTCAGGGTTCCCATGATCCGTGCTTCGGTCTGGGCCTGTACCTCCCGCAACAACGATTCCATGTCTGCCCTACTGACGAAACCGTTCTTCTTCGCCTGGTACGCGGAGTAAACGTCCAACACCCGCCTTGCTTCCTTCCCTGCATCGTCCTCGCCCAACAACTTGTTCAAGGCGATTTCTTCAGGGTCTATAGCAGGATTGGCTACCTGCGGAGGACGGGGCTGATTGGCCTGTTGCGCCATCTGCACAGCCTGTTGCGCCTGACTGATGATTTGCGCTTGCTGATGCTGCATCTGACCCAACTGACCACGCAAACGCCCCACCTCTTCCTGCAAGGCATTTTTGCTGTCATTCACTTCTTTGAACCGGTCGTACGGGATAGGCCCAGGTGAAGCCTTCCCAGCGGGCGACTGTGATGTCGGGGTAGTCTGCCCCGGCGCGGCACCGGAGGTAGCCGCAGAGTTCTCCGGTCTTATTGATTCAGTCATAGCGTCCTCATGTTACGCCCATACGGACGGTGTCAGTTAGTACTGCTTCGCCGCAGACTTGCTGCTAGCCTTGGCCCCTTTACCGGCTTTCGCTTTCGGCATCCCCTTACTGGAGCTTGCCTTGCGAGGAGAGTCTTTGCCGATCATCTTGCAATGAGATTCCTTCAAGCGAATCACCCCCTTTCGTATGGATTACAGGGTTTAACGTCATCCTGCAACGACGAAAGCGTCTTTGAGCTTTTGCACTACGTTCTCTGGGATCTCCTGGCCCAATCGGTCATACAGCGCAATGAGTGCCTGTATCCAATCTTCACCATCTTCGATCCCTACAGTCAGTACCATCGGGCGATGTTCGGCAAGGGATATCAAGATCCAACGCCCAGACTGCATCCGGTTTTTCGCAACCGTAGCTGTGATCTCCGCAGTCAAGGGTGTCCGTCTGCTATCCTGCCCCATCAGTTATTCCCGAAGACTTCCCGTTGCATTTCTTCGATCAATGCGATGGTTCTTTCGATACCATCGAGGATTCCCTGCTGGTGATTGACCTTGGTGATTGATTCTCCCCTACTTGCTGCTTTCAGTGATTCTACTTCCTTGCGGTGCATCTCCTGCATCCTTGCCGAGAACTCTTTGAACGTGGGGTTCGTCAGCCAATCCCGCTTGTAGCGGGACTCCATCTCACTCATCACCAGCCTCGTCTAGTGGGTCTTTGCCGTGCCGCCATCTCCATCCCCGCATCAGGGTTGTACGTCAATCCAGGTCTGCCCTGATATGGCACCTCCCGTACCGGTGCCGCAGGAGCGGGAGCAGGGGAAGGAGTCACAGGAGCAGCAGCAGAAGTAGGAACAGTCGGCGTGGGAAGATTTGGAACAGCCGCCCCACTAGTACCAGAGGTATCGACGTATGTTGAAGGCGCGTCTAGCTGATCTGATATTTCTGTGTATTCAAGAAAGGGTTCATCTTTGTCCTCATTTATTTCATCCTCGGGTGCCCAGCCTGGCTCATCTGAGAATACCCACTCTCCTGGCTTAATTTCTCCAAAGTCGTATAACCGTGGTCCATACTCCATCCATTCTTCTGGGGTCCAATCTTTCATTGGTGGTATAACGGGCACTTCATAAAAAAATTTTCGTTGGGGATACTCATTTACGTCAATGTCCCCAGGCGTAGGTCTAAAGATCGGCCCATACGCGCCGCTATATGTTGCTTCTGCCTCAACACTATCAACCCCTAGACCAACTAGAGCTTGGGCTACCGAAGCGGGTCCTTCTTGGAAATGCCAATCCAGCAACCCATAAAAATCCGATATCGCTTTTAAGTCGGCCTTACTTATTTTATTTAACCATGCCCATTCGTCAGTATCATCTTTCGGTGAAGGTTGATAAAAAGGGTTTATCGGAAACCTTGCCCCTTTCTCTATCTGTTTACGTTCTTTGTCATTACCGACGGACGCACTTTTACCTATTTGCTGTATTACGTAACGTTGCCAGTTTTCTACAAATTCTTTTAGCGCAGGGTCAATGTTTTTGTTGGGATGCTCGAAAATAGCCTTGGACAATGATTTTGGCGTTGCATTTTCAAGATTATACATCCACTCTAAGGCATGAAAATAAAATGGGTTCTCTTTTTCCAACTTAGACAGAAACACTTTCAGATCTGTCTGTTTAAAAAGATTCTGAGCATCTTGTGGAGTTTGCACTCGATCCCGTTGAAACTGCCCTATCTGCCACCAAATCTCGCTGGGAGTTGCCGAAGGTCTTAAATTATATTCGACCGCCAGTTCCTGTAATTCTTCTGGAGGAAGAGTTTCTAACCACGACAGAACTTGTTGATCGTCTAATCCTGCCCCATACCCCGGTCTCAAAGAGCGGATATTAACCCAAAGGCCGGTCAACGGATCTACTATAGTCCCACTCGAAGGTTCATACATCTCCCCCCATGGAGAAGGGCCTAGATACGAATAAGGGTTTTCTGGATAGCCAGCCATGACCTTACCCCATTACTGGTGATGGGAAGCTGGGTACCTGCCTATTTCCTGCCGTAGGAGACTGACGCACATCTCCCATTGCCCCCATGTTACCAACTCCCTTCAACTGCGGCTCAATCCGTTCCTGACCCAGTGCCGGTCCCTGCTGTTGGGGCTGACCGGGCTGACCGTTGGGTTGCATCATGCCCTGTGAAGCCATCAAAGCCCGTTGCTGCTGCATCATGGCTTTCTGCTGCATCTGCCGTTGATGGAGCATGGCATGGGCCATGAACCCTGCCTGGTTGGGATAGTTCAAAGCGGCATACTCATCGGAAGAGGTGAACTCCAAGAGTTTCCGCATGTGCTGCTGATCGTTGTCAGACGGATGTACCGGCGCGGGAGTCCCCGGTCCGTAGGTCATCTGCACCATTTCCCCGTTCTCTTCGTCCTGGGGCTTTGGCGACACCTGACTGATCGAGTCCTTGGGACCGATGAACAGACTCGGATCAGGCACCCCGATGGCGAACAGGTACTGGTTCTCAACCTCCCACCGTCTGCCCAGATCACTGTTGATGAACGGTGAAGAAGCTGCCAACTGTAGAATAGCCATGCCTTGCTGCTGCTGCACATGGCTTGAGAACATCCCGGCATTGGCACCCAGACGGAAGTCATACTCGCCCTGCATCCACAGTTGGTCACGGGTCATCTTGCGCGGGTCGATCCGTGTGTCCTTGGAATACAGGCGCACCATCCGCTCTTGTGGGCCGAACTGCATCTCCAGGTTATAGAAGGTCCGACACAGGAAAGCGAAGCTCTCCGCGTCCTGGGTCAAGACCTCGGAGGTGCGGGCCAGAGCCTCCTGCTGAGTGCCGACGAACCCGGTAGCGTGTCGTGCCGCCGCACCACGGGTCGGGCTGATACCGAGGAAGAGGTCCGTCACGCCCAGCACCCGCTCAACCAGGGTGTAGAGCAACTGCTCCTCTTCGTGGTAGAAGGAGGTCACCGACTGCAACTGCGGGAACCGAACATCGTTGATGTCGTCTACCGGCACCCCCTTGAGGGGTTTCAGGACGATCTGCTCAGGACGGAATGCCGATGCCGCCCGATAGAAGAAGAAGGGCATATTGGTGGCAAAGCCCACATCAATCCGCATGTTGTGGATGGTATCCAACTCAGCGGAGAGGTGCTGGACGATCTCCATCACCCCCATCGAGTAGCCCCGGTTGTCCACCCGTTGGTAGTGCATCTCCAGCAGGGGACGGTCTTCCCGCCAGTTGATGTCGCACAGCGGGAAAGCCCCCAACAGCATCAGGGGTTGCAGACAGACGAAGAACACGCACTCCCGTTCAACCCCGTTGATTTCCCACGGCATGAACCAGGTGAGGATCTCGTACTCGGGATTGGCGTATTTCTCGGTGGCCGAGCGGCGTTGGAGGTTGCGGTTGCGCCCCTCATACCGGTCATGCTGCTTGACCCGTTGCTGGTTCTCCCCTGACTGACCCGCAGTGGACCGGTCCTGGGAAGGGGCCTGGGACACCCACCAATCCTTGTTCTTTGCCTCGGAGTGCTTCTCGATGTAGTTGTAGGCAGACTCCCGCCGCTTCCACAGATACGACAGACTCTCCCACTGGCGTACGCCAACCCAATCGGCACCACCGGGGTTGTCAGGGCGGCGAGGCTGAAGGTTGAGCCATTCGGACGGGGTGATCACATCATCCCACCCAAGAGGATGGACGATGGGGCCTTGATACCGATTAGCCTCCCGCAGCCGAGTCTTGCTGTCGAAAGTGATCTGGGGGTTGCCGCTTTGGTCCAACTCAGGAAACCCGTTGGACATTTGCAGGATGGGATCTCCCTGCCGCTGAAGTTCCCGGTAGGAGTACTTGGAGTTGGTCACATACGACATCAGCCCCACGCCCACGCCATGTATCGTGCGAGACTTGGAAATCAAGGACCACATCGCCCGCGCATTACTCATCTTGGGCTGCATCAGGTACTCGATCAATGCCGCCGCATCACGGAAGGTTTCCGCATCATCGTCTTCCTCGGCCTTGCCCGACACCAAAGGTAACTGCCCCCAGATGCTCGATACCAGGCGGGTGTTTACCGAGTCAGCCACCCAATACGGCATCGGCACATGGAGGTCCGAGGCACCCGGCCAGGGGCCTTGACGTTGATCCTCGTAAGACAGCCGAAACATCGCGTCATAGAGCAGATGTTTCTTCTCCCACCGCTTACGCTGTTGGATCTGCTTACGGTATAGCTGATTGACCGTCTGTGCGATTTCCTTCATTTCATCCCCGGTGAGCTTCAACGGCTCAGGGGGAGCGAAAATCGGTGCGGTTTTCTGTATAGTCTCAGTCACTGATCAGCCCATGCTCTTTCAGGAAGGCAACCGCCTCTTTCAGCACCCCGGCCCGCTTGAGCCATTGCAGGGCATCCTCGCGTACTTGCTTATTTTCGCCCCAAAATGCTTCTTGCAGCAGCACACAGCGAAATTTCATCTTAAATGCCTCGGAAGGATCGACATCTTCCGCTTTTTTCTCGACTCCTCGCAGCCATTTGCCCTCGGCGGCGGGAATTTTGCTCCAATCTATGGCATTATATAGGTCTTGAAGGGTTGTCTCCCTGATTTGAAGCTCAGTATCCGGTGATACTGTTGCCGACATGCTCATGCTCCATCTCAGTGGTGCGTGGAATAGCCCAACTTTTGCTCATGCCCATGTAAACGAACCACAATGCCGTGCAGGAGGGCATGTATGCCTGGCGAATCCCCGATCTGGTCTTGAGAGTGTCCATTTCCACCGGCAAATTGATCACCGGAATAGGCTTGCCGTCCATTCCATTGAGGGGTTTTCCCGTTTTCGGGTCTTTGGCATGGCTCGAAAGGCCAAATTCCAGGTCACGGTGGACGGTTTGTTCGTCAGGAATGGGTTTGCCGTAGTATCCCGCCCGAATATCGAAGTCCACGAAGGTCGGCCACTGGGCTACAGCGAGGCGGGAGTCCTGGTACTCAGGCAGATAATGGGTCAGTCCTTCGGTTCCTCGTACAGATTCCACAAGATGAACAGGCCGGTCAGGGCCATACACAGTTCCAGCACGGTATTCGTCCTTCAGTTCGATCAATTTACCGATCATTTCCTGTGGCATGGAGGTTTCAGCTTCGTCCAAGACCACGAAATATCGCCCATACAGCGGCATTTCCCCACCACCTCTCCGTCTTTCCCGCTCGGTACGTCGATCCAACGACAGAATCCGTTCTCCCATCACTACGGCGAAGCAAGCCTTCTCTTCCAATGACAACCCGATGGCTGTGCGCCCCAGGTCGAGGGGGAAAACCCCCTCATGGTCCTTGCCAAGCAGGTAATGCAACCTTAACCCGTTGGCAACCGGGAAGGTCGAAAGGTGTTTCATACCAGTTCCTTGTTCGCCTCTTGCTTCATGCTCTGCAACCGCTCGTATTCCAACGCCTCGGTAAGCAAACGGAGCTTGCTTAGATCCACATCGCGCATGTGTTTGCATTCCATCAGCGGATCAACGACCACCCCGCCCGCCTTGTCGCAGAAGGTGAAGTCCTCCGAGGTGTGAAACCGCACTCCATCACGGATGCCTTCCCGAAATTCAAACCAGGGATACGGCATCTTCTCGAAAACCTCCCGATGCACCCGTATGCACCCCGCCCCGGCAGCAGCCGCACGGAACACCGACTCTTTCGAGGGCCAGGCAGAACGGGGCATCGGCATCCACCGTTCCTCTTCCACCTTGGCGTATACCTGAGGGACACCGACAAACCCGTCGAACCGGTCATAGAACCCCGACACAATCGGGTATTCCCACGACAGGAAGCGGTTGATCAGTTCCTTCTTTCTGGGCGGCACGACATCGTCATCGATCATCCACAGGTATTGCGCCTCGGTGCCGAGGAACTTTTCCACCACCACGTTGCGGGTCCGATCCACGCCTTCGGTGTTGTAGACGAAGTCGATGTCGAGGTCGGTGTGCCGCATGGCCCACGCCCACCACCGCGCCACTTCCCGATCCAGTTGTCCCGAGGTGGGGATACGAACCAGAGTCTTTCCCTTCATGGCAGCATCATCACGCTCCGTCCATGGGTGTTTTCATTGATACTGGGGTGATAGGCATGTCCCGTTTCGCCGGTAGCCAGCATCAGGGCCATTGCCAGAGCCACGACAAAGTCGATCTGCTTGGACTGTTTCTGCTTGACGATTCGCCATCCCCGTTCCGTCTGCTGGGCCGCGCACCAGGAGAAGTTGCTATGAATATCGGGATCCTGGTACATCTTCAAGGTGCCTTGCGTCAGGTGCGTGTGCAGGGTGTTTGCCGCTTGCACCATCTGCGTCTGCTGGTTGCACTCGATCAATTTGTGGCCGAACCCCGCCTCATGGAGTCGTTGGCGGGTGGTTTCAAACTGGTAGGGGTCATAGATCATCCCCGCCACCCGGTGGTTGGTCAACAAGTTCAACAAATGCGGCTCGACATCGACCACCAGGTTTACCGGGGGCTTGAAGATCCGGTGTCCCCACAGGTAAAACAACGACTGCTCGTAGTCCTGATAAATGGCAACTACAGCGGCATTGTCTCGCTTGACGGCAATGTCAACCCCAATGTAGAGTAAAGGATCTTTTGCTCTTGCCATTGCGCGAGAATTTCTTCAGCAGTTCCTGCTGAACATCCCCAAACGCCTCGTTGCCGACGATATCCCGCACAATGTGATTGGGAATCCGTTCCAGGTGGATATCGCTTTTGCCCTGCTCGGGGAGGTTGATCTGCTTGAGGGGTAGAATGTGATGATGAACTACCCGTTCGGTATGCCACATGCGCCACCACAAGGTGCCGGTCAAGTAGCCACCGTCCAAAGCCATTGGATTGTGAAAGATCTCTTCGACGCGGATTACCTGCGGCGGCAGGGGCAACTTGCTGTAGTTGTCCGTGCCTTTGATCAGATAATATGCGCCGACCTCAAGCTGCGAAGGACGCGTCACCGATACGGTTGGAATGAATACCATTTCGGGCTAGTCGCCTGGCCCTCGCCTCATGAAGTTGTCTGGACAGCCACGGTTTGCGGATGCCGAAAGTTTCCACTCCGTCTTGCCAGATTTCGACGGCCCGTTGGCAGTCTGCTTCGGACCAGACGTACTCTGCTTTCTTGAACTTATTGATAAACGTGCGCGGCAGCACCCGCTTCTCGCGGGCGTATTCCTTCAGCCATCGCTCCGAAATGCCGGTATGGGCTGACGCTTGCCGGGTGGTCATTTTTCCGAAAAGTCGGCCACATATCGTTTGAGCAAGCGGATGACGCCGGCAACTACTGCTGTCATTGCCGCAGTCTTGGCGGTGTCGTAGGAGAACTGACCGGTGGAGAGCGTATCGAGGGCGGCAACGGCACCCCCGGCGACGATGGGATAGACGGTATGGCGAATGGTCGAGGACAGGTCTTTCAGGTTCAACGAGAACGGCAAGGAACCTTTCATGCGCTTGCTCCCAGTATCTGCTTACGCAGGGTGTCCATCGGATACGCGGGGCCGGGATCACTTTTGCGTCCCGGCGAGATGTCATCGTGTCCGAGTATTTCCTTGATCGGGTACACCTTCTTCAAGGCGCGGCATAATTCCGTCACCTTGTCGAGTTGTGGTTGCGGATAGGTCTGCCACCAGGCGGGTGCGGTGTCGTTCTTGTGCTTGAGGAGAACCCCTTCGGACTCGACCAGGGTCTGACCGGCCCAGGTGATCAAGGAGTTGCCTTGCTTGTCG
>Ga0194131_10010389_pt1 | contig 11413 bp, 9 predicted proteins | sample TA2KigO120mmetaG_FD_148631 | JGI IMG/M metagenome (GOLD analysis project Ga0194131, IMG submission 148631) | Freshwater microbial communities from Lake Tanganyika, Tanzania - TA2015053 Kigoma Offshore 120m | ecosystem: Environmental > Aquatic > Freshwater > Lake | place: Tanzania: Lake... | reverse complement strand
ACCAGCGACAGCGCCCAGGCGACTTTTTCCCCGATCTCCGCCTTGCGCATTCCTTTGCGGCGCAGCCCGAACGCGATGTTCTCGAAAACGTCCAGGTGCGGAAACAACGCGTAGGATTGAAATGTCGTGTTGACGTTGCGCCGATACGGGGGCACGTTGCGCACGTCCTCGCCGCGGATGAGGATCTCGCCGTCGTTGGGAACAACAAACCCGGCGATCATGCGCAGCGTGGTGGTTTTTCCGCACCCGGAGGGCCCCAACAACGAGAAGAATTCGCGCGGCCCGACGCGCAGGCTCACGTTGTCGACAGCGCGGACCTCATCGGTGGCGGACTCCCCGGGCGGCGGCGCGTAGCGCCGGGAAACCCCGCGCAGCTCGACGTCCGGTACGCCCTTGTCAGGCAAGCCGCTCGCGGGTGATGGCGTCCATGTGGATGCCGCGCTCGGCCAGCGCCTCGAAGAAAGGCACTGCCGGCACGCACTGCTCGGGGTTTAAGACGCCGCGCTCGGGAATGTCTCCGCGTGCCATCATCTGCGCGATGATCGAGGGTGGCACGCCGGTGTCGTACGCGCCGGCGCTGGCGCGCCACTCCACTTTCGGATAGATAATGCTCTCCATGGTGTAGTGGACCGCGCGTCCGCCGCGCTTGCCGGCCACTTCCACGCGCAGGCAGTCGCAGTCGTTGGGCACCGCGCCGTTGCTGGCGGCCAGCGGAGTGAGCACGCTGACCAGCACGTCACGCGGCTTCACCTGGACGCCGCGGACGTTGCGCGGCGTGTCGTCGGCCAGGTTGAGGTCGACCAGGGTTTTCACGGTGCGGATGAAATCCGAAGGCAAGGCCAGCCGGAACGTGGCCCGCCGAATCCCCTTGGTTTTGAACGAGAGCGGGAAGGTGGCCACTTCGGAGTGGATGGTGTAGTGCGCGGTGTTGAGCCCGATGGGCGCCGGGAACTGAATCTCCTCGCCGCCGGAAAAGGGCGGCAGCTCCACCCACTGGTCGCCGTCGTAAATCCACGGGGACATCACGCACTCGTCGAGCACGGTATCAATGGAATAGGGAGTGGAGAACAGCGCCTCACTTTCGGTGAAGTCGACGGCGCCGATCTTGATGTCCACCGACTCGACTTCCTCGAGCCGGTCGGCAGCGTAGCGCGCCATCACGTTGGTGATGCCCGGCGTGCTGCCGCAGCCCAGCACTGCAAGAATGCCGGCCTTCTTGAAATCCTCGTCGAGGGACATCTGCTTGCGGGTCATGTGGAACAGCCCGCCCAGATCCAGGTAGTGCACGCCGGCCAGCAGCGACGCGCGCATCACTTCCATGTTGAAATAGTACTGGGTGCTGTTGATGAGGACGTCGCAGCCCCGCACGATCTCGGCGGTGCCTTCCACGTCGCGTACGTCCACGCTGGCCGCTTCCAGACGCGGGTCGCCGAGCGACTCGATGAGATTGGTGGCGGCGTCCAGGTTGATGTCGCCGACCAGAACCTCTTTTACGTCCGGGCTGTCGAGCAGATCGTGCAGCGTCACCCGGCCCATTGCGCCGGCGCCGCCCAGCAGTGCAATTTTCACTCAGGCGCCTCCTACGACTTCGATACAGGATTCCAAAATGTCGAGCCCTTCGTCGAGCAGCGCGTCGTCGGCGACCAGCGGCACCAGCACGCGGATCACGTTGTCGTGCACGCCGGCCTTCAAAAGAATGAGTCCGCGCTCCCAGGCAAGCTTGATGACCCTCGCGGTCTCGGCTTTCGCGGGGGCCTTTGTTTCACGGTCGGAAACCAGTTCCATGGCCACCATGGCGCCCTGGCCGCGCACCTCGCCGATCAGCCGGTGCTTCTCCTGCATCTGGAGCATGCGGTCCGTGACGCGCTTGCCGATCTCGTTGGCGCGCGCGTACACGCTGCCGTCCTCGAGGGCATCAAGCACTTTGAGCGCGGCGGCGCAGGAGAGCGGATTTCCGCCGTAGGTGCCGCCCAGGCCGCCGACCATGGGGGCGTCCATGATCTCGGTGCGGCCGGTCACCGCGCCCAGCGGAAGTCCGGCCGCCAGGGATTTCGCGGAGGTGATGACATCCGGGATCACGCCGCTGTGCTCCACCGCGAACAGCCGGCCGGTGCGGCCGAATCCGCTCTGCACCTCGTCGGCCACGAATACGATGTTGTTGCGCTTGCAGATATCCGAAAGGGTGGGGAGAAACTCCGGCGGCGGCACGATGAATCCGCCCTCGCCCACCACCGGCTCGATGACCAGCGCCGCCACCTCTTCGGGGTCGGCGTGGGTCTGCAAGAAGGTCTCAAAATACTCGGCGCAGGCCAGCCCGCACTTCGGATAGGTGCTGCCGAACGGGCAGCGATAGCAATAGGCGTAAGGAATGCGGTGCACGTCGGGGGCCAGGGTGCCGAAGCCGAACTTGTACGGCTTCACCTTGCTGGTCATGGTCATCGTCAACAGCGTGCGCCCGTGGAATCCATATTCGAAGACCACCACGCCGCGTTTTCCGGTGTACGCCCGGGAGACCTTGACCGCGTTTTCCACCGCTTCCGCGCCGCTGTTGGTGAGCATCGTCTTTTTCGGATGGTCGCCCGGCGTGGCGTTGGACAATTTTTCCGCGAGACGCACGTACGGCTCGTACATGGTGACGTGGAAGCAGCCGTGCAGGTACTGCTCGGCCTGCGCTTGCACCGCCTCCACGACCTCCCGGGGCGTGTGGCCCAGGTTGAGCACGCCCAGGCCGCCGGCGAAGTCAATGAAGCGGCGGCCGTCCACGTCGCGGATCTCGGCGCCCTGCGCGCTCTCCATGAAGGCCGGCACGACGTTGAACACGCCGCGCGGAACGTAGCGCTCGCGCAAGGCGAGAAGGGCCTCGGTGCGCGGCAGCTCGGCGGTGACGGAAGCGGCGCCAGCAGTGGGTTCGGCCATGGAAACCTCCGAAAGGCGGGGTCCAGGGAGGGGCCGAAGGACACTCCCCTGGACCAGGCTCAATTGGGCGGAATGCGCCGCGGGCATTTCGGGGACAGGTCCGCAAATCCTTCACGGGGCGCGCCACGGTGCGTATCGCTCGTCTGGCGAGCGGCGTGCAGGGAAAGGTGAGGGTCCTGGCTTAACAGGCTCCCGATGCTTGCTCTCCAGTTCCTCGGCGCGGCGGGCACGGTGACCGGCTCCAAGCATGCCCTGCTGCACGACGGCAGCGCCACGCTCATTGACTGCGGCCTGTACCAGGGGCCCAAGACCCTGCGGCTGCGCAACTGGGAGCCGCTGCCCATCCCGCCACCTGAAATCGACGCCGTGATCGTCACCCACGCGCACATCGACCACACCGGCTACTTGCCCCGGTTGGTCAAGGACGGCTTCAAGGGCCGCGTCTACGCGACGCCCGCGACGGCCGACCTGCTGGGCGTGCTCCTGCCAGACACCGGGCATCTTCAAGAAGAAGAGGCCGCGTACGCCAACAAGAAGGGCTACTCCAGGCACAAGCCGGCCTTGCCGCTGTTCACCGAGCGTGATGCGTACAAAGTGCTCGGGCACCTCGAGCGCGTGGAGTGCGGTGAAACCGTCACGCAAAAGAGCGGCCTGCGTTTCCGCTACCAGGACGCCGGGCACATCCTCGGCTCCGGCATCTGCGAGACCTGGGCGGACGGCGTGAAGGTCGTCTTCTCCGGCGACCTGGGCCGCGAGGCACGCCGACTCCAACCAGCTGATGGCCTGGCTGGGCCGCTTTGCGCCACCGCCCAAGGGTATTTTCGTGGTGCACGGCGAGCCGGACTCCGCGACCGCGCTGGTGGTGCGCGTTCGCGAGGAGCTGGGCTGGGACGCGACCGCCCCGCGATATCTTGATTCGGTTGTATTGAATTTCGAGAGGGCGCCATCATCATGAGCAAGTGTCCGTATGCGGCGAAAATTCAGGGCGAGGAAATTTCCCGGCGCGGGTTTCTGAGCCGAGCCCTCGGGTTGGGCGCGGCCGCCGTGGCCGCCATCGTGGGAGGTGGGCCGCTGGGGCGACTGGCTGCCCACGCCGCGGCGGTGGCGCCCTGGGTCGCGCTGCCCTTTGAAGGCGAAACCTGGGATCCGTGCCACGACCTGCGCGACGGCGTGAAATTCCCCACTTCCACCGGACGCGGCGAGGAGGTCGATGTCCTCATCGTAGGCGGAGGCATTTCCGGCCTGCTCACCGCGCACATGCTGGGGAAGAACGTCAATTACCTGATTCTTGAGAAGGACTCCAGGCCCGGTGGAAATTCGCGGCGCGCGTTGTGGGACGGCGTATATTATCCGCTGGGCGCGCTGTACATCGCCGAGCCGGTTGGAGCCACGCTGGATTTGTTCAAGGAGCTGAAGCTGGAGGCGAAGGCCATCCCCACGCCGGTGGATTCACTGCTGGTCGGCGGCAAGGTGTACCCCGACTTCTTTGGCCATGGCGTGCACGACCTGCCGCTCCAGAAGTCCACCCGCAAGGCGCTGGCCGAGGCGTGGAAACATTTTTCGGCGCTGCTCGAATCCCCGGACCTTCCCATGATCCCCGTGCAGGACAGCACGAAAAAAGCGATGCTGCTGGACGGAATTACCATGGGTGAATACTGCCGGCGCCGCAAGTTCGAGAAATACGTGACCGACTTGATCGACATGTACGTGCGCTCGTGCTGGGGCGTGGGCAACGACAAGGTTTCCGCCTACGCGGCCATCAATTTCCTGTGCAGCGAGTTCGAGTCGGTCTATGCCTTCCCCGGAGGGAACGGCGCAATTTCCGACGCGCTGGCGCATCGCCTGGAGAAGCGCATCCGAACCCGGGCGTTTGCCTTCCGCATGCAGGAAGAAACCGGCGGCGTCCGCGTGGACTACACCTGGAACGGCGAGCCGGCCCGGGTGAAGGCGCGCCACGTGGTGGCCGCCACGCCCAAGCACATCACGCTGCGCATGATGCCCGGCCTGCCGGACGGGCTTGTCCGCGCGCTCGGCTCGGTGCGCTACGGCGCCTACCTGGCCGGTGAGATTTTCTTGAACGCGCCGCTGGTCAAGGAGGGCGCCTTCGACCTGTGGACCGAGGGCCGCTGGTACACCGACCTGTGTCTGGCCGACTGGGTGGCCACGCGGGGCAAGCCCAGGGCCGCGCGCAAGACGATCATGACGGCCTCCATCCCCATGGGCGAGCAGGAAGGCCGCGCTGAGCTGCTGACCGCGACCCATGAGGAGTTGTCGCGGCGGCTCATGGACGACCTCGTGAAAGACTTCCCCGACGCGCGCGAAAAGGTGGCCGGCATGCAGTTCGCGCGCTACGGGCATCCCATGGTGCTGCCCTATCCGGGCTTCATCAGCACGGTGACCCCGCTGCTGCGCAGGCCGTGGGGCCGCTTCTGGTTCTGCCACACCGACAGCCAGGGGATGCCGTGCTTCGAGGGGGCCTTCAGCGAGGCCACGCGGGTGTCGCGGGCGGTGCGCAAGGCGCTGGCCGGGGAGCGCGCGTATTCCACCGTGTAGAACGCGAAAGGCCCGCGGAATTTCCGCAGGCCCTGTGCGCTGGCTGCCGGGGAAGGATTTGAACCCTCACATACGGAGCCAGAGTCCGCTGTCCTACCATTAGACGACCCGGCAATTTAGAACCGTATTATATACGGAGTCCTTACGGGTGTCAATGATACGGATTTTCCGCGTCCTCGTCGTCGGCCTTCCCGGGGCGGTGCGAGGCGGGGCTCAGCGCGCCGCCGATCGCGTCGGCCGGCGCGTTGTGGTAGTCGGGCGCCTTCCTTCCGGGGCGGGCCCATCCCCTGGACTCTTCACGTACCACCGGGGTAAAGGGATTGCCGAACGACTGCGGCTCCGGCTCGGCGTCAAAGGCCGGCCGCTGCTCGCGGGTTCGCTCCGCCAGGATGCGCGCGCGCAGCGAGCCGGGCGCGGGCGGCTCGGGCCTGGGAATCACCGGCACGGTGGGCGGCTCGTCGGCGGCCACGCCGGCCGGAGCGGGCGATGGCGGGGGCGCCGCTGGGGGCCGGAACGGGTCTGGCGACTCCTGGGGCGCGGAAGGAGGGGCGCCGGGCTCCTGCTCGGTGAGCTTGAGATCCGCCTGCACTTCCTTGTGGATCCGCTGCATGAACTTGTCCTGGAAATAGTCGAAGTTGCGGATCCAGTTGCGGAACCACGTGTGGTTCGTGAAGCGGAAGAAATTCACGATGAACATGTTGAGCACCAGGATGAACATCGGGCCCTTGCGCTCGTTGCGGGTCCGCTCCTGAAGCTCGTCCCAGCGCCAGTCGATGTCCCGCTTGAGCTTGGCCAGGAAGCTGACCTGGCGGGCAATGCGCGGCGTCACGGAGCGGGGATCGTTGGTGGTCAGCCACACCATGCGGTGGCCGACCTCGTCGTAGTCGTCGCGCAGCATCTTCTTGTGCTGGTCGAGCTGGCTCTTCAGCATGTACTCGACGGCCGAGCGCTTCGCCTTGCCCTTGACCGATTCCACGGCGTCCTTGTCGGTGGGCGCGCCGAAGCTTTGCTCCAGGGCGTCTTCCAGCTCGTGCTTGCGCTCTTCGATGAGACGCAGCGTTGCGTCGACCTTGCGGCACAGCTCGAGGGTGGGCTCGTCGTAGATCTTGTTCCTCTTGTAGAGGTCGTGGCCGGCCTTGCCGATGTAGGCGAGCACTTCTTCCTGTTCGGTAGTCAACGCGATCAACTCACCGATGAGGTGCGTGGTCCGCCCCACTTCCTGAAAGGACGACTGAAAGAAGCCCATTAGAATCCGATTATACCAGCACCCGGCGGCGAGGGTCAATCGCGCTTGACACTGCCTGGGGGCGTGGATATAATAGGGGCTGTTCCATTGGCGTGAAATTCACGCCCCGTTGGTCTAGCGGCCTAGGACGCCGCCCTCTCACGGCGGAGACCAGGGGTTCGAATCCCCTACGGGGTACCATCCACGAAGTCGCAGCGTTCGACGCGTTTGCGGCTTTTTGTTATTCTAGGGACAATGAACAGGACTTGGGAGCGCTGGAAACAGCTTGCCCAGCGTGCCGCCACCTTCCAGGCGCGCGCGCTGCTCACCGTTTTCTACTACACGGTCCTGGTGCCGTTCGGGCTGGTGGTCAGCCTGTTCGGCGATCCCCTGCGCATCCGACACAAGGAGGGCGGCTGGACGCCGGTCGGTCCGGTGGATCCCTGGAGCCAGGGATGAACGTTCTCGGCATCTCCTGCTTTTATCATGACGCGGCCGCCGCGCTGCTGGTCAACGGCGAGCTGGTCGCGGCCGCCGAGGAAGAGCGCTTCTCCCGGGTCAAGCACGACTACGAGTTTCCCCAGCGGGCCATCGACTTTTGCCTGAAAACCGCCGGAATCACCGGACGCGACCTGGACCTCGTGGTGTTCTACGAGAAGCCGTTCACCAAGCTTGACCGCATCCTGATGTCCGCGCTGCAGACCTTTCCGCGCTCGCTGGGCGCCTTCCGCGAGGGGATGCTGGTCTGGCTGCTCGACAAACTGTGGGTGCGCGACGTGCTGCACGAGCGCATCGGCTGCGACCGCAAGCGCATCGCCTTCTGCGCGCACCACCTGTCCCACGCGGCGAGCGCATTCTACTGCTCGCCGTTCGACGCGGCCAGCGTTCTCACCGTGGACGGCGTGGGCGAGTGGGCCACTGGAACCCGCGGCGTGGCCTGGGACAACCGCGTGGAACTGCAGGACGAGATGCGCTATCCGCACTCGGTGGGCCTGCTCTACAGCGCGTTCACCGCGTTTCTCGGCTTCCAGGTCAACGAGGGCGAGTACAAGGTGATGGGCCTGGCGCCCTACGGCGAGCCGCGCCACGTCGATCTCATCTTCGAGAAGATGGTGCGGCTCCACGACGACGGCTCGTTCACCCTCGACATGGACTACTTCGCCTTCCAGTGGTCGGCCGAGCACTCTTTCAGCGGCAAGTTCTGCGATGTGTTCGGCCGCCCGCGCAAGCCCGAGGAGTCCAACCTGCTCCATTCCCATTACGCCGACATCGCGGCCAGCATCCAGAAGGCCACCGAGGAGATCCTGGTGCGCCAGGCGCGGGCGTTGCGGCGGCGCAGCGGCCACGAGAATCTTGCCATGTCCGGCGGCGTGGCGTTAAACTCGGTGGCCAACGCGCGCATTTTGCGTGAATCCGGCTTCTCCCGACTCTTCATCCATCCGGCGGCCGGGGATGGCGGAGGGGCACTCGGCGCCGCACTGTGGGGCCATCACATGGTGCTGGGCCAGCCGCGCAGTCCCTTCCGCATGAAGCACTGCTACTGGGGAGAGGCCCACTCCGATGCGGCGGTGGCGGATTTCCTCAAGTCCGAGGGCCACGCGTATACCGAGATCGTCGACGAAGACGCCCTGTGCGACGGCGTTGCCGAGCGCGTCGCGGCCGGGCAGGTGGTGGGGTGGATGCAAGGGCGCTTCGAGTGGGGCCCGCGCGCGCTGGGCCACCGCAGCATCCTGGCCGACCCGCGCGACCCTTCCATGAAAGACGTGGTGAACGCGCGCATCAAGTTTCGCGAGCCGTTCCGCCCGTTCGCACCGTCGGTGCTGGCGGATCGGGTCGAGGGCTTTTTCGAATTGCCGGACGCCGTGAACGTCGATCCCGCGCGCTACATGCTGCTGGTGGTTCCGGTCGGCGAGGAGGCGAGGGCGAAGCTGGGCGCCATCACCCACGTGGACGGAACGGCCCGCCTCCAGGCGGTGCACGCGGCCGAGAGTCCTCTCTATTATAAGGTGATCGATCGATTCGCGCAGGCCACCGGCGTGCCCGTCGTGCTGAACACCTCGTTCAACCTGCGCGGGGAGCCGATCGTGAACACGCCCGCGGAGGCGTACAGCACGTTCGCGCGCTCGGACATGGACGCGCTGGTGATGGGGCGCTTCATGGTGAGCCGCCGGGCCATCGGCGAGGGGCGCCTCACCCCGGGCGCGGAATGGTCGCACGCGCCGACCCGTGTGGACACCGTGGCCCAGGCGCCCGATGAGCAGCCCCCCGTCCCTCCCGTCGGCAGGAAGATCCGCGATGCGGTGGGGATTGCGCTGGTGGTCCTGGCGTGCCTGGCCATCGGGATGGAAGTGCTGCTCCGCCTGTTCGTCCCCATCCCCAACCTGCAGGTGGGCGGATTGTACGTGGAGGACGCGCAGGGCATCCACCTGCGGCCGGGCTGGCGCGGCCGCGTGCACAGCGCGGAATTCGACGCGCCCATCGCAATCAATTCGGTGGGGTTGCGCGACCCGGCGGTCGGCCCCGTGCCCGGGCGCAAGCACGTACTCGCGCTGGGGGACTCGTTCACCTTTGGCTGCTGGTCGCCGCAGGATCGCACCTGGCTGTCCGCGCTGGGCAACGCGCTGGGACCGGGCGTGCAGGTCATCAACGGCGGCCAGCCCAACGCGGGAACCGACGTGGCGGTGGATTTCCTCAAGCGCCGCGGCGACGAGTTTGCGCCCGACGTGGTGGTGCTGGGCTTCTACAACGGGAATGACTTCACGGACAATTTCTTTGGCCGGGCCGCGTACACCGTCGAGGGCGGCTATCTGGTGATGAAAAGCGGGCCGCAGGAGACGCTCAGCGGCTACAATTGCGTGTCGGGACGTGGGCCTGCCCAAATGCGAGTGGCTGCTGCGTGGCAGCCGCCGGGCTTTATCCGCCGCTCCTATCTTTACCAGTTCATTCGCAGCCGCTTCGCCAGCACGCCGCCCGACACCCTGCGCCTCAACGACGCGCCCGCGTGGTTCCTGAAGGCGTACACGGCGGAGATGGAGACCGCCGTGAGCCGCACCAACGCGCTGCTCAGCGAGCTTTTGGAGGAGTGCCGCCGCCGCGGGGCGCGCCTGGTGATCGTAGACATGCCCTCCAGCCTGGAAGTCGAGGATGACCGCTGGGCCGCGTGGAGCGCCGCGCATCCGGAGTTGGCGGGACGCTTCGACCGCGCGCGGCCGTCGACCATCATTGGCGAGTGGGCCGGGCGCAACAAGGTGCCCTTCCTGTCGCTGGGACCGGCCCTGGAGGGGCGTCCCGGAATGTATTATCAGGGCGACATGCACTGGACGGACCTGGGCCACTTCCAGGCCGGCGAGCGAGTCGCGGAATTTTTGAAAAAAGAGGGCATCGTGCCATGATGCGTTTTCTGCGCAATCGCCTGGAGACGGTAGGGGACCTGCTGCGCTACACCGCGCGCCACCGCCCCTGGCTGCTGCCCGTGTTGATCGGCCTGCTGGCCCTCTCGGGGCTCGTTGGACTGGCCCAGGCCAGTCAGATCTCCCCGTTGATCTATACGCTGTTCTGACCGGCCTAGTGGGCGAATAGTCCGGATGGACGACCGTCGGGGGGACTCCCGCACGATTCTCACAGGCCCCCCCCGTGGTACCATAGGGTCGTAGGTCAGGGATAGACAACGAGCGCCAGTGAGGGTGCTCGGACGGCCCCGGGAGTCAGTGAAGACCCCCGGAAATCAGGGGATGACGCCAGTAACCGGCGTCACGTTGAGAAGGAGAAGGCCCGTGCAAGGGATTGCGACCGCGCAAGAGTTTTTCACGTCGCCTCGCCCTCAGCGCCAGTTCGTCGCGGTGCCCCAGTCGGCCGCCGCCCGCGCTTACGGCGGCACCCAGGCCGTTACCACGCCGGCCCAGAAGGCGACCCTCAACGCGCACAAGCAGGCCGTTTCACACTTCGCCGACAGCCTTCACTATCATCGCGCCGGTCTCGCCGTCGAGGCCGAGTACTCCAGCAGCCACGCCGTGGCGCTGCTCGCGATGCTCAAGCGCACCGTAAACCTGGAGTCCGGCAAGACCAGTGAAGAATTGTTCCGCATCTATGACTACCTGTTGAAGCGCCTCGAGGACGAGCCGCTGCACTGCACCGAGACCACCGAAATGGCGATGGAGTCGCTGTCGGTCCCGGCCCACGCGTGGGAGCAGCAGATGCGCCAGAACAACGTGGTGCACCTGATGCAGCAGCGCGCGAATCGGATGCCTTACTGATAAGTATTTCAGGGAGTTGATTCAGAGAAATAGGTATAGGGGTTTTACAGATTAGATTGGGCTTACCCCCCCTGGTCCCCGACTAAAGAGCTGGAGGCGATTCGCGTCGTCTCCTTTTTTTTTTGGTCAGGGGCCAATTCCCTCATCACGAAACTGCGTGTCTTCTTCTAATCGAGTGATTCCAGCCGCTGGCGCACCAGCGGCTGCATCGGCGTGAGCTGCAGCGCGCGCTCGTAGCACATCCGCGCGTTGATGGTGTCGGCGGACTCGAAATACATGTGTCCGAGATTTCCCCAGAGGATCCCGTCATCGGGATTGACTTCCAGCGCGGCGCGCCACGCTTTCTCCGCGGCGTCCCGATTGCCGGCCGCGGCGCTGGCCAGGGCGAGATCGTTGAGGACGGCGGTGTTGCGCGGCGCCAGCTCCGCGGCCTTGCCGCAGAGCGCCACCCCGCGGGCGGTGTCCC
>Ga0194131_10010385_pt1 | contig 11417 bp, 11 predicted proteins | sample TA2KigO120mmetaG_FD_148631 | JGI IMG/M metagenome (GOLD analysis project Ga0194131, IMG submission 148631) | Freshwater microbial communities from Lake Tanganyika, Tanzania - TA2015053 Kigoma Offshore 120m | ecosystem: Environmental > Aquatic > Freshwater > Lake | place: Tanzania: Lake... | reverse complement strand
TCCCTCATCCTGATGGTGCTGTACTTCGCATTGCAGGTGATGGGGATGTCGCGCCGGAACGACTAGGGCGTGGCCCCTGCGACCGCTCGCGCACGCAACTGCCCACAGGCTGCGGCGATCTGACGGCCGCGGGTGTCCCGCACGGTGGCAGGTACTCCGAAGTCGTTCAGTGCGGTGGCCATCGCCTGGATGTGGATGCCGGGTGGAGGGCGCCACCTTCCGTCGAGCGATGGATTTACGGGGATGAGGTTCACATGCGCGAGGATGCCGCGCAGAAGCGAGGCGAGCGCGCGCATCTCGGCGAGCGAGTCGTTCACACCGGCGATGGCGGTGTATTCGAAACTGACCCGGCGACGCGTTTGCTGGACGTACGATCGGCAGGCCCCAAGGATGTCGGCGATGGGGTAGCGGCGATTGGACGGCACGAGGCTGCTGCGCAGCGCGTCATCTGTTGCGTGGAGGGACACCGCGAGGTTCACCGGTAGAGGTTCCCTCGCCAACCGTTTGATTCCAGGCACGATCCCCACCGTCGAGACGGTGATGTGGCGCGCGCCGAGACCGTAGTAGCGGCGATCGGTGAGGATCTGGATCGCGGACCAGACCGCGTCGTAGTTGGCCATCGGTTCCCCCTGACCCATCAAGACGACGCGGTTCGGTGGCTGACGGCGCTGCTCGCGCTCGCCCCCTCCGGCGAAGGCCAGAACCTGGGCCACGATCTCCCCCGCCGTCAGATCGCGGACGAACCCGACCTGGCCTGTGGCGCAGAACACACATCCCATCGCGCAACCGACCTGGGACGAGATGCATACGGTGTGACGGTGCGGGTAGATCATCGAGACGGCCTCGACGGTGCTCAGGTGGGCGAGGCGTGGTGCACGTCCGGTGGTACCGGCTCCCTCAGGGATCTCTGGTAGTGCGAACAGCATCTTCCGTGTCTGCCCGCCGTCGGTCTGCTGCGCACTGACTGGTCTCAGCGGGGCGATAGTGAAATCGGCGGCAAGGCGTGCCCTGAGCGAAAGTGAGAGGTCGGTCATCGCCCCCCAGTTGGCCGCACCTCGCTGGTAGATCCACGCCAGTATCTGGTCGGCGCGGTATGCGGGTTCGTTCAGTTGTCGCAGAGCGTCGCCGAGATCCGCCGCGGGAAGGCCGATGATGGCCCTCATCGGGGATCGTGGCGGCACTATCATCCGCGGCTCAATGGCTCCGGTAACGATCGGGATCACGGGCGGGTCTGCGTCTGGCAAATCAACTCTCTCGCGGCTCATTGTGGATGCCTTCGCCGATCGTTCGTGTGCAATTCTCAATCAGGATCAGTACTTCCGCGACTGGTCCAACCGGATGGGCGACGAGCAACGCGATCGGCTTCGGACCGCGAATCGGCCGGATTCCGTCCTCTGGCCTCATCTGGTGGATGCGGTCGACGCGATTCGCGGAGGCGGCGCCGCCACATTCCCCGTGCCGGGCACTCGGGGCGCGGCACGCCGCCTCGATCCCACAACCGTTCGGGCCAACGATCTGTTGATTGTCGAGGGTTTGTTCGCGCTGTGGGATGAAGAACTGCGAGCCCGCTACGACCTCACCGTCTTTGTCGATTCCCCCGACGATGAGCGGTTGCTCCGCCGCATCAACCGCGATATCAGCGAGAGAGGTTCGGATCTGGTCGGAGCGACCGCGTGGTATCGCCACGACGTGATGAACAGTTTCCCCCGTTTCACCAATCCGCTGCGATGGGCCGCCGACCTGATCGTGCCAAATCCGCTTGGAGAATCTGGCGCGCTGAATCCCCGCGCGGTCACTGGACTCGTCGCGGCGATTCAGCGGCTTCTGGACGCTAGATAGAGCGCCAGCCGGGGAGGTACCGCTTGCGGTACTTGGCGAATGCGGACGCGACGTGGACGATGGGATGGGAAGGCGAACCGAACACACGGGCGCCGACGAGCGCGCGGGCAAACTCCTCGCGCGAGGTGAACGACTCCATCTCGAGACCCACCCGGCCGGCCTCGGCGCCGATGTGCGCGTCGCTGCCCGCGGTTGCCAGGAGATGGCGTTCGCGGGCAAAGTCCGCGGCACGCGCGTTCAGGGCAGAACTGTGGAGGCGACCGTTCAGGACCTCCACCGCATCGATCGCGTGCGCGATGCGCCTTAAGGCCGATTCGCGGAGAACCGAACGCCGGATGCGATCAAAGGGGTGGGGTACGTAGACGAATCCGCCCTGTCGCCGAATCTCGCTCAAGGTCTCCTCGGGCGATAGGCGTGGCGGGATGAAACTCGTGAGGAAGAGCCCCACGATCTCTCCCTCTATCGTCCGAATCTCCTCGCCCACGATCACGCGAGGGGTAACCCAGCGATCGGCGAGTTCGAGCGCCCCGTCGATGCGGTTGTGATCGGTGATCGCGATCACGTCGATCGCCCGTTTCTCGAGGGCCCGCTTCAGGCCCGCAAAGGAGAGCTGGGAGTCTTCCGACCGATGCGTGTGGCAGTGGAGGTCGACGCGTAGTGTCGTCACGCCGCAGCCGGCACGGTGCCGCACAGCGCCTCCGCGCAGATGCGCGGCCCCGCGGCGGCCATTCGCCAGACGCTCCGCACGCGGTCGATGCGGCCCACGAGATCGATGGGCCCGGCGACCACGCGACCGTGCGCGCGGTAGATCGGCAGCAGGTCAGTCCACGCGCGTACTGAGTGGGCGCGGGTTGCGTCGACCAGTCGCTGTGCGACGACGTGGCGCGTAGTTCCGAGCCGACGCGCGGCGCCCGGCCAGGAGTAGCCCGCGATGAGGAGGGGCAGAATGTCGTTTGCGTCCACGGGCGGCAGGCGATGGAGTCGTGCGCAGTAGGCATCGCTGGCTGCCACAAGCCGCGCCTCAGGCGTCATCGGCGGCACGCCGCCGAATTCTCCGTGATGGGACGCGACGATGTGCTCGACGTGATCTAGACATTCTGGCGAAAGAGCGATTCCGACCTTATTGGCCGCGGCGCGCAGGACGTCGGTGGCGCGCGCCGCACCCCCGTGAGGCGAGGTGCGCATCCGCCGGCTGTGAGACTCACGCTCATTCCCCGCGTCGGTCGCCTTGTCCACGTCGTGAACCAACGAACCAAGGGCCACGCAATCGCCATCCAGGTGCCGTGCCCGCTCGCCGGCGTGAAGGGCAACATCCAGGGAATGGACGAGCACCGGTACCCCGCGATCAGACTTCGCCCACAGCGCCTGCATTTCCGCGGATCTGAAAACGGCTTCGACAAGCGGCGCCCGGGCAAACGACAGCATCGGGTTAATTCTACGGACGACCGTGCCGCCCCGGTCGGACGCGGGGCGTTACCAACCAACAATGGGAGTCGGGTAAGTGACGCGGACCGCACGGTCCGCACCGCACACGCCCGTGATGAGCGTGCTGCCCGATGCACGCGTCATCACCGGACCGAGGTCGTTCGACGTACGCCTGCACCATCCGGCGCGGCGAACGCGCCGGACGCCCATGACTACCGGGTCAGTCCGGGTAGTCCAAACGGGCTATTCCGGCGGTCCTAAGGCGAGCGGATACTTGTTCCCAGAGGTCGACCATCCGGTGGCTGTGCGGATGTAGAGGTGGAGGGTGGTCGGCCCTTTCTTCCTATCCCGGCTCAGTTGTGGTTCTCCAGGCGCCCGGCCTGGCGGGCGGCGCGCATTCGCGTGACAAGCAGATCCTGCGAGCGGGCGAACTCGGTCGCGCCGGCTTCCTGTGCCTGGCGCCATCGCTGCCGCGCGATCCCGCCGGGAGCGCGGTTCGCGACCAGAAGCCGGCAAAGGCTGTCGCGGGTCTCATCTCCCGGTGACGGCGCGAACAGGAATGCGACCAGAGAGCCGACCGCAAGGCCGCAGCCGAGACCGAGCGCGAAGAGGACGCAGGAGATCAGAAACCGCATCACAATCGGTTCCGCTCCCCCTGGATAAGCACGCCGAGGAAGCGACCCACCGCTGCCAGGAAGCTCACGAAGCGAATCAGCGGCATCACAGCCGTTTCGCCCGCGAAGTCGATGGTCCCGCGAGCACTCCGCGCCGTTTGGAGGCCTGTGTCCGCGATCGACTTGCCCGTTTCGGCTATCTCATTGACCTGATCCAGAAGATGCGGGGCGCGCCTCTTCACGAGAACGAACATGCGCCAGACAACGAAGGCGATTGCGCAGACGAGCAGCATCCAGACGATATGCAGCGTCGCCAGAAAAATGATCGCGATGTCTCGGACGGTCTCCAATCCCTCGCCTCGTTCTGCGGTGGTTCGGCGTCGCGGTTAGTGTAGGTCCCGACCAGCTTCAGTCGCGATCCATTCGATCCGGTGCCGACATGCCCATCAGCGCGAGGCAGTTGCGCAGGGCGATCCTAGTCGCGCGGACGAGTTTGAGTCGAGCCGCCGAGAGGTCCCGATCGTCGGTGAGAACGCGACAGTTCTCGTAGAACTGGCTGAACGCAGACGCGAGTTCTCGCGCGTAGTAGGTGAGGTGGTGGGGTTCGAGGCTTCGTGCTGCGAGGTCGACGACCTCCGGAAACTGGAGGATCTTCCGGATCAAGGCCAGGTCCTCCTCGGTGCTGAGGAGCCCAACCTCTCCACGCAGGCTCTCGTACCCCAGTTCCGCTGCGCGCCTCAGGATGCTCGACGTGCGCGCGTGGCCGTACTGCACGTAGTAGACCGGGTTATCGTCTGATTGTCGTGCCGCGAGTTCGAGATCAAAGTCGATGTGGGCACTTGTGGAGCGAGACAGGAAGAAATACCGCGCCGCGTCGGTTCCGACCTCGTCGATGACGTCGCGCAGGGCGACGTAGTCTCCCGCACGCTTGGACATCCGCACAATCTCAGTGCCCCGCTTGATCGTGACCATCTGGTGAAGTAGAACGGTGAACTGTTCGGGTTCTATGCCCAGGGCCCGTACGCCCGCCTTCATTGCCGGGACGTGACCGTGGTGATCCGCGCCCCAGACGTCGATGACCCGATCGAATCCGCGGATCACGAACTTGTCGTGGTGATAGGCGATGTCGGCGGCCAGGTACGTGGGCGCACCGTTCGAACGGATGAGGACGTGATCGCGCTCGTCTCCCAGTTCGGTCGAGGTGAACCACACGGCGCCCTCGCGCTGTGCGACGAACCCGCGACGCTCGATGTGTTCGATCGCGGAGAGGGTCGCGCCCCTGTCGTGGAGAGATTGCTCGCTGAACCAGACGTCGAACCGGATCCCGAAACGTTCGGCATCTTCCTTGATCGATCGGAGGACGATCGCCAGTCCTAACCTGCCCAATTCGCGTTCGGCGTCGGCCGCCGCCATGTGCGCGAAGCGATCGCCCTCAACCGCGCGAATCTGATTCGCGATCTCGATGATGGCCGGGCCGTGGTACCCGTCATCGGGCACTGCCTCGGCGATGCCCAGACTCTGGAGGAAGCGCGCCCGGATGCTGCGAGTGAAGGCCTGCAACTGATTGCCGGCGTCGTTGATGTAGAACTCGCGCTCGACGCGATAGCCTGCAAACGCCAGGAGGTGGGCGAGCGCGTCGCCCAGCGCACCGGCTCGGCCGGCGACCGCAGTCAGATAGCCCGTGGGATTCGCCGAGACGAACTCGACCTGGAGGCGCTTGCCGGCGCCGATATCCACACGACCGAAATTGGCGTCACGTTCCAGGATGCCGTCCACCTGAGACTGAAGCCACGCCGCGCTGATATGGAGGTTGAGGAACCCGGGAGCCGCCACCTCGACCCGTTCGATCGCGGGGTGGGGTGACATGCGAGCCGCCACTTGCTGCGCGATCGCCAGTGGCGGCATTCCCGCCGCCCGCGCCAGACGCAGCGCGAGCGAACTCGCGTAGTCGCCTCGACCGCTTGCCGTCGTCCGCTCGAGATGAGCGTCGGTGATACCGACCGCAGGGAGGTCGCCTGCTGCCTGCGCGGCCGCCGCGGCCGCGACGATCGCGGTCGCGAGGTCATCTCTGATCAGGCTCAAGAGATACGTCCTCTCAACCCCTCGCGATGCTCCGTACCACATTGAAGATGTGGCGCGGCGTCCAATCCTCGTTGAGGAACCCGAAGATCGCCGTCTCGTGATTCCGATAGTCCTGGAAGGTGCGGAAGTTCAGGTTCCAGATGAAGACTGCGCCGACCCACGGACGCGAGGCCCGGATCGACTGAATGCTGCGGGCGAGGAAGTCGCCGACCTGGGCTTCGGACAGGTGAGTCGTCCATTCGTAACCCCCGGGCACCGGGGGCTGCGCTGAAGCCCAATGGTATTCGGTGATCCACATCTGACGGCGGTCGCCGTACTTGCGCATCACCTCGTACAGATCGTCGATCCTTCGGAAGTAAAAGCTCATGTGGCCCTTGAAACCGGGTGTGTTGACGCTCTGCTGCCCCGGGCCGTCCTCGGGCGCGTTGTTGAAGCCGGCCATGTGAGTGCCGACACCATCGGCAATGCGGAGGAACTCTCCTCCGCTGCACTGATACATCTGTTCGAGGTACAGCTTGTCATCAACCGCCAGGTTCACGTCGATTACGCCGGTGGGGGTCATCGCTCCGGAAATGACGATGGCCGAGGGGTCGGCCGCCTTCACCGCGTTGTAACCCTCGCGCAAGAGGCGAACATACTCGCACGCGCTGATCTGGCCGCCGCCCCACTCGCGGCTGAAGTTCTGCTCGTTCCAGAGTTCATAGGCGTGAATGCGGCCACGATACCTCTGAGCAAGACCTCCCACGAAACGACCGAACTCGGCGTAATTGTCCGGAGGACCATCTTCGCCCCGGCCACCCCGAAGCCCAGGAGGCGTCGTGAGGACACTGGCGAGGAACCGCACACCCGACGCGGAGGCCGAGTCCACCGCGCGATCGAGGTCGCTCGGGTTGTGCGTTGCCCAGCGAACCTGCTGTTTTACCCACGTCAGGCCCGAGTCGTTGATCGCGCGGAAGATCCGGTCGTGAGGCTGGCCGTAGAGGTGCGCCTGCCATCCGAGGCGGAGGCCGGTGGTGGTCGTCGGCGCGGCCGCGGGTGGCGCTGCCGGGGCGGTGGGCGCGGGTGCTGCGGTCGTCGGAGCAGTCGGCGCGGCGCGCGGCGTTTCACCGGCGAAGGCGTCCTTGAGATTGGAGTTGCCGATCGCCTTACCGGCCCGGATCCCGTTCGGCTGGGAACTCTCATAGGCCTGAAAGAATCGGTTTCCTGCGGCCTGGCCGGCGAGGTCGGGCGGCAGGTTCTGGCCGGTCAGCACCTGCTTGAAGTGATCACCGAGAAGCATACCCTGAGTAATCCCGGAGTTCGCGTCAAAGTGCATGACGCCGCGTTGAAAACGCTGATAGATGAAGTTGCCGTTATTGGGATCCTGAGCCGGGCGAGATGTCGGGACACCCCACATTTCAAGATGAATCAGTCCCAGGATGCCCGCGTTGCCCCCGCCCCGCGGGAACGCCTCGCCCAGCGTCACCGAGGACTGGAATGTCCTCAGAAAGTTGGTGGCGCGTCCGAACGCGGTATTCGGTGAGTTTCCCTCGACGAATGACTGAATGCCGGTCGCGTATCCTGCCGATCCAGGCGCGGGCGCCGCGCTCAGGAAACCCTGATCCAGCGCGGGAATGGTGACGCCATTGAACCGCGTGTACGGCAGAAACGGCTCATCCAGGATGTTCAGTTGGGTGACATTGCCGTCGGCGCCCAGTTGAAGAACGCGCCGTTGAAAGATCTGAACCTTGAATCCGTCGAGTGTAAAGACCCGCGACACCGGGTAGCCGAACGTCCGCACTCCACCGCGCGACTGGAAGTAGTCGAAAAACTTCGCATCGTCGATCACGAACCCCGTCTCAGAGAAGAACCCCGGGGGATCGCCCGGTGCGGCGCTTGCCGCAGAGGCAAGGGGCAGGGTCGCGCCCAGAACCACGGTTGCCAACGCCAGTCGGGACCAGCGAAAGAGTAGGTCGAACGAACGTATGTGCACGAAATGCCTCCCGGTCATTGGAGTCGCGGCGCGCGGCCCCTCGTCACGGCGAGCCGGCCGCTCCCGCCAGGCGGAGCGGTGCCGGCTCGGAACGTTTCACCATCTTAGCGAGACTGTCGTACGCAGCGCGCTTTGAGCCGTCTGGTCCGGTGACCGCCCAGTGAAATTGCTCGTGGTCGCGCGTCCAGGCGGGATCGGCGATGTAGATGACGCTCATCAAGCCGATCCAGGGGCGCCAGTTGGCGTAGGCCCAGTCGTAGGCGCGTACCAGGTACGCGGCCTTCTCCTGTTCTGTTACCGCATGCCAGCGATAGAGCGAGTTCGGACGATCGTCGCTGGTCCAGCCGAACTCGAGCACTGCGACCCGCTTGTTCGCATCGCCGTTCTCCACCATGACCGCTCGCAGGTCTTCTGCGTGGCGGAACCCGTAGATCCCGCCTGCCGCGCCTTCGCCATGGTTGAAGGCGGGGTTCTGGGCGATCTCCGCCGGACTCGCCTCGGGTGGTGCTTTGAATCCCGCGGCGTGGACGCCGAGCATGTCGAAGTACGCCCTGCCACCCGCGGCGTACATCTGCTTCACGAACCCCACGTCAGGCATCGCGATTGCCCCGGAGGCGGTCGTGGGCGAGAGCCCTCCGGAGATGACGATCGCGCCGGGATCGGCAGCCTTGACCGCGGCGTGCGCTACTTTCAGCATCTCCACGTACTGGCGCGGGTCGGGGGGCTTGTTCCCCCATTCTCGTGCGAGGTTCGGCTCATTCCAGATCTGGTACGCTTGGATCTTCCCGCGATAGCGCGTCGCGAGGGCGCGCAGGAAGTCTCCGAAGTCGCCCATACGATCGGGCGGGCCATCGATCGGCCAGGTCGGATCGGATCGTGCCCATCGGGGCTGGTTGTCGATGCGGGCGATCACCTTGAGCCCCGCACTGCTGATCGCGGCGACGATCCGGTCTGGCTCGTTCCATTCGAACTTGCCCTTCTCGTGGGGTTCGATGTAGCGCCACTCGAAGCGCTGCTTGACCCACCGGAAGCCCATCTCACGCACCATCGCGACATCGCGTCGCGTCGTCTCGAATCCACCCCAGAGAAACACGTGGATGCAGAAATCCGGAGTCGTCATCAGAAGATCCGGGCTCGGGGCCACGGTAGAGGTCGGAGCCGGTGGGCGTGTCGCCGTCGGCGGTACGGGCGCAGTGGTGGGCGTGGCCTGCAGTACGGGCACCCGCGTACTGGTGGGTGCCGTGGCGACGGTTGGCGTGGCGGGCTTTGTCGCCGGGACAGTGGGCACCGGCGTGTCGGCTGCGCCGCACGCCAGGGTAACGGGCAGCGCCGCCACGATGGCAAGTGCGCGGCGTCGGGAGAGATGCCTCACAGTCGAACCGTGCTCCCCGTCCTCGCCGCGCGATAGAACGCCTCGCACGCGGCAAGGTTCGCGATGGCGTCATCGATCGACGCGGGCAGCGCGTTGCTCTGCAGCGCTCTCACGTAACCGGCTGCGGTTCCAGCGGGCTGCGGGATCGGAATGGAGAGCCAGCCGGCCGGTTCGTTTCTGCCCCCGATGAGAATACGACCGCTGATGCTCGGATCCCAGACAAGCGTGCCCTCCGTGCCAATGAGTTCGATCCGGTGGACCGAAGCGCCAGGCTGACCGGTCCACGTGACCTCGACGCTCGCCCGGGCGCCGCTGGCGAAGACCAGGTTGGCGATGCCGTAATCTTCCAGCGGGGCGATGTCGGTGTGGATCACGTTTCCCACGTCGCCCGAGACGGAAACGATCTCGGATCGGAGGATCCAGCGCAGGAAGTCGATGTGGTAGATCGAATGATCGATCCAACCGCCACCGGGGGTCTTCGCCGTGTCCAGCCACCAGGTGCGGCCGCGCTCGCCCGGCCACGGCTGCGTGGGTAGTGACGAGCGCAGGACGGTGGCCGCAGTGAGGATGCGTCCGATCCTGCCCTGATCCACCCAGCCGCGAATCGTCGTGAATGTGGGATTGACCCGATAGCCCGACTCGAGCGAGATGAAGCGCACCCCCGCGGCGCGCACCGCGCTCTCGATGCGGCGCGCCTCGGCCACGCTCATCGAGATCGGTTTCACGGAGATGATCGCGTGACCGGTCGCGGCTGCTGCGGTGGAGAGATCGGCGTTCTCGCTGCAGTAGCAGGCCGTGAGCACAACATCGATCTCCGGACTCGTGGCGACCGCACGGTAGTCCGTGGTGAAGGTGGCGCCGTACTTCTCAGCCGTCTCTCGGCCCCGTTGCGGATCGCGATGCGCAATCTGCGTGATCCGAGCGGTGCCGGAACGTGCCAGATCGTCGACCGCCCCGAGCCCGGCGTACCAGTGATCGAGCCCAACCAGTCCAACGCGTAGCAACTGCGCCACCGAGCACACACCCCCAGCGGTCTCGCGATCGCGAGTCCGACCGTCCGATCTAACGACCCTGATGGGCGAGAGGATCGTTGCCAGATTGTCGCACTCGTTCGCGGCATTGCCCCATTGGGCGGGTGCGAAGATACAACGGACCGGGTGGAATTGCCGAACGGGCGTTGCGTCGGACCATCTCACGGGGTAGAGTGAGCGGCGTCGATGGCCGTCGAGCCTCAGAGTCGAGCGACTCGAATCGCAGAGATCCAGCAGCAGATTGCCGCGCTTCAGCAGGAGCTGGAGCGCCTCCAACGTGAGGAAGCCGAGGGCCCGTACGCTGAGTATGTGGCGAGGGTCCATGCCGTGGGCCGAGCACCGATCGCCGAGGCTCAGTTCGATCGGTACAGCAAAGCGCACGAGCAGCTCGAACGAGAGTGGGTGCGGCGCAACCGACCGACGTCGGACTGGCAGCACCTTGCGGTCTTCGCTCAGTTGCGGTTCTTGCTCGCTCTCTCTCCGATTGAGGGAACCGAGCAGTCTGGCAGCCCGCCGCCTTCGGCGGCCCCGGTGCCGGCCGCGCTCCAGACGACGATCCCGGACCAGTCGGCACCGAATAGCGCGGAGGGCGATGGGGCGCCGGCCCCGCCGACGCCGAAGCGTCCGACCGTCCCCATCGAGCAGATGATCGAAATGCACAGTCCGATCCTCAACGAGTGCGTCGAGCTCACTAAACGCGCCGGCGATGAATTCAAGCGCGCGCTGATTTTTGATGGCCTCATCTCGGTCGAGCGGGCGATCTACCTGCTCGAGCGCGTCGCGTACCCGCCGCCGGCGATGCCGGGACGGGTCGCCTCGGTGGCGCACGAGGCGCTGAAGGGAGTCATCTCCCAGGAGTCGGACCGGCTCCGTCTCACGGCGGTACGTGACCGCGCCGTCAAGCTGGCCACGGAAACAGCGGCGCGCTGAAATGGCGGTCATCCTCGCCATCGAAGATCACGATGAAGTCCTCACGATGGTGTCAATGATCTTCGAGCGGCACCACATGCTCCTTGCGCCGGATAGCACCAGCGAAATCCGTAGGGCGAAGGACTTGAAGCCGGATCTCATCTTGCTCGACG
>Ga0194131_10010382_pt1 | contig 11419 bp, 13 predicted proteins | sample TA2KigO120mmetaG_FD_148631 | JGI IMG/M metagenome (GOLD analysis project Ga0194131, IMG submission 148631) | Freshwater microbial communities from Lake Tanganyika, Tanzania - TA2015053 Kigoma Offshore 120m | ecosystem: Environmental > Aquatic > Freshwater > Lake | place: Tanzania: Lake... | reverse complement strand
TTTGCCTTTGTAGCTCAGTAGGTAGAGCGTGCGGCTGTTAACCGCAAGGTCATCGGTTCGAACCCGGTCGAGGGCGATATTATTTTATTACAACACTTCGAAAATGGTGATGTAATAAAATGTAAAGATTATACAGAGTAACATCAAATAAAACACGAATGTATTACTTAGAATGATAAGCAGTAGCGAAAGCGTCTATTTCCGTTCTAAAAGATTTCTACCAATATATTTGTGAATATCATGAATTAGATTATCGTTGTATATTTCGACTGGAAAAGCAATAGAATTTCTACAATCGTGCCTACAAGTCGGCAATATTTCGTTTATCAAAAATACAATATAATTATGTTTCGTAAATAATGAGACAATCATGTCATAATTGTCTATTTCTAAGTGTTGTTCAAACGATATGACCGGTCTGAATGTATTGATTATATTTTCACTTCCTTCGACGACCTTATATTCCATACCTTCCACATCTAAATGGATATAGCCAATATTATCGATCATTTTTGATGCGTATAAAAAATCCAACGATACACCTTCTACTTTATTTCGTCCATTTAACATAGGATTTCTATATACAAATGAACAATGGCCTAAGTCATCATTTGTAGTTAGTAATTCATTTTTGTTTGTTATAGCGTATTGTAGCGTTTTCACATTTGTTATATTATTAAATTTACAGGTTTCGTTTATAAACTGACAATTATCGGGGGAAGGGTCTATCGCATAAACAATACCACTTATGTTTTTTGCCCATGGTATAGAATTGTCTCCAATCCAAGCACCCAAATCGATTATATTGTTTTTTATCATTCCGTTTTTAATTAAAAACGTGTTTATTTTTCTGAATAACATTTCATTATTTACTCGCATTCGAAATTCGTTGGAACGAGGGTGATTGATCAAAGATATTACAACATTATCATCGTTTGTAAATGTGACTGTTTCCATACTGCTGGGTGTATACTAGTTACAATAAAAGTATTTATATTATATTATATATAATAAGTATTTATATTATACTATATATAATGTCATATCCGAAAAGAAATAGTCAAAGATTTCGTGGGCGTGGTGGGCGTGGTGGGCGTGGTGGGCGTGGTTCTAAAAAACTACGTCGAAAAAGTGTTGGTTTATCGAATTCGTTGATAAAAGAACTAGGTATCGCAGGTTCGCTTGTCGGTGCGTCGGCGTTAACACAAGGTGTTGAGCTTCAAGACCAGAACCAGCAACAGCAACCGCAGGAAGACCTTATGTTCGTTGGTGGCGGCGTTGGCGGCGGAGGCGGTGGTCGTAAGCCTAGGTGTGGCAATGACATCGCCGACCATATCCTCTGTTTTCTCGAGTTGTTGAATACCATTAAAATTTATCACTGGACGACTTTATCCTATCCCACACATAAGGCGACAGATGAACTTCATGGAAAGATTAGCACGTTGGTGGATTCATTTATTGAGATTTATATTGGGCACTGTTCACGGGGGAAGGGTGCTGGTGCGGGTGCGGGTCTTCCCATTTTTCGGTTCAGGACAGCAAAAGACGCGTGTATTTCCTTTTGCGAGTGTAAATCTCTCGACGCATTTTGCAAGGTTCTTGATGATAATATTGTCCATTTGGAAGGATTGACTAATAAGCTGCGCGGGTATACAGATTTAGTTAATATTCGCGATGAAATGGTCGGTACTTTGGCGCAAGCGCTCTATCTATTGCGTCTGAAATGAATTTATTTACATCCGCAACAACATCCTGAAAAGAAATTACGCATGCGTTTGAAAATGCCGCATCGTCGAGGGGTGGGGGTGTCTTGGTGTTGGCTTACGCTTATGCCGACATCATTCGGCGCTGTGGTCGTCGTAGTCGTCGGCGTCGTTTCTTGTTCTTGGACTTCGGGGCGGGATCCTTCTATGATAAACATTTCGAGTTCATTTTCTTCATGTGTATAAAGGGTTTCTATCGATGAATTTTTATTATCTTTGTTAAAATCGATAATCGATTCAATAATATTCTTGACGACGCCAGTATCATTAAGTGTGTGTAAATAAATCCGAACCGGATTACTTGCTGTATGATTATTTATCATATACACAATAAGGTCTTGAACACTCGTAAGGTCTAATTGCGCAATCGATGCGGAACATGACCGTTGGATTTCCATCGCCAAAATGATATACGAGAAAAAAGTATGAAGCGTTATTTTTCGGGAGAAGTTCTTATCTCTCGTGAGTTTAAGTTTGAGTGTTTCTAGAGATTTATTTTTATTGGATGCTTGGGGTTGTGATATCGATGGTTGTATCGACAGGTCTGGCTCTTGTGCCAGTGGCGATAAGTGTGGCGACGACAGTGGCGATGACTGTGCTGACGAGTGTAACGAGTGTGACGATTCAAACCGCTCGTTTTGGTTATAACTACATTCATGGCCAACGGATTCCGTCGTCGTCGTCGTCTCTTGTAGCTGAGGCTGAGGCTGAGGCTGAGGCTGAGGCTGAGGCTGAGGCTGGGTCGGAGCCTCAATAACATTCGTCGTCTGTTCATCCGGATCAGATAATACTCCATAATCGTTATCAGGAGTTCTTTCGATGAGTTCCATTTTTGGCGATACGGCGGCGGAAAGTGATGTAGATTGTTGTACTAATGATAGTCTTTTATTTTTCTTGTTTCCCATTCTCGTCGTTCTTCTGGATGCGCCTATATATACTATGAATATAGTAATCTAATGAAATTACTTTATTTACATTTCTGGAAAAAAAACGTACCTGAATTTGTCATCTGTAAAGTATTAGAGAATACGTGTCATTAGTGCGGTGCGGTGCGGTGCGGCGGTTTTCATTTCTTCGCCGCCTTTGCCGCCATGATGCTTGCTTTGATTTGTTTGATGACTTCATGGCGGTCTTTGTGGCGATGCGTATTGATGAGGAACAGAACAAGCTCGTCTCTGATTTTTTTCGTGAGTGCTTCAAGTGAAATGAATGTGCGGCGGATTGTTTCCGGTGAGAGAATGTTTCGAAAATGAACACCGGTTGCGGGTGCGATGTGAGCATGTTGTGATGGAACGCCTAGTGGGGCAGCAGCGCTGGTGTTGGCAGAGCGGGAGAGTCCGATACCCTTGTTTTGAGAGGGTTCAACCCTTTGAATTTCTTTCGCGAGGTCGGTGTGCCATGTATTCAAGTCGGCAGCTCGGTCTTTTGCGTCCAAGTATTTTTGTTCGCTGTCTGGCGATGTGTTGTCGATGTAGGCCGCATGTATGGCTGCTTGTGCTGCGATGATGTCTTCTGTTGTTTTGGCTTGAAGTGCTTTGAGTTGTTCAAGCGACATGTTGTCGTGCACAATCAGTTTCACACGAAAGTTGGCGAGTGCATGTTTGAGAAGTTTGAAATCGGCTTCTGACATGATTGCCGAATGTTGTTTCATTTGTGCTTCCAAGTCGTTGAATGCTCGAACAACGTGTTTGTTCATTAACGAGTAGTCCGTGCGTGATTTCGGCGAACGACGGCGTTTGGATGCGGCAGCAGCATGTTTGGCCACCTGTGAAAAGGTGAGAATCGCTTGATTGGCCGCGTCTTGTCTCTCGGTCATGTCGGCCGCATTCATTCCTGGGCGCGGGGTGCCGACGGCGGTGTTGCTGAATGTTTCTTCGTATGCTTCTTCGGTAATGAATCGGGGAAGACCGCCTCCGCATTCGGGGGTCGTGGTCATGGTCGTGGTAGTAGTGGAAGTAGTCATGGTGGTCGTAGTCATTTCTGTTCGCTTGTTTGCTGTCGCTGTCATCGGCTTACAACTTTTAAAAGCATTTCAATTTTTTCCAAGAGTCAGTCATTTCATACTCATGATTCTTTTTTACATTCATCGGAAGAAAATACTGACTAGGGGAAAAAATTGAAATCTTTTTTCTAGAAATCCCGGAGTGACAGCTCAGAGCAGTTGGCCGTAATGGATACAGACAACAAACAAAACAGAATTACCCGAGTTATTACTGTGAAGAAAAAAAAAGGGGTGGTGCCGCCGGCCCTCCCAAAGGTAGGTATTGAGATGTTTGATGAATATGTTTCGAAGTCCGGTCTTGAACCGAAGAGTTATCAGCGTGAAGGTGTCGAATTTTGTCTTCGACGTGAGTGTCGTGATCGTGAAAGTGCTGCCAGCGGCGGTCAAACGGCAGGGACGGTTATCGGCGGTATCATCGCAGATGAAATGGGACTCGGCAAAACAATCGTGATGATGGGTCTTATTCTAGCCAATTTGGCTGCGTATCGCCGCACCTTGATTGTTGTTCCTGTGGCGCTCATCGCACAGTGGGTCGCTCAACTCAAACGCACAATTATCGATACAGGTGTGAAACCCGACTTGACTGTGTGTGTGTTTCACGGCGCTGCTGGAAAACGTCGCGTGGTTTTGAAGGCGGCGAACACCGAACACGGTAATATGGTTTGGTGCCTCAGACCTCCCAAGAAACGAGGTTGCGGCGGGGAGGGTAAGTCCATCGATATCGTCATAACGACGTATGGCTGTGTTGCGATGGAAGAACCGCCTGCGAAACCGCCGCGTGTGACTACTTCTCCATCGGCGGCAACCGTGAGCGTGTCCCTTCTGACATTCCGCGCCGACCGTGTCATCTTTGACGAGGCTCATCATCTGCGTAACAAAAACAGCCGTGTTTTCAAAGGCGCGATGCGGGTGGTTGCGGCGGCGGCGACAGCGGAGGGGGCGAAGCGCCCGAGTGTATGGATTGTAACAGGCACACCGATTCAAAACAAAATATCGGATCTAAAATCGTTGTGTTACGTGTTAGGGTTCAAGGTGGGCGACTTGATGACAGAAGAACGGCGTCGGGCGATTCGCGACGAATATGTGTTACGAAGGACCAAGGTGAGTGTGGGTATGGTTACGGCGGGGGTAGAGGCGGCAGATGTGACATGTGCTCCGCGTCTTCAATCTCTCAAACATTACAAATCGAATGTTCCTTGGGGGTCAGAAAATGAATGTGTGTTAAGTCGCGAGATCCATCGCTCTGCGAGGAATACAACCGACCGCGCCGAGAGATTGAAACTTTATACTCGGATGCGCCAAATGTGTGTGTGGCCTGCGTTATTACATGACAGCAACAGCAATCGTCATAACAAAAAACAAGGAAGCCTCGAAGACACTTATGGATTCGATATGGATGAATTCAATTCGGCCATTTCAAAACAGAGTAATCGTGTGGTTGCGACGATGGTGGCAGAGGCGGAGGCGGAGGCGGAGGCGGAGGCGGCGACGGTGGATGGTGGTCGTAGTGGTCGCAAATCTATCGTGTTCTGCCATTACCGACGTGAGATGACGAGGCTACGCGAGATGTTGCTTCGTATCGGTGGTGGCGTTGTCGTGAGTGGTGAAGACGACATCGCAATTATTGATGGGACGGTGGCTGGACGCGAACGTGCGCGAATCTTTGCTACTGAACCGCGTGTGTTGATTTTACAGATTCGAACATGTAGTGAAGGGCTTAACCTTCAATCTTACTCGGATGTCTATTTCGTAAGCCCACATTGGAATCCATGTGTTGAAGACCAGGCTATCGCGCGATGCTATCGTTTGGGACAGACCAACGGAGTTCGGGTGTTTCGGTTCTATATGACGGATTTTGTAGCGGATCAAAGTGGAGGAGAGGAGTCGTTGTCGGAAAGCATTTCTACGCTTGACCATAAGTGCGAAGAAATACAAGAAAGAAAGCGAGTGTTGTGTAATGAGTTTCTGTGTGGCGAGTGAAGGGTGGGATGAGGGTTGTGTGTAGTGTAGTGTTCATCAATAAACTTAATTTTTTATACATAATTTTATACATAATATATACGTAATGCCTGTAAAAAAAACTCGTGGCTGGTCTCGTATCGCACCAAAAACCGTGGGCGAACGTTCGGCGTTGTTGGCGAAATGTGGGCGTCGGTGTTTTTTAGGTTCTAGAAAGACATTTCCTGTTTGTGCGCGTTTAGGAGCGGGGGCTGGGGCTGGGTCGCGTGACTGTAAAATCGACCGTCGCGGTGTAGCTGCCGCATACTCCCGCGCACGCGAATGGGCTTCAATTACCGCGCGGAAGAAACGGGCGTCGGCACATCGTCGTTATACCGCAGTGGCGCGTCGGGCGCGGGCGATTCTAGACCCCCGTTGAACCAAACCCTCCATGTCCTCTGGTTGTCGGTGGGCTTAAATCTTCCTCTCTCTCGACAAGATGAACGAGGAATGGCGAGAGGTCAGGTGCGCATACTTGGAAATACCGATCGTATTTTTGGATAGGAGAAAGAGTTTCTTTCCAAATGTGCCATATATCTGTGCTACCAAACAGACCAATCGTATCAACCGCCGCAATAAGGTCGCCTCTGTACCCCGCATCGATAATTCCGACTGAGTTGGCGAGGCGCATCCTTGTCTTACTTATGCTTGACCTCGGATAAAGATAGAAACCGCATGGCTGTTGCTGCTGCTGCGTTGGGAGGTCTAGTCCAACTGACTGGGGTGTGGTAGCGGTGGTCGCGGCGGAGGCGGCACGCATACAACATCGGACACCAAGATTAAGGCCTCGTGCGCCATCTACGCTAGCAGAGCTTGTAATTCCAGGATTCGTAATATATTGACGTGAGAGAAGATTTTCTACCCCGTATCCATAGTCCGCACCCTCATTCGGCATGAAAAGGTCGAACCCAGAGTCGGGGGTGGCAGCCTCGGCGGCGTCTTGGATTTTCTGATTATGAATACGGACCTTTTGTCGGTATCTCTCTACCCATTCCGCGTCCTCTCGGTTCTTCGAGAGATAGATGTAGAGGTTGTATTTAGTGGTCGTCGCAGTCGTAGTCGTCGCAGTCGTAGTCGTAGTCATCGATGTCTGTATTATAATACAAATATTTATCTTTATGTTTATGTTTATATTTGTATTATATAAGGTAGGTTAATATAACATGTCTATTGCAGTTATGCGTCGTAAGGTTCGAGAGAATCATCCTCGGGTTGCGCCGATTTCGGGACATTTGGCGGGTGGTGATGGAAAGACCGGTGTAAATGAATCAAACCGTCTAGGATTTTCCATCAATGGTGGTCACCGTAATTTACGTGGTATCGGGCAGGTCCGTATGGTTGGGTCTGGTGGGTGGAGCGGTGGTGGGCGCGGGGTGGGCCGATTTGCTTCTGGTAATTCATCTTGGTATTTTTCCGCGAATGATCCATCGATTGTGAAGAGGTCGTCTCGCGGAAATGCGGCGATGATCGATATGAAGTATCGGTGGATTAAGGGAGCACAGTATCCTCGGGCGTGGCATAAAGATATTCCGTCGGCTACGTTGGAGGTTCGGTCTCAATCCGAGTATATTAAGAAACGTGCTGCGAAGGTTGTGCGATGCGGAACCGTGAAAGAAACAACTGCCAACCCTTGCGTAAGTAAAGTTTGTACGGTGTTTGTGGGAACGGGGGCGCTCAAAAAGAAGCGTGTGAAGTGGCAGCCTGTGACCAAGACTGTGACAGAACGTGTTGTATCGCAGAGCCAGTATATTGAGAAGGGGGGGTTGAAGAGTGGTCGGCGCAATTGCTTGTCGTTGGATGAGCCAAATAAATTTACACATTTCCCTATGTATATTCGACATGTGGGTTGTGACGTGAATTATTTACGGTGGCAGCATGCGGTGGCTGCGGGGGCTTTACCTGCGAATTATGTCGGATAAGCGAGCGAGCGGGCGACCGAGCGAGCGGCGTATTACACACAAATATATCGGCGTTCTGATGGAGTTGTCCTGAGAACATGTTTTAAAAACCAATATATTTTTGTATTGATGATGGAAGAGAATTGTGCGTCGAAATCAGCGTGGGCGGCGTCGGCGTGGGGTGCCTCGCTGCGGTTGGCATAGCAATACGCACATAACAACCCAAAACTATAATACGACGACTTAAAATGTATGCTGGACGGTATGGTTTTTTTTGACATGAATTCCTTGTATTCTGGAGAATAGAATGCGATGTTGCGTCCGTGGTGGTGGTGTGATGTGGATGCTGAGAGAGTAGGTATCGTGTTTATTTCCATCTGGTTATCATCATCGATGTCATGAATATTTTCATCGTTCGTTATTGCAAAATACGCTGTGGTGGCGGCGGCGGCGGCGGTGGCGTCCTCTCTTTTACTTGACGTTCGTGTCGACAAATGAAACACAGTAATATCATCGAGATGAAACAAAGATATACCTTTATTCTGTTCCACTTCTAGATGATGAAGCTGTCGTCCAATCATTTCGATAAGTCTTTCTACGTCCGCATATTCTAGATGTTTTTTTGTTATTTTTAAAAAAGATGATAACGGTTCTATTTTTGATGCTTCGACTGTGAGACTTTTGTATGATGTCGGCTTATGAGAATAACATGATTTTGGTAATGGACAACTTCGTATTAATTCTTCGGATGAAAAATGATAGGACATCTCTATATCTATACTGTGTTTATTTTTTTATTTTGTTTCGATGGGTCGTCGTGGTGGTGGTCGTGTTGGATGTGGTTGTTGTAGTTGTATGTCGTAAAATTTGCGGCAACACATCTCCAGAAAATTGGGGTCGGTATCATCTTATGAACTATTTTAATTGTTTGTCCTTTTATGATGTTGTCCCGGTATTTACAAACCTGTGGATTCTCGATGTTCCATCGCTTGAAATAGATATAAATATTGTTATAGCTAACGGTTTGCGGGGATGGCGGTGTCGATGGCGGTGTCGATGGCGGTGTTGATGGCGGTGTCGATGGCGTTGTCGTCATTTCCCACTTTGGAAGTATAAACTCTTTTGGTTTGATGACGATTTTAGAAATTTCGCCGAGTCCTAACTTATGGATGATATCGCGCATCTCTTGTTGCGTTATTTCGCCTAACGCTCTTGGGATACAAAGTGCTGGATATTCGTAATCTGTGGCTGTGGCTGTGGGGGCGGGATTCTGTGTCATCTTTGACATGGTTATGATATTGATGATTTCTATAATATAAATCAATTTTTTGGCATAAACAGTATAAACAATATTATTTACATTATGTAAGTTACTTCCTTACGACGACGACACTCACACTTATGGATACGGCGACAACGACAGCGACGGCGACGACAACAGAGGCCAAAAAGCGAACAAGAAATAGAAGAAGAGTGAATGAGTGTGCCGACGTCAGCGGGGGTGTTGTCGGTGAAGTAGGTCGTAATAATCGAGGACGAAAAAAAAGAAGTGATATGACTAAAAAGGTAGAAGGGAAGGAAAAAATACGAGACAAGGCCAACGACAATGAGAAACGAAAAGAGAATCGAAAGGAGAATCGAAAGGAGAATCGAAAGGAGAAATACGCAGAAAATCGTAATCAAATTGACCATAGCAAAGAACGTGAAAAGGAGAAGGAGAAGGAGAAGGAGAAGGAGAAGGAGAAGGAGAAGGAGAAGGAGAAGGAGAAGGAGAAGGAGAAGGAGAAGGAGAAGGAAAGAGAAAATGTAATGACTACTAAACCGGTTATTGAAAGCACGAATCCATTTTTTATTGCGGTGTGTGCGCCTGAAACGTATAAACCTAGGGTGGCGGTGGTGAGTGGAAAAATCGGCGGTGGTGCTGGTGGCTGCGAAGACCGAGAGAGAAGAACAAATGTATTTTTACGTCATCGAAATCGTAATTCGATGAACCATCACCGTGACCGTGACAGTAAAAGTAACTATCCAAACCGATTTATTCATCACCCTCTTCTTCAGCAATTCCGTGAATCAGAAAACGTTAGCGTGAATCCTCAAATTGAGCCAACGAATGATTGTGTAGAGTTATCTAATGAAGAGTTGTTTCCTTCCTTGGGAAAATCGAGTGTGGCGAATGGTGGTGCGGGCTCTAAATTGAATTTCAAAGAAATGGTTTTGCGTAATGCTTCCTCGGCTTCGCAGACAGCCATGCCGGCGCCTGTGCCTGTTCCTGTGCCTATGCCTAATCCGATGCCCGTGTTCAAAGAAGTGCTGGCGCCTCTTCCTGCGCGTAGTGAGAAAAATGTTTCTTCACAAAAATCAATTTCATCTAGTAATATATTTTTAGCTGCCTTTCAAGCGAATTCGTATGGTGCCAATGAGGACGCAGACGCAGACGCAGACGCAGACGCAGACGCAGACGGTTACAATAAAACTGGCGCGTCGTCGTATAAAAACCCACCCGTCTATTCATCGTCTTTAATCGATTCATGTGACAAAAAATATGATCGATTATATTCATCGTAAGCCAACCGTGAGCGGTGCGTGTCTTTCTTTATTATTCATTTCGTTTTGTTATATACCACGAAATGAATCACTCCGGTGTTGAACACATGTTATTTGATGATTGCGATAGTGAAAGCGATGGTGGCGAGGGCGGCGAGGGCGGTAGTGATGATTACGGGATGCTTGATACAAAATGGATCACCGAATACGAAACCCGAATAATGTATGACGAATACCGATTATTTATAAAAACAGATATAACAACGCTGAAATTTGAATTCTATTATTTAGATTGTAACAAATCATGCGTGGAACGAATCGTGCCTATGAAATATATCCTAAGAACACCGAATCAGATTACACAGGATGAATTATTTAGTGTGGTTCGGTCGTACCAGCACGTCGATAAAAAATACTATAATTTCTATGCTTTATTGTTTTATTCTTTGGATTTTCTGGGTGGCGGTGGCGGTGGCGGTGGGGATGTTGATATCGAGTTACAGTTGTCGCGATATATACGAGGCGGTGGCGGCGGCGGTCGTTTCATCGAATATACAAATCTTCTCTCCATCGATACAATTTATATATCACCTATTCTTACCATGTTTCATGACGTGATTGGATTTTCGGTTTTGTTATATGAAGACTAGGTAAAACGAACGAACGATTGATTAGATGTCATCAATATCTACTTCGTCGAGCTCTTGGTGGTGCCTACTATTATGTACGGGCTGCTGCTGAGTTTCGCTTCGCACCTCGCGGTGTCTTTGGTCGTGATCGTTGTCGTTGTCGTTGTCGTTGTTGTTGTCGTTGTCGATGTCGTCTTCGTCGCTGCTGTCGCTGTCGCTGATACCCTCATATATTGACTGATAACTGTATGTTTTCAGTTTTGACAGCTTACCTCCTTGTGCGATGATTTCTTGATATTCGAGTGTTTGCTGATCTTTGAACTCGACAGCATGATTCGTCTTGAATTCGTCATCACTGTCGTTTGAATTGTCGCTATTACTTCCATCTGCGACGACATCTTGAAATATCTTCTCTTGAACACGTAGTTTTTCACGTTCTGATGATGAATATATCTCAAGAAGGTCGCATTTTTGTATATTCTTTTTGTCTGTTTTGGTTGCCTTGCTTGCGAACTCTTTTTCGGAATCCCACTGTCGAAGACCCACCAGAACCCATGTTCCTTGTGACAGAGCATTTTCGCGCTT
>Ga0194131_10010379_pt1 | contig 11424 bp, 8 predicted proteins | sample TA2KigO120mmetaG_FD_148631 | JGI IMG/M metagenome (GOLD analysis project Ga0194131, IMG submission 148631) | Freshwater microbial communities from Lake Tanganyika, Tanzania - TA2015053 Kigoma Offshore 120m | ecosystem: Environmental > Aquatic > Freshwater > Lake | place: Tanzania: Lake... | reverse complement strand
AAAGCGAATATTTTTTTTGGAAACAATTTACATAAAAGAAAACTCGCAAAAAATACAATTTCATTTCTAAAAAAGGAGCCTAATCCAGCAATCCATTTAATTTGGATAGCTAAACCCATAGAAACCCCGGCAAGGCAAATTTGTCTCCTTAAGCGCAAAAAAGGTGGCAGATTTGCCTTTTTAGGCGGGCTGAAGGTTCATACAGGCAGAAGCGGATGGGAACATTGGGTTAACAGCCCATTTTAGCCTGTTAACCGGGCCAAAAACGAAAATTGGAGGGGATATAGCCAAAAAGCCCTACAAAGGCTAAAAATGGCTTAAAAGTACCTTATCGGCTGGAGGTCAAATAAGGGAGAACTGTATACCACTCGGCCTTTGTGGAAAAAGCGACTTCTGATATTAATGGCCATGGGATAACCACGCCCAAGTATGTGTACTGATCGGTTTCCATAATGGTGAAGTCAACGTGTCGACCGTCAGCATCGACATTCCAGGCATGACTTATCTCAAACCCTGTTTTTTTACTGGTTATAATACCTTCGACATATCCGTAACCCTTTGAACGTTTACTTCCTGCATTACCATAGCAAGACTGTTCTTTCATCCGCATTGATTTCTTTCGTGGCGGATAAACCTCAAATATTTGACCATGCTTTCTTAAAACCTGCATAGCATATTTTACTTTCAGTGGATTGTCATTTTTTAGAAAACGGAGCTGTTCAATTTCAGAAAACCGCTTGGAGATAACTGTGCGTGCACGAAGTACAAGAATCATGGCCAAATAAATATTTTAGTGCTTCCAATTGGTAAGCCCTAACGCTATTTATATTCAAAAATTAATTCATTCTCATCTTGCAAAACTTATAGGTAGAGTCATTACGTTAAAATGTAGATAATTTAAAAATCAACTTCTAGCAAATGCCCATTCTCCTTTAGCCAATTCTTGGACTTCTCATAATGGGGCACCTGTATGGATAAAATGTTCCAAAATCGAGGAGTATGATTACTCTCCATCAAATGAACCAATTCATGTGCTACAAGGTACTCCAGCACATACATGGGTGCTTTTACAATACGCCAATTAAAAATGATGTTGTTATTGGGCGTACATGATCCCCAGCGGTATTTCATTTCTGAAGTCTTGAACTGATTATACACCACACCCAGGTTCTTTGCATAATGCGTTGCCAAAGGCTCAATTAGTTTGAGTGCCTGTTTGAGATACCACTTTTTGAATAACGCATTAGCATTGGGCTGATTGGCTTTAGAAATACGAAACCTTTGATCATACTCAATTCCCTCAATTGTTTCATCCACGACCAGCAATTGATAGTTCTTACCCAAATACAGAAGTGTTTCGCCTGACACAAATTCTTTTGGCCTGTATTCCACCGGATACTTCTGAGCATGATTGATCTTTTCCTTCAACCATTGGCTCTTTGACTGGAGAACTTCCTCAATTTTCTTCAAGGAAGTATGCTCGGGAGCCCGGACAATAATTTTCCTGTCACGTTCAACCGTGATATTAAGCGTTTTGCGTTTGCTATATTTTACTTCATATTCAAACTGCATCAGTCTGTCACTATTTTGAAGTGATTGGTTTTTGCCAACTCCATTATTCTTGATATAAGTTCGTTCCGCTTGGTGATAATATTAGGTATTGTTTTAAACTCTGGAGATAAAATCAACTTCTGTAATTCCGCTTTCAATTTCAATTGAGCAGGTGTGCTATCCCAAAAACCAGTCAGTTTTATCTCAGTAGCCACAAGGTTAAATACATGTTGCGTCAGGTTTACATTCTGAGCAATTTCATCTTCCGTAAGTGTTCGGTTACCAAAAAGCTCTGCCTTGAAAATGCGGAAGAACGGCATTTGCTTTTTTCGGTCTAATCCAAATGTTTCTTCCTTTTCACGGTTTCGTATCTTCTCTCTCAGCTTCTCAAGCTCTTCGTAAATAGCCTTCCAATTACCCTTGAAGTTCTCCAATATCTTTTCCAATGCTTCCGAAAAAGAGGCAAACAGTTCGGGGTCTTCATCGAGGTTAATATCAATGTAATGGCGAATGGCATGTTCTACTTCAGCCGCTTTGGTTTTATCCCTCTTTTTACTGTTAACGCCTTTCTGAAAATCATCGGCAATAATGGATATTGGTGCAACAGTTTGCTCAATGCCTCGTGATTTCAGGAACTCATCGGCAATGCCTCTCAACTTCGGTGGTATGCCTTTCATGCTGAACCGCTGGTCACGGAAATGCTTGTTGGCTAATTCGTTGATTTCCGTAAATGCTTTCCAGTCATTGAAAAAATCCAGTGCTTCCTTACGTGGGAGCACATTGTTGAAACAAGTAGTCAGGTAGTTGTATTTTTTTATGTACTCGAACCTGATATCTTCATCATAAAATACATCAAAAAATGCATCTGAATCTGATAGGTCTTCGAGGCCCTGCTGCTTTAAATATTCCCAAATATCCTTGTGGGCTTTTATCAGGTCATTCAATTCAGCATCATCATTGGAAATACAATCAATAATCTCCTGCAATTCTTTCTCAGCGTAGGTATCCAATGCCCTCTTCAGGTGATGGCCAACCCCCACATAATCTACAATAAAGCCTTTGTTCTTTCCTTCGGGACCAATACGGTTTACCCTTGCAATAGTTTGAAGCAGGTTGTGTTCAACGATAATTCTATCCAGGTACATTACCTGCTCAATGGGGGCATCAAATCCTGTAAGCAGCATGTTGTTGACAATGATGATACCTACATTTCCATTGATGGTATTGTCTTCTTCGTCTGTTTTGCCAAAGGGCAATTTGAAACGTTTGATACTCTTTCGGTGATACTCACCATTGGTAAATGCCTTGATATGCGGAGCATCATTATGGCTGCCTGAAATAACCACTGCAGTTTCCAGTTGCTTCAGCACATCAATATTGATCTGCATAGGATTATCTACCAGCAAGGCTGCAATTTTCTCTTTCAGAGCCTCCTCAATCGCTACTTTGTATCTCACAGCTGCTTCACGGCTATTGGCCACAATCTGAGCTTTGAAACCACCACTGAAGATTTGCTCCACATAGTGGTTCACCATGCTTTTTGCCTTTTCCCGAATGGTTTCGATGGCTTCAAGGTAAGCATCCCGACTTCCAAAGCCGAGTATCTGAAGACGTTCTGTTAACTGGTAATCGCTGAACACATCCTCAAACTTCTTATCCATGCCTTTCTTGTCGGGAATCTCAGCATTATGCGTAAAGCCTTCGTACACTATTTCCAAAGTAACGCCATCATCAATGGCCTGACGCATGGTGTACTTATCAATGTAATCCTTGTATTTCTTTTCTGTTTTACCCGTGGGTGTTCCTGTAAAACCAATGGATGTGGCATTGGGTAATGCTTTATCCAGATTGGCTGCCAATAATGAATACTGAGATCGATGAGCCTCATCAGTCATTACCAGAATATTAGTATTGGCATTTAGTTCGGGGAATATTTGCAATCCTTCCAAATCACCATTCTCCTGGAATTTGTGAATCATGGCCATTACCAAATCGGAATTATCATTACTCAGCAACTCCTTTAAACTCTTGCCATCTGGAGTAGATTTAGGGTTAATGAAATTGGCCACTTTAATAGTAAAGCCAATGCTTTGTCCTGTTTCTGACAACTGTTCTTCCAACTGGGTACGGTCTGTAACAAATACAATTTTCCATGAAAGCTGTTGCGGCTTTAAACGCATTTCACGGACCATGAACATCATGGTCAATGATTTTCCTGAACCCTGCGTGTGCCAGATAATGCCGCCCCGCTCCATAGGGTTCTTGCCTTCAATCAATCTTTTGGTGGCTATTTTAACAGCACGGAATTGCTGATACCTTCCTACTACTTTTATCTTCTTCCCCTTGTCATCAATCTGGAATACAGTAAACACCTGAATGATGTCTAACAGGTTTCGCAGGTCAAGCATACCGGCCACTAAACGCTGCTGATCGTTTGGCGATGACTGACCATGCTCCAGGTCGTTTAATGAACGTGGATAGGGATCTGTCCAGCGGTAGAAATGTTTCTCAATGCCTGTAGTGATGGTTCCAAACTTGGCTTCCGTGCGGCAGGTAGTGATGATAAACTGGTTGTAATAAAACAGCTCTTTGCTTCCTTCGCCAGTATCGCCACGTTGTTCAGAATAGCGAAGCAACTGATCAATGGCTTCGGGTATAGGTTCTTTTACTTTGGATGATTTGGCCTCCACCACCACCACCGGAAGACCGTTGATGAATAAGACGATGTCTGGGATGATGTGATGATCTGTACCTGTTACCCTAACCTTAAACTGAGAAATGGCGGTGAAAATGTTATTGCCTACGTTTTCAAAATCAATGAACCGAACAGTGGGGCTTAGTTCACCTGTTTGCTCATTACGTGACACCGTTGTATTCTCCAGCAGATAAGTGAGCACTTGCTCATTATTTTCTATCAGGCTGTTCTTTTGAAAGCTGGTGATTTTGCGAACCACTTCATCTACCTGCCCATCAGTGAGGAAAGGATTGATTTTTTTGAGAGCTGCACGAAGTTTAGGTTGCAATACCACTTCGCCAAAAGAAGTACGATAGCTTTGCTCCGGTGTTTGCTGCATTTCCAGCTCCAGCACCTCATTGGGGCCATCGTTCCAACCCAATTGTTTGAGTTGTTCCAAAAAGGGCTTTTCTACATGGCTGTACTCATCCAGGCGAAAGGTTTCACCCAGGGAGCCCCTGTATTTATTATCGTTGCTTAATATCATGATGCAGATTGATTAGGTGTGATGTTTCTGACACGAATTTTGCCGCTTAATAGGTCTTGCATGAGACCTACTTTTAACTTGGATAATTTATCAAGGGTGATTTTTGATTCGCTAATTGTTTTATCAACTCCCACAATCTTGCTAGCAATTCTTTTCTGTTCCTTAATATCAGGAAAAGGAACATATATATTTAGGATATTCTCCGAGTTAAGATTGGCTTGTTTAGTACCGGTTACACTTTCATAAAGCTTCGATAAATAAAACTCCGCATGCAATATGTTCAGCAAATAATCTTTATCGACTTTAGAGTCTTGAAAGATGAATTTGCAAACTCGTTGATTTAGTAGCACTTGTACATCTGATGATATTTGTACTGCAAAACCATAATCCCTTTTACCGGCAGTGCCAGTCATACTTAAAATAATATCTCCTGATGACAATAAAAAATTCGGAAAAAGTGTAACAAACTCTAATGGAAGAAATACTGGATCCCTTTCTAATGAAAGCTGATTGTTATAAAGATTACCAATTCTAATTAGCTGAATACCCTGGGATGTGAAGTCTTTGCTTTTAAAAGCATAGCCCCCTCTTAAACATACCTTGCTGCCTAAATACTCACAATCCCATTCCTTCGGAATCCGCCCTAGAGGGCTATCCTTAAATTCATGTGTTTCCTCACTGCGTATATTGCCATTTTCATCAATTCCTTTGGTAAGCAGGTCTTGCATCAAACCGGTTTTAATGCGGTTGTATTTCGCAATCAGCTTCTCTATCTCAGCAATGGCATCATCTGTTTTGCTGAGAATGGAGGCAATGGTTTGTTGTTCAGCAAATGATTCTGGAAGCAGAAATTTTATTTTCCTAACCTTGGTATTATTTATAGCTTCCTGCGTACTGCCCTCTGCTAATAAATTCTTCTGATTATTAAAATGGTCCGATAATAAAACTTGAAGCAAAAAACCAGAGTGTACATTTTTAGCCCTTATACCAGAAAATCCAGTTGATAAAATTGTATTGTCTATGGTGTCTTGGTCAGGAACTATCACCTTAAGCGTATTCTTCATTTTTGCAAACCACACAGAATTTTCCACTGGTTGCATATTAGCCCTTGATGGTCTATTGAAGAAAGTGAAATCTCCTTCACTATAAAGTATATTCTGGCCCTCTATAGAGCTGGTTGATAAATACCGCTTTTCCCCAGAATAGTACTTTACTCCAGAGCCCAAAATTTCAAATAATGACTTATCACCAAAATTGGTCAACTGCCAGCCATCTGGAATAACTTCATGATCTTTTATCATATCAATTCAAGTAGCTTAATTTGGTAAGAAAATCATTCAACTCAGTCATTGTGTCTGTTCGCTTCGCTTCTATACGCTGAGTAGATACAAAGTATTTATCAAACAGGTTTTCATAGGCGGCAATTAATGACTGTTTTTCCGCATTCAGGTAACGCTGCAATTGGTTGTTGATAATATCAAAATGCTTTTTAAGGATCAGCTTTTGAGCTTCCTGGTCGGATATAATGCCGCCAATACTTTCCAATAAATCATCCAGTTTGTGCAGCTTGTCCTGAATGATCTGCTTGTCTTTCAGTAAAGCATTGTAGGCCTTGGTAATTTCTTTGAACTGCTTCTTTGCCTCCAATACTTTGGCCAGCTTTTGCTTTGTTTCCGTGCTATTCTCCTTGTCCTTTTTCAGCAGCTTCTCCAGGTCTGAGGTTGCCTTTTTTATGGCCTCAAAATCATGGCTCTTTTTTAAATCTGTTCTAAACCCTGAAATCAGCCCATCAATGATTACATCCAACTTGCCAATTTCTGATTTGGCGGCTATCAGTAATTTTTTGCTCTCTGCTTTTTCATCTTCTGAGCCGTAGCGTTTGAGTACCAGCTTCAAATCAAGTTCAGCCTGTTTTACTTTCAACTGAGCCTTCAGCTCTTTTATTTCCTTTTCAACATCAACAATATTTTTCTCTGCTTCCTGATATGGCTTGGCTTCTGCTGGCTTGTTTTTCTCAGTCAGATAATATTCAATCTGTGTTTTCAGTTCTTCCTTTACTTTGGCAGTGCTGATGGTTTCATCCTCTTCGGCTTCCAGTTCCATTAAGCCAATGGCTTCTTCTACAGCCTCCTCCAGCAGAGATTCCTTTTCAGACTGCTGAATTTCCAGTGCTTCAATTTCCGTCTGTTCCTTTTGGAAAAACTCTTCAATGAGATAACTGTCTGGTATCAGTCCGGGGTCCCATCCATTTTGCATGATGGTTTTTAAATCGTACTTGATATTGTCCCACCAGTTAACAAACACACCGGCTACCTGAAACTTGTCGAGCACACCCACCGGCACAAACTGCTCTTTAATGGTATCCAGCAACTCCTGACGTACTTTGGGGATCTTGCTTCCACCTACCATCAGGTAGCTGCCAATTCCACTATCGCTTAATGCATTCTCAGGTAACGTGCTTTTCTGTGGAGCCAAGGATGAAAAATCGTCTTTTGCCAATTGCCACCAAGCTGCCAGGTGAATACCAAGACTGGTTAGGGTTTTCAGCACTGCAGAATCATTGTCAATATGCTCCTTAATGGATGCCTTTTTTTCAATAGCAAATTCCTTGTACTGCTCGTTCTTGTCTTTAAACAAGGCGAAGCCGTTATATCCAAATTTCTTGCATAGTGAATCCTGGATGGCCTGTATTTCGGCAACAGGTACTCCACCAATCAAATGGGCTTTTACATCTTCCGGTTCCGGCTCGGGGGTATTATCAACATACCGCCTGATGTTTAATGTAAACTCGTTCTTTTCAATTGTAGCAAAATCAACCAGCTTTGAATATTTGGTTTCTTCAATCTTATTGCTGAAAACAAAATCAATCTTTTCTATGTCCTCCGGTCTGAGGGTATTCTGCTTTTTGCCTTCTGCAAAATCTTTATCTGCATTGATGAAAAAAACCTTGTTCTTCAGTTCATCCGGCTTGTTTTTGTTCAACACCATAATACAGGCAGGAATACCAGTGCCATAGAACAATTGTGGTGGAAGACTAATGATGCCTTCAATAACATCGGCTCTTAACATTCCTTCCCGAATTTCCTGTTCCTTGCCGCCTCTGAACAAAACACCGTGAGGCATAACCACCACCACTTTGCCTGACTTTTTACAGCTGGCCAACATGTGCTGCACAAACATGAGGTCGCCCTTTTTACCTGTTTCAGGTGCAAAACCATAAGGAAAACGAGATTGGTATTTCATCGTTGCCTTAGAATAGTTCTGCGAGAAAGGAGGATTGGCAATTACCCGGTCGAACTGTATGAGTTGTCCATTCTTTTCATTCAACGGCTCTTCCAGTGTATCGCCATACTCAATTGTGTATTTGGTAATGTTGTGTAGGATGATGTTCATTTTACAAATGGCCACCACCGTAGGATCGTTCTCCTGTCCGAACAATTCCAGGTTGTTTGCATTTTGCCCTTGTTCTTCTATGTATTGATGCGATTGGATAAGCATACCACCGGAACCCGCTGTAGGGTCATAAATAGACATACCTTCCTGCGGCTTTATCAACTGCACCAACAAACGCACTACCTGGCTTGGGGTGTAAAATTGCCCACCCTTCTTACCACTTTCATCTGCAAAATGCTTTAGCAGGTATTCATAGGCTGCACCCAATAAGTCAGGGAACTCAAAGTTTTCATTGATAAGGGCCGGGAAATCATTGAAGTGGTCAATCATATCCTTCAGGTCCTTGTTCTTTACAATGGCCTTTCCATCTACTTCCTTATTGAAGTTGATACGACCTTTGAAAATACCTGAAAGCGTATCGGGGTTAGCTTCTTCAATAGCATCCAGAGCTTTGTTCAACATCTGCCCAATATTGTTTTGCATGTGTTTGATAGGCGGTTGCTCTACTCCGTTTTCATCAATAAAGCCTTCGTGCCAACGAGCCCTTTTGGGAACAAAAAAAGTATCACCATAACTGATTTTATCTTCGAGCACTTCATTCACTGTTGCTTCGTCCAGATGGGCATATTCTTTTTTCCTGAACTGCTCTCTTTTCTGATCAAAAACATCCGACATCCTCTTCAGAAAGAGCATTCCGAAAATGAACTCTTTATATTCAGAAGCATCCATTTTACCTCGAAGAATATCTGCGGCCTTCATCAAAAATGATTCTAACTTGGATAGTTTGATTTTATCGCTTTTCATGGTGCTATTTCTTCTTCCGTTTTGCTTTGTTTATTAATTCATCATGTGCTACTTCCATTGCCTTTATTGCTACTGACTCGTCCTTGGCAACATCGTATAGCTTATCGGCCAACCAAACGGTTAACAATTCCTCTTCGGTTACATCAAATAATCGCGCTAACCGACTCAGGTAAGATCTGCTAACCGGCTTTTCATCACTTTCCATTTTGGAGATGTATGCTGTATCTACATCGAGTTTAGCTGCCACCTCCCGTTGCAACAAACCTTTAGATTCACGAAGCTCCTTTAACTTTCCACCTATCATGGTTAACTGTTAGACTTGTCCTGAATAGGTCAAATCTAAAAAATCGTTATGGGAACCCGAATAAAAAAGGGAGATACTTGTCAAGACTTTCCCAACAGAAGAAATTAGGGTAAAGTCTTATGCTTTGTAGTACGTGTATGACAGATCTCTAGTGTATCAGTGGGAATATCTGCAACATATTTGCCTTACTTACGGCTAAAAGTGGATAAGAGAACCACAGCCAGACCAACAACACTGCTGAGGTTGTGCCGCATTTCAATTCCTTCAATGCTTGATGCCTGTATTCGTCCAATTAAAGTAGTGTTATCAGGTTTTTCGAACTTATAATTGAAGTTGGCATTCCTGAATAAGCTATATGGAATATTGTAGTTCTGTCTCTCCATGGGCTTTGAAATTGGACGATCTCTTACTAGCGGTCTTTGTCTCACTCCGCCATTTTGAGCTATTATGTATCCCTCTAAGAAACACCGGTACAGATGGCTTTCTTTTACGCCAAAATATTTGCACAGATTATTGATTTTCAGAAGAATATCAGAAGAAAGCTTGGATCCAAATAAAAAACTGCCTTGTTTAGTCTCCCCCTTGCCGTTAACTGTGGCAAATCGAAATGTAGCAGTCTGCTTTGGAACATGTAACTTGGAGGCTATTGCCCAAAGAATAATCCTACGGAAGAGCTCACTGCGGGAAATCGAATATTTAGCGCAGAGTGCTCTGACAGCCTGATTTTGATTTTCAGTTATTCTAAAAACTCCTGAATATTTTTTCATAATTATTCTATAATTTTGTTGCAACTTACGAATATTTATGGAAAAGCACAAAATTTTATCATCCTCCCTGAAGGGATCCTCACTCCAAGCCATTGAACGAAGAGGGGGCTTGCTTGAGAAAAGATATAAACTCAAGGACACTCCTGTAAAGTCCACCAACTTCCACTACTGGAAACAGAAGGGGTTCCTGCATACTATTGAAAACAATAAGAAAGCAAGCCTAAATCTGGTTGAATGCATCTGGATAGAGATACTTATTTCTCTAAAAAACTTTGGCTGTTCTGCAAAAACCATGGAAATGGCTTTTAAAGCTCTATTCTTTGACGCTTACACTGAAAACATAGCAATGAAATTCAACGAGGACCACATCAGGTACTTTTATGATACAAAAAAAATAAGGCCCCTCACAGCAGAGGAAGAGACAATTCTTCAAACCCGAATTCAAATTTCAAAAGATCCCCTATTGGCTGATTTTTTACGTAGAGAAATTTCCTACCTATATAATATGATCATAGAGACACTTGAAAATAATGCCGAGACCGGAATTATCATCACAGAGGATGGAAAATGCAATCGGTACTTCATTTACCAAAACACTGCACCAGAAGAAAGCTCGTACAAAAATAACATGCCACACATCAAAATACCAATATCACATTACTTAAAGAAGTTTATTGAAGATGACACCAGGGCAGAGTCCTTTAGCAAAACTGGCGTATTAACCGACAATGAGCTCACCGTGGTGAAAGAGATGCGCAACAATAATATCCGAAGTATTAAAGTCCATTTTAGGCATGATGATCATAAAGTAGAAAAAATAGAAGTAGAGGAAAAAGGGCTGCTGAGCAAAGAGACATCAAAAGAGATCATGGGTATAATGGGAATGAAGAACTACAGTAAAATAGAATTAAATACCAGGGACGGGCAGCAGCTTTCATTTACCCGAACCACAAAAAAATACTTTTAATGACCCGTTTGAGACGGCTCGGTTTAGCCATTGGGTTTCCTCCACTTGAAGTGGCGAGGCCCCAACTGAGGCAAAATGAAACCCAGTATCGAGAATGATGAAATCAAAACACTTTACCAACATGTAAAACTAACAGAGGAAGAAATCAACCAGTATGGAATCTTTAAGCACCTGCTTCCGGATGAGCTGGAAGAGCTAAAAGGAACCGTTTTCAACTTATCGTTGTTGCTTTTAAAATTAGATGCATATGAGCCAACTTGATTATTTCAAAAAATTCATCGCTAGCGATGAAACACAAGTTTACGTTAACCGCGCTGTGTGGTCATATACACGTGTAAGCTCTAAGGAACAATTTGAGCAAAATTCCAGTGTACAACGCCAGATAGAGGCCAACCGATTGCACGCAGAGGAAAATGA
>Ga0194131_10010378_pt1 | contig 11425 bp, 11 predicted proteins | sample TA2KigO120mmetaG_FD_148631 | JGI IMG/M metagenome (GOLD analysis project Ga0194131, IMG submission 148631) | Freshwater microbial communities from Lake Tanganyika, Tanzania - TA2015053 Kigoma Offshore 120m | ecosystem: Environmental > Aquatic > Freshwater > Lake | place: Tanzania: Lake... | reverse complement strand
GGGGGGCCCCTGCGGCACGGCGCCGCACCCCGACGGTAATGGCCGCGACCCGACCATCCGCGCCCTGGGGATCCCCATGAGTGTCACACCCCCCTGGGACGATGGGGCCATGGACATCACCCTCGTCGTCGTGATCGCCGTCGCCGCCGTGCTCCTCGTCGCTGCCGTGGTGGCCGGCGTGGTCGTCGGAACCCGGATGGGACGGTCGGGCGGGGAGCCCGCCACGCCGGCGGTGCCGGTCTCCCCGGCGAGCCCGGCGGGCCCGTCGGCCGAGGAGCTGGCCCGGCGGGCGGCCGACGAGGGGACCCGCCACGCACTGGAGCAGTTCCTCGCGCAGCACCGCGAGATGACCGACCAGGCAATGACCCACCAGCAGCAGGTCATGGCCCGCGAGCGCCAGATGGTCGTCGGGGAGCTCGACCGCCGCAAGGAGCTCATCGACCGTCAGCTCGGCGAGGTCGCCCAGGCCGTGCGCACCGTGGGCGAGACCGTGCACCGCCTCGAGGCCGACCGCAAGGTGGCGTTCGGCGGCCTCGAGCGTGAGCTGCGCATGCTCCACGAGACCCACGAGTCGCTGCGCACCGAGACCGGCAACCTGGTCACCGCGCTGCGCAACCCGTCCACCCGGGGCCGTTGGGGCGAGATGCAGCTGCGCCGCGCGGTCGAGATGGCGGGCATGGTCCGCCACTGCGACTTCGTCGAGCAGGCGACGGTCGACGGTGACGACGGCCGGCTCCGACCCGACGTGGTCGTGCGGCTGCCGGGAGCGAAGTCCGCGGTCATCGACGCGAAGGTCCCGCTCCACGCCTACCTCGAGGCCGTCGAGGCAGCCGACGACGCCGCCCAGGTCGTGAAGCTGCGCGATCACGCACGGCAGGTGCGGACGCACATCGACACGCTCGCGTCGAAGGCCTACTGGTCGCAGTTCCCCGACGCGCCCGACTTCGTCGTCATGTTCGTCCCCGGCGACCAGCTCCTCGCCGCCGCGTTCGAGCACGAGCCCGCGTTGATGGAGCACGCGGTCGCCAACCGGGTGCTCATCGCCACCCCGGTCACCCTCATCGCGCTCCTGCGCTCGATCGCCTACGGGTGGCAGCAGGAGAGCCTGGCCGAGAACGCGCGGCAGATCGCCGATGCCGGCCGCGTGCTCCACGAACGTCTCGGCACGTTCTCCACCCACCTCCGCAAGGTCGGCACCAACCTCGACCGTGCGGTCGGCGCGTTCAACGAGGCGGTCGGCTCCTACGACGCCCGCGTCATGCCCGCCGCCCGCAAGCTGAGCGAGCTCGACGTCGCCGAGACCGAGGTCCCCGGTGTGGCGGCCGTCGAGCGCCGCTCGCGGCCGGTGTCCACCGGCGACCCCGAGGCCGCGCCCCGGCGGGAGCACGGCGGCGCGGTGATCGACCTCACCGCGCCCGACGGCGCAGCCCCCGTCGAGGGCCCGGCCACCCTCGCGCTCGAGGCCTGAGCCACCGCACGCGTCCGGAACCGCCACGGCGGCCGGTACCCTCGCCCGCGTGTTCCTGGTCGTCGCACTCTGTGTGATCGTGCCGATCGTCGAGCTGGCGGTCTTCGTCCAGGTCGCCCAGTGGATCGGCGTGTGGGAGGCCCTGTTCCTGCTCCTCGCCGTGTCACTGCTCGGCGTGTGGCTGATCAAGGCCCAGGGCGTCGCCGTCTACCGCAAGGGCCGGGCCGACATGGCCGCGGGCAAGGTCCCGGGCCGCTCGATGGTCGACGGGCTCTTGATCTTCTCGGCCGGCGTGCTGCTGCTGATCCCCGGCTTCGTGACCGCCCTCGCCGGTCTGGCGCTCCTCGTCCCGCCGACCCGGGTGCCCGTGCGGGAGTACCTGATCCGGCGCTGGTCCCGGAACGCGCGGATGACCGTGCGGACGGTGGGCGGACCGGGTGGCACGGTGATCAGCGCCGACAGCACCGTGCGCGACCGTCCGCCGCCGCCGGAGCTGGGGCCGGGTCCCACAGCGGGGCCCCCGGGCTGACGCACCTCGAGGGGGTGGCGTCGCGACTCAGCGCCGGAGCAGCTCGGGAGCCAGCGGGCAGTCGAGGCGGGTGACGAACCGGTCCGCGGTGTCGAGCCCACCCGGACCGGCGATGCGGGCGGCGTCGGCCACCGGCACCACCTCCCCCCGGTCCTCGTCGGCCCCCTCCCGGAGCACCTCGAACAGGCGCTCCGGCAGGATGCGGTCGAGGGGGGCCACGAGCCACAGCGCGGCGTCGGGCAGGCCCCAGCGCAGGTCGGCCACCCCCGGCGGTACCAGCGCAGTGGTGGGACTGGTGGCGAGCACCTCCACGATCAGGTGGGAGGCATCGAGGGCCATGGCTTCGGGGAGGTCGACCATGCGCACGGTCCGGGCGGCGCCTCCGAGCCGGGCCCGCATCCCGGCGTCGGCCCGATCGGGCCGCACCACCACGACGTCGAGGTCGGGCCGCTGGTCGAGCGCGGCTCCCGCGGCCTCGGGCCACCCGAGCACCACGATCGGCTCGTCGTGGGGGAAGGGCAGCACCGCGGTGAGACGCTCGACCGTGCGGTCACGCTCCACCGCGCGCATGGCGTCGACGGCCGCCGCTGCCGGGTCGGCCGCTCCGACGACGCGGGCGCACAGCCACCACAGCGGCCCGTTGGTCGCATGGTGGGCGAGCAGGCGCCGGCACACGAGGACCAGCTGCGCCGGGTCGTCATGGAAGTCGGCCAGGCAGTCGGCGACTTCGTCGACCAGTGCGCGGTCGTCGCCGTCGTAGCGGGCCAGGGCGCGCAGTCGCTCGAACGGCAGCATGCCGCGCGGATGCTACCCAGGCCCGGCGAGCAGGGCGCCCGCACCGGCGAGCACCTCGGCCCGCCGGGTGAGCACTTCCGGGTTGCCCCGCAGGCGCAGAGTGCCGTCGGCGAGGCACGACTGGGCGTTGGCCACACCCGCGTGGATCCGGCGGGCGGCATCCTCCGACGCGACGAGGGTCAGGTCGGCGGCGGCGGCGCGCCCCGCGACCACCCGGGCCGGCCCCTCGCCGAGGACGAGGTGGTACGCCACCTCGCCCGTGCCGGTGCGGACCTGCTGCTCGATCACCACCGGGCCGTCGGCCACGTCGGCAAGCGCCGCGTGCTCTTGGGCGCGCGCGTCGAGCGCGTCGACCCACTCCGGGCTGAGGAACTCGGGCTCCACGGCTCAACGCTACCGAAGTCACCACCCGCCCCGGCCGCCCCCGCGCCCCCGGGGCGGCGAGTCCCGCCGATGGCCGGTGCCCGCCGGGTCCAGACGCTGCCCGGGGTCCGGCGGGCGGCCCGTACCATCAGCGCCGTGTCCGGGTCGCTCCCCTCGTCGCGCGTGGCCCCGGTCCCGCCCGGCCTCCGCGAGGTGGGCGCCCGGGTCGACGCCCGCATCCTCGACCTCCTCGATCACGAGCTCGCCCGGTGGCGGGCGGTCGATCCCGAGCTCGGGGAACCCGTCGGCGCGCTGCGGACCCTGATCTCGGCCGGGGGCAAGCGCCTCCGCCCGGCGTTTTGCCACTGGGCCTTCGTGGGCGCCGGCGGCGACCCCGGCGACCCCGCCGTGGTCGCGGCGGGCGCCGCGCTGGAGCTCCTGCACACCTTCGCCCTCGTCCACGACGACGTCATGGACGACTCCGACGAGCGGCGGGGGCTGCCGTCGATCCACCGCGCGGCCATCGACCGCCACCGGAGCCTCGGCTGGCAGGGCGACGCCCGCCGGTCGGGTGAGGGCGCGGCGATCCTGGTGGGCGACTTCGCGTTCGTCTACGCCGACATCCTCCTCGGCGAGATCCCGCCGGCCGCCCGGGTCGTGTTCGACGAGCTCCGCATCGAGCTGTGCGTCGGCCAGTACCTCGACCTGGTGGGCACCGCGAGCGCGAGCCGCGACCCGGAGCAGGCCACCCGGATCGAGCGGTACAAGTCGAGCAAGTACACCGTGGAGCGACCGTTGCACCTCGGTGCGGCGCTGGCCGGGGCCGGGAGCGACGTGCAGGACGCCCTCACCGCCGTGGGGCTCCCGCTCGGCGAGGCGTTCCAGCTGCGCGACGACCTCCTCGGCGTGTTCGGCGACCGCACGGTGACCGGGAAGCCCGTGGGCGACGACCTGCGGGAGGGGAAGCTCACCCCGCTCATCGCCGCCGCGTCGGCCCGGGTCGCCGGCGCCGACCTCGCGGTGCTCGCCCGGGTCGGGGCTTCGGACCTCGGGGCCGACGAGGTCGCGGCCATCCAGGACGTGCTCCTGGCGTCGGGCGCCGTCGGCGAGATCGAGGACCGCATCGCGGCCCGGGTCGAGGAGGCGCTCGCCGCGCTCACCGTCGCCCCGCTCACGGCGGAGGCCCGCGAGGCCCTCGCCGACCTGACCCGATTCGCCGCGTGGAGGGACCGCTGATGCGGGCTCCGGCGCCCGATAGTCTCCGTCGCCGATGACCCCGGCGACCCTTGCGATCGACGTCGCCGACGTGGTGAAGCACTACGGCGACCTCCGGGCGCTCGACGGCTTGTCGCTCGCGATCGCACCGGGCGAGGTGTTCGGCCTCCTCGGCCCGAACGGGGCCGGCAAGACCACCACCGTCGAGATCCTCGAGGGCTACCGCCGCCCCGACGCCGGCGCGGTCCGAGTGCTCGGGCTCGACCCGGCCCGGGACGGCGCCCGGCTCCGCCCCCGCATCGGCGTGATGCTCCAAGACGGCGGCCTGTACCCGGGGCTCCGGCCGCTCGAGGTGCTGCGCCTGTTCGCCGCCTACTACGACGAGGCCGAGGACCCCGATGCGCTGATCGACATCGTCGGCCTGCGCGACGCCACCCGCACCATGGTCCGCCGACTCTCGGGCGGGCAACGCCAGCGCCTGTCGCTCGCGTGTGCGCTGGTCGGGAAGCCCGAGATCGTGTTCCTCGACGAGCCCACGGCGGGCATGGACCCCCATGCCCGCGCCACCACCTGGAGACTCGTGCGCGACCTCGCCGGTCGGGGCGTGACCGTGATGCTCACGACCCACGCGATGGACGAGGCCGAGCACCTCTGCGACCGCGTGGCGATCGTCGACCACGGCCGCATCGTCGCCGAGGGCGCGCCCGCCGACCTCACCCGGTCCGTGGCCCGCGACGAGGTGGGGTTCGTGAGCGAGCCCGGCGTCGACACCGGCGCGCTGGCCGACGCCCTCGGCCTCGGCGCCGACGGCGTGCAGGAGGCCCGCCCGGGGGAGTACGTGGTGACCGCTCCCGGCTCTCCCGGCCTCGTCGCCGACCTCGCGGTGTGGATGCGCGACCACGGCCATCAGATCGACGAGCTGCACACCGGACGCCGGTCGCTCGAGGAGGTCTTCCTCCGACTCACGAGCGAGACCCGCGACGGCGCCGATCCCGACCTCGAGGACGCCCGATGAGCGCCCGCAGCGCGGTCGCGGCCCAGACCCGCGCGGAGCTCGCGCTCACGCTGCGGCGGGGCGAGAGCCTGCTCGTGTCCTTCGCGATCCCGATCGGGATCCTGCTCTTCTTCTCGAAGGTCAACGCGGTCTCGACCAAGTACGACGAGCCGGTCGACTTCCTGGTGCCGGGCGTGCTCGCGCTCGCGGTCATGTCGACGGCGATGGTCAGCCTCGCGATCGCCACCGGCTACGAACGCCGCTACGGCGTGCTGAAGCGCCTCGGGTCCACACCGCTCTCGCGCGGCGGGCTCCTCGCGGCGAAGACCGCCAACGTGCTGGTGATCGAGGTCCTCCAGGCGATCGCGATCGTGCTCACCGGCATCGCGCTCGGGTGGGAGGCCACCGGCGGGCTCGTCCTCGCGTCGTTGTTCCTCCTGCTCGGCACGATCGCCTTCGCCGGCATCGGGCTGCTGATGGCGGGGACGCTGCGCGCCGAGGCGACGCTGGCCCTCGCCAACGGCCTCTTCCTCGTGCTGCTGTTCCTCGGCGGCATGGCCTACCCGCTCGCGAAGCTGCCGGACATCCTCGAGGAGATCGCCAAGGTGCTCCCGGCTGCGGCGCTGTCCGAGTCCGTGCGGGGCGCGCTCACCCCCGGAGAGGACGTCCCCGCGTGGAGCGTCATCGTGCTCGTGCTCTGGGCGATCGGCGCGCCCCTGCTCGCCGCCCGCTTCTTCCGCTGGGAGGAATGAGGGCGCGGGCGGTCAGCCGCGCGGGCGCTTCGGGAGGATGCGCTTGATCTCCGCGTCGAGGTCCTCGGCCGAGGTGATCCCGAAGAGGCGGGACACGATCTTGCCGTCGCCGTCGATGAAGAACGTCTGCGGGATCGCGCGCACGCCGTAGGTCTCGGCCAGACGACCGTCGGGGTCGCGGGCGAACGCCCACCGGGCGCCCTCGGACTCGACGAAGGCCCGGCTGTCGAACGCGATGTCGTTGTACGACACGCCGATGATCTCCAGGCCCTGCGCCTTGTACTTCTCCTGCGCCGCCTCGAACAGCGGGAACTCCTTGCGGCACGGGGTGCACCACGACGCCCAGAAGTTGACCATCACCGGCTTCCCCGCGTAGTCGTCGAGCGCCACCGTCCCGCCGTCGAGACCCGGCAGGGTGAACTCCGGCGCCGGCGCGCCGACCTCGGCCGGCCCGGCGGCCACCGACGTCGAGCGGTCCCCGCCGCCCCCGGCCTCGTCGGCCGCGTCGTCACCGCCCGACGCCACCAGGACCACCGCCAGCAGCACACCCACGAGGACGACGACGCCCACCATGATCCCGACGAGGAAACCGCGGCGCCGGGGTGCCGGCACCGCGGACGCCGGATCGGGGTCAGGCGTTGCGGACGAGGGTGTCGACGGCAATGGCCACGAACAGCGCCGCGAGGTACACGTTGGAGAACCCGAAGTACCGGATCGCGCGCGTGGGGTCGGGGTGGCGCATCAGCTGCAGTGCGCCCCAGATGAACATGACGCCGAGCACGGCGGCCGAGGCCAGGTACACGGGTCCGACGGTGGTGGTCAGGCCGAGGGTGAAGCTCACCGCCACCACGATCCAGGAGTACGCGAAGACCTGCCGGGCGGCGGCCGCGTCGCCCTTCACCACGGGCAGCATGGGGATGCCCGCCGCCGCGTAGTCCTCGCGGTAGCGCATGGCCAGCGCCCAGAAGTGCGGCGGGGTCCACACGAAGACGAGCGCGAACATCACCCAGGCCGGCGCGGCGAGCGACCCGGTGGCGGCCGCCCAGCCCACCAGCGTGGGCACGGCCCCGGCGGCGCCGCCGATGACGATGTTCTGCGGGCTGCGGGGCTTGAGCCAGATCGTGTACACGAACACGTAGAAGAGGGTCGCCGACAGGGTGAGGCCGGCGGCGAGGAGGTTCGCGCTCGCCCACAGCACCGCGAACGCGATCACGTTGAGGACGATCCCGAACACGAGGGCCGAGGTGGGCTCCACGGCGCCGGTGGCGAGGGGCCGGTTCTGCGTGCGCCGCATCACCTGGTCGCGGTCGCGCTCGATCCAGCAGTTGATGGTGTTGGCCCCGCCCGCGGCGAGCCCGCCGCCGACCAGCACGGCGACGATCAGCCACGGGTCGGGCATCCCCTCGTCGGCGAGGATCATGGCCGGGACCGTCGTGATCAGCAGGAGCTCGATCACCCGCGGCTTGGTCAGCGCCACGTAGGTCTTCACGACGTCTCGGACGCGGCGCCGGGGCTCGGGCGCGGCGTACGAGCGGGGAAGGACCTCGGACACGGCGCTCCAGCACTCGGAAGGGCCCGGGCTCGACGGGCGGGCCCGGACGCGACAGGACCGGGCGAATCTACTCGCCGCCCGGAGGGGCAGGGGAAGCGGCCGCCCGGGGTGGTCGGACGTCACAGGCCGCGCCGCGGACGCCGGGTGCGACCGGTCGACCGGAGCCCGGAGGAGGTCGTCACGGTAACCTCCCCGCCGTGGGAGTGGACGCCGACGCCAAGCACTCGATCCGCATGACGGCGGATCGCATCCTCGTGAAGCCGTCGGACGAGGTCGGTGAGCGCAAGTCGCGCGCCGGCATCCTCATCCCGGCGACCGCCAACGTGAACCGACGGCTGGTGTGGGCCGAGGTCGTGTCGGTCGGGCCGACGGTCCGCAACGTGGAGGAGGCCGATCGGGTCCTCTTCGCGCCCGACGCCGGCTTCGAGGTGGAGATCCGGGGCGACGAGTACCTGATCCTCCGCGAGCGCGACGTCCACGCGGTGGCGTCGGCCCGCGAGGACGGCCACTCCGGGCTGTACCTCTAGCGCGCGCCCTTGCCCGACGCGCGGCTGCCGTTGCCCGACGAGCGGCGGGGGAGCACCTGCACCTCGGTCGGGTGCACGACCGGCGCCGGGGTGCCGGCCCGCCGGGCGTCGAGGTGGCCGGCCAGGCGCTCGTAGAGCGCGTCGCCCAGCATGACGCGCAGCTCGGGTTCGAGTGATCGGTAGACGGGTCGGGCGTTGAGGAACGCCTCGGGTGCCTCGGTGCACCACCAGGCGAAGTCCTCGCCGCCCTCGCCCCAGCCGTCGCGCCCGAACTCGGTGAGCCGGGAGATGACCGTGCCGTCGGGTTGGGGCTCGTCGACCCGGCGCAGCGGGAGCTGCCAGCAGATCTCGGGCTTCAGGGCGCTGTGGTGGGTGCCGGTGCGCATGCCCCACTGGTGGAGCGCGCACCCGGGGCCGCTCTTCCAACCCGGGCGGTTGAGGAAGATGCACGCGCCGTCGACGAGCCGGGTGCGCCAGTCGGCCGCGCCGTCGTGGGTGCCGGTCTTCTCGGCGATCCCCTTCTTGCGGCCGATGGCCGCGAACTGCCACAGGTCGTCGGGCACGTCGGGCACGAGACGCTCGATCGCCTTGCGGTCGGCCCGGTCGGAGAAGTGCGCGCCGTACGAGCAGCACCCCTGCACGAGCTCGGGGGCGGGCTCGGTGTACACGCCCTGGCAGCCGGCGCCGAAGATGCAGTCCCACGACGAGCACAGGAACGTGACGTCGATCTGCCAGGTGCGCCCGTCCTCGCGCGGATCCTCGAACATCACCCACTCGCGCACCGGACCCGGCGCGCGCTTCCCGGCCTTCGCCTTCCCCGCCTTCGCCTTCCCCGCCTTCCCCTTCGCCACGTCCAGGAGAGTAGCGAGCGTCCATCACGCGCCGACGCCCCCGCGACGAGCGAGCGGAACGACGAATCGTGCTCGGTAGGCTCGGGTCATCGCCGCCCACGCGCTCGTCGACGATCTCCGTTCCGCGCTCGGTCCCGACCGCGCGCGCGCCGAGCCGCTCGAGCTCGCGCTGTACGCGCGCGACGCGGGCGTCGAGCGCGGGAGCACGAGCGCCGTGTGCTTCCCGCGCAGCACCGACGAGATCGCGGCGGCGGTGCACGTCGCCCGACGCCACGGCGTGCCGTTCGTCGCGCGGGGCAGCGGCACCGGCCTCGCGGGTGGGGCCACGCCGCTCGACGATGCCGTCGTGATCGTGACCACGCAGATGAACCGGGTGCTCGAGGTCGACCCGTCGGAGCGAATCGCCTGGGTCGAGCCCGGCGTGCTCAACCTCGACCTGTCGCGCGCCGTGAGCCACCTCGGGTTGCACTACGCGCCCGACCCGTCCTCGCAGCAGGCCTGCACGATCGGCGGCAACGTGGGGACCAACGCCGGCGGACCCCACTGCCTGGCCTCCGGGGTCACCTCGGCGCACGTGCTCGCGGTCGACGCCGTGCTCGGCGACGGCTCGGTGGCCCGCCTCGGCGGCACCGCGGCCGACCTGCCGGGCTACGACCTGCGGGGCTGCTTCGTCGGGAGCGAGGGGACGATGGGCATCGCGGGGCGGGTGGCCGTCCGGCTGCTGCCCGACCCGCCGGTCGTCCGCACGCTGCTGCTCGACTTCATGGCGCTCGACGACGCCGCGGCCACCGTCAGCGGGATCATCGCCGCGGGCATCGTGCCCGCCGCACTCGAGATGATGGACGCCGAGATCACGGTCGCGGTGGAGGACTACGTCGGCGCGGGCTACCCGCGCGACGCCGCCGCGGTCCTGCTGGTGGAGGTCGACGGGCTCGCCGACGGCGTGGCCGCGCAGGTCGCCGCGATCGACGCGGTGGGACGGGCGAACGGTGCGCGCACCGTCCGGGTCGCGCGGGACGAGACGGAGCGGGCGCTGCTGTGGAAGGGGCGCAAGTCGGCGTTCGGGGCGATCGCCCGCATCGCCCCCGACTACTACCTGCACGACGCGGTGGTGCCCCGCACCAAGCTGGTCGACGTGCTGCGCGAGGTGTACCGGATCGCGGGCGAGCAACAGCTGACGATGATGAACGTCTTCCATGCCGGCGACGGCAACCTGCATCCGCTGATCGTGTTCGACGCCCGCGAGCCGGGCATCTGGACCCGGGTGCACGACGCCGGCGACGAGATCCTCCGCACGTGCGTGGCGGCGGGTGGGGTGCTCTCCGGTGAGCACGGCATCGGCATGGAGAAGCGCGATGCGATGCCGATGATCTTCACCCCCGACGACCTCGACCTCCAGGCCCGGCTCCGCGACGCGTTCGACCCGTCGGGACTGGCGAACCCCGACAAGGTCCTGCCGCGCGGGAGCCGCTGCGGCGAGGTGCGCCGGGCACCCGAGGGGACGTGGGTGTGAGCGCCGGCACCGTCGACGCCTCGATCGCCGAAGCGGTCGCGACGCTCGCCGCGACGGTCGCCACCGCCACGACCGTCGTCCCGGTCGGGGGTCGGACCCACTGGGAGGTGGGTGGCCCGCCCCCGGCCGGCACCGAGGTGTCGGCCCCGGCCGGGGTGATCGAGTACGACCCGGCGGAGCTCACGGTCACGGTCGGCGCGGGAACCACGATCGCCGAGCTCGACGCAGTGCTCGCCGCCGCGGGCCAGCAGTGCCCCCTCGACCCGCGCGACCCCGCGGCCACGGTCGGGGGGATCCTGGCCACCGGGCTCAGCGGCCGGCGCCGCCTCCGCTACGGACCGGTGCGCAACCGGCTCCTCGAGGTGCATCTCGTGCTCGGGGACGGCCGCTGCGTGAAGGGCGGCGGGCGCACCGTGAAGAACGTGAGCGGGTACGACGTGGCCCGGCTCGTCGTCGGGTCGTTCGGCACGCTCGGCGTGCTCGTGCAGGTCACCCTGCGCTGTGAGCCCGTCGCCCCGATGGCCGGGTGGCGCACCGTCGACGCGAGCGGCGCCGAGGCCCTCGCCCGGATGTTCCGCCCCGCGGCGGTGTGCGTCGCCCCCGGCGCCACCCACGTGCTGCTCGAGGGGTTCCCGGAGGACGTCGAGGCCGAGACCGCTCGACTGGGCGACGCGGTCGCGGGCGTCGCCCCCCAGTGGCCGACCGGACCCCACCGCGGTCGCGTCTCCGTCGCCCCCGCCCAGGTCGACGCCCTCGTGCGGTCGCTGCACGGCGCGGGGATCGCGGCGCTGGGCGAGGCCGGGGTCGGGACGATCCACGTCGCCGGCGAGACCCCCGAGGCCCTCGCCGAGGCCCGGGAGCACGCG
>Ga0194131_10010376_pt1 | contig 11426 bp, 8 predicted proteins | sample TA2KigO120mmetaG_FD_148631 | JGI IMG/M metagenome (GOLD analysis project Ga0194131, IMG submission 148631) | Freshwater microbial communities from Lake Tanganyika, Tanzania - TA2015053 Kigoma Offshore 120m | ecosystem: Environmental > Aquatic > Freshwater > Lake | place: Tanzania: Lake... | reverse complement strand
ACATTTCCCTGGCGTGTTCACATCTCGTTTACAATTTCTCGGCACGCCATTGACATGATGGGGAAAGCACGTGGGAGAGGTCGCCGACGAATGTCCGACGAGGAAATTCGCGAGATCGGGTCAGCAGACTCGACAAGCAGCAGCAGCTCATACGATTATTCTTCGTACGAGCCCGCAGAAACCAGCGTGGCCGCGGACACCACCGAATCCCAGCCGGTTTCGACCATTGACGAGACCGATACGTTTTCGCCCAGCGCGCGCGAGGACGACGAGCCCGATTCGGACTCCTCGCTCTGCGCGGAAGATCGCGCGGAGCTTGATTCGCTGAGCGACGAGGAGCGCGCAGAGCTGGAAGAGCAGGCCGGCGGAGAAAACTCCAGCGAGTCCGACCTCCTCGCGCAGCTGCACGCGTATCGCAGTGGTCCGCAAAACGACGAGCACGACGATTTCGAAGCCGCGGCAAGCGGTGAGCAGCCGAGTGTCGAGGATGCGAAGGCAACGGAAGACCCGCAGGAAACGGAACCCGCCGCGGAAACGCCGACGAATGAGCCGGCCGCTGGCGAAACGCCTGTCACTGAAAAAACCGCGGAGCCCGCGGAAAAGACTGAGGCGACCACGGCCAGCGAAAAGTCCCCGTTCTCCTGGCCGCTCAGCGACTTCCTGTCGAGCGTGGCGCCCCCCATGCCCTCGGGGCCCATCGCGCCGGAGCTTCCCTCCACGCCGCCCCCTCCAGCGCCCACACAAGAAGCATCCGCCGAAAAAGACGGGGCCCCGGCAATTTCCGAAACGCAGGCCAGCGATCCCGCGGCATCGCGCGAGACCACCCCGGCCCGCCACCTGGAAGTCCCCGCCACGAACGACAACGCGACTTTCGCCTCCTCTTTCCTGTGGGGGCAGCCGTCGCCGCAGTCGATGCAGGTGGATTCCCCCAACCGCACCGCCGCACAGGCGCCGGCCGCGCAGCAATCTCCCCGGGCGCAGCAGCAGGCGACGCCGCAGCACGACATCTACTCCTCGCGCGACGAGGAAGTCGTCGGGTTCGGCAACCGCGCGCTGTCCAACGGGACCACGAACAGCTTCCTGTGGAGCCAGTCACCGTCGCCCGGGGCGGGCCCGCAGACGCCGTCGCTCCCCTCCTCGTCCGCGCCGAAAGTGGAAGCGGCGCCCAAGGCCGAGGAGCAGCCAAAATCGCGCAGCATCTGGGACAGGATCTCGTCCAACGCGTCCAGCGCCACATCCGCTGTCGCGTCGGTGGCCTCGAGCGCGACCCAGGCCGCGGGCTCGGCGTGGAACGCCGGCACCAACGCCGTCTCCAACGCCTGGGACACCGCCTCGGACGCGGTGGGCAGCGCCACCGAGACGATCGCGGAAGGCGCCTCCTCGGCCTGGAACGCCACCACGCAGACGGCGTCGGCTGCCTGGAACGCCACCAACGAAGCCGTCTCGGACGGCGTGGACGCGGTGAGCGACAGCGCGTCGTCGGCCTGGAACGGGGTTTCCAGCACGGCTTCCTCGGCGTGGAACGGCATTACCGACACCGCGTCCAGCGCGTGGAACGCGGCCACCGATGCGGTTTCCGACGGCGTGGATGCGGTGGCTGGCACCGCGTCCAGCGCGTGGAACGCGGCCACCGAGGCGGTCTCCGAGGCGGGCGGATCCACCTGGGACCGCCTGTCCTCCCTCGTCGGCCAGGGCGTGGACAAAGTGTCCGGCGTCGCATCCTCCGCGTGGGAAGGCACGAAGGACGTTGCCTCTTCGGCCTGGGAAGGCACCAGGAACGTCGCCTCATCCGCCTGGGACGGCACGAAGAATCTCGCCTCGTCGGCCTGGAACAGCGCCACCTGGCTGGTCGACGCGGGCAGCAACGCGGTCAGCCGCGCCTGGGACGGGGCCTCGTCACTGGCCTCCTCCGCGTGGGACGGCGCCACCTCGCTGGCCTCTTCCACGTGGAACAGCGTGACCAGCACCGCCTCCTCCGCGTGGGACAGCGCCACTTCGATGGCCTCCACCGCCTGGGACAAGGTCACCGAAACGGCCTCCTCCGCCTGGGACGGCGCGACTTCGCTCGGGTCCTCGGCCTGGGACGGCGCACAATCGCTGGCCTCGTCCGCGTGGGACGGCGCCACCTGGCTGGTGGACGCCGGCTCGGGCGCCGTCAGCCGCGCGTGGGAAGGCGCGTCCTCGCTGGCCTCCTCGGCGTGGGAAGGGGTCTCCTCAATGGCCTCGTCGGCGTGGGACAGCACCACCAACTTCGTGAGCAACGCCGCCTCCGCGGCCTGGGAAGGCGCGTCGTCGCTCGCGTCTTCGGCGTGGGACGGCGTGTCCTCGGCGGCCTCGTCCGCCTGGGACGGCGCGTCGTCGCTCGCGTCCTCGGCGTGGGACGGCGTGTCCTCGCTGGCCTCGTCCACCTGGGACACCGCGAAGTGGGCGGTGGACGCTGGCACCGGCGCGGTTTCCTCGCTTGCCTCGTCGGCGTGGGAAGGCGCCTCGTCGCTGGCTTCCTCGGCGTGGGACGGCGTGTCCTCGCTGGCGTCCTCGACGTGGGACACCGCGAAATATGCGGTGGACGCGGGCACCGGCGTGGTCACGTCGCTTGCTTCCTCGGCCTGGGAGGGGGTCTCCGAGGTAGCCTCCTCCGCCTGGAACGGCGTGACCGACGTCGCCTCGTCGGTCTGGGACAGCGCAAAAGGCGCGCTCGGGCCGGTCGGCGACGTGGTCGAGAGCGTGGCTTCCTCCGCCTGGGACGGCGCCACGTCGTGGATCGGCGACACCGCGTCCTCGGTGTGGGAAGGCACGAAGGACGCGCTGGGCATGGACGGCGGCGTCTCTGACGTGGGCAAGTCCGCCTGGGACCGCACGGAATGGCTCGGCGACACCTGGAATTCGGTGTCCGACGTGGCCTCCAACGTGTGGGACGGCGCAAAAGAGGTTCTCGGCCCGGTCGGGGATGCCATCGAGGCCGTGGGCGCTTCGGCGTGGGACGCGATTACCAGCACCGTGGACACGGCCGTCGACGCCTTTGACGGCGCGCGCAACCTCGTGGTGGACGGGGTTGACGGTGCAAAGACGACCCTCGACGTGGCCCCGCTCGACGGGTTGCGGGATTTCGACGTCGCTCCAACGGACGCCCCAGGGGCGCCCGATGTCGACGTGGCACCGGGCTTCGTCGAGGCCTTCAACCGGCGGAACGCTTTCGACGCGCGGCCCGACGGGAATGTGAACTTCGCCGTCATCCCCGCCGCCTTTGACGAGACGATGAGCAACTCGACGGCAGCGGAACGGCCCCGCGCTGTCGACGGGCCAGCGGCCCCGCTGTCCGAGCGCTTCGCCACGGTGGACGCCGCCGCGCTGCTCGCGGTGTCGTATCCGACGCCGACGTCGCAGACTGCGGGTCCCCGGCCTGAAGAAACGGGCACTGCCCCGAGCGAAGCCATCCCCGCAGCCACGCCGATCGCCGAGGCCCCGACGACGCCGGTCGCCGCCGCGCCCACGACGCCAGTCACCGACGCCGCGAAGCCGACGACGCCGGCCGTGGAGGCCATCACGCCGCACGTCGGGGAGCAGCCGCTGTTCGCCGCCTCTTCCTCGCTAAGCCGCTTGACCGCGCAAATCGTGGATCTGCTGGGGGATCGTGTCCCGGCGCCGCAAGCCGAGTCGCCCGGAGCCCTGTCCCAGAGCGCCGAGCCGCCTCGCGGCGAGACCGCCATTCCCACCGCCGAGCCTTCTAACGCCACAGTGGCGCCGATCGGCAACCTTGCCTCCGGCGGGGACCACGGCCAGCACGGGGAAGGCCAGCATCCCGGCAACCTGGCCGCCGAGCAGGCCCAGCGCGAGCGGATCGCCGCAGAGCAGCCGGCCCGGCACGCGGTGGAAATTGACGAGGTCGACGGGAAGATCGATCCGGCGCTGGCCGCCGTGCGGCCCTCCGGCGAGGGCGCCCGCGCTCGCGTCATCCGCGAGAACGAGGGCGCCGCCACCGCGGCGCGCAACGCTCGCGAGGAAGAGCTGGCGCGCCGTCAGCTCCGCCGCGGCGAGCATGACCGGGAGAGAGCCCACGCCGAGAATCGCCACGAGCGCGCCCAGGGAAGCGCGAAGAGCAAGACCGAGGGGCGCGCTCAGCAGCTGCTCCAGCGCGCCATCGAGAAACGCACCGCGAAGAAGAAGCAGGAGCGCCGCACCAGCGGCAAGCGCCCGGTGGTCTGGCAGCGCGTCTACCGCCAGGCCGCTCCGGACGCTGAAGCCCCGGTGCTGAGCGAAACCCGCCTGCAGTACACGATGCTGGGGCTGCTGCCGGTCGAAAAGGCCACCGTCGGGGTTATCTGAGTGGTCCGCGGCGCAAGTCTGATCATGAATTGGAGCCCGGGCGCGGACCCCTAAGCCTGGGGGAAGTATCGTCGTTGATCACGAACTCTCGCGGCACCTTAACACGGGAGCGAGTACACGATGCGGCTGGTAACACGATCGGATTTCGACGGATTGATCTGCGCGGTTTTGCTGAAGGACGTAGGCGTGGTAGACCGCTATATTTTCGTCCACCCCAAGGACATCCAAGACGGCAAGATCGTCATCGACGAAAATGACGTGCTCGCCAATGTTCCGTACTTTCCTGGCTGCGGCCTGTGGTTCGACCACCACGTCAGCGAGAGCGACGTGAGCCTGTTCACCGACTACAAGGGCGCCTCCAAACCGGCCAAGAGCTGCGCGCGCATCGTGTACGACTATTACGGCGGCAAGCAGCGCTTTCCGGACTACGACACGATGATGATCTACGTCGACAAGTGCGACTCCGGCGATCTCACCATCGACGAGATCCTGGAGCCAAAGGGCTGGGTGCTCCTCTCCTTCGTGATGGATCCCCGCACTGGCCTGGGCCGCTACAAGGACTACCGCGTCAGCAACTACGCCCTGATGGAGAGCCTCATTGAGATGTGCCGGAAAATGACCATCGAGGAGATCCTGGCCCATTCGGACGTGCAGGAGCGCACCAAACGATACCTCGAACAGGCCGGCCGCTACCGCCGCATCATCGAGACGAATTCCCGGGTGGACAGCAACTGTCTGATCATCGACTTGCGCAAGATCAACGAATTGCCGGTTGGCAACCGCTTTATCGAATATTCACTGTTCCCCAGGCAGAATATCTCGATCCGCGCCATGCAGGCCGGCCCGGATCGCGTGGCGTTTGCGGTGGGGCACTCCATCATCAACCGCAGCTCGCGCACCAACGTCGGCATGCTGCTGAAAAATTACGGCGGCGGCGGACACAGCGTGGTGGGCACCTGCCAGGTACCCAACGAGCAGGCGAACAACGTACTGGACGAGCTGGTCGAGAAGATTACCGCGGACGGCTAACGGAAGTTACCGTCTCGGCGAGGCACTCCGCCGCGCGCACCGCGTCCTGGCGGCTGACGTGCAGGTGGAAGACGGCGCGGAAGCGCCACTGCCCGGTGTCGAACACGCGCACCCCGAGCGCGCCCAGCGCGTTCATCACCTCCGCCGCGGGGCGGCCGGTGCCCTCAGTGTCCAGAAACACAATGTTGGTGTCCACCCGCGCCTGTCCAAGGCGCACGCCGGGGATCTCGCAGGCTCGCCGAGCGAATTCGCGGGCATTTTCGTGGTCTTCCTTCAGGCGCGGCAGGTTGTGCTCCAGCGCATAAAGACCGGCCGCCGCCAGTATCCCCGCCTGGCGCATGCCGCCACCGAACATTTTTCGAAATCGGCGGGCGCGGTGAATAAAGTGGCGGCTGCCGACAAGCACGGAGCCCACCGGCGCGCCCAGACCTTTGGAAAGACACACGGAGACAGAATCAAACAAGCGGGCGTAGGTATCCAGAGAAATACCGGTTTCCGCGGACGCGTTCCACAGCCGGGCGCCGTCAAGGTGACGGCCAATTCCACGCCCCGCGCACAGAGCGGAAATCTCCCGCAGCGTCTCCACGGGATACACCGCGCCCCCGGCAAAATTGTGAGTGTTTTCGATGCAGACGAGACGCGTGTCGGAATGATGCACGTCTTCGCTGCGAATCGTCGACTCGATCTGGGCGGCGGTCAGAATTCCGCCCTCGCCGCGCAACGGGTGTACCTGCGCGCCGCTCAACGCCGCGGTGCTGCCAACTTCGTTGTTGAACACGTGCGAATCGTATTCCGCGACCACTTCATCGCCCGCCGCGCAGTGGGTTCGGACGGCCACACCATTTCCCATGCTCCCGCTGGACACGAAGAGCGCCGCCTCGTGTCCCAGCAGGCCGGCCACGCGCGCCTCCAGGCGCTGCACGGTGGGATCTTCCTCGAAAACGTCGTCGCCCACCTCCGCCTCCGCCATGGCTCGGCGCATCTCCGGAGTGGGCTGGGTTACGGTGTCGCTGCGCAGGTCAATGGTCATGGCTCCTCGGCCCTTTCAACTTCCTTTCATGCGCTCCTTCTAGGATGGAAGTGTGATAGAAGGCATCCGCAGGGCCGTCGACAACCCTGGATTGGAACGGCCGACGCGCGTCGCGTCGGCCCCCGAGCCGCGCGACACCGTGCACCTGCGCGCCCCGGGCGAGCTGGCCGCGCATCGCACGCGCTCCGCCGCGCTGTGGAGCGAGATGCAGTGCGTCGGCCTCCTCACCGGTGCCCCCTTCGGGCTGCTCGGGGCTGCCCTCAGCGCTACCGCGAAGGACGGCCTGCTGGCGCTCTTCCAGGCCCTCGATCGAGACGGTGTAAGATTCTACGGAGACCGCGGGCCGTTGGCGCCCGACGCGATTGTTCTCGACCGCCCCTTCCAGGTGGCCGCCGAGGGCCAGGGCGGCTTCCCCATCGAGTCGTTCAAGGACTTGCAGGCGCTCGACGCCGTCCACTTCAGCGGGGACGCCGCCGGAACCGATCGCGCGTCTGATGCCGCCAACGTCGTCCAGGGACTGCACGACGCGGGCTACCATTTCTGGCACACGACCCGCAACGGGCTCACCTGGGAGGAAGTCGACCCGCTGGCCATCTGGAAGATGGCCGCCCGCGAACCCGGCGAGCGCAACGCCACGCGCGCGGTGCGCATCGAGGGTCCCAACGGCGGAAGGCTGCTCGACGAGACCGACGATCATCCGGAGGTTCGCCAGATGATGCGCGTGCTGTCGGCCAGCGAAAAAGGGAACGATCCCCAGACTTTTTATTCCAACGTCGCGCACCTTGTGGAAAACGGCTGGGAAATCGGCCACGTGGATTTTCCGCGCCGCGCGCCCTACTGCGGGGATCGCGGCGACATGGTGCTGATGTTCTCTCCCGAGGCGGTGAATCTTCCGGTGCCGGCCGCGGATCTCGGCGACGCGGCGAAACTCGAGCGGCATGTTCAAGTACAGGTGGCCGCGCAGGCGAAATTCCTCAAGCCCGATATTCTTGGCGGCCGGCTGGGGAGGGCGGAAACCAACGATTTCACGGAAGCCACACTGTACGCGTGCCCGGAATTAAAAACCGAAGCGTGCGCGGAAGTTTTGGCAGGACTGATGCCTTTGATCGAGGCCAGCCCGGAAGGACGCGTCCATGAGGCGGCGCGCACGCTGCACGAAATTCGCGAGCGGGTGAAGGATCGGGCGCGCCTTGCGGAGGTGGTGGCCGAGGCCACGCGCCTTTTGCAGGCGCCGGAATTTGGCGGTCTGGACTGGCGCGCTCGGCAGGCCGTCACGCTGGACGTGATTGCCTTCGTGGAATCGGACGGGCGGACCGATCAGCGCGCCGCCTTCTTCGAAGTGGCCCGTGCCACCAGGGATGCGCAGGCAGCCATCGAAGTCTTTGACGTGCTCCGCCGCGAAGGTAATTTCGACGATCGCATGGCCGCCTTTCGCGCGCTCTCGATCGACGGCGTCGGGGTACCGGTCACGGCGCGCGATCTGGCCGCCATTATCGACACGCGTTTGCCAGACGAATCGATGCTCGACGCCGGCAAGCGTTTTGCGGCCTTGCACCGGGCGCTGGAAAATCACCATCAGGGTTCCCAGACCCGGGAAATTACCGAAAAACTGAGCGCGCTGGTCCGCGACTCTCAGGGCCGGCTCAGCATCGAGCAGGCGCAGGCCACTTTTCTCGGTACCTGGCTGCACAAGCACGACGTCGCGCACTCCCTGTCGTGCGTGGCGCAGGCTTCCCGCCCGGCCGGCACCATCAGCGACGAGGGCGAGACCGTGCAGCTCGGCAGCGTGCGCGTGCAGAAGCGCGCGTCATAGCGGATAAGGACTGATATCCCCAGTTTTCCTCAAGAGCGAGACGCCTGCTCATGCACTATGACCTCAATCGGTTGCACTTGCGTCGCCCGGGATGCGCAGCGCCAACACCGCGCCCGCCAGGAAAAGCGCACCGCTGTAGGTGAAGGCGACGGTGGCGCCAAAACTGGTCCAGAGCAGCCCGACCAGCACGCTGGACACGAAATCCCCGATTCCGTTGACGGTGGCCAGCACGCCAAATCCCATGCCGTGATGCTCCCTGGGGACCAGCGTGGCGCACAGCGCGTCCTCGGCGGTGAGCAGAGCTTTGCGGACCGGGGTGCGCACGCCACGTCCAAGCCACGCGGTCGCGCGGCACAGCAGGACGTGCCAGGCCTGGGTGGCGAGTCCGAACGCGGCGGTGCCAAGCGCGGTGATCAGATATCCAGCGACCGCGACGGGTTTCCGGTGGGCGAGCCGGTCGGTATAATATCCGCTGGCCAGCTTTCCCAGGCTGGAGAGGCCGTCGGAAACGCCTTCGATGAGTCCCAGCCAGACGGCCGCCACGCCCATCGTCGCAAGGTATGCGGGCAGCACGGTGGTGGCAGTCTCATGGGCAATGTCGCTGAACAGCGAGGCGAGACCAATGGCAAGCACCGTGCGGTTCATCCAGGACAAGCGACGCGATCCCCCTTGGAAAAACTCTGAAACGACAGGACGCGGAGAGGCAACATTTCGGCAACAATCGGCTACACCCCGTCCACATTCCCATGCCTATGATAAGGAATGATACCGTCTTTCCTGACGCCAGTCTGGGCCACTCCGACTCCTCCGGCCGACGTCGCGCTCCCGCCGGCCCAGGGCCTCGGCATCATACGGGACGCCCACAAGGAGCCTGCAGTGGCCGCGACGGAAGCCGAAGTCGCCCGCTCCAAAGGCCAGTTGGACCGCCTGCGGCAGGGACTGGCAGGGAACCGAGACCTGCGCCGCACCCTGGAGCCCGACCTCTACCAGCAGTGCTGGAAAGTCAAGGCACACAACGTGGCGAGCTTCATGCCGCTTCCGGTTATGGCCGCGATCGGCGGCGCCGCCATCGGCGTGAGAATGCTTGCCAACATGGTTCCGGCCCTGCAGCCGCTGCGCGGCATCCTGATGATCGGCTCGTTGATCGCTGGCTTCAAGTACATTCCACGCGGCATCGGCTGGGCGGTGCGCAACTACGTCCTGCCCGGAATGACCGACCGCGCGATGGTCCGCAACATGGAAGGACGCCTGGACGAGTACGAGCGCTATCTCGCCCGCGCCGAGCAGAAACGGGACGCCGCTCTGCAGGCCGCCACCCAGCGGCTGTGGGACGAGGCCCAGAAGAAGGCCGCAGAAGACGCCAAAAAGCCGAAGGCGGAAGTGAAGGTCGAGGAGCAGGCCATCACGATTGGCGGGATTCGGGTCGACAAGAAGCACTCAACGCCAGCCGGGGCGTAGCCAGGGATCCTCCGCTTTCCGGGTTTTTCCGCCGCCGAAGTTGATCCGTAGTGCGGCTCGGCGCGCCCCCCCCCGACTTCTCCCCAGACCTACGGCTGCACCGTTTCCGTCAGTTTGAATTGCGCGCCGGCCCAACCGCCGGGCCGCATGCCGCTCACGTCGTGAAAATCCATTGCCGTACTGGTGGCCCAGACGCCGGTCGCGGTGAGGCCGCCCTCCAGCGACACCCACTGTGCTGGCGCAAATTCCACGCCCGACTTCGCGCGCACCGTGCCCAGCCCGTCCCCGAGCGGAATGCCGGTTTCCACCGCGCCCACGCCGTGCAGATTCCCCGAGGCATTCACCTCATGCCGCAGGCCAACGCCGCCGGTTACCACCGGCACCCAGCTCACGTGATCGCTCGTGTAATTATGCTGCAGATCGTCGCCGGTGCGACGCGCGCCGTAATTCGAGTTATATGTCCAGCCGCCGCGCTCGGTCACCATGTCGTAGCGGCCCTGCGTGACCGACTAGCGATCCCCGCGGGTCCGCGTCAGGCTCAGCCCGAAGCCCGCGGCAAGGACTCGGGGTACTATTTGTGCCCCGAGTCCCCCGGTTTCGGGGTGAATCAAGCCCCCGAGTTCCAACACCAGGCGGAATGGAATCCGTCGCGACGGTATCAACGGGGATGGACTGGCTCACCGCCGGCTCCACGGCCTGCGCCTGGGACGGCGCCGCGAATCCGCTCAACGCCAACAGGCCCAGCGCCAGTGCCGGGGCCCAGCGACGCGGGGCGGGCGCCTCTTCCTCAAGCGAAGGCTCGGGGGCGGACGTCAGGGACGCCGCCGGAGCCGGCGCAAGCGGGACGAAATACGGACTCCGAACGCACTCTCTCACCATCCCCTGAACTGTAGCACGGTCGACGACGCGAATTGTTACCTGTCGGTTAGCATCGCACGACGCTGCGCCCGGCGCCCTGGGGAACCACCTCGATTCGCGCGCCGATGCGCTCGGCGAGCCCGGGCACGTGGGAGATCAGCCCAACCTGGCGGCCCGAAGCCTGCAGGGCGTCCAGGGTGGCGAGCGCCCCCTCCAGGGTGTCCGGATCGAGCGTCCCGAAGCCCTCGTCGACGAACAGCGACTCCACCTGGATGCGCTCGGCGGAAAGCGAGGACAGGCCCAGCGCCAGCGACAGCGAGACCAGGAACGTCTCGCCGCCGGAAAGCCCGTTGATGGTGCGCGCCTCGTCTCCCATGTCGCGGTCGACGACCTGGAGGTCGAGATCGTGGCCGGGCACGCGCATCAGCCGGTAGCGCGGCGCGAGATCCCGCAGGTGCTCGTTGGCGTACGCCAGCAGCGCGTCCAGTGTCAGGCTCTGGGCGAACACCTGGAATTTCTTGCCGTCCGCCGAGCCGATCAGCTCATTGAGGTTCTGCCACACGGCGGCCCGCGCGCGACGCTCGCTCAGCGACTCCTGGAGGGCGCGCGCGTGGCGCAGGCGGTCGTCGTCCACCGCCAGATCGCGACGCCGCTCGATCAGCGCCTTCTCGGCGGCCTGCAGGGCCTCGCGCGCCTGGCCGAGACGCGCCGTCGCTTCGTCCGCGGGCAGGCGCGGCGCCTCGCCGTTCTCGTGCGCCTCGCGCTGGCGCCGCCGCTCTTCGAGCACGGTCGCAGAGCGGCGCACCTCCTCGGCGAGCCGGGCCAGCGTGCGGCGGCGCGCGTGGAGCCAGTCGTCGCCGTGGGCCAACAGCGCGCGGAGGGCGGCAACGTCAAGCGGACCGAGCGCGGCCTCCA
>Ga0194131_10010374_pt1 | contig 11426 bp, 6 predicted proteins | sample TA2KigO120mmetaG_FD_148631 | JGI IMG/M metagenome (GOLD analysis project Ga0194131, IMG submission 148631) | Freshwater microbial communities from Lake Tanganyika, Tanzania - TA2015053 Kigoma Offshore 120m | ecosystem: Environmental > Aquatic > Freshwater > Lake | place: Tanzania: Lake... | reverse complement strand
CCTTCTTGGCCGGCGCACCGCCTTCATCGAATTCGGCGCCGCGCTTGCCTCCGCCCGGCGTGCTCGGCTTGAGATCGCTTTTTTCCGGCAAGATCGACCGCGGGTTGAGGACGACTTTTTCGCCTTCGTCAAGACCGGATTTTATCTCGACGAGCTTGTCGTTACTGAGGCCGACGACGATGTCACGCTCCTGAGTGTAACCGCGATCGTCGACGACGAAGCACTTGCGGTTGGCGCCCATGGCGACGTTGCCGACGACTGCCTGGATCGGAATGAGCAGAACGGGCTCCGAGGTTTCGTCCGCCAGGATGGTGACTTCGGCGCTCATTCCGGGCTTGAGTTCTTCATTCTTGGGATTCAAGTCATCGATCGACACCATTGTGGGATAGAGCTTAACATCGGACGAAAGGAAATCGCCCTGGGCCGGGACTGTGGCACGTGATTTGACGTGCCCTGAATAGATGTGGCCAGGAAAGGCGTCGACGCGTATCTTGGCGCTATGTCCGGGAAAGTCGACGATGACGTCGTGTTTCTTGATGAACTTTCTTTCGCGGATCGGTTCGAAGGCGATCTGAAACGCCGCTAAACCATACAGGCTCGCTCTACCAAGAATCGGTTGGCCGATGGACGACTGGTATCGGAGCGCATCGGCGTATCCGGTTGGTCGCGTCTTTTCTTCCTTGATCTTTGTCACCAGAGCTTCATGGACGCGGGTGTTGACCATCATTTTGGCAAGGTTGGGGATGCGGATGAGTTTTTGGCCTTCACGAACCGGTTCGCCTTGGTTGACGGTGGACTGCTGGCTGCCGCCGCCGAAACGAGCTTGATCGGGTATGTAGTAAACGACCATACCGTCCTGCGGCGCCGTGATCTTGTAGAATTTCTCTTCCTTCATGAGGTCGCGGAGTTTTTCGCCTTCCTGGTCGAATATGGCTTTCTTCGATTCTTCGTCGGCGCGAGCTTTCTCGATCTTCGAATTGGCCTGCGTCTCGACGCGGTCCTTCTTGCGCTCGGCTTCCTTGACATCGCTCCATTTCTTGGTGACGTTCTTCTCGCGCTCGAAGATCCGATAGATATCGAGATCGCCTTGTGCTTTCTTGAGGGAGATGGCCATGCTTTCAAGCCGGTTCTGGTCGGCGTCGGCCTGGCTGAGGCTGTAGAACCCTTTCTTGACCATGCGCTGCGACCAGTCGGCTCGGTCCTGCCAGTTGTCGAGATCGGAGCGGGCTTGAACGATCACGCCTTCGTAGGCGCTGACTTCTTGCAAGTAGGCGCTGGTGAATTTGCCACCCGCATCCTCGGACTCCTTCAGCACGTCGAGTTCAAACTGCGTTTTTCGATCGTCAACGGGCACGCCGTTGCCGACGGTTCCTACGAGCCCTTTGCTCGGCTCCGAGCCAACTTTCTTGTTCAAATAATCGCGCACCTGCTCGTGCACAATCATTGTGATGAGTTTCTCGCCGGCCAACCGGCCGGAGTACTTTTTCAGCTCAAGTTGAGCCTGAATCAACTCCACTTCGGCCGTCTTTTTGTCGCTGACATTCTGGCTTTCCTGGATGGTGAAGTTCGTTTTCGTTTCGACCCATTCAGCACGAGCCTTATTGACCGTGTTCTTTTGAGTTTTTAGCTGCTCCTGAAACCCCGAATCGTCGAGGTCCACCACAAGGTCGCCGGCCTTGACTTGTGTGCCGTCGTCGATGACCCACTTGATAGTCGATGCGATCGTGCCGCCCTGCGTTTTGGCCTTGACGCGGCAGACAATATCGCTGTTCTCCGCCGACTCGAGGTTGCCGCGCTCGACGATGGTGACGCGGAGGATTTCCTTCTTGACCGTATAGGTCAGTCCCGTGAATGGCCGAGCAAAGGGCCAAAAGAAGAGGTAATAGATCGCAAACGCCAGCGCGACCGCGGCAAGGCCAGACACCAGCCAGAGATACGGACCGCTGAGCCGAGTGAAATAACCAGGTTCCGCCTGTAGCGCTCCATGCGGGGCGGGCAACGCTTCGTCCGGTTTGGACTCGATGGGGGAATTCGGTTGCTCGTTCATCGATCCGTGCTCCTGGTGTCGATCGGGTTGGAGAGTCAGCGAGCGTTCAGTTGGTCATCGCCGATGTTCTGAATGAGTTCCGGCGCGGGGTTGGATAACGAAACTTGGCAGTCTACTTTTGGATTATAAGCGTCGCCGTCGCCGATTGCAACAGCCGGTGGCGCGAAGCGGGAGAAACTCGGCCGAGAATTCCCGTTGTGTCGATCGTGCCGGTTGCGCGGGCCGTGTTAGCTTGACACCCCGTCGCAACTCCGAGCCGTCTTGACGCCGGTTATTCCGATTGAACGACAACGTCGATGAAATCCTTCGATACGTACACCGTGGGGAGAAACTCATGCGAATCGCACTGCTGACGGGCATGGCGCTCCTAGCCGCTTGCACCACGGGTCGTGCTGAAGAGTCATGCGGACCACGCTGCTCCAAGTCGCGCGCATGTCCGCGGCCGGAGTACACGCGGCTGCATTACTGGACACCGACGCTGTTCGTGGTCCGGTCGCACATCCATCCGTCGCGCCTGGACCAGTACCCGCCAGGCCCAATCCCGTGCATGCCGGCGATCGTCGAGGTGACGCGTTATCGGTGTCCCGCCGTTCCGCCGATGCCAAGCTCTCCGTACGCTGACCCGGCAAGCTACTATGCGCGGCCAGTGTTGACGCCGGGCGAAACCACGGCGCCACGCGAACGCTAGACGAAGAAAAGGCCTACTTGAACTTCACCGTCGCGAGCAGGTCGAGAAAGTCTTGTCGCCAAATCTGTCGGCTCTTCCAGTCGCAATCGCACATGATGGCGTAGGTCGCATCCGGTTCGTTGACGACTGCCAGCAAGAAATAGCGCTGCGCCTCCGCCTGAAACACCAGCTTCAGATCGACGATCCGACCTCGCTTCGGCGGCGAGCCGATGTCGCGATTCGCCTCGGCTTTTTCTTTGTCGGGGACCATTTCCGGCGCGTCCACAAGCTTGAAGTTCGCGTTGGTCGATTTGTCCTTCTCCTCACGATGTTCGCGGGCCGCCTTGATTGCCGCATCAAGGCTTTCCGCCTTCGGTAGCGCGAAAATGAACAGATGAGCGTTCTTGGTGTTATCCTTCTGATGCTTGAACACGCCCGTCAATAGCATGTGCCCGGCGGCGTCCTCGGCTTTGGCGTCGCCGGCGATCCAGACCCCTTTCGGCGCGGTCAACTCGATGCGGCCATCAACGCTGGAGAATGTCTCGCGCGGTGGCAGCTGTGGCGTCCAGCCACGGCGTTCGCTCACGATGTAGACGTGGTTCTTCGGCACGATGTCCACGAAATGCGCCAACACGTCATTCTTCGTGGCGGCCATGAACAGCCAATACGCGATGCCGTTATGGAAGAACATGTAGCACTCGCCATTCCAGCGCACTTCCTTGATGACGCCTTGAAATCCCAAGCGTTGGGCCGGCATGTTTTTGAACTTAGCCGACTCGACTTTGTCGGCTGTCGACACATCAGGTCCGAAGAGATTTTCAAGTTTCTCAGTGGTGGTGCGGAGCATCTCGGAATCGCGAGGCCGTTGCGAACCATAGTCTCGTGCGACGAGGGCGAACCAGAATTCTCCCTGATAGTCTTCGTTTCGCCAGGCCGTCGCTAGGGCCCCGCGGGTTTCATCGTCGCGAAAGTTGGCGAGGAGTTCGCCATCGTAGATCCATGTGTCGCTATTTTTTTCGCCTTTGGGCAGGATCAGCTTGAAGACCGTTTCCGTTTCATTTTTGGAGTTGCGAATTTTCCCGAAAACGGCGTCGCCCTCCGCTTGCGAGAACGCCCGCAAGCCGCCAGTGCCGAGGTAGATCCAGACGACGCCGACGATTGCACTCGTGACGAAACACAACGCCAACCCCGCCACCAGCGCGTACGTGATGATGGTTCGCCAAGTGGTCTTCGGCGATGGTCTGTCGGCACGGACAACCGCCCCAGTGCCTTCGCCAGGCTCGGGAAAGTCGAGTAACGAATCGCCGGCAGCCGGAGTTGGAGCAGCGAGAGCCGCCTCCGGTTCCACGGCGGTCACGACGGGTGTAGCGACCGGCAGCGTCGGCTCGGGCGCGCTCGGTGGCAAGGGGTTCGAAGGAACGGCCTGCGCCTGGGCTGGCGCTTGTTTCGCTGGTTTCGCTTTCGGCTTCGGAGAAGGCGCTGGCGTCGCAGCGGGCGCGGGTTTTGGCGCCGACGCCGCGCGGCCCTGCATGTGAAATCCGCATTTCGGGCAGGCCAGTTCCGACGCTGCCTGCACCTCCGCGACGTTGAAGTCGTGCGTGCAAGCTGGATTCGGACATGGAATCGTGTTGGCCATCGTCGGCATCCTCCCCCCGCTTACGCGGGAGGCTCGCAAGCTCGAACCTTTTCGCCATTGGTATTATCCATCCTAGCATCGTTAACGCAAGTAGGCAGCGTCGTCAATCATCGCAACGCAAATACAATGCGCGAAGCAAGTGTCTTCGTTTGGCGTTCGCGCGGCGTCGTGCGGCGACAAATGTATTTGGCAAACCGGTTCAGCGTCTCCGAGGCGCGACCCGAGCGCCAAACGACATCAAGTCGTCAATCAGTAAAGGATCTGACCATGGATATGTCCAAAATGGACAAGCTCGTCAGTCTCTGCAAACGCCGCGGGTTCATCTTTCAATCAAGCGAAATCTACGGCGGCCTCAACGGCTTCTGGGACTATGGACCGCTGGGAGTCGAGTTGAAACGCAACATCAAGGAAGCCTGGTGGCGCGACATGGTGACCTCCCACGACGACATCGGCACGCTGCAAGGAGCGCCGTCGCCCTTCGAGATGGTCGGCCTCGACTGCACGATCATCATGCATCCACAGATTTGGAAATGCTCGGGGCATTATGACCTCTTTCATGATTTCATGGTCGATTGTCGCGAGTCGAAAAAACGCTATCGCCACGATCAAGTATGGGGGCGCTGGGTTGAGGCCAAGGGACAGCGTGTCTTCATTGCGGTTGCCGATCCAGGCGAGGAGGGAACGAAGGAAGCGGAGCAGAAGGCGCTCAAGTTCTTCAACCTGCGAGCCAAGAACGTGGACGAATTGAAGTGGGACAGCGACGTTCTTTGCTTGACTTCCGTCAAGGAGTTCTCGCAAGTCGTTGGCCCCGACGCGAAGACGCTCGGGACACTCACGGAACCGCGCGAGTTCAATCTGATGTTCAAGACCTACGTCGGCGCTTTGAGCGGCGAGGAAGGGACGGCCTTTTTGCGTCCCGAAACAGCTCAGGGGATCTTCGCCAACTACAAGAACGTCGTCGATAGCTCACGCGTCAAAGTTCCTTTCGGCATCGCGCAGATCGGTAAGAGCTTTCGCAATGAGATCACGCCGCGCAACTTTACGTTTCGTTCGCGCGAGTTCGAGCAGATGGAGATCGAGTTCTTCTGCCATCCGAAAAGCTCGCCGGACTGGTACACGTTCTGGCGCGATCGCCGGTATCAATGGTACCTCAACCTGGGTCTCGCCAAAGAGCGGCTGCGCTTGCGCGATCATCACAAGGAAGAACTGAGCCATTATTCGTGCGGGACGGCGGACATCGAGTACGCGTTTCCGTTTTTGGCCGAGGGCGATTTCGGCGAACTCGAAGGCATCGCCCATCGCGGCGATTTCGACCTGCGCAGCCATCAGGAGGGTAAGCTGGTTCGCCAGGGAGACAACCTCGTTGTCGAGCTTGGTCCGGACGGAAAGCCGAAATATCGCGGCAGCGGGAAGGATCTGTCCTATTTCGACGACGTTGCAAAGGAGCGTTTCATTCCGCACGTGATCGAGCCGTCCGCCGGCGCCGATCGGGCGACGTTGGCGTTCCTGTGCGAGGCGTATCACGAGGAGGAAGTCAAGGGTGAGACTCGCGTCGTGTTGCGTCTGCACCCGCGCATTGCGCCGTTCAAGGCCGCGGTCTTTCCCCTCGTCAACAAAGACGGCATGCCGGAGATCGCACAGAAGATCTATCGTGATCTGAAGAGGAGCTTCAACGTGTTCTACGATGACGGCGGCGCCGTCGGCAGGCGCTATCGCCGTCAAGACGAAGCGGGGACGCCGTACTGCATCACCGTCGATGGCCAGACGCTGCAGGATCAAACGGTCACGATCCGCGACCGCGATACATTGCAGCAAGAACGGGTGGCGATTGCGGAATTGGAGTCGGTGATTCGACGGCGAATTGCCTAGTGCATTGTCTCACGTACACCGATGGATCGTAGGATGGCTCTCCCGAGCCGTCCGGATGGGCCGCACGGCTCAGGAGAGCCGTCCTACATCCATCAGCCGATTCGTGACGGTGCACCAGGCTCATTATCCAAAAAACACTGTTCGAGAATTTTCAACCATCGTTTGTCCTCTGAATTTTTTGCAAATTAGTGATACAAAACCGGGCGCGCTTGTGGGACAATATCCCACGCCCTGGTTGTCACGTACAAGGAGCATACCATGCGCCATCCTCTCCCGACCTTTGTGTTGCTCTCATTCACCTTGGCAATGGCGGCGCCGACGGCGTTGGCCGGCGGGGACAAAATCGCGGACATCGTCTCCAGCGGGAAGGGGATTATTGTCCTGGCCGGCGATGTCGGTTTGACGGTGGGCGAACACGCCAAGAAAAGCCAATGGACGTTCTTCGTGCAGCTTTCGAAGGCCAAGGCCGACATTCTTCGGCGTGATCTCGACCGTGACGGATTGCTCGGCAGCCGGGTCTATGTTCACGACGGCGTTGGTTCGCTCTATCTCGCGAACGACCTGGCCGACGCGATCATCGTCTCCGCCGATGTCAAGTTCGCGGAGTCTGAAGCGCTGCGAGTCCTGCGGCCCGAAGGCAAGGGATACTATGCCGGAAGGCAGTTCACCAAGCCGTTCGCCAAGGGGACCGACGAATGGTCGCATCCGTACCGGGCGCCGGACAACAATCCGCAATCGCAGGACACGGTGATGAAACGGCCGTTCATGACGCACTACATGGTCGAGCCGTGGTACTGCCCGCTGCCGATGCAGTCGGTCATCTCCGGCGGCCGGGTGTTCAAGGTGTTCGGCGATCGCTCGAGCGCCAAGCCGCAGGAGCCGCTCATCAACAAGCTGTTGGCGATGAACGCGTTTAACGGGACGATTCTGTGGGAACGCAACCTGTCGCCGGGGTTCATGATTCATCGCAACACGCTGATCGCCACGCCCGACACGCTGTTTCTGGGCGACGATCGTTCGTGCAAGCTGATCGATCCGCAGACGGGCAAGATTCGCGATGAAATCGTCATCGACGCGCCCGACGCGGAAGGCCCAACGTGGAAGTGGATGGCGCTCGAGAATGGCGTCCTGTACGCCATGGTCGGCGAAAAAGAAGCCTCCGACGAACCGCTCAAGGGGGATCGCATTCGCGGCGCCGGCTGGCCGTGGTGGAAGATCAACAACTACAAGTTCGGCATGGGCAAGAATATCTTCGCCATCGATCCCAAATCGAAAAAAGTCCTCTGGCATCACCGCGAGGAGGACCCGATCGATAGCCGCGGCATGGCGATGACAAAAGGCAAGCTGTACTACTACAGCGAAGGCAAATTCCTCGCCTGTCTGGATACGAAGAACGGCAAGATCATTTGGAAGAATAATTCGAAAGAGCTGCTCGCCGCCGTCGGCACGACGAAGGGCGCGCAGCACTGGCTTCTTGGCTTCGCGTCCACGGCGTATCTGAAATGCACGGATGACGCTGTCTACTTTGCAGGGCCGAGTCGTCCGCTGCTCGTGGCGGCGTCAACGAAGGATGGCAAGCTCCTGTGGAAGAAGGACTGCAGCGTCAAGGAGGGCAACCTGCCGACCGAGGGAGGCAATGTCCAGCTCGTTATTCGCAAGGACGGACTGTACGCACTCGGCCAAGCGCGCCTGAACGGACTCAACAGCAGCTTCAAGCTCGATCCGCTTTCCGGCGAAGTGTTGGCGACATTCCCAGGCCGCGATCGTTGCACGCGCGCCACGGGCTGTTTCGACACGATTTTCACGCGCGGCGGCAAGGGGGGCTCGACGGCGGCGTTCGACGTCTCCAGCACCGAGCCACGCATGGGCGTCATCACGCCGATGCGTCCCGCCTGCCAGGACGGCGTCGTCACCGCCCACGGCTACCTCTTCTGGGGGCCATGGATGTGTCGCTGCGACATGACACAGCTCGGCGTCATCAGCCTCGGACCGGGCGGCAAGTTCGACTACAGCGCCAACGCGACCGATGCGGATCGGCTGCAGTCCTACAAGGAGACCAGCGCGGCCCGACTCGAGCAGACGAAGGACAACTGGCCAACCTATCGCCGCGACAACAGTCGGTCGGTTAGCATCGACGATGCTGTCGCCGACAAGGTCAGCCTGGCGTGGACTTTTACTCCCAAGACGCCGACGTTGCCGACGGCGCCGATCATCGCCGCCGGCCGCGTGTACTTTGGCGGCCAGGACGGCATCGTGCGGTCACTGTATCTTGACAGCGGTAAACAGGCCTGGGCCGGCTACACGGGCGGACCCATCAAGTATCCGCCGGCGTTCGCCCAGAGCGACAAGTTCGATTTCCCGCACGAGAGGCTCTACGTCGGCTCAGGCGACGGCTATGTCTACTGCTTCCATGCGCCGCTGGGCCGAACGCACTGGCGATTCCGCGCCGCTCCGGCCGAACGCATGATCCCGGTGTACGGGACGCTCACTTCGACCTGGCCCGTACCAAGCGTGCTCGTCGAAGGCGATTCCGTCTACGCCGCCGCCGGCATCTCGAACCATGACGGCACGCATGTCTTCGCCCTCGATGCGAATAGCGGCAAGATTCGCTGGCAGCAACACAGTTCCGCGTACAAAGACGGCGACGAATTGCCCACCGGCGGAGTCAGCGTTCAAGGGCCGATGCTGTTGCACAATAACTCGGTTTACTTCGCGTCCGGCAATACACCGCCGATCGCCTCCTATGCCGTCAAGGACGGCAAGTTCACCGGCCTGGAATCCAGCCGCGGCAAAGACCTTTACGTCCGCAACGGCAAGGTCGTCGGCTCCGGATATCCGCTCTATTGGCGCCCCGAAGACGATCAGTTCATCAGCACGATGGACCTTGAAACCCCGGTCGGCGTTCTACGCGTCGGCATGCCGCAACAGAATCCCGCAGGTCTCTCCGAGTTGAAGATGATCGGCAAGGCGAACTGGTCGAATCCGATCTACCAGGAAATCGCCGCCGTCGCGATTACGAAGAACGCTGTCGTCTTCACGGGCTTGAGCCGAGACAAAAAGGACTTTCAGCGCATTAAGGCCGGCGTCATTGCACTCGACATCAACACGGGCAATGTGCTCTGGCAGCATCCCCTGCCCGCCGTGCCGACCGCGTGGGGCTTGGCGATCGGCGACAGCGGCAACCGCGTCGTCGTCACGCTTATGGATGGCCGCGTGCTGGCGTTTGCGAAGTAACCTGCGTTGACTCGCGAGCGAATGGCGGGTACCGTTAAAGTACCCGCTTTGGCCACGAAAGATTCCAATGACACCGAATCCAAGCTCGCCGCCTGCCGTTCCACCGCTCGAACCGGGCCACCGCCTGTCGCGGGCCGAGTTCGAACGCCGGTACGAAGCGATGCACGATCTCAAGAAAGCTGAGTTGATCGAAGGCGTCGTGTACATGCCTTCTTCTGTCCGACTGCGGCGTCATGGCGATCCACACGTGCGCATGATCAGTTGGATTGGTGTTTACGCGGCGCATTCCCCAGTCGTTGTTCCCGGCGACAACACGACGGCTCGCCTTGACCTCGACAATGAGCCCCAACCTGATGGAATGCTGCTGATTGATCCTCGTTTCGGTTGCCAGGCCGTCATCAATGAAAACGATTTCGTCGAAAAGGCGCCGGAATGGGTTGGCGAAATCTCCGCAAGCAGCGCCAGCTTCGACTTGCATACCAAGAAAGCCGTCTATCGTCGCAACGGCGTTCGTGAGTATGTCGTATGGCCCGTGCTCGACAAGCAGCTAGACTGGTTCGCCTCTCGGTCCGGCCAGTTTGAATCGCTCAAGGCCGATGCGGCCAGCATCCTCAAGAGCGAAGTTTTTCCCGGATTGTGGCTCGACTCAGCGGCACTCATTGCAGGCGACATGTTGCGCGTGCTCGCGGTTGTTCAAGACGGCGTGCATTCGCCTGAACATGCGGCCTTCACCGCGCGGCGTTGATAAAAGGAGAGGAGATCCCATGCGAACGATTCTTGCGTCGATGTTCTTGCTTTTGCTTCTGGTTGCGCTTTCCACAGGCTGCCGGCAGGACACCTCGCCGCCGAGCGCGGACGAAGTCGTGCTCAACGTGCCAGGCATGTCCTGACCGGGCGGCTGACCGCCGAGAGCGCGTGCCGCTCTCGAAACTCTACCGTGGGTAGATCATGGCTCGATCAAGACGAATGTCTCGGCGCGTGAAGTGCGCTTCAAGTTCAAGGATAAATCCGGCTGGAACGAAGAAGCCCTGCGTGCGGCTTTCAAGAAACAACAGTTTCCCGAACTGACTGTCAAATCCAAGTCTTAGTCAGCGCCTCGTAGGGACAAGCAGCCAGCTTGTCCCTTGATGTCCGCCTGTAACTAATACTGCGCCGGGCACGGGGACAAGCTGGCCGCTTGTCCCCAAGAAGGGCGCCTGAGGCGTAAGCGAAGGCTTACGCTTCAGGCTCTGACGCCTATGTCTTTACCGATTTGAGCTGTTGCTCGATGCTGCGGGCACGCTGCCGGATCGCTTCGCGCAGGCGATTGACCTGATTCGGATAGTCGCGGCCGGCGCCCTTGTCGATCTCCATTAGGGCGGGCTGAACTCGCTTTTGCACTTCGTCGAGGCGTTTCACGAGGACCTCCGGCTTAAAGACATTGGCGTGAATCTCGCGCATCCGCTTGAAGTATTGCTTCCTTCCTTCCGGCGTGTTGATGACGGCGTTGGCGACGAAACCCTGGTATCCGGGCAGGAGTGGGCCGCCGGGGTTGCCGAACATTTGATCCATGCCGGAGGGGATGAAGACGAGCTTGTCGGTCTTTGGGTTATGGTAGATGCGATAGTTGTTGCGGTTCATCGGGTAGCCGTCCCAGTCCCAGGTGACCGACTCCAACACCAGGTAGGTGATGAACTTGTCCATGTCGAGGACTTTTTCCAACTTCTCGAATCGTTTCTTCGCATCGGGTTCGCGGGCGGCGGCGATGAGCGCTTTCAGATCGGCACGGTCCTTGACGTCGTTCTTGCTGCGCAGTATCTGCAGCGGCTGATCGACTTCGCGCAGGAATCCACCGTCGTAGAGGTTGCCGTCGGTCCGATTGAAATGCCGTTTGAGAAAGTGCCTAGAGACTGTTTCACAACTGCCCGACTGCGATAACAATGCAGGCCAAGCGGACGAAGCCATGGTACATGAACGAGTAACGTTCCCAACGG
>Ga0194131_10010370_pt1 | contig 11430 bp, 5 predicted proteins | sample TA2KigO120mmetaG_FD_148631 | JGI IMG/M metagenome (GOLD analysis project Ga0194131, IMG submission 148631) | Freshwater microbial communities from Lake Tanganyika, Tanzania - TA2015053 Kigoma Offshore 120m | ecosystem: Environmental > Aquatic > Freshwater > Lake | place: Tanzania: Lake... | reverse complement strand
GGTTCCCCCATTGCCAACAGGAAGCGTTCCCGTCACATCAGCCGTTAACGACACAGCAGACCAGGTCGGCACACCTGAAGCGTTGCCGTGCAGAACCGTTGTTGATGTCCCTGCCGCAGTTGTGCCCAACGTCGTAGTTGTCGCCCAATAAGAAACGCCGTATTGGGTGCCCGTGGCCGCTGTCGGAGCGCCCCCAGAAGTCGTCTGCATGACTCCAGCCGTCGTGAACAGAGTCAGCGTCGTGGTCGCATTCGCGTAAACGACGCCCCCGGTGGTGTAGTTGGAGCTTTGAACGGCGTGAATGGTGTTTCCAGATTTGACGATGCCGTTGCCAGCCGTGATGCCGGCCGTGCCGTTATTTTGAACAAACGTCAGCGCCGTGGTGTTCAGTGTAATCGGGTCTGCGGTCGTCAGAAGCCACCCGGACGAGCCGTATGTCGTCCCCGTTGTGACCCAGAACTGAAGGCCGTTGGTCACTTCGGCGTCCGTGTCGGCATCTGAAGAGCGTTGGAGGATAAACGGGTTGCTTCCATCGCCGACCTGCGAAACGATGTAAAGGCCGTTGTATTTTTGGTTGCTCCCGGTCTCGAAGACCAATCCGATGCGGTCATTCACGGCCAACGTTTGGCCGTCCACCGTGTTGATCGAGCCGTTTGCGTTTGAAGTGATCGTGTTGTTTCCCGCATTGAAAGTATATGCCCGCGTCGCGTAGAGGTCGCTGGGATAGACAACTTTCGCTGCTTGCTTTGGATCACGAACTCCTTGAATGAAGGAGTACATGAATCCGTATGTGACCAGTTCTCCATTAGCCGCCCCCGATGGATCAGCCGCCGTCAAACGACCGTTGGAATCCCGAAGTCCGACTGTGTTTGCGGTGGCCGTCGTCGCGGGTAGCCGGCCTGTGGCCGGGTCGGACGGATCAGCCAGGTAATGGGCGCTGAGGTTGGAGACCCGGTAAGTGCTCGATACGTTGAACGAAGACGCCCCACCGGGATTGTACGTGAACTGGTACTGACCGGACACGGTTTCGTTTTTATCGAGACGTGGGATGTCAACATCGATTCCCCCGCTTTCTGAAGAGTAAAAGCGCAGATGTTTCCCAGTGCCAGACGTGGCGCTTTTGTAGGCCAAAGCTCCATCAACCGGGGTTCCCCCCCAGGCTGTCGTTATGGAATCAGAACCTACATCATGCGGCACCCAGCGCCGAGACGCAAAGCCCTGGCAGTCTGCATTGCCTCCCCAGCGTGCCCCAAGTAGTGGTGAAAATGAGCCTGGCATACGTGTCCTTTATGAAAATACGAGGATGGCTACTCCAGCCACGTTGTAGCCGAAGGTGAGAATCGTCGTTCCGAGTGTGCTGTCATCTGATTGCAGCATCGTAATCTCACGGTAATCGGGCGTAGTCATCACCCGCGCGCCACCGGGCCGCAATGGGCGCCCGTGAACAATCGTCCAAGGGTTAACCGGATTTAGCTCCGTGTGGATGTATTGATTGAAAATGTTGACGTTCGCGATCAGGTTCGCGACGCTCACTTGCAGGGCCGCAATGGCGCTGGCGTGCGCCGCAGACGTGGATGAAAGCTGACTCAAGGAAAGCTGAAATTGACCGAGCGTCGCCAAGGCTGACGCCAGATTGGTCTGAATGGTGGTCAGCGACTCCAACTGTTGTTGCCATTGTTCAAGTTGCGGCCAGCGCAGGCTGAGCCGGATGACGTTCTGGACCTGCTCGACCCAACGGCGCATCTGCTGATCGTAACTCCCCGCCGCGTGTTGTTTCAGGACGCCTTGCTGAATCTGCTCGGCAAGGCTCGGTGGCTGCGGCAAAGGCAACTGCAACGCCTGATCCTGGCGATACGCGAGACGGCTGACTTGAGGATTGGCCATAGATCAAGATGTTGTGCTCCTTGGAAGCGCCCGAACCTCCATTCCGATGCGGCTCACGTTGTAACCACCGCCTTTGCCGTCGTTGTCTGTTCCGTTGGAAGACAGTTCCACGTAAAGCTGGCGTCCTGTGTACCAGAAATCCCAGTGCAAGGTCCGGTTCGGACTGGTCCGGGCTGTCAAATGCCCGGCCTCTGAATTGTCGCTTGGGCAGGCAAGGTCTTTCTTGGACAGAGTCCGCCAGATGATGGCGCAATTATCGGTCGCCGAGTTCGGATCGAGCGCGTTGGGCGCGTAGCCGATCCGCAATTGAAGTTGCGCAGGTATCGGCTGAATGTTTGTTGCAAATTCCAATTCGAGTTTGCGGATGTTTTTCTCTTCGTCGGGCATCTCCAGATCAAACGGCCCAAATATGAGTTTGTCCTGATAGCCTGTGTCCTTCCATTTCCCACATGCCTGCTGATCCGTATTAATCTCGCGCACGTAAATCTCCGGGCCGATTTGCTTCAGGCACAAGTCCGTCGCATGGGCGACCACCAACAGCTTTTCATTCTTACAAAGCTGGCAAAGGTCGTTGATCGTCAGGTTGCCGAATTGTTTGCAGAAGGAGCCAGCGTCGGCGGTGGGCTGCGTGTAATCCTCTTTGAGAACACCGTCTTCGTTCAGAATCTTGCTGGTGTAGATCGGCGCGGTGCGCGAAAGGGACGTGCAAACCGTGTTGGTGGGTTGCGTGCAGTAGCCGCCGGTCTTGATCGGTGCCGGCAAGAGCTTAAGAATCTCCGCGCTCTGTAGCTCGCTTTCCGTGCAGCCGCACATATCAAGAAGCCACTGCCGAAATGTCTTCGAGGTTCCGGGTGTAAACGGGCTGGCCGCCGTGACGCCAAAATCCAGTTCGGAAGCGAAGTGATCGCGCGTGTTGAGTTGCAGGGTGCGCGACGGAAAGGTTGAGCCAGTCGGCACCCAGGAGACGTACACCGATTGGCTACGGGGGTCGTACCAAGCGATATGCCCTTCACAGACCGACTCGTTGATCGGATTCACCGTGCCCTTTATGCCGTCAAAGATCAGTGACGTGGCGGCATAGACCCAGTCGGTGCGCTCAGGGACCGACATATAAAGATTGAACCGGAACAAATCGTTGCGCCCCAGGTAAAAGATCGAGTCGCCGTCTGTGCAAAGCGTGTTCGGGTACACGATGCACGCTTCTCCGCTTGCCATCTCGGAATAGAGTTTCTGGAAGTGGAAGACCGGGGCGTCCGCTGAACTGGTGTCAGTCACCACTGTCACTTGCCAGATTCCACGCGTGGTACAAACCAACAGATAGTTGTGAAGCGCAACAAACCCCAAAACGCGTTCGCCGTAATCGAGCCGTTGAAATCCCGCAATAGTACCATCGGCAGCCGTGTCAAGAGACAGCGGGGCGTCCTTATCGGACCAGTAAACCATGTCCTGATACCGCACACCTTCCAGGGTGACATCGCCGAAGAATACCACCCCGCGCCAGGCATAGACGCAGCCGACTCGCGTCATTCCGATGACCGACGCATCCGGGATTTCCTGAATGGCCTGCATTGCACAGCCGGAAGTCACGCCATCGAACTCATAGTAAAATACTGGGTCGAAGCCGTTGGTGAGAATCGCAACATTGCCCACTTGTGCGGGTCGCTTCCATCGTCGTTCAGGCAATCCAGATTCCGGCGTCCCCCCGTAGGCGTCCGCGATGATTTTCCAATTGCCCAGGCTTTCCTCCAGGACGTAAAGCCGGTTCTGGGTGCCCGCCATCAGCTTCCGTTGACCGTCCGCGGAGACCAATTCATCCAACATCGTGATGGGCTGACGGCCACGGGTATTGGCGTTCCCATCGGCTGGTTTCAGATTCCGTGTCCATTTGGTTGTACCGCAGATGTCGGACGGAGGGGGATACTGGGTCACGGTTGGTGACCTAACATCAGGCACGGTTAGGTCAGAATAGTACTCCTGTTTGTCCAGCGTGCCGGTTGGATCGCCGCAAAGCTGGTCGTGGAGGTCCTGGTTGTTGTAAGGGCTGACCGAGGCGAGCAGTTTTTGAAATCCCCGCACGCGGCCAGGCTTTCCCGAATCGGTGATTTCCCAGTTGATGCGCCTCCGAAAGCCGCCAAACGGCACCTGATCCGGCTCCGACCGCATGTTCAGCGGTCCAGTGACCGGCTTGATGTTGACCGTTTTGTATGACGCCGAGATTGGCATTAGGCGTTAAGCGTTACCTGTGCGTGCCCGATAGAACCCTTCTTGGAGCCTTCCAGCCCTATGTAGGCAGCGTTTCCACCGGCACCGTAGCCATTTACGGCTGTTCCGCCTGTGCCTCCGGTTGCAACAATGCCGTTGTTCCCCACGTTTCCGTTTTGGTTGCTGACAGGGGTTCCGACCGAATTTGATCCACCAGAACCGCCAGTTCCTCCGGTTCCGCCAATTCCCGGTGGCGTGCCATTGCCAGGACCACCCCCAAGACCACCGAATGCAATACCAAGTTGACTGCCGGACCGTGTCGCGAATGTCGCCCCACCCTGAGCACCGCTGGACATGACCGCGCCAGCGGCACCGCCATCTCCGATTTCAAAGTGAATAACTTGAGTGGGTGACACAGCAATCAGGCTGAAATCGCGAAATTCACCACTTCCACCGCCGCCGCCACCGTAAGCTGGCGCTTGAGCCGAAGGCGAATATGGACCGCCGCCACCACCACCGGCGCCCCAGATTTTAATGCGGATTGTTGTGACTCCTGTTGGCACTGTCCAGTCTTGTGTGGAATTGAAATCAAGGACTTGACCTGATTGCGTTCCTCCTGAGTAGCCGCTGTCTCCTGCGGAAAATGCGCTCACACCCCCAGAATTCACCGCCTTAACCCAATACCAATAGGTTTGGCCTTGGGTGAGACCATCGGTGTCCGTGTAGCTCGTTAATGACGGTGATCCGATTTGCACCGCCGTTGCACTGTTATTCGTTGTGTTTCGGAAAAGCTGATACGATTGAGCGGCTGTCACCGGGGACCAAGTGATAGTAATGCTCGTCTGAGAACCTCCATCGCTCGCGGCGACATTGGTGGGCGCCGCCAACCCACCTACCGTCAAACCAAGCGCAGCCTTGAACGAATCGCTCCATGTGCCATCGGCATTCTTCATCTCTGACACCAACTGGTACAACCTAGTCGGCAGAGTTATGAATAGCTGGATGATCTTGGAACAAATCGATGTGTTGGCTGCGGGGATGAGAGCCTTAAAATCGTCAGGGGTAGTTGGCATACGCCTTTCAGTGTTGCTATTGCATCATCTTCACCGTAACTGTATAACTATGGGCCGTGTAAATACAAGTCACGATAAGTAAAGGCTTATGGCCTTCCAATTCCTTCAGCCTAAGCCCGCCAATCGGGTGCCGGGGGTAGCGTACTATCCGAAGACATGGGATGCCGCACGCAGCGTCGTCTTGACGGCTGATCCTACCATTCCTCGCACCGGCCCATTTGCAGTGCGACAAGCGCCCGTCGCCCCGATGGTGGCTGTTCAGCCTTCGGCGGCTCCTGCGTTGCCAGGCATTTTCTCTGGGTTGCCGGCCAATCAGCAGCATCAAGATCGAGCCGTTGTGCCGACGTTATCGGTCCCACAAGTGTATCCGTTGAACGTACCCACCGGCCCAGGTGTTGCGCCTGTAGCGGTCCCCAGATCGCAGAAAGTAGCGGAAGCCACGGCTGGTGCCTTTGATGATCTGAAGCAACTGGGGGACAATGTCGGCCAATACCTAAAGGCCGTTCACGCCCAGTTCCCGGAGTGGTTAAAGCAACAGCAGGAGACCATCGCCCAAGAAAATGCCGTCACTGGAGATTTGTATTCTGGTGCGGCTGAAGCCAGGCAAAACGCGTTGTTGGCTGATTATGAGGCAAAGGCCCAAGCGGCAACACGCAAGGCTATCGCCGACACGCAGAATCTTCGGAGCCGCGCCCTCCTGGCTCAAGGGGGCGGCGCGAGTTCGGCAATTGACCGCGCCCAGTTTGCGGCGATTGCCGACATCAACGCCCGCGCTGCCGCTCAGGCGGCTGATCGCGCTTTGCTCTCCAATCAGTGGCTTACCAATCTTCAGCAGCAAATGGCCGGTGCCCGTGCGGCCCGTGCGCGGCTTGGTATCGGGGATATGACGTTGCCGATTTCAATTGATACGTCGGCTTTCGAGAACGTCTTGCGTCAACTGGCGCTCCTATCACCCATCGAGCAGCAAAACCTGATGTCCGGGTTGGTTGGCCCAGGAGGCTACGTGGCGGACTCGCTGAGCGGTTTGCAGTCGGCCTACCTCCAGGATTTGCACCGGATGGATGCGCTGAATCAGACGAACTTTCAGAATCAATTGTCGTTACGCCAGCCCCAGCCCCAAATTATCGTGGACCAGCCTAGCCAGAACGTGCTCAGATTCCGCGCACTCACTCAGTATCCAGGACCAAGAAGATAGCGATGGCCTTTTCATTTTCATTCGACCTGCCCGTACCCGATGAAACGGCGTTGCCCGCGCTCCTTGCCGCACCGGCTCCGCAATGGCCAGTAGTCGCACCGGAACCGCCTCCGCCTGGACTCGACCTGTCTCCTACGTGGACCACACCGCAGACCGCCCAAATTCTGCCAAGAGCGCCCGCGGACCTCACCCCGCTGCGCCGCATGGTGACCGGGGGACCGGAAACGGAACGATGGGTGAATGTGCCGGAAGTCATGGCAACGAACACGGCATCCTTCAATGTGCCGAAGCCAATTGCTATCGCTCCGCGTTTCGCACCGCAAGCGGAACTTCCAGCGATTTTTAAGACCATCCAGCCACTAGAGAATGCCGCCTCACGGATGACTGGCTATGACCCCAGGAATCCTCCCCAGGTTCATACGATCACAGAAGCGCAGTTCACGGCGTTGCCGCCGCTCTTGCAGGAACAATATCTCGCTACCGCAGAACGCCGCGCCAGGATGATTTCCGACGCCCGGCATCGACAGACTGAATTGGCCAACATGGCAATTAACGCTGAAGTCGCTAAGCAGCGCAAAGCCGCGCAGGATGCCGATGTCGCCAAAGAACAATTGGCCTCAGCCTTGCAGGCAAAGCAGAACGCAGATCGTGCTTTAGATGCAGCCGCAAGGCGGTTGTCAAAGCATGAAGCGGAAGCGAGTAAGGCGGCCGCCAAAGGCTGGCTTACTGGCTTTGATGCGAAGAAGAAAGTGTGGATGGGCGATGACCGGCATACCGACCTTGCAGAGACGCTCAACACCGAGCGCCCAGACATCGACCGGGCCTATGAGGCCGCCGCCATGGCGAAGACCGAGGCTGACCGGGCGTATCGCGACGCCCAAATCCTTGCGGCTCGTGCAGGTCTATCAACTCAAGCCGGGTTGCCTTCAATCCTTCAGACTCCCGCGATCAATGTTATTCTGAATCCGGCGACCGGTCGTTTCGAGATCGCGAAGTAGGATGGTCTGGAGTCACCATCAAAGAGTTCAATGCCGCGATTGGTCAATGTGCAGGATGTAGGGGCGTTCTCGTTTCCAGACGAAGCGACGGACGACCAGATTCTTGATTTCCTCAATTCGCAGTTGCCGCAGCCCGCTCCCCCGCCACCTGTAACGGTACCGGTACCGCCTGTATCCCCTGCGCCGCCCCTCGCTGAGCCTCCACTACCTGGGCTAATCGAAACTTTCACACGCGGGGTCCGCCGAGGGATTCGACAGGTCGGTGGGATGCAATTGGGGACGAGCGCCCTCGGTGCCGAGATGCTCGGAATGCCGTCTGTCAGCAACGCACTTTTGGAGGCCCACCAAAAATTGCAAGAAGGCATTCGACGGGACGTTCCCCCGGTTGTCCCCAGTTTCACCGAAATCGACAGCCCATCAAAGGCACTCCGATACGGTGTCGAAACGGTTGGCGAACAGCTCCCAGTGATGCTGCCTTCGCTCCTGAGTGGCGGCGCCGGCGGCCTGGTTGCGCGACAACTCGCCCAACGAGCGGCGGCCAATCTTGCCGCGCGCGAGGTAGCGAAGCGGACGGCACTCGGTTCGCTCATTGGTGCCTATCCGATTTCCGCGGCAATGGAGACCGGCTCGATTTACCCCGACATCTACGAGAAGACGGGGCAAAAACGTCCCGGCGTTGCACTCGTTGCCGGGGCCTTGGCGGGATCGTTAGATGTTCTTCCGGGCATGCTCTTGATCAATCGCGTGCTGGGGCCGGTGGTCGGAAACGAAGTCGCCAAAGGACTCGTGCGGCGCGTTGGCGAAACAGTTGCCGAGCAGGTCTTGACCGAGGGACCAACCGAAGCCCTTCAGACGATCATCGAGCGAGCGGCAGTTCAATATGTCGATCCGAAGCAGAAGACATTCTCTCGCGAAGGTGTTACTGAAATCATCGATGCCTTCCTGAAGGGCGCGGTTGCAGGCGGCGTGATAGGGGCGGGAACCGAAGTCCTTACATCACCGTTCAAGCAAAAGAAAGGAGAAGACGATGCCGTTTCGCAGCGAGAAGCAGCGACGCTACCTGTGGAAGTTCAAGCCAAACCTGGCGCGAGAGTGGGCGCACAAGTACGGACGCCAACCGAAGCCCAGGCGCATCCGTCCGGGACTCAAAAGCCGACACGCAAACAGGTCTCGGATGCGCAAGCCTTCGCCGACGCCGCCTTAAAGCAGGGCTGGCTCGACGAAGACACCCATAAACAGCTAAGCCGATATTTCGAGAGCGCGACGGTGCCTGAGATCGTGAACACGGTGCGCTCGATGCTGGACCAGATCAATCAGACCTTGGCGACGCCTAGTCCGGAGCCTCCGACTGCGCCGGCGCCTTCACAAGCGCAAGTGCCTGTGATGATTACCAGACAGATGCGTACTGCGTTGGCCGGTCTAGGATATTCTGAAAAACAGATCGACAAGCTCACACCGATTCAGGCTCACGAAATCATCGCGAAAGGATTGCGGGGAAGTGTGGCACCGGAGACGCCCATAACGTCGCCCGAAGCTGGTTCGATTCCGGCCCCCGCAACCACGGTTCCTTCGGTGCCTGGGAGACCGGCATCTGTTTCACCTTTAGTAGAGGGGGATCAGTTACTGACCCAGGCACCTTCAATTTCTCCGCCCGCGCCGCAGCCGGTGGAGCAGATGACGCCGGAGGAGCGGCGACGAGCCGAACAGATGGCCGAAGAACGGATTCAATCTGGTGAACTTGGAGACTTGCCGGGAAACGCTGTTGCTCAAGCAGAGAGACTGAAGCAAGTAAAACGCGCACACGCACAGGTAAGGCGTGAACTGGAAGAAGCAACAACTACGGGCGAACGCTATCGGCTTCGCCAAGAACTTGATGAGCTTGAAATGGAATTGCGTGAGCTTGCTGTTGGAAAACGCCGAGCAAAACAAGGATTGCCAGAAATTCCAGAGGACGTTCAGCAAAAGCACCAAGCGTGGCTGGAGAAAAGGCAGGCGCACGATATTGAGGGCAGAATAAATCGTGGTGAACCGATAGCCTCTGAATTTCTGTCCGAGAGCGACAAGGCACGCTTGAAACAAGCGGGCTGGACCCGCAAAGGCGACCTCTACGTGCCGCCGAAGGCTGTCACAACCGCACCGCCCGCGCCACCGCCCGCGCCGCCCGCGCCGACGCCGGTGGAGCAGATGACGCCGGAGGAACTGCAAGCCGACTTGGTTGATCGTGTTCGTGCTGTGATTCCAGGCATTGAGGTGCGCGAGAACTCAGACGGGAAGGTTGGTGTCACGACGATTGGAGGAAAGCCGGTGTTGTTCGTGGACAAGTCCTTGCTTGCTAAGGTGAGAGACAAGCGCGGAAATCAAGACACACTTGCCCAGCACGAGGAAGAAGCCATCCACGCCAGACAGATTGCCGAGGGGCGCGGCAACCCGCGTTCAAAAGAAAACACTGATCGCGGCGCGGAAGTCATGTCGGACATCGGCGCAGAATTGGAGGGCGCGCACCATGCGTTTTCTAAGGATCGCGGGACATTTGGGCACGCATGGCTTGAGTATGACAGGATGCGTGAACAGATGCGGAATGGCGGGCATATCACAGAGTGGTATGATCCAGCAAAGCGGGCAGCGGCAGAGAGGGCAGAGGCAGCAATAGCCAAACGTGAAGGTTGGACGCGCGAAGGCGACCTCTACAGGCCGCCGCAGCCTCCAGCTCCCAAGCCGTCAGCCGCGCCCGCGCCAGCCGCGCAGCCCGCCACCCCGTTGGAGGAAATCGCCGCGCTATCAAGTGAGATTCGCAGCCGTGTCATCAAGGAAGCGGAACCGTATTTGTGGAGCGATCAGTCCGACACCAACCTGACCGCACTATTTACGCGGTTAGCAGCCAAGGTGTTTGGGGATGTCACCGGCGAGATGGCCGAGAAGGGATTCACCCAAGCACAGACCGGCTATATCAATCAATGGGACAAGGTTAAGTTTGCTGAAGCCGTTCTGAACTGGGTGAAGCGCCATAACCTGTTGAGAGAACGACCCGCGCCGCCCGCGCCCGAAACAAAGCTGCCCGAAGGATGGGCGGAAGCGGACATCCGCCATCTTCTCTCACTGGTCGAAGAAGGCAAAAAGGTTTTGGTTGGAGCAACTGAACTTGGAATCCCCACGATCCACGAACAGCGGGATGCGAAACATCTTGGCTACGGTAGTTTCAGACTGAAGACCCCGGAATACACGATTGACTTTGATGCCGGTGGGGCGATGAGTCGCACACCCAACGAGAAGGGCTACACCGTCGTAAAGGAAATCGAAGGAACTTTTCCTTACGACTTCGAGGCGGTGAAGGCCAAGTTGCGTGCCTTTCTTGAACCGCAGTCCGCACCCGCGCCGGCCCCGCCCGCCACGCCTCCCGCACTCGCGACCGTAGATGCCACCGGCGAAGTGCCACCGCACAGTAAACAGGCAGCGTGGAAGGTCGCTTATGAATTTTGGCTACCCGAAGTTGAAAAGTCCTTGTCCGCTGTTTTGTCCGGTGATTTTACATCCCATGACGAGCGCGTAGTCCACCAGGGGCCGATCATTCTTGCCCGGTTGAATAACTTTGCCGAACTTGGGGATACTGAGCGCTGGAAAGCTGAATACGCTGCGGTGCGCAAAGTTTCTAACGAGGCGCTTCAAGCCAGTATCTTAGGATTGAAATCTGACAAGGCGGTAATCCTGCGAGAAGCCCAGCATTATCAGCCTTTTGTGGTGAAAATCCGGCAAGAGCTTGAAGCGATTGCCAGAGGACAACCATTACCGCAGGAAAAGGAGGGTACCGCCCCGCCCACCGCGCCGACCTCCACCCCAACCCAGGCCAAGATCGACGAGATTCGCGCGCGCCGAGAAGAAATCAAAGCCCGGTTGCGAGCAAAGCTCGGCCAGGTTAGTTTAAATATCGACCCTGAAATTGCCACCATCGCCGCTGAATTGGCTGTCACCTACGCCGAGGAGGGCGTGGTTCGCTTCAAAGATTTCGCTCGCCGGGTGCGTGAGGACTTGCCGGACATCTGGGATCGGATCAAGGCTTATCTGCGTGGCGCGTGGGAAAGCG
>Ga0194131_10010368_pt1 | contig 11431 bp, 9 predicted proteins | sample TA2KigO120mmetaG_FD_148631 | JGI IMG/M metagenome (GOLD analysis project Ga0194131, IMG submission 148631) | Freshwater microbial communities from Lake Tanganyika, Tanzania - TA2015053 Kigoma Offshore 120m | ecosystem: Environmental > Aquatic > Freshwater > Lake | place: Tanzania: Lake... | reverse complement strand
TCTCGGGTCTTTGAGCGAAGCCCATGGAGCTTATGATCACGAGACCCGCCAATAAGCGCAAGCACAGTACGCGACGCTGGACGAAATCACCGAGCGCCATGGCAGATCCTTATCAATTGAAAAGCTCGGTGCATGTACCATCTCGGCTCAATACTCAGAAGGGTCAAAAAAATAGTCCCTGGAAGAGCGTCGAGGCGTACATGTCGACGGACTTCTCTTTGCTCTGACGCCGCGCCCAACTGCGCATGTCGTAGGCAGAATCGATCGTCGCAATGATGAAATGACTCGCGATCAGCGGGTCGACCACACGTACGACGCCGCGCTGCATGGCCTCGACCAAGACGCCGCTCAGCCACAACGAGTGCCGCGAGGCTAGCTCGATCGCGAGTGCACGCAGCTCGCCGGGTATCGCCTGCAGCGCCGTCGCGCGCAAAAACGGCGAGTCGCCGTAGAGCTGCAGCGACACTGCAGTACTGATGGCACTCGAGATACTGCTCCAGCCCTCGCCGTGGGCGGCGACTGACGCGGCATGCAGCCCCCGCAAACGCCGATAAGTCTCGCGCGAACAATCGAGCACGAGATCGCTCTTGGTGTCGATGTGGTGATAGAAACTGCCGCGCGTCACATTGAGCTCGCTCGAGATCCGATCGATCGAGGCGCCCTTGTAGCCGATTTCATTGATGAGACGGGTGGCTACCCGCAGAAACGCCGAATGCTGCAGCGAGCTCGCCGTCTCGGATTCCCTCTCGGGCTCGACGATCGCGGCGGGCAGCGGCGACGAAGTCGTCAGCAAGCCACGTTCGAGGATGTCGAACATGCGTCGAGCCACCGCCGGGAACTCGCTGGCAGGATGCCGCCCGAGCCAGATGGCAGTCCAGAATAAGGATTCGTTGAGTACCTGCGCACGGACCGTAAAGAGATTTTTCTCGACTTCACTGGACCACTCGCCAAAAAAAGAACGTACAACTCGAAATACCGCCTGGTAGTCGGCGATCAGCTTGTCACGTACGGCGGAATCGAAGGTGCGTATTTCGGAGAGAACCGCGAGCGGTCTAGCCTCGCCGCGTAGCGCGCGGGCCTGCTGATCAAAATAAAGATTGATGAACGCCGCAACGCGAAGCCGTGGTGAAGCAGCCGCTGCCGCCGTGCGCGCGTACGCGCCCAGCTGTTGTAGGCTGTCTTCGATCACCGCCGCCGCTAACTGTTCTTTGTAGCGGTAGTAGTACGTGACGCTGCTCGTCTGCAAACCGAGCGCCGCGGCAACCTCGTGCAGCGTCATACCGCAAACGCCCTTCGCATTCAGCAGCGGCGTTGCCGCATCGAGAATGCGCTCGCGCTGCTTGGTGAAGCGCAGCGGCACCGCCGCCCTGCGACGCGGGCTTTGGTCTCGGAGCGTTTTTCGAATAGCGACCACGTTTTTCAGGGCGGCGAACCGACTTGGGTGATAAGCGACCTATTCCCATTATAGTACATCATTTCGCACCTAAAGATGCTGGACGAGCTACAATTTATCGGTTATAAATAAATTATTTCGAATACTGAGTATGGCCTTTTATGGATTTGACCTTTACCCCTGCTGAAGAAGCATTCCGTGCCGAGGTGCGCGCATTCCTCGAGCAGAACCTGCCATCGATGCTCGCCGAAAAAATCCGCACGGCCCAGCGGCTCTCCAAAAGCGATCACGAGCAGTGGCATGCCATCCTCAATCAGCGCGGCTGGCTGGCGGTGCATTGGCCGGTCGAGCACGGCGGCACGGGCTGGAGCATCGAGCAGTCCTATATATTCGAGGACGAACTCTCCCGCGCGCATGCGCCGGGCGTTGTCGCCTTCGGCCCCTCCATGCTGGGGCCCGTGCTCATCAAATACGGCTCCGAGGCGCAAAAGCGGTACTGGCTGCCACGTATCCTCGACGGCTCGGACTGGTGGTGCCAGGGCTACTCCGAGCCTGGCGCAGGGTCGGACCTCGCGAGCCTCAAAACGTCGGCCGTTCGCGACGGCGATCACTACATCGTCAACGGTCAAAAAACCTGGACCACCCTCGGTCAGCACGCCAATATGATCTTCTGCCTCGTGCGGACTTCCTCCGAGGGTCGCAAGCAAGAAGGCATCTCGTTCTTGCTCATCGACATGAAGACCCCTGGCATCGAGGTCCGACCGATCATCCTGCTTGACGGCGAACACGAGGTGAACGAGATCTTCTTCACCAATGTGAAGGTGCCCGTCGAAAATCTCGTGGGCACCGAGAACAAAGGCTGGACCTACGCCAAATATCTGCTCACCTACGAGCGCACTGGCATTGCCGGTGTGAGCCGCTCGATCGCTGCACTCAAAGAATTGCGGCGCATCGCTCAAGCCCAATTACGCAACGGCAAGCCACTCACCGAAGATCCGCTCTTCGCCGCGCGCATGGCCCGCGTTGATATCGACCTTCGCAATATGGTGACCACTAACCTCCGCGTGCTGCTCGCTTCGGGCGATGGTGCAGCCCCGCTCGAGATGGGCGCCATGCTCAAAATCCGCGGCACCGAAATCCGGCAAGAAATCACCCGTCTCGCCCGCATCGCCTTGGGCCCCCAAGCGCAGCCCTTCTGCACGCCGGAAGGCATCACGGCGCAATACCTCAACTACCGCAAACTCTCGATCTTCGGCGGCTCGAACGAAGTACAGCGAGAGATCATCAGCAAGTCGCTGCTGGAGATGTGACCATGAATTTTACGCACAGCGAAGACCGTCAAATGCTGGCTGATACGTTCGGCCGGCATCTCGATCAGCAATACACCATCGATGTACGTCATCGCATCAGCGGCTCGCCAGAGGGCTGGTCGCGCGAGCGATGGCTGGGCATGGCCGACCTCGGCATCATCGGTGCGCTGTTTGATGAGCGCTCGGGTGGATACGGCGGCAGCGGTTTCGATCTCGCCGTTGTCTTCGAGCAACTCGGTCGCTCACTGGTCGTCGAGCCGTTTCTTGGCAGCCTCATGGCAGGCCAGGCTCTCGCTAAAGCCGGCTGCCGCAGCGATCTCCTCGCACAACTGATCGCCGGCGAAACCGCTCTGGCCTTTGCGAGCGAAGAGCCGCAAAGCCGCTACGACTTGGCGTCCCTCACTACCCAGGCTCAACCTGCTCAGGCTCAACACGATCACGGCACTTGGACGCTCAGCGGTCGCAAGTCCGTCATTCCGCAGCTCGAAGCCGCGAGCCACGCTGTGGTCAGCGCCCGTCTCGGGAAAGATTCAGCGGGTCTTTTTTTGGTCGAACTCGGCAAACCCGGTGCCGTGGTCAGCGGCTACAAAATGGTCGATGGCGGTCGAGGGGGCGATCTCACCCTCGATCGTGCGAGCGCGACACTGCTCACCGACAACGCGCTACCCCTGCTCGAAGAAATCACGGCAGCGGGCATAGTCGCCCTCAGCTGGGAAGCCGTGGGCGTGATGGATGTGCTCAAAAAATCGACCCTCGACTACCTGCGCACCCGCAAGCAATTCGGCATTCCGATCGGCAAGTTTCAGGCGCTGCAGCACCGTATCGTCAATGTCGCCATCGAGATCGAGCAGGCGCGCTCGGCCGCCATCAACGCGGCGGCTGCGCTGGCAGGCCCACGAGCGGCTCGCGAACGCGCCGTCTCGGCCGCCAAGTACACCGTCGGTCGCGCCGGCACCATCGCCGCCGAAGAATCGATCCAAATGCATGGCGGCATAGGCATGTCCTGGGAACTGCCGCTATCGCATTACGCCAAGCGCGCACTGATGATCGGTCATCAGCTAGGCGATGAAGATCATCACCTTTCGCGCTTCATTTCTTTGGCAGTCACCGGCTGAGCGTAAACCCACCCGCTGAGCGTAAATCATGAAGAACCTTTTTTCAGTCAGCGGCAAAATCGTACTGGTCACGGGCGGCTCGCGCGGCATTGGCGAGATGATTGCCGCCGGGTTTTTGACCAACGGTGCCAAGGTCTACATCAGTTCGCGCAAGGCGGAGAGTTGTCAGGCGACTGCAGATCGCCTCGCTCGCGAGTATGGTGCTGAGTGCGTCGCGCTTCCTGCTGATCTGTCAAAGATGGAAGGCATTGCGGCCTTGGCTGCGGCGCTCGCGGCGCGCGAGAAATCCCTCGATGTACTCGTCAATAATGCGGGCGCCTCCTGGGGCGCTCCGCTCGGTGAGTTTCCTGAGCTGGGCTGGGACAAGGTCATGGATACGAACGTGAAAGGCGTGTTCTTTTTGACCCAAGAGCTGCTGCCCATGCTGCGCGCCGCAGGTAACGCAGAAACGCCATCACGAGTCATCAACATCGGCTCGATCGATGGGATCGGCACACCCGTCTTCGAGACCTACTCGTACGGCCCCTCGAAAGCCGCCCTGCATCACCTCACACGCATGCTTGCGGCGCGACTGGTGCGCGAGCACATCATCGTCAATGCCATTGCGCCCAGTCCCTTCCCCACTTGGATGCTGAGCACGGGCGTGGGTTTTGGCGGCAAAGTGGAGGGTGATGGGGTCGACTGGTCGGTGGTCGGTCGCAACAACCCGCGTGGTTGCGTGAGCACGCCCGAAGATATCGCGGGTCTCGCCATGTTTCTGGCCTCGAGGGCCGGTGCCTACACCGTGGGCGAAGTCATCACCTGCGACGGCGGACTCTTGGTCGCACGCTAACGGCCTTGGCAATCAACATGATTTCGAGCACGGGGGCTTGCGGCGCTCAGGTCACGGCATGCCGCGTGACCGCGGCGGGCCCATGTCGTCGCCAGCGGTCGAGCTCCTCACGCAGGATCTGCACCGCATCCCAAATATCGACGTAACGTAGATACAGCGGCGTGAACCCGAAACGCATGAGTTTCGGGGCCCGAAAATCGCCGATCACGCCGCGCCCGATGAGTTGCTGAATGAGGGCATAGCCATCGACATGGGCAAAAGACACGTGGCTGCCACGACGCTCGGGGTCTCGCGGCGAGGCGAGCTCGAGCGCGGTCTCTGGACCCTGCGCCTCGATCAGCGCAATGAAAAGTTCCGACAAGGCGATCGATTTTTGCCTGACCAGATTCATGTCGATGTGCTCGAAGACGCTCAGCGCACCATCGAGCGCGGCAAAAGAGAGCATCGGCGGCGTACCGCAGCGATGTCTCGTCATGCCTTCGGCAGGCGCGTACTCATCGACGAAGTCGAAGGGCTTTGCGTGACCCAGCCATCCCGAGAGTACGGGCTGCAGGTCGCCCTGCAAATCGCGGCGCACGTACATGAAGGCTGGCGCCCCCGGGCCACCGTTCAAATATTTATAGGTGCAGCCAATGGCGAAATCGGCGCGCGCGGCTGACAAGTCTATTGGCAACGCCCCCACCGAATGCGAAAGATCCCAAAGAATTCGCGCTCCCGCCGCGTGTGCTCGGGCGGTAAGCGCCGTCATGTCGAAGAGCTCGGCGCTCTGGTAATGGACGTGGGTGAGCACGACGAGGAAGGTGTCGCGATCGATCGCAGTCGCGATCTGCTCGCGCGGCAACATCTGCAGTTCGAGACCCGGCACCAGTGCCGTCAAGCCCTGGAGCATGTAGGCGTCAGTCGGAAAATTGCCGCGCTCGGTAATGATTTTGGACCGATTCCCACGGCTGCGCGCCGCGGCAGAGGCCAGCTTGAAAAGATTGACCGAGGTTGAATCGCAGACCATCACCTCATCGGCGGCCGCACCGACGAGTGGTGCAATCCGCGCGCCGAGCCGCGCCGGCATGTTGATCCAGCCGTGGATGTTCCAGCTCTGGATGAGATCGGTGCCCCACTCGGCCGTGGTCGTCTGCTCGATGCGCTGCGCAGCGGCTACGGTCAGTACCCCCAAAGAATTGCCATCGAGATAGATGATGCCAGGCGGCAGCTTGAACGAGGCACGGTATGCGGCGAGTGGATCAGCGGCGTCGAGTGCGAGACACTCTTCGCGCGTGCGGGGCGAGACAGCCCGCGATGCGTCTGCGCCGGATGATCTCATGTGAGCTCGCGCAATACGGCGCGTACAGGAGTCGCCTCAACACCCGCGATCGGCAGGGGCAAGGCGATCAGTTCATAGCGTCCTTCCGGGATGGCATCGAGCACCAGCCCTTCGAGTATCCCCATGCCGGCGCGATGCGCCGCCTGGTGCGCGCGCAGGGCCTTGCAGGTCTCGGGATCAATCGAGGGCGTATCGGTACCGATCAGGCGACAACCCCGTGCAGCCAGTGCGTCAATCAGTGCCGGATCGATGGCTTTGAAGTTCTCGGGCCAGCGCGACCAGTCCGCCTTGCCAAAGCTGCGCAGCAATACGCGCGTGAGCTGCGCCGGCAGTCGGTCGAGTACATCACTGGCCGAAATCACGGCGCCCGCTGCGCTGACATCGAGCAGCTCGCAGGGTCCTAAGAAAACGTCGAGTTCAAGTTCATCGAGTGCGGGCGCATCGCCACGAACGTGCCGCGAACACTCGGCGTGAGTCCCGGACTGCGTCGACATGGACAGTCGATGCAAGGTGACACTCGAGCCCTCACCGACGGTGGCGGTCACACTGCACTCGAAAGCGTGATCGCCCGGCCACAACGGCAGAGCGGGCCTGAGACCTTGCGAGATGTCATGGAGACGCGGTTTTTTCATATGGGAAAACTCCCGGATACAGACGAAGGATACCTTGATGCCGAGACCCACCAAAGCAACACGCCATTTACGGTGCTGGCGTCTGTTCGATCGCCTACGGTAGCCTTCAGGCTGACGACACGCATGACACGAACTTACGGATATTCGCTGATGCTGACCACCAAAGTTTTGTTACCGGTATCTCTCCGACCGATGATCTCGGCCGCGTTGCTCGCGCTCGGCGGCTGTTTGATGGCCACGGCAACTGCCGCGACGCAGACGCCGACGTCGCCGCCGGTGCGTAGTCACGACACCTGGCAGCGAATCGACGCGGTGGTCGAGCAGTCGATCGCTGCCGGCGAGATGCCGGGTGCCGTGCTGTGGGTTGGCCGCGGCGAACAATTGCTCTATCGAAAGGCTTACGGGTTACGCGCGAAGGTGCCGACCGAGCAGAGCATGACGCTCGATACGGTGTTCGACTTGGCGTCATTGAGCAAGGTGATCGCCACTGCAACCAGCGTGATGATTCTGGTCGAAGAGGGACGCCTGCAACTCACTGATCGTGTTGCCATCCATCTGCCGGAGTTTGCTCAGGCCGGCAAAGAGAGTATTACGATCCAACACTTGCTGACCCATACCTCCGGTCTGCGCCCCAGCCTCGATCTCGAAGCGGACTGGCTCGGTTATGACGAGGCGCTCAAGCGCGCCTACGCCGAAGCACCGCAAACTGGCGCAGGCGAACGTTTCGTATATAGCGATATCGGCTTCATTGTTCTCGGCGAGCTCGTCAGCAAGCTTAGCGATCGACCACTGCCGCAGTTTGCAAGCGAACGGATATTCGAGCCTCTGGGGATGCGCGATACCGTTTACACGCCGCAAAAAGATGCCCCTCGCATTGCGCCCACCCAGCTATGCACGGCCTATGGATGGCCCTGCACGGGCGCAGGGCAGTTCATGCTGCGCGGTATCGTGCATGATCCGACAGCGCGGCGGATGGGGGGTATCGCCGGGCATGCGGGCGTATTTTCCACCGCAGCAGATCTCGCCCGCTATGCGCGGATGATATTGCGCAGCGGGGAACTCGACGGGCGCAGGGTTCTGTCGCTGCTCGGCGTGCAACGGATGACTACGCGAGCAACGCCGACCACGCTCGCCGTGCAACGTGGCCTCGGCTGGGACATCGACAGTCAGTACTCGGTCAACCGCGGCGATCTGTTTCCGGTCGGATCTTTTGGTCACACCGGTTTCACCGGAACATCCATCTGGATCGATCCGGCAAGCAAAACCTACATCATTTTATTGACTAATCGAGTACATCCCGTCGGCAAAGGTGATGCGGGGCGACTGCGCGCCAAAATTGCCACGATGGTGGCGGCCAGCTTGATGGATATTTCTGCAGGGGCGGGACCGGTCCAGCCGCGGCTATGGCCAGCCGTGGCAGCGGCGGCCACAAGCTCATCGAGCAGCGCCGGTACTGTCGTGCGTAACGGCATCGATGTCTTGCGAGCTCGCGAGTTCAATTTATTGCAGGGCAAACGCGTCGGACTTTTGACCAATCACACGGGGCGTGCGCTCGATGGGCGCTCAACCGTCGAACTCTTCAGCACTGCGCGAAATTTCAAACTCGTGGCCCTCTTCAGCCCCGAGCACGGCTTCCGCGGCGAACTCGACGAGAAGGTAGTCTCATCGATCGATGCGCGGACCGGTCTCGTCATCCACTCGCTCTACGGGGACACCCGACGACCAACGCCAGCGATGCTGCAGGACATCGATGTCTTGGTCGTCGACTTGCAAGATGTCGGGGCGCGCTTTTACACGTATGCAACGACCATGGCCTATTTGCTGGAAGCCGCTCGCGATCAGGGCCTGCCCGTGGTGGTTCTCGACAGGATCAATCCTCTCAGCGGCTCGATCATCGAGGGGCCTGACCTCGAAGCCGATGAGTTGTCGTTCACGGCCTATCGGCCGATGCCTGTTCGACACGGCTTGACTATTGGTGAGCTCGCCATACTTTTCAATTCGGAAAACGCGCTCGGGGTGCAGTTGACCGTGGTGCCAGTCCAAGGATGGGACCGACGCAGTTGGTTCGACGAGACTGGACTGACCTGGATCGAACCGTCGCCCAACCTGCGCAATCTGCAAGCGGCGAGCCTCTATCCTGGCGTCGCAACGATCGAGGAGGCCAATGTTTCGGTCGGTCGCGGTACCGACACTCCCTTCCAGTGGATTGGCGCACCATGGATCGACGCCAGTCGACTCGCTGCACACCTCAACGCGAAAAATCTCCCGGGCCTGCGTTTTTATCCGGTGAGTTTCACGCCTCGCAGCAGTAAATTTGCCGGTGAGCGGTGTCACGGCGTGTTCATCATCGTCACCGATCGCAGCGTGCTGCGACCGGTGCGACTCGGCCTCGAGTTACTATCGGCGCTGTATGCGCTACACCCAATAAATTTCGAGATCGAGCGGGTTATCGGGTTATTCGGCCGCGACGTCGTGCGCAAGGTACGTCTCGGTGAGCCCACCGCAGCGATCGCTGACGGCTGGCGCCGCAGCGAACAAGCTTGGCGCGAGCGTCGCGCGCCGTTTCTGCTTTATCCGGTCGAAGTGTCGTCGCGGTGAAAATCACCGCGTTGTGCAACGTCGCTGACTCAGATTCCCCGCGCGTCGATCGGCCAAATATCGATCAGCGTGTCGCCACGTACACAATGGATTCGATCATAGGGGTTGATGGTCGGATCGCAATGCGGCAAGCGACACTCCACCCGATCGCCAACGGACAGACGGCTTTTGCCGTCAGCAAAGAAAATCTTGCCATACTCATCGCTGTGGAATTTGCATTCCATCGGCGTCGGCGTTGGCGTTTGCACGACCACCCGACCACCGTCCGTCGCAAAACGCTTGCTGCCTGCATTGGTGGTGACAACGCCCGTATACGAGGCGCTATGAATGGCTGTTTGCACGAATATGGCCGGTTCGAACGGCGGGGCCAAACCGTCTTTCGTCCACACATCCTCGTACTGCACATCCACGAACATGAACGAGCCTGCCTGACTCTCCGTGAACACTGCGTCAGCCGAGTCAAGATCGAAGGTCCCTGTCCCGCCTCCCGAAATAATCGTCGGCGCCAATCCGCGTGCCCGAAGGCGCTCGATCAGTTGCTGCACTCGAGCCCGCCAGTCCGCAACGTGTCGCGCAACAGACAGAAATTTCGTTCTGCGGCGTCGAGATCCAGAATCAGCGCTAGGGTAATGACTTCGTAGCGAGACCCACCACGGCCAATGAGGCTCGTTGGCTAAAAATAAGGCTGCAGGGCGATTACCCGAGAAAATTGAGGAAGGCGGTAATCACGATCGCGTTCGTGAAGTCGATGAAAAAAGCCCCGATGATGGGGGCCACCAGAAAAGCTCGCGGCGCAGGCCCGAACTTCTCGACGATCGTCCGCATGACCGCCATGGCATTGGCGGTAGTCCCCAGCATGAATCCCGTGAAGCCACCACTCATGACCGCAGCGTCGTAATCGCGACCCATGGTACGGAACACCACCACCCAGCAGAAAATGGCAATCGTAATTACTTGCAAGACGAGATTCACGATCAACGGCCAGGCGACAGCGGTCAGCTCCCACAACTTCACATTCATCAAAGCCACGACGAGAAATAGCGTCAGCGCCACGGCCCCGATTTTTTCCGTGATGTCTTGCGGGATAACGATCAGACCCGTGACGTCATCAAAGTTTCGGATCAGCCCGCCCACAATCATGGCGCCGACGTAACCCGGTAGCGTGAAGCCGGCATTTTTCAGCACCTCGCTGAGCCACGAGCCCACGCCCATCGCAACCAAAATGACGGCAAATGCCTTCAAGGAGCGGCGCGCACTCCCCTCATAGTTATCCGCAGCAACCGTCGAGGCAGCATTGGTGAGTGCAGGACTCTCGCCGGCTATCGGCACCCTGGCGGCCGTGGGCCCGGACCGCAAAGCGTTCTTCTCCAGCAGTCTCGTTGCAATCGGTCCACCGACCAGCCCGCCCAGCACAATCCCCGACATCGCCGCGGCAATCGCCACGGTTTGCGCGGACGGCACGCCGGCCGCAGCGAATTGCGGGGAGAAAGCCAGTGCCGTAGCCGGTCCGCCCGCCAGCGCCGCCGGCCCAATCAGTACACCGAGCAACGGTGACTGGTCGAACAAGACAGCCGAAAAAATACCGATCACACTTTGCACGACGGCCAAAAAAGCCGCGAGCGCGAGGAACACCAAAGCTTGACCACTACCTGCACGCAGCAGGCTCAAACTGGCGCTAAAGCCGATCGCCGTGAAAAAAGCGTTCATCAACGGCGTCTGCAAAGTCGTGTCGAAGTTGATGACGGCGACACCGTACTGTCGCATCACCAGCACGATGACCGCAATTATCAGGCCGCCGACCACTGGCACCGGAATGTTGTAGCGCCGCAAGAACGACAGACGATCGATGAGTTCGAAACCCAAAAACAGCGCGACCGCACCCACGGCCAACGTTTGAATCATGTCGAGTGTGATGGTCACGCCCTATCCCCCTAAGTAATCAGCCACCCCATAGCGTGCGGTCTGGCGCGGATAACTGTCCAGCAGTACCGCGCACCCCGCCCTGCCGATCAGCCCGCAACATCAGGGGTCCATCGAGGTCAATGAAATCAGAGGCCGCTGCGATCAACCAAGCGGGGGCGATCGCCAGCGAAGTGCACACCATGCAACCGGTCATGACGACCATGCGACTGGGTCGCGCCGCGGTCAACAGCGCCAAAGCCCCCGTCAAACCGCCCGTCTTGTCCAATTTGATGTTGACCGCTTGGTAGCGAGTGGAGAGTCGCGGTAAATC
>Ga0194131_10010363_pt1 | contig 11436 bp, 9 predicted proteins | sample TA2KigO120mmetaG_FD_148631 | JGI IMG/M metagenome (GOLD analysis project Ga0194131, IMG submission 148631) | Freshwater microbial communities from Lake Tanganyika, Tanzania - TA2015053 Kigoma Offshore 120m | ecosystem: Environmental > Aquatic > Freshwater > Lake | place: Tanzania: Lake... | reverse complement strand
TGGGAGCCCATTCGATCAACGGCGTGGCGGCGCTCCACACCGAGCTGCTCAAGCGCGACGTGCTGGGCGATTTCTACCAGATGTGGCCGGAGCGCTTCAACAACAAGACCAACGGCGTGACGCCGCGGCGCTGGCTGCTGATGGCCAATCCGCGGCTGGCCGACGAAATTACCCGCCGCATCGGGGACGGCTGGGCCGGGGATCTTGACCGGCTGCAGAAGCTTGCCCCGCTGGCGGACGACCCCTCTTTCCGCCAGGCGCTGCGCCAGATCAAGGAAGCCAACAAGGCGGATTTCGCGCGTTACATCAAGGGGACGGTGGACGTCGACGTGGATCCCCACTCGATGTTCGACGTGCAGATCAAGCGGCTGCACGAGTACAAGCGGCAGCATCTCAACGTGCTGCACGTCCTCGCACGATATCTGCGGCTCAAGCGCAATCCCTCGCTGGACGTCGTGCCGCGCACCTTCATTTACAGCGGCAAGGCGGCGCCGGGATACTTCCTGGCCAAGCTCATCATCAAGTTGATCACCGCCACGGCGAAGCTGGTGAACAACGATCGCGACGTGGCCGGGCGCTACAAGGTGGTCTTCCTGCCGAATTACCGCGTGTCGATGGCAGAAAAGATCTTCCCGGCCAGCGACCTGTCCGAGCAGATTTCCACCGCCGGCAAGGAAGCCTCCGGCACCGGCAACATGAAGTTCGCGCTCAACGGCGCGCTCACCATCGGCACGCTGGACGGCGCCAATGTCGAGATCCGCGAACAGGTCGGGGCGGACAACTTCTTCCTGTTCGGGCTGCGCGCTGAGGAAGTGCTGGGACTGACCGCGCACGGCTACGATCCGCTGGAGCCGGTCCGCAACAGCGAGGAGCTGCGCGGCGTCATCGACCTGATCGGCTCCGGCGCGCTGTCTCCGGAGGACCCGGGGCTGTTCAAGCCGCTGCTGGACAACCTGCTGGGCCGCGACCCGTACCTCGTGCTGCGCGACTTTGACGCCTACGTGCGCTGCCAGGAGGAAGTCGACAAGGCGTGGCGCGACGTGGACGGCTGGTATCGCAAGTCGGCCATCAACATCGCGAAGATGGGCTTCTTCTCGTCGGATCGCACGATTCGGCAATACGCCGAGGAGATCTGGCAGATCAAGCCGGTGGAAGTGGTACTGGACAAGAAGAATACCTTCGGACCCTGAGTTCTCACCAGGCGATGGCCAAGAAAAGAACCCCGCTTCGGCGGGGCTTCTTTTTTAAGTGCTCTGCTGCACCGGCTGGGCGGCCGGCTTGGGGGGCGGAGCCGCCGGCTTCTTTGGAGGCGGAGCCGCCTCGCCAGGGCCTTCCTTGGCGACCGCGCTCTCCTTGGGCGCCAGAATCATGTGCATGAAGCGACCTTCCATGCGGGGGGCGCGCTCCTGGATGCACATGGCGCTCAACTCCTCGTTCAAGCGCTGGAGGAGGCCGAAGGCCAGCTCAGGATGGGCCATCTCGCGGCCCCGGAAGCGGACCGTCACCTTGACCTTGTCCCCGTCTTCCAGCAGGCGCTTGGCCATGCGGTACTTCACCTGAAAATCGTGCTCGTCGATCTTGGGCCGCATGGTGACTTCGCGCAGCTCTACGATCTTGCGCTTGGCGCGCGCTTCGCGGTCCTTCTTGCTCTGCTCGTACTTGAAGCGGCCGTAGTCCATCATGCGGCAGACGGGCGGATCCGCGGTAGGAGAGATCTCGACCAGGTCACATTCTTTTTCCTCAGCCAGGCGCTGGGCTTCTCGCAGCAGCATGACCCCCAGCTGCTGCCCCTGGTCGTCGATGACCCGCACTTCGCGAGCGCGGATCTCGTTATTCGAGCGCAGTTTCTTGGTAATGAAAACCACCTCCGGTGTATTTGACTGGGGCCGGCCCAGGGACGGCCCTGATCCCATTATAGCGCAAGGGCTTCTGAAGGGAAACCTGCCGGCGCGCGACGGGAGGGGGGTATTCGCGAAGCCCCCGCCGTCCCCTTCGTTCCACGAGCCAATCTCCACGGCCGCAATCGACAAAGGCCTTCTCTTGCAGTGGAGCTGGCGGTAGCTCCTTATGCTACAATGCGGTCGTGACACTGGTACTGATCCACGGCGGCATCATCGCGGCCCTGCTGGCGGCTGGCTGGCTCTTCCCCCGGGTGCAACGAGCGGACGCCTGGCGGCATACGGCGCTGAACCTGTTCACCGGCGGCAGCCTCGCGCTGGCGCGCATGGGACTGGCGAGCCTGCTGGTGGGATGGTCGGCGACGAGGGGCGGCCTCATCGACCTCTGCCACGTCCGCATCCCCCTCGTGCAGTTCCTGGTGGTCTTCTTGATAAGCGACTTCGCGCGCTACTGGGTGCACTACTGCCACCACCGCTTCCCCGCGCTGTGGCGCTTCCACCGCGTGCACCACTCGTCAGAGCACCTGGACGCCTCGTCAGGCCTGCGCATGCACTGGGTGGACTTCGTCCAGCTCACGCTCATCCCGGTGATGCTGTTCGCGGTGGTGTTCGACGTATCGACGTTCGCGGGATGGGTGTGGCCGGCGCTGGTGGTGACGACCGACCTGTTCGACGCGATCGGGCACGCGAACGTGGGGATGACCCTGGAGCATCCGCTGGCCGCCGCCTGGGGGCGGGCGTTCAACAACCCGGTGTTCCACAGCTGGCATCACAGCACGGATCCCAGCGCCTACAACAGCAACTACGGACAGGCGCTCACCATCTGGGACCGCATTTTCAACACCGCGCTCGATCGCCCCGATCCCGCGATGGAATTCGGGCTCCCCGAGGATGAGGCGCTGGATACGTCCTGGCTCGGATTGCAGCGGCTGCGCCCCGCACCGCGGCAGGGGCAAGCGGCCCGTCTGCAATAATTCCCAGCGTATGGCCGAGCGGATCCTGGTGGTTGACGATGAAGACGCCATCGTCGAGTTTGTGGAGATCAACCTGCGGCGGGCTGGCTACGACGTGCTCAAGGCCTTCAACGGCGAGGAGGCGCTTCGCAAGGTGCGCGCCGAAGCGCCCGATCTCGTGGTGCTCGACGTGATGATGCCCGAGATGGACGGCTTCCAGGTGTGCCAGGAGATCCGTCGATTCTCCACGGTGCCGGTCATCATGCTGACGGCCCGCAGCGAGGACAAGGACAAGATCACCGGTCTCGACACCGGCGCCGACGCGTATCTTGTGAAGCCGTTCAACCCCGACGAGCTGATCGCGTGGATCCAGGCCGTCATCCGCCGCGCCTCCACCCGCCGCGAGGAGTCGCCGGCGCGCATCATCTTCGGAGACCTGTCCATTGACCCGGTTGCCCGCAAGGTGTGGCGCGACGGCAAGCCGGTTGAGTTATCCCCGCGCGAGACGGACCTCATGATCTTTTTCGCCAGCAATCCTGGCCGCATTTTCACCCGTGCGGAAGTCCGTCGCGGCGTCTGGGGCGACGAGTTTCTGGAGGAGCGCAGCGTGGACGTCCACGTGCGCAGATTGCGGGAAAAAATCGGCGACGACGCGCTGGAGCCGCGCTATATCATCACCGTGTGGGGGACGGGCTACAAGGCGAACCCGGAAATCGCGCCGGACAGGGGATAAGCTCACGACTCGGGGGCGCGTCGTCCTTCCTTGACTGCGGACCGCCGCCGCTTCGACTGAAGCCGCTTTTCCTTCGCCGCGCGGCTGGGTTTCGTGGGGCGTCTCCGCCGGGGCGGATTGGCGGCCTGGGCGAGCATCGCCAGCACTTTGTTCACGCACTCCTGGCGGTTCGCATCCTGGTCGCGATGTTTCTGGGATGAAACGAGCAGGTCGCCGTCGCTGGTGATCCGGGTGGCCTGCTGTTCGAGCAGGCGCGCCTTCACCTCCTCGGGCAGCGTCTTGTTGGCCGCGACGTGCCAGCGCAGGTGCGCTTTCGATTCCACTTTGTTGACGTTCTGGCCACCGGGGCCGCCGGAGCGGGCGAACGACCATTCCACCTCGTCGTCGGGGACGGGCGTGCCGTTGAACTCAAGCATTCAATGCCACCGGTTCGCCGCAGGCTGGAGATGGTCGAGCGCGCGTTGAAAGCGCCTGGCTGTGGCCGGGTGGTTTTTGGTGGCGCAAGCCGCTACCAGTAATTGACCGAGCCGTCCTGTCCGCGACGAAGCATCTTGCCGGGGAGGTCGCCGGTCGGCTTCCGGTTGTGCACGACGAGCTTTCCATTGACCAGGACGTGCAGAATCCCCGCCGGGTACTCGTGGGGATCGGTGTAGGTGGCGCGGTCATTGACCTTCGCCGGATCGAACACCACGATGTCCGCCCAGTGCTCCGCGCGCACGAAGCCGCGGTCGGCGAGGCCCAGGCGCTGGGCGGGCATGCCCGTCATGCGGTGTATGGCGTCTTCCATGGTGAGCACGCCCTTTTCGCGGACGTAGCGCCCCAGCACCCGGGGAAAGGTGCCAAAGCCGCGCGGATGCGGCTTGCCCCCAGCCAGGGGGCCGCTTGACAGGGCGGCGCCCGCGTCGCTGCCGATGGCGGTGTGGGGATCGCGCATCACGCGCTCCACGTCCTCGTCGCACATCGAGAAGAAAATGCCGTTGACCTCGCCGTCTTCTTCAAGCAATAAATCCATCACCACGTCCGCGCCCGACTTGTTGAGCGAGCGCGCCAGCTGGGCCACCGTCAGGCCCTCGTAGCTTTTGTTCTGACCCTTCTCGTGCTTTACCGAGGCTATCTGCACGCGCGACCAGTCGCCGTAGGGATGATTTTCCAGCGTTTCGCGAATTCGCTTGCGTTGATCAAAGTCGAGCAACCGCTGGAGGAGCGTGCCCTGATCGCCCTCCACCGCCCAGAGCGGCAAGAGCGCCCGCATGGTGGTGGACGACGCGGTGTACGGATATTGATCGCAAAAGGCGCTCAGGCCGTCCTTGCGGGCCTGCTCCAGCAACGCCAGCGTTTTTTCCACCTTCCCCCAGTTGCTCAGGCCGGAGGCCTTGTGGTGGGAAATCTCAACCATGACTTCGGCCTCGCGGCTCACGCGCAGCGCCTCTTCCACGGCCTCGACGAGCCTGTCGCCTTCGCTGCGCACGTGCGTGCTGTACATGCCGTTATATCTGCGCACGATACGCGCCAGCGCGATAATCTCTTTTTCGGAGCCGAACGACGATGGCACGTAAATCAGCCCGCTGGAGAGTCCCCAGGCGCCCTCCAGCATTGCCTGCTCCAGCATCTGGGCCATCAGCACGCGCTCACCTTCGGTGGCCGGGCGGTTCTCCAGCCCGACGGCGCTGTGACGCAGCGTCCCGTGTCCGATGAGCGCCACGCAATTTGCGCTCAAGCCCAGCGACGAGACGTGGAAAAGATATTCGCCGAAAGTCCGCCAGGGCACCGAGGCCCCGTAGCGCTCGCGCATTTTCTGGCGCATCTCGTCGAGCTTGCGGCCTTCCAGGGGCGCGGCGGAAAAGCCGCAATTCCCGATGACCTCGGTGGTCACTCCCTGGCGGATTTTGCTGTCGGCGCGCGGGTCCACCACCAGGCTCTCGTCCGAATGGCTGTGAAGGTCGATGAAGCCCGGGGCCACCGCCAGTCCTTCAGCGTCGATCTCCCGGACCCCGGCCCGGGCGGGGATGTTCTCCGCCACGGCCAGGATCATGCCCCCTCCGACCGCCACGTCCATGCGGCCTGGCGCGGCGCCACTGCCGTCGAACACCGTCCCGTTGCGAATCAGGAAGTCCATCGCGGCAGATTTCCCGCGGCCCCGCGGAGGAACCTGCCCCCTTGGCGCGGCATTGCCCCCTATGTCCGAAGCTTTTCTTGACGCCCTGTTGACCCTGCCCGGGATGTACGAGCCCAGCGTCTCACCGGACGGGCGCCACGTCGCCTGGACGTGGTACCGCGTGGCCCTCGCCGCGGACGTCTACCTGGCGGCCACCGACGGGTCGGCCCCGCCCATGCGGATGACCGACACGCCGGACAACACGTTTGTCGCATCGTGGACCGTGGACGGCCGCGCGCTCATCGTGGGCCAGGATCACGACGGCGACGAGCGCGTGCAATTGTTTCGCGTGGACCTCGACCGTCCGCTGCACATGGAGCCCCTGACGCCCTTTGCTCCGCCGTATTTTCTACGTGGCGGCGAGTTGCATCCGAATGGCCGCTGGCTGGTGTACGGCGCGAATTACGACTTCGAGCGGGAAACGGAGATCGAGCCCACCTGGGTGGTTCGCCACGACCTGGAGACCGGAGAGCGCAGGGTGCTGGCCCGCCCCGCCGAGCCCCTTTATTTCGAGCCCGAGCTGAATTTCCAGGGCACGCACGTGCTTTATTCGCGCGCCGATCGCGATCCGTCCGGGCAGCAGATTTACCTCGTGGATATTGACGGCATTGACGACCGCGAGATCCTGAATTTCGGCGACGACGTGAAGGTGGACGCCACCTGGTGCGCGGACGGCGAGCGCGTCCTGTTCCTGGTGGAGGCCGAAACCCACCGCAAGCTCGGCGTGTGGCGCGACGGCGACATCCGCTGGCTGATCGACGATCCCGCGCGCAACCTGGAGGACGCCTGGTCACCGCTGCACACCCGCGACGCCGTCGTGCTCGACGTCCACCAGGCCCGCACCCACGCCACGCTGCTCGATCTCGACAGCGGGCTGGAGCGGGCTTTTCCGGCCGACGGGCACACCGCAATTCCGCTCGCGCCGGTCGGTGAAGACTGGATCGTCGAGCGATACAGCGCCACTCAACCCGCCGACGTTATGCGCGGGGACATTTCTTTGACGCGGCTCTTTGAACGCACCGCGCTGCGATGGGAGAATCTCGCGCCGGCGGAAGAATTCCGCTGGACCTCGGTCGATGGCTTGCCGATTCAAGGATGGCTGTACCGCGCCCGCGGCGAAGCGCGCGGGTCGGTGGTCTACGTGCACGGCGGTCCCACCGCGCACAGCGAGAACGCGCTGAATGTGACCGTCCAGTTCCTGGCGCACGCCGGCTTCAACGTGCTGGATCCGAATTATCGGGGCAGCACGGGATTCAGTCTCCAATTTCAGGAGGCCATCAAGGAAGACGGCTGGGGCGGCCGCGAGCAGGACGACATCCGCGCTGGTATTGAGGCACTCGTCGCGCAGGGCATCGCGGCCTCCGGCAAGATCGGCATGGTGGGCACGTCCTATGGTGGATATTCCTCGTGGTGGGGCATCACCCACTGGCCGCCGGAAATTCTCCAGGCCGCCGCGCCGATCTGCGGCATGACCGATCTGGTGGTGGACTACGAGACCACGCGCCCCGACCTGCGCCCCTACAGCGAAGAGATGCTTGGCGGTTCGCCCGAGGAAGTCCCGGAGCGCTACCGCGAGCGGTCACCGATCCACTACGTGCGGAATATCCGGGGACGGCTGCTTATCGTGCAGGGCATGCAAGATCCCAACGTGACTTCGGACAACGTGCGCGACGTGCGGACAGCCCTCGACGACGCGGGCGTCGGATACGAGGTGCTCGCCTTCGAAGACGAGGGCCACGGGATTTCCAGGCCCCGCAACGTCCGAACCCTGTGCCTGCGCCTGGAGAAGTTCTTCAGCGAGGCGTTCACGTAGAGGCCCCCGCTCCGCGGATGCGCGCGGCGGGCCGGTTACGCCGCCATCGGATCCGCTTCGCTGAGCGACGCCTGGCGGTCCGCCTCGACCTGCTCGGTGTTGAAGCGCGTCATGAAAATCCAGTAGAACACAAACGACACCGCGAATCCGATCATCCAGGCGAAGTCGTAGATTCCGCGCGACGCCGTGGCAAGGTGCTTGAGCCACTCCGAGTCGAGCGCCGCGATCACCTGATCGATGGGCACTTTCGTCGGACATGCCTGCAACATGAAGCCTGGCACGTTGGGCAGCACCCCGAGGATCAGCGCCCAGATGGCCCAGCGGTTGACGCCGTTCGTATACGTGTAGCGCCCCTCCAGGCGATAGAGGTCCGGAATGCTTAAATGTTTATTGCGCAGCACCCAGAAATCGCAGATCATGATTCCGGCGATCGGTCCCAGCAGCGCCGAGTAGCCGACCAGCCAGGTAAAGATGTAATTTCCGTGCTCGTGGTAAAGATACCATGGACACATCAGGATGCCGATAATTCCGGTAATCGTCCCGCCGATCTTGAAGTTGATCTTCTCCGGCCAGATGTTCGCCAGGTCGAAGGCTGGCGACACCACGTTCGCCGCCACGTTCACCGACAGCGTGGCCACGCCAATACTGATCAAGGAGATGAGAACCACTATCGGATGTCCGAACTCCGGCTTGGCCAGCAGGGCGATGGGGTCCCAGATTGCCTCACCGTACACCACGATGGTGGCCGAGGTGATCAGCACGCCGATCCCCGCGAAGAACGTCATCGTGGTGGGAAGTCCCAGCACCTGGCCCAGCATCTGGGCCTTCTGGTTTTTCGCGAATCGTGTGAAGTCCGGCATGTTCAACGACAATGTCGCCCAGAACCCGATCTGCGCAGTGAGGAAAATCGGCAGTTTTTTCAGAAATTCGGCGGTGTCTTCCATCTTGCCGGGCTGATCGAGAATCGGCCCCAGCCCGTGCGCGCGCTGTACCATGTAAATCAGCAGGATGACCGCAACCACCAGCACCATGGGCGCCGCCCAGCCCTCGAACCAGCGGACCGCGTCCATGCCGCGCCAGATAATCCAGATGTTGAGCGCCCAGAATATGAAGAACGCCACCATGTCCGAGTGCCAGACGGCGTCCCAGGCCGGCCACGTCTTGCTGAGCAGCTGGTCGAGCGCCTCGCCGCCGATCCACGTCTGGATCCCGAACCAGCCGCAGGCCACCAGAGCCCGTAAGATCGCCGGAAGATTCGCGCCCTTCACCCCGAACGAGGCGCGGCACAGCACCGGGAAGGGCAGCCCGTACTTGGTGCCGCCGTAGGAGTTCAGCAACATGGGGATGAGCACGATCAGGTTGCCCAGCAGGATGGTGAACAGCGCCTGCTTCCAGTTCATTCCCGCGCCGATCAGCCCGGAGGCCATGGTGTACGTCGGAATGCAGTGTGCCATTCCGATCCAAAGCGCCGCGTAGTTGTAGGTCGTCCACGTGCGCTGCTCGGGCGTGGTGGGCGCGAGATCTTCGTTGGTAAGGCTTCGGTCGGCGGCGAGCGGCTCGCTCATGATGGCTCCCCCAACGGGGGGCAACGGCGTCTCCCCCCGACAAAATACCCATAAGTTCTCGCTTTCCGTGCATCCGTCCTGCGGCGCTCCGGTTTCATGAGTTTTTCAGTCCCGGCTCGTAAGATGACCATGCGATGCAAGCGCTGTCGGCCGCCGCGCCCCCTGCCCTGCTCCAACTCCCCAACAGCGGGGTGCGGAGCCCGTTCGAGAGCAACGAGCCTGCCCGCTCCAACCCTCCCGACGTCCGCACACCGACAGCGCAAGCCTCGGGAACTCCCCCCTCCGTCGTCGTTGGTCCCACCAGCTCTTCGGTCTCTGACTCCTCCCTATCCCTCGCGATGAGCTGGCTGGGCGCGGTTGGTCTGGCTCTCCTGGCCGTCGGTCCCCTCCTCCTGACCGGCTGCGGACAAGCCCCGCAGTCTCCCTCCGGGACCGTTTCATCCCCCATCCCCGGCCAGGGGACGACCGACGCGGCGGCGACGGAGGGGGGCCTGCGGGCCGCCCAGTCCGCCTATTACGAGCGCGCCCTGGAGAAAATCCCACGAACCCCACAAACCGAGCCGATTCTCCAGGTGATGAACGGGGCGCAGAAGCGCCCCGAATTGTTTCAGGAGACCCTCGATCAACTCCGTGGCTTGAAGGACGACGACGCCGTCACCGCCCGCGTCCGCGACACCGCCGAGGGGACTCTGCAAGTGGGCCGCGCCATCGGAAAAGCCGGCGAGCTTGAGGTAATTGCCCAGCTCAAGGTGGCCGCGTTCGAGCCCGCGCTGCAGAAGGTCACCACGCTTCCGCGGCTGGGGGTCGACGCTGCCGACCAGTATCTGCAAGGCGTGGCGGACATGGCGCGCATCGCCCTCGAAACCGCCCGGGAAATCCCCGAGCCCGGCGCCCGGGCCGCGATGTACGAATCGACGCTGCGCAACGTGTACGAGCGCCTGGAGCGGGACGGCATCGAGGCCACCGCGCGCATCCGGCAGATCATCCGCCAGGCGCTGGAACTCCCGGGAAAAGTCCCTGAAATCGGTCAGGGGCCAGCGTTTGACCGTCTGTTCGTGAACAGACTCTAGTGTTTCTCGCCCCGGCCTGGGATGTTTTCACCGGCGCGGCCTGGGACGCCGCACTCAACAGCGTCGACGGCTTCTCCCTGGGATGGCATCCGTGGTGGTGGCGGCTCCGCGCGGCGGCCGCGCGACAGTATCTTTTCGATCCGCCGGCCCGCGTGGTTCTGCGCGAGGCCCCCGCGCTGGGATATCCCGACGGCCAGTGTACCTACGGCGAGACTCCCGCCGTGTCGCTCATTTCCATGCTGCGCCGGCTGAACGTCGGTTCCGATGACGTGCTCTTCGATCTCGGGTGCGGGCGGGGACTGTCCCTCATGGCCGCCTGCCTCGCCCTGAAAATCCGCGGGGTGGGGATCGATGCCGTGCCCACCCTGGTGTCCCGCGGGCGGCGCATCGCGCGCGACGTCGGCGTCGACGTCACCTTCGTGGAGGGGGATTTCCTCGATCAGGATCTCTCCGCTGGCACGATATTCTACGCCGCGTCCACCGCGTTCAACAGCGACGTCATGCGCCGGCTGACCGAAAAACTGGACCGCCCTGGCCTCCGCGTAATCACCCTTGACGGCCCGCTGGGCGCGCCCTTCCGGGTGCTGGAGTCGCTGCGCTACCCCATGTTCTGGGGATGGTCGACGTGCTGGCTGCAGTCACGGGATTGATCGGGCAGTTCTAGTAAGACACCCCCATTTTCTTCGCTTCGTTCTTGACCCGCTCGGTAAGCACCGAGTCGAGATTATTTTCCATCGCGGCACCGGCCGGAGCCATGGCCGCCCCGCCGGAAGCCGCCTTGCCGCGCGCCACCATGCGCGCCGCGCCGCCGCGCCAGTCGTCGTCCTTCTCGTCGGTGACGTAGCGCTTGTCGCCCTCATACAGCGCGTAGCGGACGCGGCCCTCGGAATCCGCCACCTGCTGGCGATAGGTCAGGAAGTCGAACGACCCTCCGCCCGCCGAGGCGATCTCGCGGAATTCGGCCAGGCCGCCCTCGGCAATCCCGCTGCAGCCCAGGACGTTGATCTGGATCCTCCTGTCGCGCGCCTCGCGGCACAGGTCTTGGTAGGTGGGCTGGTCGGGATAATCCAGGTGCGGAGGCGCGTCCCCGATCAGGAAAATCATCCGCGAGCCGGCCTGCTCCCAGTCCATCTCGTGGACCGCCACCCGCAGTCCCTCGTTTACGCTCTCCGGCTCGTCACCGCCGCCGTCGGCCACGATGTCGTTGATGAACGCGCGCACCCGCTGCGAATCGCCGCTGAAGTCGCAG
>Ga0194131_10010359_pt1 | contig 11441 bp, 7 predicted proteins | sample TA2KigO120mmetaG_FD_148631 | JGI IMG/M metagenome (GOLD analysis project Ga0194131, IMG submission 148631) | Freshwater microbial communities from Lake Tanganyika, Tanzania - TA2015053 Kigoma Offshore 120m | ecosystem: Environmental > Aquatic > Freshwater > Lake | place: Tanzania: Lake... | reverse complement strand
CGAGCCTCGGCTTACGCTTAGCGAATCGTCCAGCACAAAAAATATCTCGGTGAATTCTCAACTCTTTGAGCAACGCGAGTTCAACTTATCTGATCACGGCACCGAGGTCGATTTGTGGACGCTCAAGCTAAGGAAAGATCCAAATTTGGTTGGCATGGACCCGGGATTATTTGAATTTAGTGATGGGGCCAGCACGGTTATGGTCGAGATCAAAGACGCGATAGTTGAAGAAGCTGGACCAAACGCTGACACGTTATTCGCCGAGTCATTAGATGGCACTGAAGTTAAGGGCACATGGTCGAATCAGAAAAGCCTGCGATCCCCTCCAATCGAAGTCAACATTTTATACGGCCCCGCAAAAATAATTTACCGAGATGGGAGCAGCGAAACAATTAGTCAACCAGAGTGGCTAACTCGAAAAGTTGGTCCACTCTCATGGGAGAAAATTGACGCTTACCCTAAAGTTGGAACGGAAGTCGCAGAAGTTTCTGAGCTTAGTAAAGCGCAGCGAGTAAATGTTACTGGGGAAACGTTCAGATTTAAAGGTCCTGACGAGAAACTAAATGCTGGCGATGAGCTGCTGCGGTGGGTCAGTGAAGTTGGCTCAGGAACATGGGATCAACTTCGTCAAGCATCGCGATACTTGATGGAGCGACACAAGATTAATAGGCGCGACTCATATTTAGGTTCAAGCCTTTCAAAACTGGGACATCTCGAAATCAACTGGGTGTCGAGCACGTGGGCAGTTGTGAAACCAACACTAAATGTCATCCCAGGTATGGGCTTAGTTGTCGTGATGACCGGAAGTCGACCACAGGTCGTCGAGGACCGACTCAAAAACGCTGCCGACACTTTAGACGTTTATGCCCTGCCCTTACAGCCTCAACAATCTGCAGACCAACCCCACATTCGAATGTTGAAGTGCGCAGACCTAAATGAGGCCAAATCGGTAGCTAACCGTTTAAATTCTCGATTCATAGTTGACCCAGCGTCACGACTTGCTACATCGTTAATCCCACTCGAGAGGTATCCGCTCGAGAGAGCGGCAGCGCCACATCCCAATGAGCGTGAGTCGGTAAAACTTTACGACCCTGATTCGAGGAGCTGGCTTCAGATCTCAAATCTGGTCAGTTTTAACTGGCGTGATGGCTTTTACGAAGTTCCCGGCTGGGGTCGTCCGCGCTTCCTAATTAAGAACGGAAGCGACTGGTTTCAAACTGAAAAAAGTTACGGAATGTTTCGAGAGTATAAGCGTGTCGGAATTCAGAACGTTTTTAGATGGCCTCAAATGGTGAATAATGATTCCGGATATCTATATGTCGACAAAGATGTAGTTCTACCGATTCTTGCCGAACGCTCACTAGTAATGTGCTCTGGTTTTTCGGCGATGGAAATCAACACAAAAATTGCCTACATAAATGTCCCTCGTGACGTCGCATCAGAGATAGCGCGTAGGCTTGGGCAAAACATCAGGAGTTAAAGTGACAACACCAAACCGAGTTTTTGACCGGCTACGAGGCGACTTATTTAAATATTTCAATACCCCGTTCAGCATTCGGGAGAAGAAAATTGAAGCTGAGAGAAATGCCCTGCTCAATGCGGAAGGTAAAACCTGGCAGACCCCTTACATCGAAGTGCTGAGAGATTACAAGGTCACGGGTCTAGGTGTTGAGTCAGCTCTGAGGCAAGCCGGCGCATCCGAAGAATTGGCGTCGTTCATAAAGTGTGGTCTAATACCGTTCGATGACATTTTCATTCATCAAAAAGATGCCCTCGAACACACAATCAAGGGCAAAAATGTCGCGATAACAGCTGGAACAGGCTCAGGTAAAACAGAGTCTTTTTTGCTCCCCATTTTCAATCAGCTGATATCTGAGTCAGCGAGTTGGACCGGTAGCTCACCAGTCGCACCAAAGTGGTGGACAAGCGGTGGGATGTGGACGCCTCAAAGGTCTGCTGAAACAGGAAGATCTCCGGGGATTCGCGCACTGATTCTTTACCCGATGAACGCTCTAGTTGAAGATCAGCTCGTCCGACTAAGGCGAGCTCTCGACAGCGCAAGGGCCAAGTCTTGGCTTGGTAGTCGTCGAAATGGCCACAGATTCTATTTCGGTCGCTACACCGGCCGCACACCGGTTTCTGGTCTACAGCCAACAGACGATAAAAGCACACCGCTCAAGAATTTGACTCGATACATGAACGAAATCGAAAAACGAGCTGCCGCTGCCTCGAAAATCGCGCAATCTAATCACACCGCTCCTAACTTTATCGACCCAACCCCATATATCCCCAGTTTCAATGGTGCAGAAATGCACAGCAGGTGGGATATGCAAAGTCATGCACCTGACATTCTCATCACGAACTACACGATGCTTAACATCATCTTGCTGAGAGATAGAGAAAAGGAAATTATCAACCAAACCAGAGAATGGATCCATTCGCATCCAGATAATTACTTCACGCTTGTTGTAGATGAGTTGCATATGTACCGCGGAACCTCAGGCACCGAGGTCTCACTACTCGTAAAACGTCTTCTTGATGCGCTCATGATCGATGCTAATTCATCAAAGATCCGCTTCATATCTACTACAGCATCGCTTGGCGCCAACGAAAAAGAGTCTCGAACTTTTCTCTCAAACTTTTATGGTTCAAAACCTGAGAGTTTTGTTTTATCGGCTGGTGAAATCATCGAACCGACAAATTCGGCAAGTAAAAAACTCAATGCCTTCGCATCGCAGTTTCAGGATAATTCCAAAAAACATCCAACTGTGGACAGTGCAGTAGAGCTTCTCACCAAATCACTTGCGAGAGAAGCATTGCAACTGGCTACAAACAAAAAAACAATTTCTTTAAACCAACTTACTCAAGAGTTGTTTGGAAGTGACGAGCAGCAATTAGAAGAAATTCATCCGAGTAAACTCGAAGAAACCGTTAATGGTTTTTTCAAAACAATCGAAGTCGCGTCACTCGATGAGAAGTTTCTTGAGCTTCCAAGAATTAGAACTCACCTTTTCTTTAAGAATATTGATGGAGTCTGGGCCTGCTCAAACCCAGATTGCAATGCTGTAGAAGACGGATATAAATTTTCGGGGCGCACCATCGGCAAGCTTTACGGTCGAAATAAACACACATGTGAATGTGGCTCACGAGTTATGGCTCTGTTCTACTGTGAAACATGCGGCGAGTTGTTTCTTGGCGGGCATTTGGCACCTGAACTTGCACCGCAAGAGAAACTTGCTGATGACCCGTCAAAACGGCGGCACATGGTTGCGGAGTTAGGTGACCTTGACTCAGCACCTGACACGGTCCGCACTAAGATCACAAATCGAAACTTTGTTGTGTACTGGCCGCGAAAAGAGGCCACGAGTGAAACAATTGCTCGTTCCGTTGGCAATAGCTCACCTAGTTGGACTCGTCAGGGTTTCAATTTTGTCTTTCTACCTGCTTTCGTTGACCACCACATGGGAAATCTTCAAATCCCTCGAATCGATGCACCAAGAACTGGCTGGGTGTTCGAAGTTCAAATTAGAAAGAAGCCGAACGATCAAGACCTTGCACTCCACGAAAAAATCTCTCCATTCCCGACAATCTGTCCTTGCTGCGGCACTGACGAGGAAGGCAGCACAAAGCTTTCATTGAGTGATTCCGATCGTGCTAAATCGCCTATTCGTGGAATGAGAACTGGTTTTGAAAAAATTTCGCAAGTTCTTGTCGATGGATTAATCCGCGAGCTCAAAAAAGAGAGCGACCTCGCAAGGAAAGTTGTTTTATTCTCAGATAGTCGACAAGACGCTGCGAAATTGTCAGCCGGATTAGAGCTTCGCCACTTCCAAGATATGGTCCGACAACTCATAGTCGAGCAAGTCAAGATTTGGGCTGATCTTCCGATTGATGCTGCTATCAATTTTGCCAAGGGAAGTCGTGAGAGCTCCGATAGAGATGCTTGGAAAAATATTGAGGCAAATGACAAAGCATTGTTTGATCTACTTCGAAAACTTCAGGATGGCGAAATTGGTGCTGAAGAAACGGTGCAAAATTACCTTGCTAGTAAACCAAACGGAAGGTCTGTTCCCGACGTGACTAACGCAATTCTTGGAAATCTTCTTTCCTTAGGCATCAATCCTGGTGGTACTTCCAAGGATGTAAAAATACGAAAATCACCCTATGCCAAAGGTCAGAAGACTACCGTCGTCGAGTGGACACAGATTGTCGATTGGTCCAAAACAGGACAAAACCCAAAACTTTTAGTTTCACCTGAGCAAAAATATGGGCCGACAGGGGTTGATTTAAAGGAAAAAATCATTGAAGAGCTCAACAAAAAAGTAATGAGCAACATCTTCGGCAGCGCCACCGGCGACCTTGAAGAACTTTCACTTGCGCAGGTAAACCTTGTGATCGACCTTGCCTCAAAGCCTGAGTCTTTGTCTGCCGATCTTTTTAAGGAAATCGTGCGAGCAAGTGTCCGTATTTTAGGCAGGTCAAAATATATCCCTGGATATTTTTACTCATCAAATAAACCTCCTTCAAGACTCGGAACATACTGGAAATTAGTTGAAGAAAAATTTAGACTTGCGAGTAACACTCTTGGACATGCAGTCGTCGCAGCTTGGGGTCAGACAGTGACCTCAGACTTTATTGTTCAACCAAATGGATTACTTCTCAATTTGGTCGATGACAAATGCTGGATTTGTAGGAACTGCAGGCTTAAACACCACGAAGAAGCAGGTGGATTCTGTCTTGACTGCAGCTCGCAACTTCCAGACCAGGCAAGTGAGAGCAACGAATTTGCCACAAACACTGATTATTACTCGTATCTTGCTTCTCTCTCAAGTACGGTTGACCCTGAGCCCGCATTTCGCCTTCACACAGAAGAATTGACCGGACAGACCGACGAAGAAGAAGCGCCAAAACGACAAGCTCGCTTTCAAAGAATTTTCTTAGACAATGAGGTCCCACTCGCAGATGAGATTGACCTTCTTAGTGTCACCACAACTATGGAGGCTGGAGTCGACATCGGATCTCTTAAGACAGTTGTTTTGGGCAATATGCCGCCCCTCAGATTCAATTACCAGCAGCGAGTCGGTCGCGCTGGTCGAAGACGCGATCCATTTTCATTCGCACTTACAATTTGTCGAGATCGTACTCACGACGAGTACTATTTTTCGAATCCCCACCGTATTACAAACGACCAACCGCCAGCACCCTATATCGACTTAACGCGGGAGAAGATCATTCGTCGATCTCTCACTGCATCGATACTTACGTGGATATTTTCAGATTCTCGATTTAGAAATTTAAAAATTGAACTTGGAAATTCTGTGCACGGGGAATTTGGGTTTACTGATGAATGGACCGAGCAAAATCGAGACTTATTCGTCCAAATTCTTCCGACACTCAAATCCAAAATCCAAGCACTCGTGACTCGCCTATGCACTACTGCAAACGGTGCACAACCAGAATTAGAGAAATCAATAGTCGACTGGATTTTTAAAGATAGCGGTGACTCTCTGATTGTTTTGATAGACGCTGCCACTCAAAAAATTACGAAGTTTGCTGAACTTTCGCAACAACTTGCAGAGTGTGGCGTTTTACCAATGTTCGGATTTCCTACTCGAACTCGCTTGCTATACCACGAAAGACCCCACAGTCACTTTCCGTGGCCACCCAATGCAACAGTTGACCGTGACCTCGACTTGGCGATCTCTCAGTTTGCGCCACACTCGGAGCTGGTGAAAGATAAGGTAGTCCACACTGCGATAGGTCTTGCTAACTGGCACCCACTCGGCGGTCGGGTTGAACAATCATCAAATCCTTTGGGTCAATTTCATCGCATCATAAGTTGCGCGAGATGCGCATCAATCGATGAAGTTGATATTGGGCAAGAACCTGAAGCATGCCCGCAATGCTCGGCAGGCGAGCCAGAATTCTCAATTTTTAATATGGTTGAGCCCGAAGGATTCATATCAAGTTTTAGACCCAAAGACTTTGAAGGTTCATTCACCTATTCGAATAGAAGTTCGAGCCCAAAGATTTCGCCAAAGTTGAACATACCAAAAATCGTAGAGTTTGCTAATTCGACTGCAACTAGTAGCGAGTGCGTCTTGTACTCAATCAATCGCAACAACGGATTGAACTTTACTTTTGCTAAGCCACTCCAAAACATCAAAGGAACTAGATTTGGTCTTGATACGTGGATAGAAACCAGTTATTACACAGACGAAAACTTACGATCTACACACGTGGTGCCAGAATTAGATATTGAAAACCAGACAAATGTCGCTTTAGGGATGGCTAAAGCAACTGATGCGCTGCTGTTTGGACCCAAATTGATGCCAAGTGGTACTTCAATTTCACCTTTTGACCCCGGACGTCGAGGCGGCCTATATTCGCTCGGTTTTATAGTTCGAGAAGTTGCTCACCGAAAACTTGACATCGGTCTAGACGAGCTGAGTGTTGGCTATTCAGTGCGTAGGCACGATGGTGAAGAAAAAACGGAGATTTTTGTTGCGGACTCATTAGAAAATGGAGCAGGTTTCTCAACAAAACTTGGCCAATTGGCTGATTTCAGAGGGCTACTTCTCTCTTGCAAAGACTTTACTGATTCGTTAACACTTGCATCTCATGCGACATGTGACTCTGCTTGCCCAGACTGTATTCGCGACTACACGAATTTAAGCTTTCACTCGCTCCTCGATTGGCGGCTAGGACGAGATCTCCTTGAAATTCTGTTGACCGGCAAACTGGATCTCTCAATTTGGCAACAAACTGAAGCGAAGCTTGCTCATGCGTTCTGCCAAAACTTCAAATGCGACTTCACTAATCTTCCCGGAAATATGTCAGGTATTTCGCTTAAGCAAATCGAGAAGATTCTGATCGTAAAACATCCGTTTGAAGAGTCCACATCGAACCCGGACCAACAAGGTATTGAGATGACACAGCGTTGCGACGAAGCATATGTAGAAGCGAAGAGTCTCGGCGCTCAATCAGTCGAATTTGTGAGCAGCTTTGATCTGCAGCGACGACCTGGTTGGGTTCTTCGAACATTTGGAAGCTAAAAGTATCTTGACCAAAATTGAGACTATTTCGCCGACAAAATTCGAGCGACTTCGCAGTTGTGCACTTCGAGTGTCTCTTGAGGGTAAAAATCAAGTACCAAAACATCTTCGACAACCATCAAAGGCTCAATTAATTGGAATAATTTTTCATAAAGCATTTCAAAATTATCTTTCAACTCACAACGAAAATGTCGAAAATGCTTGGAATCGAGCATTCGGGGTTGTCACGTCGAAGTATCACAGCAATATTTCTCCTGATCAGGTGCGGCGTGCGAAATTGTTTTTTCAACGGCGAACTGACGAGATCTCTTCGCTACTGTTTGATTTTGGAGTAGAAAGGGGCACAAATCAGGTGAAAACTGAGTTTAGAGCGAGCACCAATGATGGGAAAATTGCGGGTGTCATTGACCTGTTTATTGACCAGGACCCATTTGCCATAGTTGATTTCAAAACAGCAATCGATGCCGAGCTTGAAATAGTTTCCCCCGCTTTTAGCCGTCAACTTGCGCTCTACTCCGTGATTGTTCGAGATCACTGCGGCAGACTTCCAAGGGTTTTTATCTCTGGCATGAAGTCGAAACTTCATGAAATTCAAGTACTTGAAATTGACAACGTTCTTTCAGAACTTAATTCACTCGTTACTAAATTCAACGCACAAGAAAGTCGCCATATAGCAAATGTTTCAGTTGACTCCTGTAAGTACTGTTACCAGGTGTCCCGCTGCAAGGAGATTTGGAAAAACAAATCGGTGTTACATGCTCTAAATTCTTTAAGCGGTAAGGTTGCCTCACCTCCATTTGTCTCAGCGAACGGCATGGGAAGTCTGAAGATGCTGGTTGATAATGCACAACTGGTTTCAATTCGTGATGTTCCACAAGAATTTTTAGACGGTATTTGCGAAGGTGGGGATGCTCGGATATGGGGGCTAAGAAAGTTACCTCGAACCGAGAACGCCTATTCATGGATTAATTACCGCTCAAAAATATTTTTGGACCTAATTTGAAAACTCAAACTGTTAAATAGTGGGAGGAAGAAATGACTATAGAATTCCAATACAGTGATCTACAAACCGCTGATCTTATTGTGGACGCAGTCTATAAAAAAGGCAAGGCTAAAAACCTCAGTTCGGAAGTCATCAGTAAGCTTCTACGAGTCGGAAATGTCGGTGGATTTCGTCATCTCGGCTCAACGGCGAAGCCAACATTAGTCGTTCTAACCTCGAACGAATCATTTGGTGCATGGCCAGACCATCTAGACGCTGAAACAGGTATTGTTTCCTATTTCGGTGATAACAGAAAATCAGGAGATATCCATCACCAAAAAGGCAACCGAATTCTTAGAGACACGTTTGCACGACATCGAGAATCACCAAAGTCTCGAACGGAATTACCACCATTCTTTTATTTCACTAACTGGGGCAACACTGGCGACTGGCAATTCCGGGGGCTTCTAGTTCCAGGCGGCAACAACATCCATCAGGACGATGAACTTGTTGCGATTTGGCGGACCGATGCAATTGGCTCAAGATTTCAAAACTACCGTGCAGTATTTACAGTACTTGATATCCCCGTAATTTCACGCGCATGGATTCAAGACATAATTAGCGGACATGTTTTAAGCACAAATACACCAAAAAATTATTCAAGCTGGATTGAAAGGGGTATTTACCTGCCTCTAATGTCTCCAAGGATTAAGAAGTCTCGTGATAAAAGGCAACAATTGCCAGAAAATAGTAAGGATCTCCGACTGTTAACACACTTGTACTCAAGATTCAAAGATGATCCATTCCACTTTGAACCCGTCGCCCTTGAACTATGGAAACTCATCTGCAGAGAGAGAGTTACTGGACAGATAACTCGGCGATCGGCTGATGGTGGTCGTGACGCAATTGGCGATATGGCAATTGGTCCAAGTTCTGATCCATTGGGGTTGCGATTCTTTCTGGAAGCCAAATGTTATGAACCAAATCACGCTGTCGGGGTCAAAGAGTTGAGCCGACTTATAAGCCGAATTATTCGACATCACTTTGGTGTTTTAGTTACAACTTCTTATTTGTCGCCTCGGGGCTACGAAGAACTTAGAAATGATGGGCACCCTATAGTTATCATTTCAGGAATCGACATTGTCCAAATTCTCAAAGAAAGTGGAATCTCCACCGCACCTCAGATTGACACCTGGCTTGACAGTCTCCCAGTGTCCTTAAACTGAAAGGTTCTAAATGAATACACGCTGAGTACCTTTAATGATTCGTTGCGGCCTGTGGGTATGTTGATCGCGCTGGTTGTAGGGGTGCTGCAATACATTTTCTGGTTCGTCGCGTGGGCAAAATGGCTCGGGGTGATTCTCGGGTTTCTCTTCACCCCCGGCGTCGTGATCTTTCCGATCATCTATTGGGTCGTCGAAGGCGAGTTTCCGACCCTATATTTCGTGTTGATGTTCGCCGGCTGGTTTGGGTTGCGCCTGAAGCGCGGCTAGCGGGTTAACTGGCGAGTTCTTTGGCGAGTTCGGTCAGCGGCGATAACACGTTTGCGTCGAGTATGCCCTCTGGTGTGATCAACGAATTGATTTTTGGAAACAGCAACTCGGGCCCGACGAGTGTTGCGCCGAGCAACGGCACGATGTTTCGCAGATATTCGACGGCGGCCTCGCCGCCGCGGTCGCCCGGCGAGCAACCAAACACGCCGATGCGGCGCCCGATCAGGCAATGCCTGGCGAACGGCCGCGACGCCCAATCGACGAGGTTTTTTAATCCGCCGGGCAGGCTGTAGTTGTATTCAGGCGTGCCGATGATGATCGCTCGAGAGTTGCCCAGTTCGCGACGAATGTCGGCAACAACTGCGGGCGGCGTCTCGGTGTCGAGGTCGCTATCATAGGTCGGCAGTTCGCGAACATAGTCGCGCAAAACAAACTCGATGCTGTTGTCGGCTGAGGCCTTTTGGGTTTCGTTCATCTCTTTAACGAGTGCGCGGCAAACGACCGTGGTGAACGACGCCTTACGCAGGCTGCCCGAAATGACAATTACTTTGTTGCTAATGGCTTTGAGGCTAATGGCGCTTACCGTGAACTCGCTCGCATTTCAGATGTGACTGGGATCGTGATGGATTCGAATGGCGACGACTGCGCAGCGCCTTTCCGCTAATTTGAGAAAGATGCAGATTGAGTTCACACTCGATGTCAACAATCCAGAACTGATGATCAATTTTTGGTCGGAAGTATTGCGTTATGAGCTCGACAGTGTTGCGCGATACACAGATCCGGCGCAGGTCTATTGGCGAATTGTTGACCCCGCGAAGAAGGGTCCGCGCATAATCATTCAGCGGGTACCAGAGCCGGTGACGGCAAAGACGCGCATACATTTTGATGTGCATGTTGACGACATCGAGGCCGAGGCCAAGCGTGCTGTTGAACTTGGCGCTAAGCGAGTTGACACTGAACTCATGCATGAAGTCGGTGCAACTTGGGTGCGAATGCTCGACCCCGAGAGCAACCCGTTTTGCTTCGTGCTCAATCGCGAGAAATAGTATTTAGCCATGACTTGGTTATCTGACCCCGACGCCTGGTCGGCGCTGGCTGCACTGCTCGCACTCGAGATCGTGCTCGGCGTCGACAACGTGATCTTTATTTCCATCCTCGCTTCGAAATTGCCGGCTGATCAACAAGGCAGAGCGCGACGCATCGGTCTTTTGGCTGCGGGCGGCATGCGACTGTTGTTGTTGCTGGCTGTCGGCTGGGTGATCAGCCTGAAAAAAGAGTTGTTCACGATTGGCGATCTGGGGTTCAGTGGCAAAGAGTTGATCTTGCTCGCCGGCGGCGTATTCCTTATATATAAGGCGACCAAAGAAATTCACCACAAACTCGAGGGCGAGGTCGAACACTCGGCGGCGCGCACCGCGCCAACTTTGGCTGCTGTTATCGGCCAGGTGTTGATTCTCGACGTGGTGTTTTCGATCGACTCGGTGATCACTGCAGTCGGTATGACGACATATGTGCCGGTGATGGTAATTGCGATTACGGCGGCTGTTGGTGTGATGCTCGTGGCGTCGTCGCCGATTTATCAGTTCGTCAATCGTCACCCGTCGGTGAAAGTGTTGGCGCTCGCCTTTTTGTTGTTGATCGGCATGACGCTGATCGCCGAGGGCTTCGGACAGAAAATACCCAAGGGTTATATCTACGGCAGTATGGCGTTTTCGATTTTTGTCGAGTTGCTCAATATTGGTGCGCGTCGCAAAAAGACGACGCCACCAGTGCAGCTGCACGAGACAATGCACGGCGGTGCTTAGAAATAGTCGCCGGCGTGGCAAAATCTTAAGATCGTTTCCGCAAATCCAAGACCAAAGTCAAAGGCTGTCTCCGAGCACATGCGGGGAATTCGGACGCGTCGCACGG
>Ga0194131_10010358_pt1 | contig 11441 bp, 14 predicted proteins | sample TA2KigO120mmetaG_FD_148631 | JGI IMG/M metagenome (GOLD analysis project Ga0194131, IMG submission 148631) | Freshwater microbial communities from Lake Tanganyika, Tanzania - TA2015053 Kigoma Offshore 120m | ecosystem: Environmental > Aquatic > Freshwater > Lake | place: Tanzania: Lake... | reverse complement strand
TTAAACCCAATGCTTTGGGCTGGACATCCATTGGTTATCCCACAGACGAGATGCATCTGCCACAATGGTTCAAAGAATTGCCATTTGATCATGGGGAAATGGAAGCCACGGTGGTGGACCAAAAGATTGAAAATTTATTAGGCGTATTGGGTTGGGATTTATCCAGCGAAACCGACACTACCAACACTTTCCAATCATTGTTTACATTTGAATGAAACTCAGCAAACTAATTACATACAAGCACATGGTAGATGGCCTGTCGGTCAATCATGTGCATGATAAAATAGAACAACTGTTACAGGATGTAGAAAACAATCTGAGCATACAGCAGATTGATTTTGAAAACATCAAACATAAAATGTCGGCAAACAAAAAAATAATTCTCAACACATTACATAACATCGACATTGATTTGCAAAACTTCAAACAGGAACTCACAAAATTTGTCACCGATATAGAACCATCTTACCATGCCAAGAGTCAGCAGATATATGAAGAAGATTGTAAAAATACTGTAGGGAACATTCTAGACCGATTTCTCTACAAAAAACTTCTGTATAAACAAGAAACTTTTGATTTTCTTTGCAACCGAATCAAAGCACAAGCCAGTTGGCAATGGCCGGCCATGCAAATCCGTCCGGCACATTGTGACTTAACAGATGCTTTGACAGCTTGTGATCCTTTGTACCTTGTTGATCTAAACAAAGAACTATTAACAGTGGCCGAAACCAAATGGACACCAGAGTATCAACGTCGTTTGAGATACTACACTGTGAATGAAAACGATAAGACCATATTTCATCAATTACCACAGGCACAACTGGGCTTAATAGTGGCCGTAGACTTCTTTAATTTTAGACCTTTGAAATTAATTGAACATTATCTCAATGAATTTTTTGGCCTATTGCGTCCTGGTGGTGTGGTTATTTTTACCTATAACAATTGCGATTTTTCCACTAGTGTTGTAAACTTTGAAAATTGCTATAATTGTTATACACCAGGCAGACAAATCAAGGAAATCAGTACCAAGATTGGATTTCACATTGCATCTAGTTTTGATTTGAGCGACGACGTCGCTGCCCACAAAGACTACATGGTGAGTTGGTTAGAACTCAAGGCACCAGGCACCATATCCAGCTTTAGAGGTGGACAAACATTGGGCAAAATAGAAAACATTTAATGGAGAACACATGAAAGACCATTTATTAGATCTAGTAGAACACAGTTATGATTTGGGATGCATTGAACTGGTCAAAATTACCGGCACAGACAAAGACACGCAATTGGATAGTATTGCTATAGATAAAAGTGTGGTGCTGCAATCCAAGTTCCATTCACCAATTGCCGAGTTTATTGGTACGTTTGGAATGCCTAACCTCGGCAAGCTCAAGATCCTATTGAACTTGGAAGAGTATCATGAGGATGCACAGATCACTGTGACACGACAAAATCGCGATGGTGTAAATTCGCCCGTGGGTTTGCATTTCGAAAACAAGGTTGGCGATTTTAAGAATGATTATCGTTTCATGGTGAGCGAAGTGGTTACTGAACAACTCAAGCAGGTCAAAATGAAACCAGTGACTTGGTCTGTGGAATTTGAACCCACAGTGGTGGCCATCCAGCGTCTCAAGATGCAGGCACAGGCCAATGTCGAAACACCAAACTTCATGGCCAAAACAGAAAATGGCGATCTAAAATTCTTTTTTGGCGATCACTCAACACATGCTGGTGATTTTGTGTTCCAATCTAAAGTTTCAGGCAAGCTTACTCGTCCGTGGTTGTGGCCGGTAGCACGATTTATCGCAATTATGAATCTCACCGGTGACAAAACTGTGCGTATTTCAGATGATGGTGTAACAAAAATCACAGTAAATTCCGGAATTGCTGTTTACAACTACATGCTTCTGGGGTTAAGCAAATGAATGACTCAAGATAACTTAACAGCCAAACAACTTGACAAAAACGGTCTCAGTGACATAGCTATCTTCCTTCCGGCCATAAGTTCATTCTACGCCGGTTACATAGGTCGCGAAAGACATGGTGAGGGACTTGATGCCGGTAGGCTGCCCAAGGCCATAGGCAACATGGAAGCCATGAACTGGCTGAACCCTACCAAGGCCCTGTTTCCTTATCGTTGGAGTCTGTATTCGGCCGGACATGCAAACTTGGATCTTGCCAAGCATGACCCCAAAGAGGACATGATTCGGAACCGGGATCCCAATACTGTGATGTTGGCTGACTCGGGTGGTTTTCAAATCGCCAAAGGTGTTTGGCCCGGACAATGGGCTGACCCCACAGACAAAAAAGCTGAAAAGCAACGAGAGAAAGTGTTGAGATGGCAAATGGGAATTGCCACGCATGGTCTGACCATGGATATCCCCACATGGACCTTTATTGATCCCAAGGCTGCAGCAGCTTCGGGAATTCATTCATACGACGATGCTGTGACAGCAACACAATACAACAATGAATTTTGGATGGCCAATCGTTCGGGAGACACCAAAATTCTCAATGTGCTGCAAGGCAGCAATCACGCCGAAGCAGATCACTGGTACGATTCGATGAAATCGTATTGTGATCCAAACTGTTATCCTGCCCGTCACTTCAATGGCTGGGGCATGGGCGGCCAAAACATGTGTGATGCGCACTTGGTATTAAAGCGACTGGTACATCTAATCCATGATGGTCTGCTGGAAAAAGATACACATGATTGGATGCATTTTTTGGGAACGTCTAGATTGGAATGGGCAGTATTTCTCACTGTCATTCAGCGAGCCATAAGACAGTATCATAATCCAAACTTTACCATATCATTTGACTGTGCATCGCCATTCTTGGCCACTGCCAATGGTCAAATATACACACAGCTTCGTACCAATAACCGAGGCAAGTGGTCATACATGATGAGTCCCACGGTTGATAATAAAAAGTATGCCACAGACACACGTTTATTCCGCGATGCAGTGCTACAAGATGGCATCCATGATGTGTTTGAAGACAGTCCTGTGTCTGCTAGGATGATGATCCGAGATATCTGCATTTACAAACCCGGTGATCTCAACAAGATTGGCAAGGAAGGTCGTACGTCTTGGGACAGTTTCAGCTATGCATTGATGATGGGTCACAATGTTTGGCATCATATCAGAGCCGTTCAGGAAGCCAATCGTAGGTTTGATGCGGGCGAATCTCCCGACATGATGGTGCATCCTATCAATCCTGATTTTAACGTTCGACCACTTATTGATAGAATTTTCGCAGCAAAAAACCGCCAGAAGAGCTTGACCATTGTTGATGAATATGCTACAGTATGGGAAAGGGTGATAGGTACTCGTGGTTTTACTGGCAAACGTGCTACTAATGCTCATACCATGTTCAACAATTTGTTTGAAGTAGATGATAAAAAATTCTTATAGAAGAACTTGATGAAACATTGTTAGAACGATTGGAGAGTCAAAATGTATAAACTCCGAATCAAACACCTAGAAGCAGCACACAATTCTCTAGATCAACGCATACGTTCCCTTGAAACCAGCGGAATCTTTGAAGATACGCAATTGCATGCAATGAAAAAACAAAAATTAAAGATCAAAGACGATATCCAACAGTTAAAAAACCGCAACAAAACAACGGTGCCAAATAAAACATAAGTTACGGGTCATAGTAGGAAAACAACATGGATAGACCAGGACACAAATCTGCCAAGACATTTATAGGCACTGAGGTAGAACACACCCCGGCTCACGGTCAATTAACATTATTTGTAGTTGGTGTGCAACCAAGTGAAATCATAATCCAACAGGCCGAACTTCATTGTTGCCGACATATCTTTTTTGGTGCCAATCAGAGTTTTCCCAATCTGACTATGGACGATGCAGAGGCATGGCAATCTTGGGAACAAATGATTTGGCCATGCCTGCACCAGCAATATCTTTGCACATTGGATCTCGACGTTGCCTGTGCCGAAGGATTGCTAGACACTGGCTTGGTTGAACATGAGTTATTCATACCCATGATTTCGGTTAAGTTACCTTACATCCGTCAATTTGGTTACAATGCTACGTTAAAAATTGATGACCGAGATTTTAAAGCCACCAATCCCGGAGTATGGTGCCACAGTTTGCATGATCTGCAAAATAAGTCTGTGTTTACTGACTGGTCTAAATACATTCAAGACAAGGTATTAACATGATCACTGCCACAATGAATCAAGATCAAAGACAACAAGTCGATCGTATCATGCAACATGCTGATCGCAAAATTTGGATCACGTTTCAAAAAGTGGGATTCCATAGATATCCTGCTGCTGCACAAGATCCTCGACTTGCAGATGTCAGTTATCTTGCCGATAAGCATAGGCACATATTCAAGTTTAGGGTAGAAATAGAAATATTTCACAACGATCGTGACCTAGAATTTCACCAAGTACTGAACTATTGTGAGTCTCTCTATCAAAATCAACTTGATATAGACTATAAAAGTGTGGAGATGTTGGCCGACGATTTGTATCTACAATTGGCCGCTAGATATCCAGAAAGATACATGGCCATTGAAGTCAGTGAGGACGGCGAATGCGGTTGCCGCATTGAATATAAACACACGCGCCCTGCTCAATCAGTTGTAATTTGATGTCATTGTATCATTGCTTAATGATTTAGAAGTCAAGACCGAAAAACTTGTTAACCTAACCGCATCATCAATATTTAGAAAGGAAATGTAGCATGGGCAAGCCTTTGTTCAAACCCAATCCCCGTAGTAACCAAGTGTGGGAAGATCTAAATCGCTATCTTAACTTTTGCAGGGATTATGGTTACCGTTATGATCCTGCGGATCTCTACAACAACAAAAATTATGCATATCAGCAGTATCGCAAGCTGGAAGCGGGCAAAGAACCTAAAGACATGTGGATCGAGGACAGCCGTAGGTTTACAAGTCTTCGCTCGGAGCATCGTCGTGATAATCGCCGACCACAAAGAGATCAAAATGCGTAAATTATTCTACATGGGTTTGGAGTCGTATGAATCAAGATACACACTACAACTCACAGAGTGGAATCGGCGTGTGTTTGATCGCCGAGGACTTGATGTGGTATATGTGCCAGGACTGAATTTAGATAACAGCAAGAAGATTTCTGTAGGGCAAGTGCTAGACGCACATGGTCGCAGTTATTTCGCTATGAGCCAAATGATGAACCTGGTACGACTGATGCAACAAGGGGAAGTTACTGGCGAAGATGTTATTTACTTCGAAGACATGTTTCAGCCAGGCATCGAAAGTTTGCCCTACATCATGAATCAAGTGCCTACAAACTTACAACCCAAGGTTTGGGTGCGTTGCTTGGCACAAACCATTGATCCAGATGATTTCGTGCATGTTTGGGGCATGGCTGGCTGGATGTCAACATACGAAAAGATGGTGAATTACTTTGTGACCGGAGTGCTTGCTACCAATGAAGAAATGGTCGCGCACATGCGCATCGCCGGGTGGACTGCCCCCATCTACAACATCTCGGGTCTAGCGTTTGGCAAGGACGAGGTAATTGAACGTATTGGCGGTAGTTCCAAGATCACACCTTTTGAGAATCGTCCACGACGAGTGGGGTTTGCGGCACGTTTTGATCAAGAAAAACAACCTGGCTTCTTTATGGACCTTGTTGAGATGTATAGCAAACTCACTAGAGAACAATGTGAGTTTGCAATCTACAGCGGAGGTGGTCTTAGATCCAACAATGCAGAATATGTTATTCGTGCCCGCCGTATGGAGGCAGAGGGTAAAATCAAGATTTATGATAATTTGACCAAGAATGAGTACTATGCTCTCTTAAACAATACTCGTGTGTTGTTTAATTGCGCTCTACAAGACTGGGTCTCTAACACAGTTTCCGAAGCTGATGCACTTGGTTGTAATGTGCTATATCCTGCTTATCGTAGTTTCCCTGAGACTTTCGCCAATGATCCTAATCGTCTCTACGTTCCTTGGAGCATAGACGATGCTTATCACAAGATGCAAAATTTACTGCGTGAACCGCATCACAACATGGGACTTATTTCTGACTGGACCAATGGCACCATTGACCGTGTTGTTGATATTATTACTGGTCAAGGAGAGCAATGGAATCGTTCGGGAAATCGTTATAGAGATCACGTTCCACATGACAAGTACACAGTGGTCAAAGTAGGTGAAATGTAATGAGTGATCTTGTAATGGTCACAGGCGCCAGTGGCTACATTGGTGGACAGACTGTGCTCAATCTCAAAGATAGTGATGTCGCAGTTATAGGGATAGATGTGAGGCCGCTGCCCGACCATTTATCAAATTTTTGCAATAGATTTTATCAAATGGACTTTGCCAATGACTTTATTTTAGATTTGTTGGAAAAGTTCAACCCCAAGGCCATCATTCACTGTGCTGGTACCAGCTTGGTAGGACCTAGCATTGCCAATCCCGAGAATTATTATGACAATAACTTTGTCAAAACCAAACGAATGCTTGACAGATTAGTCAAGCATGGCATACAATCAAGAGTGATATTCAGTTCCAGTGCTGCTGTATATGGCAATCCTGTGATGACCCCGTGCTCCGAAGTAGATCCTAGATTGCCCGTGAGTCCATATGGTGAAAGCAAACTCATGATCGAGATGGCACTGAACAGTTATCACCGAGCTTATAAACTAGATTATGTGAGTTTTAGATACTTCAATGCTTGCGGGGCTGATCCTAAAAAGAGGCACGGGCAAGCAGATGGAGCCACGCATATCATTGCGCGGGTGCTAGAGAGCATGAGGGATAACAAACTTTTTACACTCAATGGTGACTCATATCCCACGGCTGATGGTACATGTATTAGAGATTATATCCATGTAGATGATCTTGCTCGGGCTCATGTCATGGCTATGTCGCAAGAGATTCCACAAGGAGTCTATAATCTCGGTACTTCCACTGGGTACAGCAACAAAGAAATCATTGCTATTGCAGAGAAAATAACCAATATCACGCTCAATTATAAAATTGGGCCGCAAAGAGAAGGTGATCCTGCTGTGCTGACTGCAGCATCAGATCAATTTACTTCAATCAGCGCCTGGGTGCCAAAATACAACATTGACGAAATTATTTCACACGCATGGGCGTGGTACAAAAAATGAGCGAATCTTGAAATACGGAATTGAATCCAATCTGCCCGATGATGTAAAATATGTCAAAGCAGAAACTTTTTTTACTACGGACACCAGCGGACTTATTATTGATCCCAAACAGATCACAGATCTCAAGCAATATAGATTATTATGCGTAAATGCCAGCGATGAAGATCATGGTCCAGGGCATCACGAGATATTTCATCGTAAACTAAGTGATTTAAATCATAATTTTTTGTTAACAACCAGTAATATCAATGCACATGATCCATTAAGAAATATTTATTGGTATCAGGATAGTTATCATCTCAGTCGTAAGTTTTTTAAACCAAAAAATTTAAACATTCAATCCTTACGCACATGGAATTTTAGTTGTGTAGCCCATACATCTCCACCACACAGAATTTTATTCTATCTCAAGTTAATAAATACAGACCTTTGGCCCAATGTGTTATTTAAATTAAGTACTATACATCCATGGTCTCGGCACATGGATGATCTTGAGTTGACGGCGTATGAAAAACATCAATGGTCACAACAATCTCCAAAGTTTGCCATAAACAATTTGATACCTTTAAAAGACAAAATTTTTTGCTTTTATGATGAACCATACATCAATGCCTATATTAATATTATTATGGAGAGCACATGTAATGGCACAGCACATACCACAGAAAAAACGTGGAAACCAATTGTAGCAGGACAGTTATTTTTGGTTTATGGGAATAAAGATATCATTAAACAGTTGCGACAACAAGGAATAGATACGTTTGATGATCACATTGATCATGACCTATATGATAGCGAACCTGATGCTAGACGGAGATGTGATTTGGTCATAACGGCCGCGGAAAAATTAGCCCAACAAGATGTTTCTAAGATCTGGCATGATACACATAAACGTAGAATCAGTAATCAAGAAAAATTTTGGAAAGGTGATTTTGTAACATATCATTATAATCAATTGAAAAAAGCAATAAGTCAGTAATATTTGTTGAGACTGCAAGAATTGGTCAATAAATATGATCAATGAATGTTCACCAGGATCTTTATACCTTTTTTAATCAGTTAAATCTACGATTTCATCCTAGAGACTACGTCTGGGATTACCGTAATGCATCTCCGGTTCCTTGGATCGCACTTGATAACTTTTTACCTCAACACCTGTTTGATGTTGTGTCGCAGGAGTATCACAATATACCCGATCACCACTGGACGCATTTCACCCGCAACGGAAGTTTCATGCGTGAAACCAAGAGCTGGTCGCACAGCGGAGTACTACAGACCCTAGCCCATTGTTTCAACTCTGGTCCATTCCTAGACTGGCTAGAAGCCCTGACAGGAATCAACAAGATTATCTCTGATCCTCACTACATTGGAGCAGGAGTCAGTGTAACACCCACAGGCCAAAGTTTGAAACTGCACACCGATTTCAACTGGAACGATGAGTTGGCACTGAACAGATGCCTAAGCCTTATTTTGTATATCAACTCTGACTGGCAGGAATCCTGGGGTGGCAATCTTGAGTTTTGGGATTTTGAACGCAAAACTCTGTTGCATCGAATCGCACCCTATGCTAATCGGTTGCTAATCTGGAACTATGATGAAAAGCTAGTGCATGGGTATCCTCAGCCCATACAATGCCCAGAAGACAATCCTAGAATCACTCTAAGGATTTTCTATTATCAGAGCAATGCCACACCCTTGAGCAAACCTCATCGCAGTCTCTATTGGGTAGACGACAAAACCAACACGCCTTACGATGATAGGTCGCAAACATGAGCTACAGGATCGGAAAAATACCAGTTTCTTGGACGCTGGACGAAATTGAATCTCTAGATTATTTCTATGAACCTTTCAATGATCCAATGACTATTGACCATTGGAAGGAGGTATATCGGAGAGACTTCACCATTGGACTTCAATGCGATTTTCGGAATCCGCAACCTTTGTCCACTCAGACAGTGTTGTCCGATCTTAGGCAACAGGGTTATGATTTTGATCATATCGGCACCAGTTATTACAAGATGCTACCTGGTGATATACTGCCATATCATAGAGACACATATACCAGTTTTTGCCGATATCATTCAGTGACCACGGATGACATTATCCGGATCATAGTTTTCTTACAAGATTGGCAACCGGGATTCCTGTTTGAAATAGAAGACACGCCGATAACAAAATATCCTGCTGGAACATTCGTGGCCTGGCTCTCAAATGCATCACACATGGCTGGAAATTTAGGCCGAGGTCCAAGATACACGTTACAAATAACAGGGACCACAGATATCAGGTCAATTGCCAAATGAACTTAGATTATAAAATCATCCACGATGCTGATCTTCCTTTGGTCTTTGTCGGCAGGAGCTATCACAACCAAACTTTATACAATTATTTCAAGGAGATACGAAATTGTTCCCACATGTCGTTGGAACAAGTTCTGACCATGCCAGATTCGTGGTTCCGAAACCATCAATTCATGTGTGCCATGAGTAATGTATCATTCAAGCTGAAAGTAAAAAATTTCCTTGAATCTAAATCTGTTGATTTATTCAGTGTGGTCAGCGAAGATTCGGTGCTGGGACACAATGTTAGAATAGGACGCAGTACTCTAATCAATCATAAAAATGTTCTTTATGATGATGCACAGGTAGGTGATTTTTCCTGCATCACAAACTTTGTGATGATCAGTCACGATGTCATCATTGGCGATTTATGCCATATAGCACCTTATTGCTACTTTTCTTTCGCAACCACAGGCACCGGAAATTTTGTAGGCATGAACAATCAGTTTTTTGGATATCCAGAAACCAAGATATCAACTCCGGCATGGTGCAATTTTTATGCCAACGGTAGATTGACTGAATCCGTTGAAACCAGTGGTACCTGGGCAGGAAGAAAATTAGTGGATAATCGCACCAGTCTAGAACTGGCTTTATGAAAAATGTTGGTCCAGCAAAGATCTGTTTATTTTACCAACCGTGTTTTTTGGGATTTCGTCTATTTGCTGCAACAATTTGGGTCTACAGGCTGTGCCAAGAGACACTAGAAAAGCACTTATCTTGTGCAGATCTACATCGCCGACGTACACGCATTTGAGTCGGTCGCGGCCGAAAACTGCAACCTCTTTGATATCTTCAAATTCGTTATAGAGTTGATTTTCGATGCTCAACGGATCTATTTTGTAGCCTCTCACGTTGATACGATCTACGGATCTTCCTAGTATGCGGAAATATCCGTCTTCGTCTTGGGCAGCTAGATCTCCCGTGTCAAACCAACCCGGGCGGAATACTGACGGTCCTTGGATCCAGAGATGATTCTGTTCGTCAACACGGGCCTCTATGCCATCGGGCAGTCCTACGGTGCCGATCTTTTGTTTGCCATGCAATGGATTCGTGAAACAATGACTCACTGCTTCAGTTATTCCAAATGCTTCTAATACCGGAACCCCGAATCTGTCTTTGAGAGATAGGAAATTTTTTTCAGTGAGTGCAGCCGATGCACTACGGATGAATCTCAGATTCCGTAAATCCAGTTTGGAGGCCAGCATCAGGATGTCCGGAATGGCACTGAGCCAGGTTGGTTGGAATTTTTCCATGTCTTTGAGATCGTTGATGGTACCAAAGTTGGTTTGGCATCCTGCTCTTTGCGTAGTCAGGTACATGAGCAGTCCATGTGCGTGCCACAGAGGCATGACACCAAAATAGCGATCATTACTGGAAAGTTCGTAACTGCGGATGATGCTGTCGCAGACCGAGTCAACCTGTGCCCGGGTGAACCCATAAAATTTACTGTCGCCTGTGGTTCCACTGGTGTAGAGGAAAATCTTTTTATCGCCGTGATCCTGGCCAGACCCCTTTGTCACACCATCTTCTGTGACTAGGATATCAAAATCACTGTTAGACAGCAGGTACTCTAACCGCGATTTGGCGGAATCAGGATTGATGACCATGATACTATGATCTTGGTATTTTGGGATCACCGACCAAGGATCTCTGACACAGATTACAGCTCTTTTCATTGGATCTCCGGAGAATGTAGCAAGGCTTGATACTTATTTTATAACTTCGCGGCCGGAACAAAATCGCGAAACGTCGTGAGATTTTTTTTCAATACCGTTGACGGAGACCTAAATACCCTCTATAATCAACACATGACTGGTCATCCTCGACCCTAACTCGGAAAAATCAATGCAAGAAAAACAACACGGAAAATATCTTAGCGACTCGATCCGCGAGCGTATGAAATCATCTGGCAAGAGGTTCTGGGCCGGCGACAATGTCTCTGATTATGTGTATCCAGAGATGA
>Ga0194131_10010356_pt1 | contig 11443 bp, 4 predicted proteins | sample TA2KigO120mmetaG_FD_148631 | JGI IMG/M metagenome (GOLD analysis project Ga0194131, IMG submission 148631) | Freshwater microbial communities from Lake Tanganyika, Tanzania - TA2015053 Kigoma Offshore 120m | ecosystem: Environmental > Aquatic > Freshwater > Lake | place: Tanzania: Lake... | reverse complement strand
AGAGGAGGAGATGAACATTTAATACCTATAGAAGACATAACAGCAATAAAACAAAAAACTTTAGGAAGCCAGCAAAAATTTATAGATGAAGATAAATATGATCAATGGAAATACTTGTCAACTCCTACAGAAGTAAGGGCTAGATTAAATGCTGTCAGAAAAGTTTTAAATGATGAAGGAATTGACATAGGAACAAAAACTATAGAACCAAAGGATTTAGAATCTTTAAAAGATATTTATATTCAAAATCTAGAGGATTTACGAAACATTCTAAAAGAAGAAGACATCATTTGGATGTTAAATAATATCTCTAAAACAGAAACTCCGCAAAAAGAAAAATATGCTAAGGCTGGAGCTTACGTATCTACCGAAGGATACAAAAGAAACTCTCCTGATGTAAATAATCCTTACAATGTAATTCCTTCTAATCAAATTACAATGAAAGGAGTTGACTTTCCTATAATGGGAATAGACAACACAGGACATCATAAAATGATGTATCCAGGACAAGACTATACTTTTCCTGGAAACTACGTTACAGAGTTTCCTTTAAAGAATATGGGAAACAAAAGATTTGGCCAAAAAGGACTTTACAAACCTGACTTTAGATCTAAGTCTCAAATAGCAGCTTCTCAAGGAAACACAGGAGAAAGTACTAAAGTAGCTCCTAAAATAAATCCTGTTGATATGCGAAAAGCCCAAGAAGCTGCAAGGCAAAGAGCTATAGCAAATCAACCTACTTTTAGACAAGGCCGTACATTATCTGCAAATGAGCAAGCTAGAAATCAAGCAAGACTTTCAAAAATAAGAGAACAGCAGAAAGAAGAAGAAAACAGAAGACGTTTTACTTTTACAGGAAATGCTGAAGCTAGAGGAGCTTCTACTCCCTTAAATGATGTTCTTGATTTTGTTAATCCTTTCTCTTATTACTATGCAGGAAGAGATGCTGTAAGAGGTTTAGGACAAACAGCACAAGGAATTGTTAATTTAGATCCCGAACAAATAAGCTCTGGATTAATGCAAACAGGTTTAAGTGCATTGCAATTTTACCCTGGTGTATCTGCTGGTAAATCGGCTTTAAAAGGAACAGGTAAATATTTACAAAGCTCTTTAAAAAACATTTCTAAAAAAACACCTGTTTTTTCTAAAGATGTTGATAATACAGTGTTAAAATCTTTAAACCCCAAGAATGCACAAATAATAAAAAGCCAATATGGGGAATTTGTGCCTGAACAATTAGAGATGTTAAAACCTGCTGATATGCAAAGTAGTTTTTTGCAACCTCCTAAAAAAGTATATAGATCTATTTATGATCCTACTACAGGAACAGAATATTGGAAAAATGTTGATGCAAAAGATCTTATTTCTCATATTGATAAGCCAATAACATCTACACGATTAGCTAAACAAAAAGCTCTTGATTTATCTCCGTATCTTTATGATCATCCTGCAAAAATAAATGTTGGATTAAGTACAGGAACCAATAAAGCAGATATACTTAATCTTTTTGGCAAAAGAACATATCCAGGTGCTGAATATTATCATGGATCAGTTTCTGGTACTCCTGCTTCTCAAAATAATTTTACTACTTGGATTCAACATTTTAAAGTTGATCCAAATACAAAAATATTAAATGCCGGGGATTTTGCAAAATTTAATACAAAAACAACTGCTCTAGGTTGGAGTCAAAAACAAAAAGCTGAGTATTTACAAAAGTTAGGTTACGATGCTATAAAAAAATGGGATGAGAGTGCAGAATTACAATTTTTAAATCCTTCTAAAAATTTAACACTTAAAAAACTAAAGAAGATATTACCAGATGATCCTCAAATGCATAAATACGGTGGAGTAAGTATTTCACCACAACAAAATCAAAAACCTAATTATCAAGGTGGAGGAACTATGTTAGCAGAGCCTGATTACGATATTTATAAAGCTCCTAAACAAGGTAACTATCTTCTTCCTGATATTAATCGTCCCTACTATACACACGAACAAGGAAAAAACAGAAGTGAGTATAAAATGGGCTTTAATATAGACGGAAAAGAAACTCTATTACCTTCGGTAGTAGGAGGAAGACAACTTACTCCTGAAGAAACTATTAATCGTTATCGTCAGACAGGATTACACATGGGACAATATAATACCCCCAAAGAAGCGGATTATGCAGCTAGACTAAGAACAGCAAAATATAACATGCTTCAAGATCCTGCAAGATTTAATGCTTCAATGTTTCAAATGGGAGGAACTATGAGTATGCCTGGAGTAAACGGACAAGTAGTTTCTAGCGAACCTCAGCCTTTAACTTCTGTAAAGAAAACAAGAGGACCTATAAGTAAAGACACTAAAGGCAACGTAAAAACAATGTCTAATAAACAAGTAAAGAAAATCTTAAAAAACTTAAAATAAATTAAACTATGGACAACATGATGACTGACTACAGCTATATGAAGAAAGGAGGCAAATGGATTCAAAAAGCAACAGCTTCTATTAAACGTAGAGGAACCGAAGGTGTATGTACCGGTTCTAAGTTTGGTGGACCTACATGTCCTCCAGGTTCTAAGCGTTACAATTTAGCGGTTACTTTTCGCAAAATGGCCAAGAAAAGAAAAGGTGAATATGGAATGTATATGGCTGAAGGAGGATACAAGGATAACAAAAGTACCTCTGAACTAAGTCATCCTTACGCTTCTTCTGGAAAACGTCTTAAAACTGCCTACATGAACAAAGGCGGTATGAAATCAAAACTTAAAATCAAAAGGTAATGGCACCAACTAAAGGAAGATCAAGCGGTAAAAGTTCTTTGGGCGTTTCTATCAAGAAAGTTAAACCTAAAGTAAGACGTAAAGGAATTGTTTCAAAGAAGAAAAGTTCCGGTCTTAAGACTTCTAAGAACTATGTTAAACGCTATAGAGGTCAAGGTCGTAAGTGATCTTAACTTTAAAAATTAACTTGACTTTTACAATTTTTAATATATATTTGTAATAATACAAAGAGTTAAACTTCTATTAACTCAATCTAACTTTAAAAGTTATGGCTAAAAAATCCTCAAAAAATACTAACTCTTTAGGAAAAAATAAAAAGAAATTCCAAAATGCAGGGTTAAAGACTAATACTAATCAAATGAGAAATAAAAGATTTGGTCAAGTTGGATTAGAAGAAAACTCCGATGAGAAAGAATATGATTATACTGATTGGAATTGGGATTCTCCTAACTTAACTGGACGAGGCTTAGATATTACTCCTATATCAAGTGATCTTTTATCTCCTATAGGTCCTATCAGAACTTATACCCGTGAAGAAAGGGCTGAGATGGAGAGATACGCTAAGATGTCTCCCGAAGAAAAACAAAAAGAAAGAGATAAGTACAATGGTTTTGTAGTTCCTTCTACTTCTTTTGACTATCGTCCTGCAGAGACACAAGGATACCCAGAGATACGGGGAAGAGAAACAGGCCCACAATCATCAGTTTTAAATCAACAACAAACTTTAGAAGCTGGAGAAGCACAGGCCGGTACCCCACAAGCAGTAAAACAAGCTCAAGAACTTAGTAGAAAAGCAGAACCAGAAAAGTCGAGAGAGAAAGCAAGAAACCCTTTTGAGAATGTTAAATGGAATGACGTGCTTGATGCAGTTCAAGTAGGTCTTTATGGAGTAGATGCTTTTTTAAGAAGACAAGACGCAATAAGAAATAGACGAAATTATCGAAGACGTTTAAGAAACGTATTTACACAAAAACCTATATACGATTACAATTACCTCTACGGACCAGACTCCCGTGGAGGCACACAATATCAAAGTATGATTAAAGAAATGGCAAAAAAAGGAGCTAATATTCGCAGAGGCACTTCACCTGATGTTACTTATGTAGAAGTAGAAGGCGGAGAATTTATACAACTTCCTGATTTATCTACTCAACATATACAAGGACCTTCTCACGCTCAAGGAGGAGTACATACTAACCTACCAGAGGGTGCAAGGGTATTTTCAGATTATCTTAAACCTATTGGCAGTAAAAAGACTTATGCTGAAATAGCTAAAAAGTATGATACTGAAAAGTATAAGAAGGTTCTTGAAAATCCTTTTGCTAATGACATAGATAGACGTACAGCTTATCTCTTATTTAAAAAGAATGAAAGTATTTTAAATGAACTTTTTAAAGACCAGCAGAAACAAAATGGAAATTCTGATGGAACTGATCAAGTGCAAGAAGCAGAAATGCAGTATGCAAATCAGTCTCAACAGCAACCTATGGAGTTACCTATGGAACAAATGTATGGAAGACAAGAAGAAAATCAAGAAGCTATGGGAAAATTTGGATTAGATTTAAAAAAAGGAGAAAAGTTAAGTTTTACTGATCCTTTTGAGTTTGGTGGACAATACTTTGGGGGATATGCAGAATTCCAAGATGGAGGGATGCAGACTGATAATCCTCAATACTTAGAAGAAGATTACTTTATACCTAATAGAGATATTACTTATGATCGAGCTATTCAAAATGACCAAGAGGTAGATGCTAGAGAATTTGAGTATGGAGACCTTAATCCTGGTTGGAAATTACCTCCTACAGACGAAGAAAAATTTCAAAGCTTTTTTGCAACTCTTCCTCCTAATTTGAGAGTAGATGATAATACCTATAACATTAGAGGATATTGGGATGCTTTAGGCAAACCCGCTAACTTTGATTATGCACAACCTAGAGAAGAGGATGGATATTATCACGCATTCTCTCGACACCCTAGAACCGGTATGATGTTAAAATCTCCCTCTCATCCTACTTATCAAATGGCTCTTCAAGCAGACATAGCCCAAGGTTATAGACCTATGCAAGATCCTAGAGGTAATGTATATACTATTAGCCCCCAAGACATGCCTTCTGAAGGTTATTTTGCAAACTACGAAGATGGTGGATACTTTATGGATGGAGGAATGTTTCCAGAAGATTCTACTTTTTATGCAGCAACTCCTGGGGATAGTTCTATTTTAACTACCGGAACTGAAATTATGGGAGACTTTTCTTTTCAAGATGGAGGTCTTAAAGGAAGAAAAAGAATATCTCAAATAAGTCTGGATTATCAAGACACTCCTTCTTACGAATATAAAGAAGAGTCTGTTCCTGAAATGAAAGAAAGATTAAAAAATGCTTTACTTCATTGGGGTTTAGATTCTAAAGAAAATATAGATAAACTAGAAAAAGCTAAAAACATAGCTGAGCTTGGCAAAATTGCAGGAATGGTTCAAAAGAAAGTAGCAAAAGACCAAACTGCAGTTGCTGAAGATTTTGGATTTAGAACTCCTCCTACTAAGTCTGGTTTTAAATATCTTAATAACTTAGGAGATGCAAAACTTAAACAGATTCTAAAAGAAGACAATTTAGTCCAAGCTGTTAAAAATGTTAAAGGAGGCTCTTACTTTTTAACTCCGCAACAAAGAACTTTAATTACTCAGCGTATTCAAGAAAATCTTCCTTCTGATCTTAGAAAAGATTACGCAGTATCTAACTTCCAAGATGAAGAATTTTACTACCGTTATCCTCGTGTAGAACAGGTAGAGTTTGATAACGAACAAGAATACAACGACTACCTTAAAAATGTTAACGTAGGCGGAAAGTATGTAGCTGATGAAAACAAATTAGGTTTATATATTGAACCTATATTTAAAAAACCTGAAGAAAAGATTCCTCTGGGAGAAGAGAAGAAAAAAGAAGAAGGAATTTCTCTAAGTAATTTATACCCAGGAGTACTTCCTTTTAAACAAACTTCTAGTACTCCTGGAAAATTTCAAGCTTATCAAGCTATTCCAGAAGCTATGGGTTATTTGGCAGGTTTAAATCCTTATACTTATTATACTCCTGACTACACCCATACAGAGATTGCTCCTCCTACCTTAAATATTGATGCACAACTTCAATCAATTGATGATTCACTTCAATCTACTTTAAGGCAATCAACAGGTAATGCATCTGTTGATGCCTCTAGAAGAGCTGCTTTATTTAACCAAGCTGCACAAGCTAAACAGCAGTTGTTTGAAAATAAACGAAACTATGAGGCTAATGCTCGTTTACAAGTTGACCAATATAACGCTCAGGCTAGAGATTTAGAAAGTTTTAGAGATGTAACTTCTGCTGCTAACGTATATAACGAATATATGGCAGCAGCTCAAGACGCTGCTGAACGTGAAAGATTAGGAGCTATTTCTAGTTTAGTGAAAAAGAAAGCTCAGTTTGACCAGGATGAGTTTAAAAAGATGCTTTATGTTTCTGCTTTGATACCCAACTTCTACTATGAAGGAACTGACTTAAGAAACCCTCTTAAACTCAATCCTTACGCAGAAGAATTCTATAGCAGAATGGCAGGAAGATATCCAGCTAATGCGGCTACTCAAGCTGTACCTGTAGGAAAATCTGCTTCTAATGCTGCTCCAGTTGTAAATTCTGCTCCTACAGTAATGCAGACTTCACAAGGTCCTCAAGTTGTGGTTCCAACAAATGTAGTTAGCCCAGAAGTTGCAGCAAATGTTTTGAATTTAACTCCAAATCCTTTATATTCGTGGTGGTGGGGACAACCACAAATGAATCAAAATATAGCTTATCCTAATTTTGGTCCTACTTATAATATGGCTGGATACAATGCAGCTAATCCTAATGTTCCAGTAACTATGTTGCCTAATAATGTTCCTTCTACCTATGTTCCTTATGAAATGGGAATACCAGAAGTGAACCCTCAAGATATTTATATGATGGATGAAGGCAAACTAAAGTTTGGTGGAAATATTAAGAAAAATAAATCTAAAAGAAAATAAAAACTAATTATGGCTATATCACATAGACATCAACCTTTTGATTATCCAGAGTACATCAGCCCACTACCGGCTGATGAACTTATTAAAGTGGGTACTATAAAACAGACTCTTTATAATGAGGGTGTAGAAAAGATTCAAAAAAGAATTGATGAACTTGATCAGTATGGTTTAAGTCTCGCTAAACCTGAAGATAAAAAATACTTTTCTCAGGAAATGGACAAGTTTATTAAATCAGTAAATGAAAGTGCTGCTAAAATAGACTTTTCTGTTTTACCCAATGTTCGTAACCTTCTTTCTATTGGAAGACCTTTAGAGACTGATGCTAATATTATAAACGCTATTGAATCAACTAAAGAACTTCAAAGAAGACAAGAGATTTTAAAAAGTCTTAAACCTGATGAAAGATCCCCAGCTAACGATGATTACTTTATGTCAGATGCTGAAGAGTGGTTTAATGATGGTAAAGTAGGATCTAAACTTGCTTCAGGTAAATCTTATATTCCTTATTTAGATGTAAATGCTGAGTTGGGAGAAAGAATAAAAAATCTTAAAGCTGATACTATTAAAAAACTTATAGCTGTTTCCGGCGGGTACATGGATATAAGGACTATAGAAAAACTCGCCGATAAAAAGGTTGCAAACTTTATTCAAACTGAACTTGATGAAAAGGCTAGAATGCAACTTCAGCTAGACGCAAGATACAGCCTTAAAAGAATGGGTCCAGAAAACATTCAAACTATGGCTTTGAATGATTTTCAAGACCGATTACTAGAAGCGAATAAAAGCTTAGTAACTTACCAAGAACAGTATAAAAAAGCTAAGCTTATGTATGAGACTAGCCCTACTGCTTATAATAGAGAAGCGCTAGAAGGTGCAGAAGAAGGACTCAGGGATTCTAAAATAGCTATAGAGTCGGCTGAGCAGAACATTAAAAAATTCTCAGATATTAATCAGGTTAATCTTTCTACTTATATGCCTTACTATATGAGTAATTATATTACTAGTAAAGCAAGAGACTACAGTTACACTAAAGAAGAGCACGACTATAAACCTGATGATATTTACATGAAGCAGCTAGAACACAAGCTAGCTTCTGCAAGAGATTATCAGAAACATCTTTATACTGTTGATGAAAAAAGACAAGAAGCTATTCTTAAGGGGGCTAAGATGCTACCTAATGGACAAATCTTGCAAATACTTAACGATTGGTCTAAACCTGTTACAGGAGGTATTGTAACCAAATCTATAGATACTGGAGGAGGATTAGCAGGTATCAGTCTTGGTAATGTAGGTCAAAGTTTGGATTTCTTAAATAAAGCATTAAGAAGTACTAAGAAAGTAATTAAAAACGGGAAAGAAACTTCTGAGTATATTATTCCTATTCCTGCGGCTAGACAAAATCTTGAGAAGTTTAGAGACAAATTAACTCAAGCTCAAAATACAAAAGGACCTAACCAGTTAATGAACATAGCAAATGTTTATGATACATTTATAGGTTCTAAATCTAGAGGGGCTATGTATAATTACTACGTTTGGGATGCTCTTTATACAATGGTAACAGGACAAAAAGCTACAGGAGTATCTCCCGAAGAAGTTCAACAGACAGTCCAACAAGTCGTAGTTGATCCTTTGATGGGAGTTTATAATGAGTTAAAATCACCAAACATTAAAGAAAATAGAATAGTCATAGGAAACTCTTTAGATGTAGGCACTACTACTTTAGATGGTATGGACTTTACTACTGGTATAGGGGCTGCACTTTTATCAGATAATACGCTTTTGCTTGGAACTTCTGGAAAATATGATCCTGCTACAGGTATGTTTGTACCTGGTTCTAAGACTACTCCTCAAGAAGTTGAGAATCTTTATAAAATGCAACAAAACTCTCCAGCATCAGAAAATGAACTAGGACACGGCGGTAGTTAAGTTTTAAATTAAAAAGTAATTATTTATGCCAAAAGAGATAGGATCTTTAAGAGATTTAACGGATCAGTTTTACTCTGGACAAAGAAGTTTTGTTCCTCAAGACCAAAGAGCTTTCATAGAAAACAGAGCACTTAGTAATTTAATGTATGGCACACCTCAAGAAAGAGCTGGTCAAGCTGCTGCAATCCCTCCTCCTAGTGCAAACATTTCAGAAACTTTAACTAAACTATTAGATTTTCCAGGAGTAACAAATTCTCTAGAGTCCCTGTCTAAGTCTTTTGGCATGTTTTCAGATGTAGCTAGAAACGAAGGCAAAAAACTTATTACTCAAGAGCTTACTAGTAAAATTCAAGAGTTAGAAAAGTCTGGAATCAACGATCAGAATATTCAAACTTATGACAAGATTTGGCAAGAAATAAGTGAGTACTCTGAAAAAGCTATAAAATTTCAAGATGATACAGAGGCTGAACTAGCAGAGTCTTTTAAAGAGTATGATCCTACTTCTATGTCTGGATGGTTAAATGCCCTTAAAGAAGGATTTAGTCCTGGTGTAGCTATGGTTAATCCAGAACGGGAAGCTTTTTTAAAAAATTCTAAAAGAGATAAACAAGATATTTTATCAGTATCTTCAGCAATTCAAAAAAAACTTAATGAGATTAAAGCTCCTTATTTAGGGCAAAAATTTTTACAAGAACATGTAGGGGTTGAATCTGACTTTGACATAGATAAATTCTATGGTAACGAGTTTACCATGAAAAACTACGCTGCTCGATTTAATCAAATGTTTAATAAAGATGGTTCTTGGAAAACTAGTGATCCTTTTTATAATGCAATGAAAAAGTTTGCATATAAAAATGCTAACCCTGGAGACCAGATTTACATGCTTCAACAAAAAGATGTAAATAATCTTTTAGAAAACAAAGACTTATCAGAATCAGAAAGAGTAACAGCAAAACTTTTAGAGGATATCACTCTTAATGGTTTGGCTACTACTTTTATGAATGAGGCAAAAAAAGCTGCAGATGCCGGAGATAGAGAATCTCTTGATATATATAAAACTGCAATAAACAATATTAATGACCGTGTTACTAAATCCAAAAAAGATTACGGCATTGTAGATTATAATAAGTTTGAAAGATCAACATATCAGTTTGGTTTACAATTTGGAAGAGCTTCTAGGTCTTTAGCGGATAAGGTTTTATTTGGTTTATATGATTATGAACCTGATGCTGCCCACTTAGGTAATGATATTAGATTTGGACCTATTCCTGTAGATCTAAATAATGACGGAAAGATAGACACTGATAAGTATGGCAATCTTATTATGTCTAACCAATTTACTTATACAAAAAAAGACGGAAGTTTAGGTACTAACTTTGGTGCTATTCCAGAACTTTCTAGCGCAGTTATTGGTCAAATGGCTCCTATCCTTGCTGTTGATTTTTTAACTAGAGGTGCAGGTAAATTGTTAACTCGTGCAGGTGAAGCTGCCGGAGGAGCAGGTTTAATTGGTACATTAGGAACTGCTGCAGGAGCTACTGGTAGATATTGGGAAGCTGCTAATGCTTGGAAAAGACTTCGTATAGCAGATAGAGCTGCTACTTTTGGTATGGTTACAGGAAGCGTATATGATTCTATGTACGCAGATGAACTTCGCTGGACCAAAGACAGAGAAAAAGCATCAAGCCGTGCTTGGGGCAGATCTATGATTGAAGGATTGACTGAAGCTATTGGTGCTCCTGAAATTGGTATGTTTGGAATAGGAAGATTTCCTACTTCTGCTAAATCTGGATTACTAAGAATGTTTGCTCCAACAGGATCTAGTGTTAGTAGTCGTCTAGGAAACTTTTTAACCCAAGGTGGTAAAGTAGCTGTTTTAGCCGGAAAACAAACATTTACAGAATCTTTAGAAGAAGAGATGGCTCTTTATGGTAATTACCTTTATGGTAAAATGATAAAAGCGTCTGATAAAGGTTATGAAAGAAAAGATGAGTTTGAATCTGAAGATATTGTACAAACATTTTTAGATTCTTTTGTTGGTATGGCTCCTTACAGTTTACTGGGAGTAGGAATCCAACAAGCTAAAGCTAGAAAAAGTGTAGGAGTAGAACACCAAGTACTTTGGGATATGGCTAACAACCCTGAGTATTATAAAGCTCAAATTAAAGACTTACTCGATAAAAAGAAACTTACCGGAGAACAAGCAGCTAGAGCTCTTCAGACTGTAACAGAAACAAAAGGAATTTTAGACTCTATACCTGGTTGGGAAAACTTAAAAGATATGAGAACTTTGTTATCAGACAAAGATGCTCAAATGAAGTATTTCCATGAACAGCTTTACAGAAATAAATTAACTAGCATAAATTACGATGAGTTAACTGACGAACAAAAAGACGCTCTTAAAAATGCTAGGCTTCATAGTTTACTTGGAGAAAGATCAAAAAAAGAACTAGACGAACTCTCTAAAAAAGAAACCTTAACTCCTGAAGAAGAAACTCGCAAAGCAAAGTTACAGGCAGTAAATAGTTTGTCTACTCTTTCAACTCATAAGTTTACTGCAAAAGAAAAGAAAAAACTTGTTGACCTAAAAATCCTAAAAGAAGAAGATCTTACTAATTCTAAAGAAGATCTTTTAAAAGAACTTGAATCTGTAGACAAAAGCCTTCTTAAAAAGAAAAAAAGGGTTGATCAGTTCTTAAATATGAGCGAGGATGAA
>Ga0194131_10010354_pt1 | contig 11444 bp, 12 predicted proteins | sample TA2KigO120mmetaG_FD_148631 | JGI IMG/M metagenome (GOLD analysis project Ga0194131, IMG submission 148631) | Freshwater microbial communities from Lake Tanganyika, Tanzania - TA2015053 Kigoma Offshore 120m | ecosystem: Environmental > Aquatic > Freshwater > Lake | place: Tanzania: Lake... | reverse complement strand
CGAATGCCAAGAACTATGCTCAGGTATTCGATCGAAAAGATGCAAAAACGCGAGCGACAGAAGTGGTTAAGTACTGTCGCCCGACAGAAGGCCTGATACTGAGCCGAGCTAAAAGAGAAGAGTCGGCTCCGTAAGCCGGAAAAGAAAAACTTTCTTCAGTCAAGCTTGAATGATGGATATTCATCGGTTACCAATACGGGTTGGCACTTGAGATTTCTTCGATAGATTAAGGGTTTTGCGCGAGTTTAACTCTTAACTTCTTCCCATCGCTCACTAATTGCCGAATTTTCAGCTGCTTGTACGACGGCTTGCACTCTAGCCCCTTGTGCAAAATCAGGATCCCATTTTCCATTTGGCCAATTTCCAAACCAATCTGAGATTTGGTTAACAAAGCTTGATCCATAACCAACTCCTTGGCCTATCGGCCACCAATGTGCAGAGTAAGGATGTGAAATATGTTCAGCTCGAATTAACTTCATTCCATAAATCTTATTATTTTCAAAACTGGTTCCAAATTTAAGTTCATTCAGATTTGAGTAATCGAAAATTAATGTTCCTTTCGTGCCATTTATTTCAATGACCATATCGCAAGGTCTCCGAACTCCAACACGACCGACTTCAAGGGTTCCAGAGGCGCCGGAGGTGAATTTCATGAATATTGAAGATGCTTCGTCTACAGTGACTTCCTTTTGACCTTCTGTCGACGATCTAAATTTTGTAAAAGTGGTGGAGTGAGCATTTACTCTCTGAATATCCCCCACCATCCAAAGAGCCAAATCAATCATGTGGCAACCTAAGTCAGCGATTGTGGAGCCTCCTACTTTTCGATCAAATCTCCAATCAAATGGAATCGAAGGGTCTGCAAATTCATCTGTTAACCAAGTACATCGCCAAAGTATTACTTCACCAATCTCACCCGATCTAATCATATTTCTCATTAAGGTGACCGCCGGTAACCTTCGATAATTAAAACCAACGGCGTTCAAAACTCCGCTGGTCCTGACTGCTTTTTCAGCGGCGGCGGCTTCCTGATACGTAATCGCAAGTGGTTTTTCACAAATGACTGCTTTCCGGGCCTTCGCTGCTGCGATTGCGATCTCAGCATGCGTTAGTGGTGGAGTACAGATATCAATAACATGGATATTTGGATCTTCAACTAAATCCAGCCAACGTGTGGTGTGTCGTGGAATTTGATAATTATCTGCAGCTATTTCTAATTTATTTCCGTCCCGTCCCGCAATTGCAACAACATTCAGATTAACAGGTAGTTGATAGAGTATTGGCGCGACTCGATAACCGTATGAATGAGCCTTCCCCATCATGCCATATCCAACTATTCCGATATTTACGGTCGGTTTATGATTCATATTTTGTCCCTATTTAAGTCCAGCATTTGTTTTCAATTGGCTGGCTACTTCTAACGCTACCACGGCATCAGCAGTTGTCGCACCTTCTTGCGGTCCACCATAAACCCAATCGGCAAATGACTCCGCTTGAAGTCTAAGTGCTGCTAATTGAGGTTCTTCACCACTTTCAGGATTCAATACAATCACTCTCTCATGAAGTTTATTAGTAAAAACTTCAGTTGAAACTAAATCACCACCAGGATGAAATCTTCCCAGTGACACTAGCCCAATAGCGCCACCAGACATTTCCAGAATGGACTCCGTACTATCGGTATCACCAATCGAATCTTCATCCTGAGGAAAAATCAAGGTTTTTGATTTTTTTACTTCTTGTTTAGTCAACCATCTAATCTGGTCAATCTCATGGACTGCCATGTCAATAAAAATTCCACCGCTGGCCAACCTAGATTCCTTTCGAGGAGGAATTTCATCCCACTGTGTGGCATTAATAAAATGCACTTGGCCGGCTTCGCCGCTCTTGATTTTCTTTTCAAGCGCGCGCAACTCTAGGACAAATCTCCGCCAATAAGCTACCTGCAATCTAACACCATTTTCATCTGCTATTTTTCCAGCTTTAATTGCCTGTGATGGGTTAAGCCCACAAGGCTTCTCAGACAGAATCGGAACTTTGGACTGTGCTATCTCAGTGATAACTTCAAGGTGTTTATCAGTTGGAGCGGCAATTAAAACTCCATCAAACTTAATCTTATTAAACATCTGGCCATATGAATCATAAGTTTCTAGACCCATACTTTTTAGTTTTGAAGCGGTTGCGGCAAGTGGTTCTACTACAGAAACCACTTCGACTTTCTCCGATTTTGATAAGGCGCGCAAATGCATCTGCCCCATGCGGCCAGCGCCCACTAGACCTAATCTAAATTTAGCCATTAAAGACCTAGTTCAGCCAATATTTTTCGGTTCTTGCGCTGATCTTCTATGGCTCTCTTGAAACGTTCTGCCGTTTTAGGGAAGGTATCTTGTTCAACAACCGCCCAACCTTCAAAGCCCAATTGGTGCATAGTCTCTGCCAACTCACTAAGTTCTAAATCCCCTTCACCAAGCACAGGAAATATCTCTCGATCCCAAATGGCGGTAGTTGGTGCCTTGTCTTGAACTATCTTTTCAAACAGTGGTAAGTGAGTGTCTTTAATATGGATATGATTAATTCGATTAAACCATTTCTTCAGTGCAGAGACAGGTTCGCCACCACCAATCAAGAGGTGTCCAGTATCTAAACACCAACCAACGTCGGAAACAGAAAGCATCTTCTCGATTTCTTCAGGTGCCTCCACAAAAGTTCCAGTTTCGTTGTGAAAAGTTGGTTCATAGCCACGACTTCGGCATCGGTCAACCACAAATTGCAAACCTTCACCGAATAGTTCCCAGGTATCTTTATCATGTCCACTTGAGGGATTTCGCTTACCCGAACCTGGGTTTGCGCGACGGAGATCGTTACCATTATCTGCAATTGTTGGTCTTGGTTTTGGACCTTTAATAAATGGCACGACTGCATCAAAAGTGTCTAACATTGCATCTAAATCTTTAAGTGTTCCTTGAAGTTTATCTTTATCTGCAAATGAAAATTCAAGATAGGCACCAGCGAGACCAAGATTACGATCCGCTAGTCGCTCACCTAATTCTTCCCCGCTTCCAAGATAACCAACAGGGCCTAGATCAATACCTTGATATCCAGCTAAAGACACTTCATCCAAGATTGCAATTCCACTAGGGATATTTGGATCTATTCCGACAGTGACCTCAAACGCCCCATAACTAACCGGTGCATTGGCTAAAAAGATCTTTTTGTTTTTTGCTTTCAATTTACTCTCCTATTATCTATATTGCGCTAGGATTCGATATTGGTTTCTTATCTTGATAACACTTAATAATGTTCTGGCAAATTGCCAGATCTCTTATTGCGTCTTCAGCTGTGGTAATTGGTTTCTTCTTTTCAATTACACATTCGTAAAACGCTCTTAATTCATTCTTAAAGGCCTCCTCGAATGATGTCAGTTCTTCAATTTTCCATGAACGAGGAGTGCCTACCTCGCCTGCTTCTATTTCCAACATAGTGGGAGCGTTACGGAGAAAAGGAGATGGGAAGGTTAGCGTGACTCTCTTCTCGGGCCCATAAGAAGCAAATTCCATGCCGTATTTTGTGAATCCAGGAAGATCGATCCAATTAATCACCACCGAAATCCCTGAAAATTTAAAGTAGGCATTTAGAACAGACTCACTAAAATCCACAAATTCAAGTACATCTGGTTCACCAAGTATCGCTCTTGTCGTATTTAATTCATGAACCAACGTGTCCAGTAAAACCAAATGATAAATCTTGCTTAGGAATGGCTCATCCGTTCCAATAGCTGCTTCAATACTTTCCTTAGTTTGCACCTTCCAGATTTCCAATTTATCGCTAGGGGGTGTAGTGACTGGAGTTAATGGATAATGCTTGACGTAAGGCCAAAACGGAGCTTCGAAAGTGGTTACTCTAAATAGTCTTGGCTCCCTTACGGTTGCGACTTCATCCTTAAATCTTGAAAAAGCAGGGTCGTATCTTTTCGGATACGCCACCATCAGGACCACTTCTGAATCCTCTGCAGCCTTCTTCATTTCTCTGCCCTCGGCAACTGAAAAACACATTGGCTTTTCAACGAGTACATGTTTGCCCGCTTTCGCAGCGGCAATAGCGATCGGCGCATGAGTCCCAGACGTTAAAATGAATACAGCATCTATTGGCTCTTTTAGTAAATCTTCCCATTCTGTAAATACCTTTGTAACTCCATAAACATCAGCATTGTTCTTGGCATTTTCTGGAGAGATATCGCAAATGCCGTAAATTTCAAATTGGTCTCTTAACTCCCTTAGGAAGTGTAAATGCATAACTTGGGCGATAATTCCTGCACCAATAACTCCGACCTTTAAGCGCTTTGACATTTCTCTCCCTATTTTATTAATGGGTTAATTGCGACTAACATAGCACCCCCCGTTTGGGCAAATCTAAGTGCTTCTTCAGCATTTTCAAGGGAATAAATATGTGATGTAATCTTTTGGAAAGGATATCTATCGAGATTAGCAGCCATTAATTGCATGGCAGGGAGATATTCTGTTGCCTTTTCACCACCAATTCCGACTATCGTTACATTTCTCGTACAAATATCGGAATTAGGATTGATTTGGACTGAACCCATATCAACGAATGTACCTGCTTCCACAATGACCCCACCAACTCTTACTAATCTCAGCGCTTCAGAAAAAGTCGCGGGGACTCCACTGCAGTCTAAAATCATGTCCAAACCACGACCATTGGTCAATTTTTGAATTTTTTCATATCTGTCTTTGGCTGTTGTATTTGAGGCATCAAGGCCTTCATCGAGTCCAAATTGTTGAGCAAATTCGAGGCGAGAGACCAAGACATCAGTTCCCACAATTAATCGTGCACCAAGCAACTTGGCTTTAATTAGGTGGCAAAGTCCAAGAGGTCCAATTCCTAAAACACCTACGGAAAATCCAGATGATGGACTGCCATTAATTCCTAGAATCTTTATTGCAGAGTCGACGCCATGTGTTACTGCCATTACCTCAGTAATAACTGCGACATCGTCTGGCAATTCTGGTGGCACTCGAAATAAAGGAGTTCTGGGTAAGAGGTACATGTACTCTGACCAACCCCCAAATAAACTTGGAGACCTCAATACATTTAGACTGTTTCCATAATCTTCTAACTTAGTACAAAAGTAATACGGATAATTATTTATACAGAAAAAACATATTCCACAAGAGACATTTGCTCCGTGAACAACACGATCGCCAACTCTGAAGAGATTTCCCTCTGAATCAAAAACGTCACCACCAGTTGCAACAATCGTCCCGACATTTTCGTGGCCGCAAATAAGGGGATATTGAATATCTTTTTCATGTGGCGTTCCTACATACTGTTTAGATTCACCTCGGTAGGTGTGTTTATCTGTGCCACAAATTCCTGATAAGTGAACTTTAAGAATTGCGGCACCTGGCTCGGGAGATGGAACATCAAATGTTCTTATTTCAATTTTCCCCGGTGCAACCATCACGGCAGATTTGGATTGAGTCACTTAAACCTTGGCTCCTTCGGCAATCTGAATGGCCTTTGCAAGGAACTTTGCAGCTGCGGGCACTCCAACACTTGCTGGAACAAAGGGATCCTCATGTTCAATTGAAATTACCTCTGCAAGTGATCCGCTTAAGGATCTAATGAACTCCGTCCACCAATCTAAATCGTGTCCATCTCCAGGAATTGAAAAGTTCCATGGCAATTCCTTAGGATCCTTGGGCCAGCGATGATCAAGTAGGCCATTCAAAGCTAATTTTTCTCTATTGAAGGTTGTGTCTTTACCATGGACGTGTCCGATACGACTACTTATCCTCTTTGTAACCGCATGTCCATCCATTTGCATCCAGAAAAAATGACTTGGATCTAAGTTGGCTGTAAGTGAGCTACCTATTTGAATAAATTTTTCAAATGTCTCAACGTTATAAACGGTTGTTCCAGGGTGTAATTCAATGCAGACTAATAAATCAGGATTAATTTCCTTAATGAATCGATCAATTTTTGTCCAATAATCCACCATTTTTTCATTCCATTGCCTTTCGTGTACACCCTCTAAATAAGGTAACCACCCCCCTGCACCAAAGTGCGGAGTTATTCCAAAATCATCTGCTGCTGGGCACCCTGACATTGCAACAACCCGATTCGCTCCCAGTTCTGTCGCAAGTCGGATAGCATTTCTAAGAGCCAAGTCGTGGGAGTTTGCAATATAAATATCAGGGTGAAGAGGATTTCCCCACGCATTGAAGGCAACTAGTTTCAAATCATATTTTGATAATGTTTCAAACCACTTTTTTCTTTCGTCTTTGTCTTTCAGTAACTTATCGACATCACAGTGCGGATGAGGCGCATAGCCACCTGTTCCTACTTCAATATGAGTAACCTCTGAGGCGTTCTTAGATAGAAACTCTAAAACATCTTCCAAGCTTTGATTGAGGAATGCCTCTAAAACAACTCCGATTTTAAGAGAATTATTCATTCTATTTATCTTTATTTTCTAATTGTTGAGCCAAAAGAACTAATTCTTCTCCACCTGCCATTTCTCGAACCAATTGCTCTGATGAGATCTCGGAGCGATATGCATCAAGATTTACTTTGCCAAGTTTAAGAATGAGAAAATGATCACCAATCAAATAGGCATGGCGAGGATTATGGGTAATGAAAATTACTGCGAGACCTACCTCCCTAGCTTTATCAACATAATTTAAAACAACACTAGATTGTTTTACTCCTAATGCCGCGGTAGGTTCGTCAAGAATCAAAACCTTAGCCCCAAAATAAACCGCTCTAGTAATAGCGACACATTGCCTTTGACCACCTGAGAGCGTACCCATGACTTGATTTATATTTGTTAGCTTAATCCCAAATCTCTCAAGTTCAGTACTCGCTATTTCCCTCATCGCTTTTACATCTAAAGGTTTTAATAATGGAATATTCTTTCGAATTTCAGATCCGAGGAAAAAATTGCGCCAGGTCTCCATAAGGTCAACTACAGCAAGATCTTGATAGACAGTCGCGATCCCCGCATCCAAGGCTTCACGTGGTGAAGTAAAATTCACTTTACTTCCATTTACCAACATCTCACCTTCATCGGCTTGATGTAATCCGGATATAATTTTTATTAAGGTAGATTTTCCGGCACCATTATCTCCCAGAATACAAGTGACCTCTCCAGGTTTAATCTCTAGGTTTACTGAGTTAAGTGCTTGCATTCCACCGTAAAATTTCGAAATATTCTTTAGTGAAATTGCTGAGTTAGAAGTCATTAGTTCATCACTTTCGGGTAGAGAATCTCTTTACATTTAAGTTCAATAAGACGGCAAGTAAGAGCAAAAATCCGAGGAATAAGCGGAACCAACTGGGATCCCAACCGGCATAAACAATTCCTTGGACAGCCATTCCATAAATCAAGGCACCGATAGCCGATCCAATTGCTGAACCATACCCGCCTGTAAGGGCACAACCTCCAACTACTGCGGCAATAATATAAAGAAATTCATTTCCAACACCTGAACCAGCTTGAATTGAATTGTAGGCAGATATTTGGTGCATAGAATAGAACCATGCTGAAAAGCCAACAAATGCAAAGAGACCAATTTTTACTTTTGTTACTGGTACGCCAACCGCTCTAGCACTATTTTGATTTCCCCCAGCCGCAAATATCCAGTTCCCAATTCGCGTTCTTAACAGGATAAAAGTCGCTATTCCGACAAATAACAACCAATAAATAATCAAAATACTTAATTTTGAACCTGGGTCTTCAGCAATACGAAATTCTGTTGCAAAAATTTTTCTTAAAAGACTATGCCCAGGAGTATCGGCTAAATTCGGTGTCGCCACGGTTCTTGTAAAAAGTCGACAAAATCCTAAATTCATTCCAAATAACATGAATAAAGCGCTTAAAGTAATCAAAAAACTATGAATTCCCGTCTTGGTCACCAACCAACCATTCCAAATTCCTATTGCCACAGATGAGATTAAGGAGAGAATGATTCCAACGAATAGCGGAACTCCAAGATCATGAGTGGTGATTGAAGTGACAACCGCAACTGAAACGACTGCGACACCTGCAGATAAATCAAACTCTCCACCTATCATTAAGAGTGAAACGCCGACAGCCATTACACCTATTGTTGAGGCCTGATAAAGAATTGTCATAGAGGCGGCCAAAGTTCTAAATGGTTCAGCAACAATACAAAAAAAGACATAAATAAAAAAGGCTGCTATGACTGCGCTAAATTCAGGACGAATTAAGATCCGCTTCAATAATCCAAGTTTGCTAGTCGCTAAATTCATATTTGAATTGAGACTCAAATATTTCTCCTAACTCAAAGGGTGTTATTTAAGGCCCAGGTTTGCATACCTGGGCCTTAAATTTAGTTTTGCTTAACGAGTTCCGTTTTGAGCAAACGGCAATATCTTGTCGATATTAGTTTTATCAACCATTGATGGGCCCGTTAATACAGCCTTGCCTCCACCTAAATCATTACCATTTGTAATGTATAAATAGAGAGAGATCACCGCCATATAACCTTGAGCGTATGGTTGAGCATCTACTGCAATTGCAATCCTGCCCTCTTTAATGGCTTTAGCAGCATCCAGATTCAAATCAAATGTACCAATTTGAGCTTTACTTCCGGCCGCAGCTATTGATTTCTCGGCAACCAATGCAACAGGCGCTCCCATTGTAACAACCCAATCAATTGATTTATCTTGCTGTAATTTTGCAGTCATTGATGCATTCATTGATGCATCGTCTGTTCCATTGACTTGCATATTTGTTGTCTTTAAGCCTTCGCCAACACCTTTGCAACGTGCTTCTAGAGCAACAGAACCTTCTTGATGGATGACACAAAGGACATGCTTTCCACCTGCTTTTGCTATTGATTTGCCCAAAGCTTGACCAGCAACATACTCATCCGACCCAAAATATTGTTGAGCGCCAAGTCTCTGGTAGTCATCGATTCCTGAATCGAACATTGATACTGGAATTCCTGCAGCACGTGCACTCTGAACAACTGCAACAAGTGCGTCAGGGCCAGCCGCTGTCACTGCAATTCCATCGGCCTTAGAGTCAATTGCGTTTTGTACAAGTGTTGCCTGCTTTGTGAAATCTGGATCACTTGAATACTTAAGTGTGACGCCTAATTTCTCTGCCGCAGCATTGGCACCAGCTCTGATTATGTCCCAATAAGTATCACCAGGTGTCTCGTGAGTAATCATTGCGATTGTGTATTTCTCGCCATTGTCAGTGCCTGATGTAGATTCAGAGGAGTCGCCACAAGCAGAAAGCCCCAAAACCATAGCCGCACCTAAAATGGTAATTTTCGCTAAATTTGATTTCTTGGTTGAAAACATTTCTTACTCCTTCTTGTTGTTCCCACGGCTTGGAGCCGTGCGTTTAATACGAACTATGGACATATGAATCGCCAAAGTCAATACTTCATAAAAAAATGTTATTGATTGAGATAATAATTTAGATACCCAAACCAATAGCTTACGCGCAAGTACCCTAGAACAGGAGGTCTAAAGTATGGCTTGAACCTCTTTGGCACCATACTCCTGCAGTGGCTTTAACATTTAATCGTAGGGTCCGCTAAACCTAAGATCTTAAGCTGGGTCTAATAATAACTCTTTTTCGATTAATGCTATGGGATTATCTTTGGGGGTTTTGGCAACGGAAATTAATTCATTTTCTAGTGGATCAACAACATTAATTTGGTTGGCCTAATTCATATATCGTTTCGTTCTATCTAGTCCAATCGGTAACGATGGCTGCAGACGAGTTACTAATACAAACAAAGAGTCGGCTCCGTAAGCCGGAAAAAACTTTCTTCAGTCAAGCTTGAATGATGGATATTCATCGGTTACCAATACAAAGGCATAACCGAACACTCGATTCCAATACTTGATTGTGCCTAATGCGATGTTCCCGGCCCAATCTGGATACCTGCCAGACACTGCCGTGATGATCCAAGCGAAGAATGTGGTGAAGATTGTTAGAACGACATAGATCGCCCCGACGATGTAGAGAGGTATCGCCAACAACCACTTAAAAAGTGGGAGCCAACGGTCTAGTCGCTTACCACCCTCAACATCGGGGAGAATGACTGAAACTTTAGGATTCCGTTCAAAACTTGGATAGTCATCGGTCAACAGAAGCAGATATGCGACAAACCTAGTTTCGAATTCAAGGATTGCATGGTTGAAACTTAACAACCAACTTGGATAAACATGGCGAACCACCAATGCCGCGGCGACGGGAAGCGCAAATACCGATAAATTCAAGGTTGAAGCCTCTTCGGCGGCCTCTGTGAAGAGCCATAGAAACATGACGACTGGTATCGATAAGAATATACGGAAAAGAACGGTAGCCTTATTGCGATTCTCGTGGCTTATCTCAATGTTTGTTTCAATCTGATTGGCCACACGTGAATTGTAATGGAATCAATCTTGCTAATCCATAGAACAAACTGATGAATCCTTATCGATCTACTAGGGTCTCTTCTTTCTCACTACATAGAAGTGTCCTTGTTCCCAGTCACTCCCCCAAAGACCACTCATATCCCCTCTCAAGCTTTACTACTTGGATCTCATACCAGCTATAGAAGAGCCCTCTTCCTAGCTCTTGGGCCTCTAGATGTTCGGGGTTCTCTCGCCAGGCTTTGATTGCTTCCAGGCTTTCAAAGTAGGCGATGGTTACTCCAGATCTAGATGCTGGGTCTCTATAGCTGAAGTGGGAGATATAGCCAGGAATACTCTTTACTAACGCCTCCATATTCTTAGCCTGGCTCTGATAGAGCTCTTCATGGGCATTAGTCCTAATGGAGCGGAAGATGACGGCATACATCTATCGCCTGCTGGCTCTGATTGGGACTAACTTGCTTCCCACCACCGCGGCGGCTCCGATCAATATCAAGTTCTTGACTATGTATTGCCCCTCAAGGGTGAGATTAAGAGGAAAGCTGATAAAGCAGATCTCGGGGCGGAGAATCAATGGCAGAAAGGTCCCGGGCATCTGCAGCGCCAATAGAAATAGGCCAAGGCGGATCAGCGGGGCGTAGAGCAGGCAAAGGCCAATTAGCATCTCCCAGATGCCAAGGATTGGGATGAATAGATCTGGATCAAACCAGTAGATGGTCTTGGTTATCACCTCATTGGCTGGGGAGTCGTCAAAGGGTTTTAGGGCGCCGAACCAGATAAAGACCACCCCAAGTGATACTCGAAGCACTGGTAGGGAGATCTTGTTCAAGTAATTGATCAACAAGAGATCAAAGTTCTTGATATCAAAGTTCCTGAAATCAGTCAGGCTTCTCATCTCTCTCCCGGTTAGCAAATATCTTTCACAATAGTAGTTGATTAGATGAGCGAATTACTTGCATGTAATTCAAGGCTCCTCATTTTTTCTTTTCTGGTTTGGCCCGCGCCTTCAAATCCTCAACTCTCAATTA
>Ga0194131_10010348_pt1 | contig 11449 bp, 9 predicted proteins | sample TA2KigO120mmetaG_FD_148631 | JGI IMG/M metagenome (GOLD analysis project Ga0194131, IMG submission 148631) | Freshwater microbial communities from Lake Tanganyika, Tanzania - TA2015053 Kigoma Offshore 120m | ecosystem: Environmental > Aquatic > Freshwater > Lake | place: Tanzania: Lake... | reverse complement strand
CCAGGGCATCCCCGACCCGGCCAAAACCGAGTCCTGGCTCAACCACCTGCCCGGAGTGGTGGAGAACGGCCTCTTCGTCAACATGGCCGACATCGTCATCGTCGGGCACGAGGACGGCGCCTGCCGGGTGATGGAACGCCCTTAAGGAGGCCCCATGGACCTGCTGCTCTTCCTCGTCCTCTCCGCCCTGATCCTTTCCCTGGCCTACCGGCTGGTGGGCCGCAGGCTGGCCGACCTCTTCGGCCTCAGCGACACCGAGGACACCCCGGCTCACCAGTTGCGCGACGGCCTCGACTACGAGCCGGCCCGCGCCTCCTACCTTTTGCCCCAGCACTTCTCGGCCATCGCCGCGGCCGGCCCCATCGTCGGCCCCATCCTCGCTGGGCTCTACTTTGGCTGGGGCCCGGCCTGGCTGTGGATCATCCTGGGCTCCATCCTCATCGGCGGCATCCACGACTTCACCGCCCTGGTGGCCAGCGTGCGGCACCGGGCCCGCTCCATCGCCCAGGTGGTGCGCGAGCACATGAACCCCCGGGCCCACCTGCTCTTTCTCGTCTTCATCTGGTTCGCCCTGGTCTACGTGATCATCGCCTTCACCGACGTGACCGCCGGCACCTTCGTGGCCCCCCCCAGCGAGGCCAGCGCCGACGCCCCAGGACCCGCGGTGGCCACCTCCTCGGCCCTGTACCTGGGCCTGGCCGTGGTCATGGGCCTGGCCCTGCGCCACACCTCTCTAGGTCCGGTGCGGGCCAAACTCATCTTCCTGCCCCTGGTCTTTGTCGCCATCGTCGTAGGCCCGTACCTGCCCATCGACCTGGGGGCCCTGCTGCCGGGGGCCAACCCCCAGGTGGTCTGGGGCTACCTGCTGCTGGCCTACTGCTTCGCCGCGGCCCTCTCCCCGGTCTGGGCCCTGCTCCAACCCCGGGGCGAGTTGGGGGGGTATTTCCTCTACATCGTCATGGCCGCCGGGGTGCTGGGCATTGCCGTGGGGGCCTTTGCCGGCGACCTGCACATCGCCCAGCCCTTCTTCAAGGGCTGGGAGGCCACCGATTCCTTTGGCAACGCCGCCCCTCTCTTCCCCATCCTCTTCATCACCGTGGCCTGCGGGGCCTGCTCCGGCTTCCACAGCGTGGTGGCCAGCGGCACCTCCAGCAAACAACTGCGCCGCGAGCGCGACGCCCGGGCCGTGGGGTACGGGTCCATGCTCCTCGAAGCCTTCTTCGCCTGCCTGAGCCTGGCCACCCTGATGATCCTGGCCCAGCCCGGGGGCGGCCCCAGCGCCATCTACGCCAAGGGCATCGCCACCTTTGCCAACCACGCCCTCTCCCCCCTGCTGCCTGCCGGGGTGGACGCCCGGGCCCTGCTTTACCAGTTCGCACTTCTGTGCTTCGCCACCTTTGTCTTCGACACCCTCGACGCCTGCACCCGCCTGGCCCGCTACGTGCTGATGGAACTGCTGGGCTGGGCCTCGCGGGCCCAGGCCGTGCTGGCCACCGCCCTCACCCTGGTGCTGCCGGCCCTGGCCCTGGCCATCCCCCGGGTGGAGTTTGCCGGCAAGCCCCTGCCCCTGTGGCAGGTCTTCTGGGGCATCTTCGGCAGCAGCAACCAGTTGCTGGCTGCCCTCACCCTCTTGGGCATCACTGTCTGGCTGGCCCGGCAGGGCAAACCCTACTGGCTGGCCCTGGGCCCCACCCTCTTCATGATGGCCATGACCCTGTGGAGCCTGCTGCTCTCCATCGGCCCGTACCTGAGCCTGTGGCAGGGGGGAGGGGCCATCGACCCCCTGCGCCACTTCCAGTTCGCCATCACCGTCTCCCTGGTGGGGCTGACCCTGTGGCTGATCGCCGAGGCCCTGATCACCTGGCGCACCCTTAGGCCCCCGCAGGAACGGGCAGCGCCGGTCTTGGCCTGAGACCGACCGGCTTCCCTGGACAAGAAAGGCCCGCCTCCCCAAGGGGGGGGGCGGGCCTTCTGTTATTGTATCCAGGTACTCGGGCCGGCCTAATCCTCATCCTCCTCGAATTCCACCACGTCCGCCCGCACCGAGATCCGCATCCGCGAATAGACCAGCAGGTTGAGCGGATCGGCGTCGTAGCGCACGTTCACCAGAGCCAGCCGCTTACCCTCGGGTTTTCCGTGCTGGGCCTCGTAGTTCTTCCAGAGGTTTTCGATGGCCTCCTTGTAGAGCAGACCCGTCCCCTTCACCCGAGCGAGGGCCAGGGTCTGGGCCATCATGCCGTTGGAGAAGGAGAGGCCCACCAGGTAGGCCGCCTCGGCCTCGCCGGCGACGTTGGTGGCCACCAGTTGATAGTTGCCCGCCTCAAGTCCTACTTGGGTGAGGTTGAGCGCGGGGAAGATGCCGCCCGGGGCGCAGCCCCCCCAGATGGCGCAGGCACAGGCCAGCAGAGCGGTGCGGATCGCGGCAGGTGTTTTCATCGGATTTCCTCCTGCTGTGAATGGCGGATCGGCCGGCCTCCGCTCAGAGGTTCTCGATGGCCACTGGCTCCACCGGCTCGGCCAGTTTAAAGCCGAAGACCTGCGAGTAGAAGTAGAGTTCCGCCTCGATGGCCCGCACAATGGTCTCGGCGCGGCGGAAGCCGTGCTGCTCGCCCGCAAAGGGCAGGTACGCCACCGGCAGGCCCTTGGCCTGCATGGCCTCCAGCATCATCTCGGCCTGGTTGGGCGGCACCACCTTGTCCTCCAGACCCTGGAGCAGGATCAGCGGGCAGGAGAGTTTGTCGGTATAATTGATGGGCGAGCGTGCCCGGTACAGATCCAGCCGCTCTGGATAGGGCCCGATCAGCCGATCCAGGTAGCGCGATTCGAACTTGTGGGTGTCGCGGGCCATGGCCTCCAGGTCGCTGATCCCGTAATAACTGGCTCCCGCCCGAAATATAACGAGGAAGGTGAGGGCGCACAAGGTGGTGTAGCCCCCGGCGCTGCGCCCGGTGATGGCCAGCCGCTGCCCGTCCGCCAGGCCCTGGTCCACCAGGTGCCTCGCCCCATTGGCGCAGTCCTCCATGTCTACGATCCCCCACTGCCCGTCGAGGCGCTGGCGGTACGCCCGGCCGTACCCGGTGCTTCCCCCGTAGTTGACGTCCAACACCCCAATACCGCGGCTGGTCCAGTACTGGATCTCGCAGTCAAAGGTCGTGTCGGTGGCCCCGGTGGGCCCGCCGTGGCTCATCACCAGCAGGGGCGGCTTCTCCCCCGGCGGGGCGGCGAAATCCCAGTTGGCCGGCGGGTAGAAGAATCCGTGCGCAGTCAAGCCATCAGTCGTGGGAAATTCGACGGTCTCCGGTATGGAGAGGTACCCAGGGGCCAGGTCCAACTGCCGCGAGCGGCGCAGCACCTCTATTTCTCCGCTCTTCAAATCCAGGCGAACCAGGGCGCGCGGTTCAGTGGGCGAGCCGCCGATGAAGACCGCGAAGCCCGGGCCGGCCCGCAGCTCGGCGATCTCGGTGTACGGGGTTTCTAACTGCCTTGCCTCACCGGTCTGCGTGTCAAGCCGGGCTAAATGCCAGCACCCCTGGCTGGTATAGGTGCAGATCAGCTCCCGCACCGAGACAAAGGCGTAGGTCGAGGGGGAAAAGCCCCACTGCGGCCTGCCGAATTCCGCCTCCAGCGGCCACAGCGCCTCTACCTTTCCCTCCCGCCAGCGGTACAGGTTCCACCAGCCCGTCCACTCCGAGACAAAGTGCAGCACCCCCTCGGGAGACCACTCGGGCTGGAAGATGGACTCCTCCGGGCCGCCGGCCACCAACTGCACCTCGCCCAGGCGCCCGTCTCCAGCGAAGACACCCACCCACAACTCGCAGCCGTCCCAGGGCATGTTGGGGTGGTTCCAGGCGGTCCAGGCCAGGCGCGACCCGTCCGGACTGAGGCGGGGGAAGGCGTAGAAGTCGTTCCCCGCGACCAGCACCTGGTTCTCGCCCGTGCGCAGGTCCACCGCGCAAACCGTGTTGACTGCCTCCCCGTTACCGGTGTGGTCCTCGCGCACGCAGTAGAGGCGCTGCCGGCGCGGGTCCACCACTCCATCGGCGTAGCGCCAGGCAACCTGTGGCGTGAGGGGCTGCGGCGTCTGCCCGGCGATCACCCGGTAGAGCCGCTGGTCGGCAAAGTGGGCGCAGTATGCCACCTGCCCCTCAACCGCGTACGCCCCGCCCCCGTACTCGTGAACCCTGGTGCGGACGTTGAGGTCCGGCGCACATTCGACGACCTGTCCGTCGGCCCGGCGCCGCATCAAGGCGCAGCGCCCCCCTTCGCCGGGCCGCGACTCGATCCAGCAGATCCCCTCCCCGGCCAGGCGTACGCTGCCCAGGCCCACCGCCCCTTCGACGAGGACCTGGCTGCGGATCGGCGATTTCCAGGAGCCGTACGGCGCAATCCTCATCCTCCGCGACCCGCCCGGTAGTAGCGCTCGTAATCGTTGACCAACAGGTGCAGGGGCTCCTCGTCCTCCTCGATGGCGGGGAAGCGTCCCACTGGTTCGTAGAAGCGGTTGTCGGTATGGTCGTCGTTGACCTTGGAGACCTCCCCCACCAGCACCCGCTCACCTACACCCCAGAACCTATGGTAGCAGTACGGCTCCAGGGTGATGCTCTCCCCCGGCTCCAGGTGGACAGTGGTCCCGGCCTTCACCGTGCGCTCCACCCCGTCGAGGCTCACCTTCACCTCCGTGTCGGCCGGTTTTTCGTCGACCGCGTTGGATAGTTGCACCGCCAGCTTGCCGCCACCCCGGTTGATGATGTCCTCCATCTTGCTCCAATGGAAGTGCATGGGCGTGACCTGGTCCACCCCCACCACCAGGATCTTCTCAGCGTAGGTCTTGCCCTGGCTGCCGGGTGTCCCGTTGCGCAGGGTGAAGACAAAGAGCCCGACCCGCTCGTAGTCCTCCTGGCCGAAGTCGGTGATGTCCCAGCCCAGGCGGCTATCGGCGATCTCTTGCGCTTCCTCTCCCTTCTGGACCCACTGGGCAGGGGTCCAGTACGCAAAGGGCGGCAGGTGGAACTGCCGCTGGTGCAGAAACTGGTCGGCTTCGCGCAAGATGGCGTTGATCCGCGAGCGTTTCATCCTTGTGCTCCTTGTTCGAGGATTTGGCGCAGGGTCTGGAGAAATTGGGCGGCCTGCGCCCCGTCGGCCACCCGGTGGTCGACGCTGAGGGAGAGCTTCATCTGCGGCACCACTCGGATACCCCGGTCTATCACCGCCACCTGCTCGGCGACCCGGCCTGTCGCCAGGATGCCGGCCTGGTCCGGATCGACCAGGGCCTCGAACTCGTCCACTCCGTACATCCCCAGGTTGCTCAGGGTGAGGGCCGCCGGCGCCAGGTCCTGTCGCACGAGGGCGCCCCGCCGGCCCCGCTCCACCGCTGCCCCCACCTGAGCGACTAGCTCATCCTGGGAGAGGCGATCCGGCTCAGAAATAGTGGCCACCAACAGATTGTCCTCGGAGGCGATAGCCAGCCCTACGTCGGCCCGGCGGTATTTGCGGTAGCGCGGCCCTTCTTCCAGCCACACCCGGTTAAGCTGGGGATGGGCGCGCAGGGCCCTGGCTAAGGACCGCAGCAGCAGGTGAGTGTAGCTGAAGCCCGCCAGGCCGGCGCCGCGTTGCTCCCGGACCAACTCCTGGGCCGCCTCCATGTTCGCGGTCGTGCTCAGGCGGATCTGCGGGATCTCCCGCGCCGACTGCACCAGGCGCCGGGCGATGAGCTGGCGATGCCTGGGCACCGGCTCCTCGTCCGGGCGGGACTGGAGCGCTTCCACGTCCATCTTCTCGATGCGCCCGCCCGGCCCGCTGCCCCGGACAGTCGCCAGATCGAGGCCATGCTCCCACGCCAGCTTCCGCGCCAATGGGCTGATCCTCGCCGCCGGCGCCCCGACCAGGGCCTGCACGTCGCGGGTCTCGATCAGCCCTTCCGGCCCGCCGCCCCGGACAGTCGATAAGTTGATGTTATGCTCCCGCGCCAGCCGGCGGGCCGCCGGGGTGGCCAGCACCTTGGTTGCCGGCTGGGGCGCGGGCTTTGCGACCTCCCTCGCCGCGACCTCGGGGGTATCCGTTTTCATCTCGGGCAGCCGCTCCCCCGCCTGCCCCACGTACGCGATCACCGCCCCCGCCTCGGCGCTCTCCTCCTCGCGGCAGAGGATCTTCAGCAAAACCCCGCCCTGCGCCGCCTCCACTTCCAGGGTGGCCTTGTCGGTCTCCACCTCCAAGAGTGGCTCGCCGATCTTCACCGCCTCGCCCTCGGCCTTGAGCCAGCGGATCACCCGCAACTCGTCCGAGGTCTGTCCCAATGCCGGCATGCGGATCTGGTGGGCCATGCCAGCCACCTCAGCGGAAAAGGCCGCGGATGACTGCGGCGATCTTCTCGGTAGTGGGCACCACCTCCTGCTCCATGATCGGGGCGAAGGGCAGGGGCACGTCGGCGGTGGCGATGCGCTTGATGGGCGCCTCCAGGCTGAAGAGGCACTCGTCCGCCGCCCGCGCCGCCACCTCGGCGCCCCAACCCCCGGTGAGGGTGTCCTCGTGGACGATCACCAACCTGCCGGTCTTGCGCACCGAGGCCCACAGGGTTTCGGTGTCGAGCGGATTGAGGGTGAGGGGGTCGATGACCTCGCAGGAGATCCCCTCCACGGCCAAGAACTCGGCGGCAGCCAGACAGCGGTACAGGCTGATGTGGGTGGCCACCACCGTCACCTGCTCCCCCGGCCTCTTGACCACCGCCCTGCCGATGGGGAAGAGGTACTCCTCCTCGGGGACATGGCAGGTCAGCTCGATCCCCCCGGCCATGGCCCTGCCCTTGCTGCCGTAGAGCAGCTTGTGCTCGAAGATCAGCACCGGGTTGGGGTCGCGCACCGCGCTCTTGAGCAGGCCCTTGGCGTGGTAAGCGTCCGAGACGCAGACCACCTTAAGCCCGGGCACATGGACGAAGTAGCTCTCCGGGCACTGACCGTGCTGGGCCCCGCGGTTGGTGGTGCCCACCGGGGCGCGCATGACCATCGGCACGCTGAGCTTGCCGCCCGACATGTAGCGCATCTTGGCCGCCTGGTTGACCAACTCGTCCATGCACTCGAAGAGAAAGTCCGAGTACTGCATGTCGGCGATGGGACGCATGCCCATCAGTGCCGCGCCCGTGGCCGCCCCGGCGATCACCTTCTCGCTGATGGGGGTGTCGATGATCCGCCCGTGCCCGAACTCCTCGGGCAGGCCCAGGTACACCCCGAAGGCCCCGCCGAAGCCACCCTCCACGCCGATGTCCTCGCCTATGAGGAACACCGACTCCTCCCGGCGCATCTCCTCGGCGATGGCCTCGCGCAGGGCCTCGGCGATGGTCAGCCGGCGCTCGCCGGCGGTCTCTTGCTTCTTTTTGCTCATATCAGCACGTCCTCGTACGCCTGGGCCGGGGTAGGATCGCGGGACTGCCGCGAGAACTCCACAGCATCCGCCAGCTCGGCGTTCACCTCCTCCTCAAGGGCGGCCAGGTCCTTCTCCTCAAGCCTGCCGGCCTTCACCAGGGCCTGCCCCAGCCCGGGGATGGGGTCGCGGGAGAGCCATGCTACCTCCTCGGCCTTGGTGCGGTATCCCCGCGCGTCGCTGCGGCTGTGCCCGGTGAAACGATAGGTCTTGAATTCGAGCAGCGTGGGCCCCTTGCCCTGGCGGGCCGCCTCCACGGCTTTTGCCGTGGCCCGGCGCACGGCCAGCACGTCCATGCCGTCGACGATCTGGGCCGGCACCCGGTACGCGGCGGCCCGCTCGGCCACGTCTTTGACCGGCGAAACCTGATGGTATGGAGTCGAAGCTCCGTAGAGGTTGTTCTCGCAGACGAAGACGATGGGCAGCTGCTGGACCGCGGCGAAGTTGAGCCCCTCATGGAAGGCCCCCTCGTTGGTGGCCCCGTCCCCGAAGAAACACACCGCCACCTGTTGGGTCTTTTTCAATTTGAAGGCCAAGCCCAGGCCAGTGACCACGGTGTTCCCGCCCCCGACGATGGCGATGGCCGGCAGCATGCCCACCTCCGGATCGCCGAAGTGCATGGACCCGCCCTTGCCCCGGCAGCAGCCGGTCTCCTTGCCGTACAGCTCGGCCATCGCCGCCCGGCTGCTGACGCCTTTGGCCAGGGCATGGCCGTGGGGCCGGTGGGTGGAGGTGATCCAGTCGTCGCTGTTGAGGCAGTCGCACACCCCTACGGCCACGGCTTCCTGCCCCTGGTACTGGTGCAGGGTGCCGGCGAGTTCGCCCTGGAGGAAGAGCTGGTACACCCGGTCCTCGAAGCGGCGCAGGAGCACCAGCTTGCGGTACAGCGCCCGCAGGTGCGCGGTGGTCAGTCCGTCGAAATCCTTCTTCGCCATAAGCTCCTCAGAATTGGCTGGTGTTACTCCGTTCTCCCCTCCGCGCCCCAACGTATGGGGTGCGGCGTAAGACTTGCTGCCTATCCCCAAGACCACTCCACGGGAGAATCCTCCAGGACCTTTTTCCCGCCGCTGTGCCAGTGTTACCCTTTCCCACTTCCGCCGTAAAGCTGGATCAGCCGGCGCACCTCGGCGGCCATTGCCTGTTTACCTATGTTCAGCAGGTCCGCCTTTTTATGTGAACCCAACACCTGGTGCGGGTCCACACTCGCCGGCCAGACAGCCACCCGGCCCCGGACCGCGTCAAGAAAGCGTTTTTTCAGGATGGTCCCCACGTTGAACTTCGCCACCCCGCCGGCGATGGCCCTGGGCACGGCCTGTGGCGGGAAACTGGTGCCCCCGTGCATCACCAGGGGCAGGCGTACCTCCTTGTATATGGCTTCGAGGTGGTCCAGGTCCACTGGGGCGTACCCAGCGGTGAGCAGGTGCACGTTCCCCACCGAGACCGCCAGGCAGTCGATGCCGGTCAGCCGGCAGAACTCTGCGGCCTGGGCCGGATCGGTTAGGGCCGCCGCCGAATCGTCGATCCCGCCCTCCACTGCGTCGGGCAGCCGTCCCAGTTCCGCTTCCACGCTGGCTCCCCGCGCATGGGCGTACTGCACCAATTCGCCCATCCCTGCTACCGCCTGCTCCCAGGACCACGCCGAACTGTCCACCATCACCGCATTGAATCCCGCATCGATCCCCCTTTTGGCCTGGTCGAGACTGTGCGCCTCGTTCAGCAACAGCGCCACCGGCATCCGCGCCCTTTGGGCCAGGGGCAGCCCCATGCCGGCGAGCACCTCGATTCCCCCCCTGTCCAACCACTCCTCCTCGGCCATCATGCAGCCAAAGCCCAGGATTACCGGAGCCCCCTCCATTTCGGCCGCCTCCATCACCGCCTCCAGCGAATAGTTGTCCCACGCCTCGAAGTACCCCACCGCGTACCCGCCGGCCTGTGCTCCGGAGACAAGCTCGGTCATTGTCACCAGCGGCATCAGTGGTCCCTCAGGAAGGTTTCGGCCTCTTCCCAGGTGAAGACCCCGGGAGTGCAGCCCAGTTTGGTGCAGGCCGAGGCGCCGAGGGCGCTGGCCAGCCGCAGGCAGTCGCGCAGCTCCCAATCGCGCAGCAATCCGGCGATCAGGCCGGCGGCGAAGGCGTCCCCCGCCCCCGAGCCATCCACCACCGGCAGGGCAAAGGCCGGCAGCTCCAGCACCTCATCCCCGTGCGCCGCCAACACCCCCTTCTCCCCCCGGGTGATCAGCGCCATCCCGCAGCCGGCCGCCAACAACCGCTCGGCCTGGGCGCGGGGCTCCACCTTCCCGGAGAGCAACTGCGCCTCGTGGTCGTTGGGGGTGAAGTAGTCCACCTCCGGCAATACCGGCGCCAACGCCTCCCAGCCCCCACCTCCTTGGGTCACCACCACGTCCAGCACCGTCTTCACCCCCTGCTTCCGGGCAAAGGCCAGCAACTCCCTCAATGCCCCCGGATCGAAACCAGGCAGGATCAAGTATCCTCCCAAACACAGCACCTCGGCCCCGGCCACCTGTTCGCGCGAGATATCCTCCACCCGGAAATCCGCATTGGCCCCAAAGGTGTGTACATAGCGCCGATCCTGGCCGCTGACCGGCAGGATCACCGTCTCCGAGGTGGGCGAGGACACATGCCGCAGTCCGGCGATATCCACCCCTTTATGCTTGAGATCCCGCGCGACGAAATCCCCGCCCGCATCCTGGCCCACCGCGCCGGCCACCCCGGCCCGCACCCCCAGCTTGACCAGGCTGGTGGCGGTGTTGGCCGCACACCCGCCCGAATCGTGCCAGAAGCCGCCGGTGGCCATCAACTCCCCCTCGGCCGGCAGCCGGGGCAGGGGCGGCACAAAGGTGTCGGCCACCAGCACCCCGGCGCAGACCACCTCGACGCTCATTTCAGGCGCCCCCGGAGCACAGGCCCACCCTAAAGGTCTTGATCTCGAAAGGCCCCAGTTCGAAGTCCAGCGTATCTCCCGACCAACTCAGAGGCCGTTCCTCCTCCTCGATCAGGTTAGTCTCCTCTGCCTTGCACAAGGGCCAGGCGAAGCGCAGTTTGGCCGCCTGCTTGCGCCCCTCGGTCTCGTACACCCGCACCACCGTGCCCCCTGGCGTGGCCCGCAGCGCCGAGACCGCCACGCTCTCGCCCTGCACTTCAATCAGGCTCCAGCGTTTGGGCAGCCGGCCCCGATGTTTGGTAGCCTTCAGCACCACCAGCGGCCGGTTGTACTCCATGCCCCGCCGGGTGAGCTGCCCCTGCCGCCAGTCGCCCTGGTGCGGGACCAGGGCGTAGTCGAACTCGTGCTGCACCCCCAGCTCGTACCCGTCGGAGGTCTTGGTCTTGAAGTTCCAGCCGCCCCCCTCGCCGTAGCCCTCCTTGAGGGCCGTGCACTTGAGCAGGGAGAGCAGCATTACCCCGCCCTCGACGTTGTTCCCCGGCAGGCCGCGGTTCAGCACGGCCACCCCCTGCTTCCCGTCCCCGTAGTCCATCCAGTGCTGGGCCGGGAACTCCCCGGCGGGCCGCTCGATGGCCCCAAAGGGGATCTCCTGGGTGATGGCCCCTTCTGGCAGATTGGTGGGCAGGGCCATGCGGTAGCGCACCCGCTCGTCCTGGTTGAGCAGGGTGGTATGGATGTCGATGCGCGGCAGGCCGGCCCAGAGCCGGATGCGGGTGGAGAAGTGCCCCTTGCCAAAGGCGAAGTTCACGTGGTAGTCCATCCGGGCGAAACCGCGGCTCACCCGCCCGTCCCCCCCGTAGTGGTGGGAGAAGGCGGCGCGGCTGTCCCCCTCGGCCGGCAAGGGGTGCAGGCGGTTCATGGGGTAGAGGGCGTCGCCCTTGCAGTGGCCATTGTACTCCCAGAAGTTGCCGTTGTCCAGCTCCCGGACCACCGTGCCCCCGTACGGCCGGGCCGGGTCGATCACCTCCCAGCCAGTGCGCTTGTCGCGCAAACTGCGGATGGCCCCGGTCCACGAGTCGATCTCCAGGCGGAAGAACTCGTTCTCGATCACGTCGGTGTGCACGTCGGCGGTGAT
>Ga0194131_10010346_pt1 | contig 11450 bp, 8 predicted proteins | sample TA2KigO120mmetaG_FD_148631 | JGI IMG/M metagenome (GOLD analysis project Ga0194131, IMG submission 148631) | Freshwater microbial communities from Lake Tanganyika, Tanzania - TA2015053 Kigoma Offshore 120m | ecosystem: Environmental > Aquatic > Freshwater > Lake | place: Tanzania: Lake... | reverse complement strand
ACATGTATCGGCCCACGGTCCAGCTGCTCACGGAACTCGACAAGCCGTACCATTCGCAAGCTCAGCAGGCCACGCTTGCCGTCGTCTTTCACATGCGGCTAACCAGGCCGATTGTCGGCGTCATTCTGGTCCTGCTCGGCCTGTCAGTCATTCTGCGTGATCAAAACCGCAACATCTTCATCAGTGCCGGTTTGTGCCTGATGCTCTGCGTTGTGTTCTTCGCCTCCATTCTGGCATGCCAATATCTTGGCACGAATCTCGAGACGCGCGCCTATGTGTCGCCGGCCATGGCAGCGTGGCTTCCGGTCATCATTTTCGGGCCAATCTCCCTGGTCATGTTTGACGCTGTGCACACATAGAGGAGAAGCGATTCTCACTCCGGCGGTGTCATGCGAGTGCAAAACGCGAACTTTTCTGTACGCCCGTATAGATTCTGCCTCCTCGTGACAACCCATTCGATCATTACACTTCCTACGATTTGACAGATTGCGTTTTCTGTCCCATGTTTCATTCGGAATGCGGACTTTCCGCGCTCCTTCCCCGTTCCCCATTGGTTTCACAGAGGATGCAGCAATGGTAACGACTGAACTTGGCGCCTGCGAATGGTTTGTCTGGGATTTGCGCCGCAGCAACTTGATCGATCGCGGTCGTTTGGATCAGATCGTCGGCGAATTCCTGCAGAAAAACCCGCGTGCCGAGCCGCCCGAATTGGCCGAATTCCTGATCGCGCAGGGCATCCTGACCCCCTTCCAATCGGAACGGCTGCTGCAAGGCAAGACGCAAGGATTCGTGCTCGGGCCCTTTACGTTGATGGATGCCCTTGGTTCGGGCAGCATGGGCACGGTCTACAAAGCGCACAACAAGACCGACAATCAGTGGTACGCCGTCAAGGTGCTGCCGCGCCGCAGCATGTGGAACGTCCGCATTGCTCGCCGCAAGGTCCGGTCGTTCGAGCAATGCAAGCACCGGACGGTGGTGCCGTTCGTCGACGTCGGCACGGCCGGGGGCATGCACTACCTCGCTTGGCCGTTTGTTGAAGGCGAGACGCTCGACAAGATCATTCAGAATGGGGGCAAGTTCCCTTCCGAATTGGTCGCCGAAATCGCCATGCAAATTGCCGAAGGCCTCGAAGTATGCCATCAACAGGCCCTCTTTCACGGCTTGCTCAAACCCTCGAATATCATGATCGGCCCGGATCGATCGGTTTATATCCTCGACTTCGGCATCGGCTGCTTGCTCGCCGAGACTGAAGGAGAATCGCTCGTCGACACGATGTCGACCGCCAACTCGGTGTCGAGCGGGCTTGATTGCTCCAGTCCCGAAAGCATCATGGATCCGACCAACCTTACGCCGACCGGCGATCAGTACAGTTTGGGATGCCTGATGTACTTCATGCTGGCGGGGCAGTACCCGTTCCCGGATGGGAGCGCGGCCGAGAAGATGATGGCCCACCAGTTCAAGCAGCCGCAGTCGCTTTCCGAACTGGCGCCGGATGCGCCGGGCGCGTTGATCGCCTTGGTGGAACGACTTATGCAGAAGAAGCCGGAGGACCGCTTTCAGTCGGCTGGGCAAGTGGTGGAAGAACTGCGCCCGTTGATCCAGCGAAGAGCAAGCGAACTGCATCAACGACCCAAAGCGGCGAACAAGCCGATGCCGACGCGGCGCGAGTCGAAGCCAAGCTCGATGCCGGGGCCTGGCCCCGCCAAGTCACCGGCGCCATCGACGCCCACGCCGAAGCCACAAGCGATCGGCGCCTTGCCGACGCGCAATTCGCTGCGAGGCAAGCCGGAAGCGCCCAAGCCCGCGCCACCGGCCGACAGTGAAGATTCGGATCTGTTGCCTCAGCAGCTTCCCGTGCCCGGCGGCATCGAGGACGACGACGACGATCGCTCGGCCTGGGATACCGGCATGGGCCCCGTCGGCGTCATGGCGACGGCCCTGTTGGCCTGCGTCGTCGGTTATCTGGCGTTTCGGTTTTTCAATTGATCTTTTGTTCGTTACGCACCGGCGAGCCTCCCCCGCATACGTGGGAGACTCGCCGTTCGTGTTTTTCCGGTTGCAAGGATGCCGCTTCTTGCCATTGCGTCCCTTTCTCGCGGCACGTTAAAATGGTCGATGGATTCGAAGCGAATAAGCTAATAGCAGGTGTGCGCCAAGCGGGCGCTAACTGGAGACTTGCAACCCGCGTTCGCACGTAGGTAGGGAGCCAGCGAGTGATTTCTTCCGCTGCAGCAGGATGCCGCCGACGCGTGGTCGTGCTCGGTTCGACCGGGTCGATCGGCACCAGCTGCCTCAAGGTGATTGACGCGCTCCCCGATCGGCTCGAAGCGTTCGGACTGAGCGCCCACTCGCGCTGGGAGGACTTGCTCCAGCAGACTCATCGCCATCAACCGCGCTACGTGCACGCCACCGATCCGCAAGCTGCCCATGCCCTGGCGCGGCAGACGCTCCCGGCGAATACGCGTCTTCTCAGCGGCGACGATGCTGTCGCCACGATGGTCAGTGATCCCGATGTCGATGTGGTGCTCACCGCGATCGTCGGTTCAGCCGGCTTGACCGGGACTTGGCTGGCGCTGCAAGCCGGAAAAACCGTCGCCGTCGCCAACAAAGAAACGCTCGTCATGGCCGGGCCGCTCGTCATGGAGCTTGCGGCCCAGCGCAACGCGCGCATCCTGCCGGTCGATAGCGAACATAGCGCCATCTTTCAGGCGATGCAGGCGGGCGCCCCGCGAGAAGTCGAACGCATCGTCCTGACGGCCAGCGGCGGACCCTTCCGCGGCCGAAAACGCGAGGAATTGGCAAGCGTCACCCCCGAGCAAGCGCTCAAGCATCCAACCTGGACGATGGGACGCAAGATCACCGTCGATTCCGCCACGCTCATGAACAAGGCGCTGGAGATCATCGAAGCACGCTGGCTGTTCAACCTTCGCCCCGAGCAGATCGAGGTGGTCATCCATCCGGAGTCGATTATTCACTCGTTTGTCGAATTCACGGACGGATCGGTGCTGGCCCAACTTTCGCCGCCGGACATGTGCTTGCCGATCCAGTATGCACTGACCTATCCGGACCGCGTTGCTGGTCCCGCGAAGCGACTGAAGTGGGACGAACTCCGCAGCCTGAACTTTCAGCAGCCGGATCGAGAGACATTTCCAGCGTTGGAGTTGGGAATCGAAGTAGCGCGGCGCGGCGGAACGTGCGGCGCCGTGCTGAACGCCGCCAATGAAGCCGCCGTCGGGGCGTTCTTGGACGGAGGACTGTCGTTCTTGGACATTCCTCGCGTTTGTCGAGAGGTATTGGATCATCACAATTTCAGCGAACGGCCGACCTTGAGCGAGTTAAGCGCGCTGGATCGGTGGTCTCGCCAGGAGGTTTTGCGTTGGAAAACCGCGAAGGCATCAAGCCGGAGTCGATGAACCCGTCCGCGGGGAACACGCCGCCGACGTCGAATGAGCCGCCGACCCCTCCGCCGGACGACGGCATGCGCGCCGGCGAACCGTCTGCGCCGAAGCCGACGGCCATCGCCGAATACGAGGAACCCGATTTCGAGCAGCCGCCGTTGTTTTTCAACACCTACAACATGGTGATGATGGCCCTTATCGGGGCTCTGGTCATCTATCTGTTCGTCAAATTCAACTTGATCGAGCTGTGGTCGATCGTGAAGGCAGCTCTGGGCCTGTCGTTCGTGATTTTTATCCACGAACTGGGCCACTTCTTGGCGGCGAAGTGGTGCGGCGTCAATGTCACGACGTTCAGCATCGGTTTCGGTCCGCCCATTCCCGGCTGCCAATTCACCTGGGGCGACACCAACTATCGCCTGGCCATTTTGCCGTTGGGTGGGTACGTGCAGATGGTCGGCCAGATCGACGGCGACGAAGGGGCCGACGACAGTGACGACCCGCGATCCTATCGCAAGAAAACCGTCGCCCAACGCATGCTGATCATCTCGGCCGGTGTCATCATGAACGCCATCCTCGCCGTTGTTTGCTTCATCGTCGTCTACACCGGACAAGGGATTGAGCGGCCGGCGGCCGTCGTCGGCTACACCGATTCGGGCGGACCGGCGTTTAGGAACAACGTCCGCTCTGGCGACGTCATCACCAAAATCGGCGACGCCGACCACCCCACCTTCACCGACCTCATGCAGACCGTGATCAATAGCCTGTCCGGTCAGAAGGTTCCCCTCAGCCATCAGGCGCCTGGGGGCAAAGTTTTCGAAACGGCCATTGAGCCACGGAAGGAAGCTGGCGACACGAAACCGGTCCTCGGATTGTCGCCTCCCAAGAAGCTCCGGTTCATTCAGGAACTGGACTCCCGCGCAGGCCCGTATCTTGCCGGCACGCCCGCCGCCGACGCGAAATTCCGGTACGGCGACGTGATCATCGGCATGAGCGACCCGTCCGATCCGAGCAAGGTCACCGTGCTGCCGCCCGACCCGCGCGCCAAAGGGTCGCCCCACTTCCCCGATGAAGATCAGTGCGACTATTTTGATTTCGCCAAGCGGCTCCAGCTCCTTGCAGACAAGGAGATTACCGTGCGTGTTCGCCGCGGCGCCGCTGCGAAAGCCGAAGAGATCGACGTCAAAGTGGCCCCGCACTACCGCTACGATCTGGGCGTCCGGATGAAGATGGGGCCGATCGTCGTGGTGCGCGATCAGTCTCCCGCCGCAGACGCGAAAGTCCGCGATCCCGACCCAGAGAAAAAGCTTGAAGGCGACTTGATCCTCGCGGTCAGCGTCAAAGACTACGACGGAAGCGTGCTCGTTTGGAAGGACAAGCTCGAGTCGGGCGAGAAAGGCAAAATCCTCGATCCAGAGCGATTGCCCTTCGAACTGCGCCAGTGGTCCGATCGGCTCGACCAAAAGAAGGTTGAGGGTGATCGCATGGTAAAGCTCACGCTGCGCCGGCACAAGGCCACCGCCGGCAACGAGCAGTACAAGGAAGAACCCATCGACCTCAAATGGGATTCGTCTTGGCGCTTCGAACGCGTCGCCCCGTTTAGCCGCAATTCGCCGATGCCGATCCCGGAACTGGGGCTCGGCTACCAGATCAAAGCGATCGTGGACGAAGTGCGCAGCAAGCAATCTCCGCTCAAGGTCGGCGATGTCATCAAGAACATCCGCTACGACATCCAAGAGTTCGACGAGAATGTCCCAGGCAAATTCATGAAGAAGGACATCGAAGAGAATCAGTGGGCTTACCTGTCCTTCATCATCTTTGACCAGCATCACCGCTATGCCAAGGTCGTCGTCAAAGTCGAACGCGACAAGAAAACTGAGGAAATCGAGATACCGCTCTCCGTCGACAAGACCTGGCCCGTCGACGATCGAGGCTGGCTGCTCGCCAGCGACACGCGCCGCGTCCGCGCCGCCGGGCCGGTCGACGCCGTTTGGCTCGGGTTCAAGGACACGAACAATCGCATGGTCGAAGTGTTCCTCAACCTGCGCGGCATGATCTTTCGCCGCATCGACACGGAGAACATCGGCGGTCCGCTTACCATCGCCTACGGCACGTATCGCTTTGCGGGCCTGGACTTCGCCGACTTCGTGTTCTTTCTCGGCCTGATCAGCATCAACCTGGCCGTCGTGAACTTCCTGCCGATTCCCGTGCTCGACGGCGGGCACATGGTGTTCCTGATTTACGAGGGCATTCGCGGCCAGCCCGCCCCCGAGGGCGTCCGCGTCGCCGCAACCTATATTGGCCTGGCCATGGTGCTCTGCCTGATGATCTTCGTCTTGTATCTCGATATCTCGCGGCTGTTTTTCTAGGTGCGCTCGTTTAGCCGCGGTTCGTAGAACCGCGCGGTTCTGCGAACCGCGGCTAAACCACTCACCACTCACCACTCACCACTCACCACCCCATGAACGTCCTACTCACCGGCGGCTATGGCTGCATCGGCAGCTGGATCACTCGGAACCTCCTCGCGCGCGGCGATCGCGTTTGGATCTACGACCTCAAGGAAGATCCAAAACGCATGCGGCAGATCATGAGCGATGAGCAAATTCGCCAAGTGCACTACGTCCAGGGCGATGTCACCGACCTTGCTCGCATGATCGAAGTGCTTCGGACCAACAAGATCACGCACCTGGTTCATCTGGCCGGGTTGCAGGTTCCCGTGTGCCGCGCCGACCCGCTACTCGGCGCCAAAGTCAACGTGCTCGGCACCCTGGCGATCTTCGAAGCCGTCAAGCAATTGCAAGGCCAAGTACAGCGACTCGTTTACACCAGTTCCGCTGCCGTCTTCGGCCCGCCGGAGCATTACACCAAGAGTCAGGCGTCAGGGATCAGGAGTCAGGCGTCAGGGGTCGGGAGTGAGGCTGCACATTCTGACTCCTGGTCCCTGACCCCTGACTCATTGGTCGATGACGTCCCGCTCGTTCCGTCCACGCACTATGGCGTCTTCAAGTGCTGCAACGAAGGCAACGCCCGCATTTATTTTCAGGACAACGGCATCTCCAGCATCGGCCTGCGCCCCTGGACCGTCTATGGAGTGGGCCGCGACTTCGGCATGACGAGCGAGCCGACCAAGGCGATCAAGTCGCTCGCGCTGGGCAGACCGTATCACATCACCTACGGCGGCGTGCAAGACATGCAGTATGTCGATGATGTCGCCAAGATCGTCGTCCGTTGCCTGGAAGCGCCCTACCAGGGAGCGAAGTCATACAACCTGCGCGGCCACGTCGTCGACATGCCGACGCTACATCGCGCGATGTGCGACGTCGATCTGGCAGCATCAAAGCTGATCACCTTCGGCGACCGCCAAATCGCGATCGCCTACGACCTCGACGATTCCGCTTTGCAGCGAGACCTCGGCCCAATGCCGCGCTCATCGCTTCAAGATGGTATCCGCGAAACGCTGGACATGTTTCGCAAGCTCAACTGTGAAGGCCGGCTGGACACGTCGGATTTGGAAGCGAAATGATGAGTAGCAACTTGTTTGTGCAGGCCGGCGAGATGGCTTTTTCCTAATTCCGGCTACCTCTCGCTCAACCGCCTGTTATTTTTTCTCCGCCGCTTCTGGTGGCGACATCAGTCTGCCGATGTCGAACCGGAAACCGCCGAAGTTGCGGATGGGGGGCTGGCCGTCGATGGGGGCACTCCAAATGTCGAGGTTGCCGCCGTCGATCAGCTTCGGATCGATGATCAGCTTCAACAGGCCCTTTTTGCCCCCATCGATCCGCACCAGGCCGACGATCGATTCCACGGCGGTCTTGTCGCCTTTCCTCAAGATGAATTCCGCCGAGGAAAAACCCTTAACGGAGGCCTCGTTGAGGCTAATCTCGATGACCACCTGCCCGCCGACGTTGTACCTGTCGACCTTGTAGCCAAACTCTGCTGGCTTAGGAACGAACTTGTTCGACCCGTCCAGCGGAACGAGAAACGCATCGGCGCACGTCCTCTCTGCTACGACGCACAATACAAACACCGAAAGGAGAACCGACACAAGCTTGATGTTTGTAAACATGGTGTTCCTACATTTCATTGGTGGAACGCGGGGCAACAGATCGCTGCCGTAGTTATGACGACAACCGAGCACGAGAGGTTTTTCGGTGAAAACAATTGGGCGCGAAAGCAGCCATGCCAACGGCTTCGTGATCAACTCAAGACTAGCGTTCCCATGGTAGCGTCATTCGCAAATGCCTCGATATCTCCAAAGCGACAACGGAACTCCGCTTCGACTTGCGCCGTCGTGCAGTTTCCGATTTGTAGCCAGATGACTTTCGGCGGACTGCCCCGGACTACGCTCAGGTTGTTGTAATCTTCGTCCTTTGTCACAATGGCGAATCCATTCAGCCTGGCATGGTCCCAAACAAGATCGTCGCCCGCGATCCAAGGCTACCGACTGCACGTGAGCGGAGCCAGGGAACAAGTCGGCCAATCGGGTGACCAGCTTGGGAGACAGGTTTTGGTCGAAAAGCAGCTTCATGCGACCGCCACCAGCATGCTCCGCTCACGTTCCGCGGCGAAGGCGAAGCAGGCCTGGATGTCCTCCTGCGTCAAGTAGGGGAAGTCATCTAGTATCTCTGCAACCGTCATCCCGGCCGCGAGGTAGGAGAGGACATCGTACACGGTAATGCGCATGCCGCGGATGCACGGGCGGCTGCCCCGCTTACCCGGCTCGATGGTGATTCGCGCTCGCCATTGGTCATTCATTAGAAGCACCTCTCTCACAAAATCTCGCCAGGGCAATGGCATTATTTTAGCCGGTCCGACCGAACCCTCCAACGGGCCGATGACCGACCGCATTGCAGTGGCGAACGAACGCTCGAACGCACGCCGCTAGAACTCTATCTATGAACCTACGGACAGTTCTCGAGTAGCCATCTACGTGGGCAATGGGTAATTCGGTCACTTCTTCAAGTCCTCAAATCGCACATTCAGGATCGGGTACAGACGCCAGTCGCGGTAGTCGAAGTGCCACCACTCGGCTTCGTAGACTTTGAAGCCCTGTTTCTCCATCGCGTTGCGCAACAGGTCGCGGTGCCAGCGCTGGAGCGAAGTGGTGCCGAGGTAGTCAGCATAGGAGCGTTCGGTCATTTCGTCGTAGCCGCCGGGCATGTCGATGGCCTTGCCGGTCTTGAGGTCGTAGAGCGTGAGATCTACCGCGCAGCCTCGGTTGTGGCGTGATCCTTGTAATGGGTCGGCGACGAAGTGATGCAGCTTGGGCGGTGTGGCATCGCGGAACATCCTCGTCACGTACCACGGCCGATAGGCGTCGTGGATGAGCAGGCCGTAACCATTCTTGGCGAGTTCCTTGTGGGCATCCCGCAGCCTTTCGGCCGCGGGCTTTTGCATGAACGCGCGGGCCGACGTATAGAGCGGAGTGCCTAGGAAGTTGTTGGTCGTGGCATAGCGGATGTCGAGCTTGATTGACTTGTCGAGCGAGGTCAGATCGACCAGCTCCGGCTTGCGGAAAAATACGTTCTTCTCCTCGGGCGGCTTGGCGGCTAGAGCGAGCTTGCGCAGCTCATTGACGGGACGGACCGGATCGATCTTGAACGTTTCGGCGCGCCGGGGCAGCGAGCGACGCTTGAACAACATGCTGGCGGCATCGACTTCCGTGGCGACGCCGGCCTTGTCGCGTTTGAAGGTGATTTTGTCCCCCATGTACAAGCCGTAATCGGGAAACTGAAAGACGTTCTCGGAGAGTTCCTTGAGGGGATAGAGGTATTGCCATTCGATGAGGGCATGGAGCTGCTCGTCCTTTTCGAGAATGTAGAGCACGTTGAAATCGGGACCGTATTCGCCGATCAGGCCATCCCATTTCGTGGGGCAGGGCTTGGGTTTTTCGTCGGCGACGAGGTGGAACTTCTCTTTGTTGATGACGAACGTCTTGCCTTCGCGCGCGAGCTTGAGGCCGAAGCTGTGCAGATCATCGGCGATGAGGCCGTCGGACATTTGGCGGATTTCGTACTTCCCGCCGCCGCGATGGGGGAACATCCAGGCCTTGCCGTCGCGCTGGTGAAATTCGATCGATTTCTGCAGCCAGCGGCCCTTGTTGACCGGATCGATGGTGTACGAGCGATAGCGCCCCGCCAATTCCGAAGCGACACCGGCATCGAGCGGTTTGGAATTCTCGACCTTGGGTAACGGCTTGCCGGCGCGTTGAGCGAGCAGCATCAACAAAGCGTTGTTGGCGATGCGCGTGGTGACGGCGTTGGCGTCATCCTTCGACGCGCAGACGATGACGCCGAGCTTTTCGTCAGGCAGGGCGGCAAACTCGGTGGAGAAGCCATAGACGGCGCCGCCGTGGCGGATGACGCGTTTGCCGTCGATGTCGCCGACAAAGAAGCCGAGCCCGAAGCCGGCTTTCTTGCCCTTTTCGGGAAACTGAATCTTGTACATCGATTCGAGTGTTTCCTTCTTGAGAATCTGTCCTTTCTCGCCCTTGCCGGCGGCAAAGAGGAACTTGAGGAACTTTGCCTGATCCTCGACGCTGGAATAGAGGTTGCCCGCGGGGAGCATGCCGAACTCGAAGCCCGGCGCCGGAAACTCGCGGCCCGTGTAGGTCCACATCGGGGCCTTGGGCAGACGCTTGCGCAGCGTGTCGTTCAAGAGAAAGCTGCTGTCGGTCATGCCGATCGGGTCGAGCAATTTGCGCTGCATCAACTTGACGAAGCCTTCTTTCTGCGTCACCTCAAGAACGCGTCCGACCGTGGCGAAGGCCATGTTGGAATAGCTGGTCGTCTTGCCAGGCTCATAAACGAGTTCGGTGTGGTTCAGGCTCTTGACGGTGTCGGCGATGGAGGGCTGCGAGTCGTCGAAATAATTGCCGACGGGGCCTTCGCGCACTAGGCCGGAGCGGTGCGATAACATCTGACGTAGTGTGATTTTCTTGCCGGTCTTGTTCGTCGGCTGAAAGTCGGGCAGGTAGGTCTGCACCGGAGCGTCGAGGTCGATCAGGCCCATTTCGACGAAGATCATCAAGAGCAGCGCGGTGAACGGCTTCGACACCGAGCCGACGCGATACGGCGTCTGTGGCGTCGCAGGGGTCTTGGCATCGGGATCGGCGAGCCCCACGCTTTCCGACAGCACAATACGTTGATCGTCGACAAGGGCAATTGAGATAGACGGAATGGTCTTCGCCTTTGCTTCTCGATCTATCCACGGCACGAGCGCGTTGCGCAACGCATCGGCCTTGGATTGCCCATCTACGGGAACCGGAAACAGTGCGAGCACGACAAGAAACGCCCCCAACCAGCGAAAGTTCGACATGATATTGGCCCATCGGTGAGAACAGGATTACGCTACCGATGGTATGCGAAGGCGCGTCGAGGAGCAAACTTTTTCTGTCGCTTATGCCGCGCTCGTGCGAGGCCGACGGTGGCGAAGTTGGTGCAGACGGGCGTTCAAGGCAAAGCAGTCGAGCGAACCACCGGCGATGACGGCAACAGGCCGCTTGTTCACGGCGAGTACCAAACGCTCGCCACACAGACACTGATCAAGCGACGGTTCAATATCGAGGCACGGGTCAAGTATTGAGGGCCGGAGCTCTGGCAACGCAAGCTTTCGGAGGCAGCGAGGGTTCCTCCTGGCACACTTTGTGGCGACGATCATGACGCTTCTCCGATCTCCGTCGATCCCCTCCTCTTCTCTAGCGAACCGAATGCCAAAGGATAATCCCGTGAGTGCCCCAATGACGCTGTCGCCGTATCTCTCGTTAAAATAACAGATTGCGGCGACTGGTCGACGTCTCCACGCCAAGGCGGGCGATTGCAAATCTCCATCGGCGAAGCAGGAAAAAACAGACTGCGTGCAATTTTGCAACCGTGTCTTTCGGCGAGAATCTGCAAATCGTTCCCCATGGTCGATTCGAACGTCTCGGGCTCGCATCCAGACGAACGACTTGCAGCCAGCCACAACCACCAACCATTGAAATGCACCACGTCGATTGGGACAATACGTGTGACGTCATTAACTCTCTTTTCAGGCGAGGCGACGATGCGCCGATCC
>Ga0194131_10010334_pt1 | contig 11467 bp, 8 predicted proteins | sample TA2KigO120mmetaG_FD_148631 | JGI IMG/M metagenome (GOLD analysis project Ga0194131, IMG submission 148631) | Freshwater microbial communities from Lake Tanganyika, Tanzania - TA2015053 Kigoma Offshore 120m | ecosystem: Environmental > Aquatic > Freshwater > Lake | place: Tanzania: Lake... | reverse complement strand
TAGCAGAGGGAAGTGCAGAAAATATTTTCATTGTAAAAAATAACCAAATATTTACTCCACCTCGTACAGCTGGTATTTTGGAAGGAATTACAAGAGATAGCGTCATTAAAATAATTGAAGAAAATGGCGAGAAAGTAATAGAAAAAGATCTTGACAGAGAGGATCTTTATGTTGCAGATGAGGTATTTATGACAGGAACCGCTGCCGAAGTAAAATCTGTTACAGAAATTGATCAAATAACAATAGGAAATGGTAAACCAGGTTCAAAAACACGTGAATTACAAAAAATGTTTATGAATGTAGCCATAGGAAAAGACGATCGGTTTCTTTCATGGCTTACCTATCTTTAAACTAGGTTTTTACATCTAAGATTATGAAACAAAAAGACATGGAATCTTGTGACTCTGATTCAGTACAGGAAATATGCTGGTTTTGTAAAAAAGGTAGACATGAAGAATGTATGAAGGGAATTCCTGTAGCTGGCAAATCTGACGGACCTCATGATTGTACTTTTGATACTAAGCTAATACCTTGTAAATGTGCCCATAAGTAATAAAGCTAAAATTTGAAGTTGTGTATGATAGGTAACATTCAATTTTGAAGTAAATATACCTAAGATAATGATACGAAGAACTTTAGATTTGTATCTAAATTATTTTCAAGAATGTTGAATCAGAAATTGTTATAATAAAGAGAGAGTTTTAAATTTCTTAATTTAGTATAGTTATGACATAATTCTATTTTAGAATACATTATCACCCCGATGATAATAGTTAATACATGTATTCATTATGTGCAATTCATTGGTTTTATCTAAAAAAACTCTTTTCATAATTATAGTGGCTGTTGGACTTTATACTATATTTCTAATATTTTCGGATATTTCATTGTTGCTTGAAAAATTCAAAGATTTTGATTCGAAAAATCTTTTATTTATAATTCCATTGATCATGGCTTCATATTTTATTAGAGCTTTTAGATGGAATATGTTACTAAAATCTTTGCAAATAAAGATCGATACAAAAGAGAGTTTGCAGATTTTTTTTGCAGGAATGGCATTTGGTATAACGCCAGCAAAAATTGGAGAAGTGATCAAATCGCATATTCTAAAAAAAAATCATTCTCAACCACTTTCTAAGACTGCCCCCATTATCTTCGTTGAAAGATATTATGATTTGGTGGGAATTATTATCATTTCTCTAATAGGAATGTGGTTTGTGGATTTACAAAAAATTTTGATCGTTACATTATTCATACTTGCCATCTTGTTTATGGTATTGAGTCAGCAAAGAAACCTCTTTGAATCAATCTTAAAAAAAATGACGCGAATTCCTTTATTAAAAAGATATGTAATGAGCATTCTACTTAGTTATGATAGTGTTAGCTTGTTGTTAAAGCCCAAGATTTATGCAAAGGCAATTTCATACAGTATTTCTGCTTGGGGGGTTGAATCAATCGCTGTTTTCTTTATATTTGAAGGGTTTAAAGTAGATCTAAGTTTTCCAGTAGTTGCTTTAATTTTCACTAGTTCAACACTGTTAGGTGGGATATCATTAGTACCTGGAGGAATTGGAGTTACAGAAGGAGGTATGCTAGGATTATTATTACTTCATAATATAGATTATACAACTTCATTTAGTTTGGTTTTGTTAGTTCGACTTCTAACATTGTGGATGAGCGTCATAATTGGATTCATTGTTTTGAAATTCAAAATTTGAATGTTGTAACCAATTTACCGCAGTATGTGAAATTAGATTAATCCTTTTAAAGACCAAATATGATTAGGAGTACCAGTTAGATAAAAAATAATAGAAAGTATACCAAATTTCGCTTTAAATGTCAATTAATGATAAAGTGGCGGAAGAATTAAAAAAATTACAAGAAGCGTACAAAAACAATCCCGAGAATATTGAAAAAGAAATTGAACGTGTTATACATACCTAAGAGGTCTTGCTGATGGAGTCACAAACAATTCAGAAAGAAAAGACCTCTATGGTACTATGATGACATTAACAATTGCTAAAGATCTTCATAAAATTGAAAGAGATCTAGAAGATGAGAAGAAAATGAGAAGTGTAGAAGATAACAGCATACGCGAAAAACTCGTCAAATTAGAAAAATTGGTCAATAAATTAGAAAGAAAATCACTTAAATAAATTGCAAAAAAGCTAAATATTCAAAATTCATATCAAAATAGGCGTCACAAAAAATGTGGTTTAAACGACAAAGTAATAGCAAGATAATGGAAAATAATGGAAGTTTTGACGATGAATCGAACAAAAAACTGAGAGATTATCAAGCAGATTTAGAGTGTGAAGCAGCGATAAGCAAGGATAAAGAACGGTTTGGAAGGGTTTCAACGATAAGAATGAGATATCTGAGAGAGAAATACGGTCATACGATAGCAGATAGAGCATTAGCAAGAATACAGAAACGGTTTATGAATAAAAGATCACCATTTAACAAATAATAAGCTGTTTTCAAGTTAAGTTCCATGGGGTTTATTTCAGGATTTGAGAACATCGCTAGAAAAAAATATGGCGGCATACAAAATAAACTACCATTTCTACCAAAATCACCTACAAAGATCCTCGGTCATAAGCACATAATGAGTGTCAGGCGCTCTGGAGTCTTGGAAAAATTTAAAGATCCAGATGTACAAACGATACTCGCATGGCACGATAGAAATCACGAAGCACTACACAGTGACAAAGACGGTTTGATGCTAGGACATTATTTGGAATTTATTAAACAAACAGAACATTTGGGTGGGGATATTCTTGAGCTTGGAACGTATAAGGGAGTTACAACTATCATCTTCGCAAAAATGCTAGATTTGATAAAATCCAAAAAGAAAATCTATACCTGCGATACATTTAGCGGCATACCATACGAAGATAAATTTTCCACTGCAAAGAATGTCAGAGGAAGTTTTGGAGATACAAGCTTGGAATTTGTTAAATCACAATACGAAAAATTCGGCGTTGCTGACAGAATCGTCATCACATCTGGACTTTTCGAGGAAACACTGCATAAAGAATTAAATTTTAACAAATTTTCTTTTGTGTTACTAGATTGTGATGTTTATGATGCAACAAAATTTTGCCTTCCATTTATAGATGAAAGATTATCAGGTATTGTTTGCTTCGATGATTATGAGCAAGATCAGTCACGTAAACCAAGATGGGGTATGACTCATGCAGTAAACGAATTTTATGATAAAATTAACCTAAAACCAGTACCTCACATTATAAAATAAACAAATACTTATCTCGCAAAACATCGTTTAGATGATATTTATGGTTCGTCATCACCTCCATACCTTCCTTTATCAAACGGTATATCTTCATACAAAAACCCACAATCTCTACAAGTCTTGCTTCGTTCAAGAATCTCTTTTTTAATATCTTCGAGTGAAAACCATTCATAGAACAATTCTTCCAACTTGTTTCCTTCAAGATCATACTGAGTAAATCCCTCAGAAATCATAGACTTTAACAAATTACGCTTGGTTGAAGTCAAAAAACCACACCAAACAAGGTTGCTCTTTGATTCGTTTAAGATTTCCAGAACCTTAGAGGATAGTTCATCGATTTGCAGTATAGCATTAGATGACCCCCCTTCGAATTGCGCAAATTCAAGATAATTAATTGACTTGGCTCGCACTTGGACTTGAAACAAGTCCTGTATCGAATATCGGTATACGTATGACAAAATATGCATGACTTTGGGCTTGTCTTTGAGAACACTAGCATATTCAGAATGAATGTTGACGTTGCCTTCTATCGACACATGACAGAATTTCTCTATTGTTTGCTTCCAATCTAGCCTCATTTTGACCAGGTCAAAGAAATAATCGCCTTGTTTGAGCCTGTGATTCTCTGGTTTTATGTTCAAAGTCAGAACGTGAGCATGAACGTATCTTTGACCTAATGGATTCTTTGAATGTCTTGTTTGAATGACATAACCATAGGCTTCAAGACCAAATTTCATCATAAAGTATCGTATCATCTTTGAGAAGGTTTTTTGATCTAGGTCATGCAGAAATTCAGGCAAAGTGAGAACGATTTGATTCATCTTTAGATCAAAGTCTAGCTTGTCTGCAAGATTTCTCTTAATCCACTGATACATTATTTCGGCTCGCTGTCCGGCATAACTCATTGAACATCTAGGACATTTGCCTCTAAGGCCACAATTGAGGTATTTTCGCTTGATAGCATGAGTATGATCAGCAGAACAATGGTATCGTTCCCACTCACTAGCACACCACCTTAGCTTTTCTAATTGTTGAGGATTAACAGGAAACCTAGAGAGAAAATCACAGTATTCTTTTTGCTCTGGTAGTGTGATATACCGATTAGGTTTGATTTCTTGTTGCTCTGTTTGTAATAGTTGTAGTTGTATACCACATCACCTTTTGTAAAAAAATGTCCTGGTGCATTGGCAAACAAAACACTTGATCACGGCATAGCTGTTTTTTTGAGAAAAGAATCTAAAATCATGAATTTCGCAAGACTTTAAATTCTCAAACAGATTAAACGTACTAACCAATTTCAAGGCAGACTAGGTTGAGAAAGACTCAGCCTGGTTTGTCACCTTCCTTTTGAGTTATCTTCATCATACATTGAATCGATTCCATACCAGTATGATCAGAGATTGGTCTGGAACAGATTGAACAAAAAGGAGAATTAGCCACGATGTTCACCCAACAGCCTCTCCAGGCACGTCTGATAGGACTCTCTCGGCTCTTTTTTTGAGGCTAATTTTGCAAGGAATTCCTTGCTAACCTTCATAGTGGTTTCTAAAGTCATGAGAATTATCGGTATACAATGTTTTTAAACAACGGTTTCTTCCAAGAAACCGATTAGTATACTATGAATCAATACGAAAAAAGGATTTTTGACCATTTACTTGGCTGCAATGGTAATGAAGATCACTTTAACTCAATATCAAGAGGCACAAACACTGACAGAACAGATACAAAAAACACATTGGATTCAATGCTAAAAAAACAGATCATAACAAAAAGACCCGATGGTAAGTTTACAATATACAAAATTAACCACGATTACAAAGATGCCGTTCTAATGATGCTTGAGATATACGAATCCAGGATTAAAAATTATGAAGATGAAATAATAAAATCTCTCAAATACCTCAAAAACAAAAAACTGTTTGTCAGAGATTTAAAATTTGTAAATAAACCAATCAAAAACAACGTAGAGGGAATTGTTAGATTTACCAAAGCCATAATCGATATATCTTCCACAGTAGGATACATCGAGGTTTTCATGAAATTAGATAGCGAACATGCAAAAACGGTAAGAGATATTCAAAAGACCGCTTATCATACAGCTAGGAAAACAACAGATAGATTTTTTGATGAACACACCATAGACCAACCCAATCTATCAACATACCTGGAATTTGAAATACCAATCCTGTTTACTATTGCTTAAGTTCCAAATTTAGCAAATGATGACTAATCATCTCTAATTTTTGTTCCAATGCTTTGATCTTGTTGTCTTTTTCGTCTTGTAGTGCTTGGATTTGTGCTTCTTTTTGTGCGATTTCATTTTGTAGTTGGTATTTTTCATCAATAACCAAGTCGGGAATTATTTTCTGATATGTTGCAAAAAGGTCTGCTTCAGAGGGTCTGAAATACGCATTATCGAGCCTAATTGACACCGAATGTCCTAGAAGCCTTTCGGCAAGATTTGGATTAATGTCACTTTTTGACTTTAGTATAGTGTTGAACCTCTTTCTGAGCCCGTGAACAGCTTTGATTCTTCTTTGATGATTGGCTATCTTATCTGATATGGCAAGATTCTTGCAAAGACCACTAAAGTAAGCAGAGTAATCGCCAGGCTTTCTTTGAAATACCAGATCTTCACTAGTCAGATTCTCACCATGCTGTTTTCGTTTGGCAAGCCAATCCTGGACATACTGATAGGCTTCTGCAGTGATAAAAGTCGTGTATGCAGATCTAGTCCTTGCATATACTATAACACATTGAGAACCATCTGACATTGATTTGATGTCGCATATTCTAAAGTCCAAGACCATGCCCACCCGACAACCGCTAGAAGCCAGGACCATCAATAACGCCTTGTCTTCGATGGATCTCATGTTTGCAAGCATTTTGATTATGGTTTCTTTGGTGTGTGGTTCATCTTGGATAACCACGTCATTTTCTGGAATCATTTTCTGAATTTTGAGCCAGTTAAACGACTTGTCACTCATGGCAAAAAATAATTGCAAAGGCGTGATGTAATTTTTGATTGTCTTGCCCGATACGGCTTTGTTTTTGAGATGAAAGACATAATCCTCAATCAGTATCTGACCTTGCTTTTGTGGAATCTTGGAAAGGGAATCAAAGGTTGGGTTTGGTATTCTGGATTTGGCAAATTCAAGGAATTTAGATAGACCATAGTTATAGTTCTGCCTGGTTCGTTCTGTTTTGATAGCCTGGTTGAACAAGACCATACAACGTGGATAATCCATTAGATTTTTGGCTTTGAGATTTGATTTAAGCAGGGGTTTTCACTAGAAACCGATCAGTATACCGTGCTTGATTATTGTGATTATTAACAAATTTACCGCAGTATGTGAAATTAGATTAATCCTTTTAAAGACCAAATATGATTAGGAGTACCAGTTAGATAAAAAATAATAGAAAGTATACCAAATTTCGCTTTAAATGTCAATTAATGATAAAGTGGCGGAAGAATTAAAAAAATTACAAGAAGCGTACAAAAACAATCCCGAGAATATTGAAAAAGAAATTGAACGTGTTATACATACCTAAGAGGTCTTGCTGATGGAGTCACAAACAATTCAGAAAGAAAAGACCTCTATGGTACTATGATGACATTAACAATTGCTAAAGATCTTCATAAAATTGAAAGAGATCTAGAAGATGAGAAGAAAATGAGAAGTGTAGAAGATAACAGCATACGCGAAAAACTCGTCAAATTAGAAAAATTGGTCAATAAATTAGAAAGAAAATCACTTAAATAAATTGCAAAAAAGCTAAATATTCAAAATTCATATCAAAATAGGCGTCACAAAAAATGTGGTTTAAACGACAAAGTAATAGCAAGATAATGGAAAATAATGGAAGTTTTGACGATGAATCGAACAAAAAACTGAGAGATTATCAAGCAGATTTAGAGTGTGAAGCAGCGATAAGCAAGGATAAAGAACGGTTTGGAAGGGTTTCAACGATAAGAATGAGATATCTGAGAGAGAAATACGGTCATACGATAGCAGATAGAGCATTAGCAAGAATACAGAAACGGTTTATGAATAAAAGATCACCATTTAACAAATAATAAGCTGTTTTCAAGTTAAGTTCCATGGGGTTTATTTCAGGATTTGAGAACATCGCTAGAAAAAAATATGGCGGCATACAAAATAAACTACCATTTCTACCAAAATCACCTACAAAGATCCTCGGTCATAAGCACATAATGAGTGTCAGGCGCTCTGGAGTCTTGGAAAAATTTAAAGATCCAGATGTACAAACGATACTCGCATGGCACGATAGAAATCACGAAGCACTACACAGTGACAAAGACGGTTTGATGCTAGGACATTATTTGGAATTTATTAAACAAACAGAACATTTGGGTGGGGATATTCTTGAGCTTGGAACGTATAAGGGAGTTACAACTATCATCTTCGCAAAAATGCTAGATTTGATAAAATCCAAAAAGAAAATCTATACCTGCGATACATTTAGCGGCATACCATACGAAGATAAATTTTCCACTGCAAAGAATGTCAGAGGAAGTTTTGGAGATACAAGCTTGGAATTTGTTAAATCACAATACGAAAAATTCGGCGTTGCTGACAGAATCGTCATCACATCTGGACTTTTCGAGGAAACACTGCATAAAGAATTAAATTTTAACAAATTTTCTTTTGTGTTACTAGATTGTGATGTTTATGATGCAACAAAATTTTGCCTTCCATTTATAGATGAAAGATTATCAGGTATTGTTTGCTTCGATGATTATGAGCAAGATCAGTCACGTAAACCAAGATGGGGTATGACTCATGCAGTAAACGAATTTTATGATAAAATTAACCTAAAACCAGTACCTCACATTATAAAATAAACAAATACTTATCTCGCAAAACATCGTTTAGATGATATTTATGGTTCGTCATCACCTCCATACCTTCCTTTATCAAACGGTATATCTTCATACAAAAACCCACAATCTCTACAAGTCTTGCTTCGTTCAAGAATCTCTTTTTTAATATCTTCGAGTGAAAACCATTCATAGAACAATTCTTCCAACTTGTTTCCTTCAAGATCATACTGAGTAAATCCCTCAGAAATCATAGACTTTAACAAATTACGCTTGGTTGAAGTCAAAAAACCACACCAAACAAGGTTGCTCTTTGATTCGTTTAAGATTTCCAGAACCTTAGAGGATAGTTCATCGATTTGCAGTATAGCATTAGATGACCCCCCTTCGAATTGCGCAAATTCAAGATAATTAATTGACTTGGCTCGCACTTGGACTTGAAACAAGTCCTGTATCGAATATCGGTATACGTATGACAAAATATGCATGACTTTGGGCTTGTCTTTGAGAACACTAGCATATTCAGAATGAATGTTGACGTTGCCTTCTATCGACACATGACAGAATTTCTCTATTGTTTGCTTCCAATCTAGCCTCATTTTGACCAGGTCAAAGAAATAATCGCCTTGTTTGAGCCTGTGATTCTCTGGTTTTATGTTCAAAGTCAGAACGTGAGCATGAACGTATCTTTGACCTAATGGATTCTTTGAATGTCTTGTTTGAATGACATAACCATAGGCTTCAAGACCAAATTTCATCATAAAGTATCGTATCATCTTTGAGAAGGTTTTTTGATCTAGGTCATGCAGAAATTCAGGCAAAGTGAGAACGATTTGATTCATCTTTAGATCAAAGTCTAGCTTGTCTGCAAGATTTCTCTTAATCCACTGATACATTATTTCGGCTCGCTGTCCGGCATAACTCATTGAACATCTAGGACATTTGCCTCTAAGGCCACAATTGAGGTATTTTCGCTTGATAGCATGAGTATGATCAGCAGAACAATGGTATCGTTCCCACTCACTAGCACACCACCTTAGCTTTTCTAATTGTTGAGGATTAACAGGAAACCTAGAGAGAAAATCACAGTATTCTTTTTGCTCTGGTAGTGTGATATACCGATTAGGTTTGATTTCTTGTTGCTCTGTTTGTAATAGTTGTAGTTGTATACCACATCACCTTTTGTAAAAAAATGTCCTGGTGCATTGGCAAACAAAACACTTGATCACGGCATAGCTGTTTTTTTGAGAAAAGAATCTAAAATCATGAATTTCGCAAGACTTTAAATTCTCAAACAGATTAAACGTACTAACCAATTTCAAGGCAGACTAGGTTGAGAAAGACTCAGCCTGGTTTGTCACCTTCCTTTTGAGTTATCTTCATCATACATTGAATCGATTCCATACCAGTATGATCAGAGATTGGTCTGGAACAGATTGAACAAAAAGGAGAATTAGCCACGATGTTCACCCAACAGCCTCTCCAGGCACGTCTGATAGGACTCTCTCGGCTCTTTTTTTGAGGCTAATTTTGCAAGGAATTCCTTGCTAACCTTCATAGTGGTTTCTAAAGTCATGAGAATTATCGGTATACAATGTTTTTAAACAACGGTTTCTTCCAAGAAACCGATTAGTATACTATGAATCAATACGAAAAAAGGATTTTTGACCATTTACTTGGCTGCAATGGTAATGAAGATCACTTTAACTCAATATCAAGAGGCACAAACACTGACAGAACAGATACAAAAAACACATTGGATTCAATGCTAAAAAAACAGATCATAACAAAAAGACCCGATGGTAAGTTTACAATATACAAAATTAACCACGATTACAAAGATGCCGTTCTAATGATGCTTGAGATATACGAATCCAGGATTAAAAATTATGAAGATGAAATAATAAAATCTCTCAAATACCTCAAAAACAAAAAACTGTTTGTCAGAGATTTAAAATTTGTAAATAAACCAATCAAAAACAACGTAGAGGGAATTGTTAGATTTACCAAAGCCATAATCGATATATCTTCCACAGTAGGATACATCGAGGTTTTCATGAAATTAGATAGCGAACATGCAAAAACGGTAAGAGATATTCAAAAGACCGCTTATCATACAGCTAGGAAAACAACAGATAGATTTTTTGATGAACACACCATAGACCAACCCAATCTATCAACATACCTGGAATTTGAAATACCAATCCTGTTTACTATTGCTTAAGTTCCAAATTTAGCAAATGATGACTAATCATCTCTAATTTTTGTTCCAATGCTTTGATCTTGTTGTCTTTTTCGTCTTGTAGTGCTTGGATTTGTGCTTCTTTTTGTGCGATTTCATTTTGTAGTTGGTATTTTTCATCAATAACCAAGTCGGGAATTATTTTCTGATATGTTGCAAAAAGGTCTGCTTCAGAGGGTCTGAAATACGCATTATCGAGCCTAATTGACACCGAATGTCCTAGAAGCCTTTCGGCAAGATTTGGATTAATGTCACTTTTTGACTTTAGTATAGTGTTGAACCTCTTTCTGAGCCCGTGAACAGCTTTGATTCTTCTTTGATGATTGGCTATCTTATCTGATATGGCAAGATTCTTGCAAAGACCACTAAAGTAAGCAGAGTAATCGCCAGGCTTTCTTTGAAATACCAGATCTTCACTAGTCAGATTCTCACCATGCTGTTTTCGTTTGGCAAGCCAATCCTGGACATACTGATAGGCTTCTGCAGTGATAAAAGTCGTGTATGCAGATCTAGTCCTTGCATATACTATAACACATTGAGAACCATCTGACATTGATTTGATGTCGCATATTCTAAAGTCCAAGACCATGCCCACCCGACAACCGCTAGAAGCCAGGACCATCAATAACGCCTTGTCTTCGATGGATCTCATGTTTGCAAGCATTTTGATTATGGTTTCTTTGGTGTGTGGTTCATCTTGGATAACCACGTCATTTTCTGGAATCATTTTCTGAATTTTGAGCCAGTTAAACGACTTGTCACTCATGGCAAAAAATAATTGCAAAGGCGTGATGTAATTTTTGATTGTCTTGCCCGATACGGCTTTGTTTTTGAGATGAAAGACATAATCCTCAATCAGTATCTGACCTTGCTTTTGTGGAATCTTGGAAAGGGAATCAAAGGTTGGGTTTGGTATTCTGGATTTGGCAAATTCAAGGAATTTAGATAGACCATAGTTATAGTTCTGCCTGGTTCGTTCTGTTTTGATAGCCTGGTTGAACAAGACCATACAACGTGGATAATCCATTAGATTTTTGGCTTTGAGATTTGATTTAAGCAGGGGTTTTCACTAGAAACCGATCAGTATACCGTGCTTGATTATTGTGATTATTAACAAATTTACCGC